>WNEZ01008790.1_pt1 | contig 16143 bp, 21 predicted proteins | sample 5400521 | NCBI WGS metagenome assembly WNEZ01 (sample SAMN13153339, study PRJNA577476) | soil metagenome | isolation source: 120 cm saprolite under Douglas fir tree site 2 hole 1 replicate 1 | place: USA:California | collected 2015-04-18
CCCCACCACTGCGCCACCGAGGGGTCGGCGAAGACGTCCGCCAATGCCGGGGTGTCCTCGACGGTGACCGGGCGGAGAACGACCGTCCGGCCGGCCAGACGGCTCAGGCTTGCCTCCCCCTGGGCAGCGCCTGCTCCGCCGCGCTGGTGAGGAGAGCCCGGTCGACGCCGGCCAGCGCCAGCGCTCGGGGCACGGTGCCGCCCTGCGCCCGCAGGATGCCGACGAGCAGGTGCGTCGGTTCCATGTGGCGGCCGGGGCCGGCCTTGGATGCCGTGTGAGCCCGCTGGATCGCAAGCTTGGCGGATGCCCCCCACTGCGGCTCACGATCCGCACGGCGGCGCCTGACGGGGAGATCGAAGCTGCTCAACGAGACGCCGGCTGCCGAGAGGCTCTCTTCGAACTCACGGTCCAGCGCCGCGCTGATCGCATCGTGATCGAGTCCGGCGGCGTCGAGGATCTGCTGTGCCCTCGTTCCTTTCTGCACGGAAATCGCCAGGAGCACGTGCTCGGCTTCGACCGTGGGGGACCCCAGAGCGCACGCCTCGGCGCGGGCACGCCGGAGCACGGCGTGTGGACGGGGGGCCGACCGTTCAGGCATCGTGGCTCCCCGGTTTGGTGCCGCTGGGGCTCGTCGCATTGAGCCGCCTGGCGTGCTTCTTGTGGACCGCCTGCCGGGTGACGCCAAGCGCCTCGGCCACCTGCGACCAACTCCAGCCCTTGCGCAACGCCCGCTCGACCTCGGCGTCCTCGAGGCGGTCCGCCAGGCGCCGCAGCGCGACCACGGCCGCCAGTCCGTCGGCGGGTTCCCGTGGGCCTGCAACGTCGGTCGGGGTCATGGAGCAACTGTAGTTGACAGATGGCCACGTGTCAACCGTGGTTGCTGGAACGGGATGGATCGGTCGTTGCGGGGCGTTCGGGGGCATCGGAGGCGCCATATGGATATTTCTGGGACAACCCGTCGGAATAGCCATGAGAAATCACTAAGAAGTGGCATCGAAATCCAAGGATGCACTATTGTCCTGGTGCATGATCACGACTGCAGCACATGCTGCCGAATATCCGGTCCCCGATGGGGTGGTTGTCCAGTCGGAGGCAATTCCCCTGTTCTAACCTGGCCCGCCGTGCAGCTCGATAGTGGCGGGAGCACACACAACGCAATATCGGTTTCATTTCGCTGATGGGCTGCTCCCTCAATTGGTAGGGGACATCATGGTCTGCCCCGCGTGGTGGGTTCAGGCCGCCCGAATCTAGATCCGGAAAGGGGCGATTTCGATGTGGAGACGGTGTGGCTCGCGCGCGCTCATGACGGTGCTGGTCCTCGCGGCGGTCGCGGTGGTGACCCCGGAGATGGCCCATCCTGGGCACGAGACAAGGTCCTCGGCGAGACCTCCTGCCTCCGCCCTCGCCCGCTCCGCGCTCTCGACCAGTCTGTTGAAGGCCGACCTCGTGGGCCTCGTCGCTCCCGCAGCCCCGGTCATAGCCCCGGCCCCCGCCCCGCTCATAGCGCCCGCGGCAGCCCCAGCCGTAGCCCCTGGGGCGGCCCCCGTCATAGCCCCGGCCGCGGCCCCAGCCGTAGCCCCTGGAGCGGCCCAGGCGGTGGCCCCAGCCGCTCCCGCCCCCGCCATAGCCCCCGCTCCCGTTGCTGTGCCTCCGGCAGCCCCCTCCAGGGGTTCCGTCGCGCTCCAGGCCGCCCTGCGGGAACTCGGCAAGCCCTACCGGTACGGCGCCCTCGGCCCCCGTTCGTACGACTGCTCTGGGCTGACCCTCTTCGCCTACCGTGCCGCGGGCATCAGCCTCCCGCACTCGGCGGCCGCCCAGTACGGGTCCGGACGGCGGGTGGCCCGCAAGGACCTGCAGCCGGGTGACCTGATCTTCTGGCGAGGCCTCGGCCACGTCGGGATCTACCTCGGCGGGGGTCGCATGGTGCACGCCCCGCAGTCCGGGGACGTCGTCCGGATCACCTCGATCGACCAGGGGACCTTCATCGGTGGCGTCCGCCCAGGGAGCTGACAAGGGCCAATGCCGGGTATCCTCCCTCCCAACCGCCCGAACCGATGGAGGGAGGACGCCGTGCAGTCGACGCCTGAGGTTGAGGCATTCATCCGCTGGCTTGCCATGAACCCCCACAAGATGGAGGACTACATGATGAACCCCGATGCGTTCCTCGCCGCAACGAACCTCGGCGACGAGGCCGGGGAAACCATCCGGGCCCTGGGCCCCTCGGCAATCCGGCGAGCGGTCAACGAGATGGCCGAGGAGGTCTACTCCAGCCCTGAGGCGGCCATGCCCAACACCTACGGCCGCGACGAGACGGTTCGCGGCTTCGGCGCCAAGCGCTGAGGGCCGCGTCCCCGCTACGGCACCGCATCATTCTTTGTCCATAATCTGCCGTTCCAACGCCGCCTGGCGGACAAAGAAGGTTCCGCCATGCGCCGTAGCGAGCTGGGGCCCCCTGCAGCAGGGCGTCCTCAACGTCAGCGTAGAACCAGCGCCATCGCCGTCCTTTGGTTGCCTCAACCCGATTGCGCGCAACTCGTCGAAGCGGTGGCTGGACCCGTACAAACGCCCCCCGCCCGTGCTCCGTCACCACCAATCCCCACACTTGGAGCAGCGCCAGGGCTCGTCGAACCACCCCTCGATCGACGTCGTACCTTTCGCACAACTCCCGCTCGGAGGGCAGCTTTTCCCCTGGTTTGACCTCCCCGGTTGAGATGCGGCCCCTCAGCAGATCAGCAATCTGACGGTAGGCGGGTACCTGGCTAAAACGATCGATGACTCCCATACCGCGCATCCCTGGTGGTGTGGTCGTGTGGTGGAGACAGCGGATGCCATGGTATCGCCGCCCCTGTGGATTCAGCCCGAGAGCTCTGTGGAAGCAGCGCCAGAAGTTGGCTGCCGCACGGACGAGACCTGAGTCATGCCGCCGGGGCGCAGCTTGCGTCGTCGGCTGCGGGTGTGAGCGCAATTACTCCCGCCCTAAACGCCTGCCTCATGTCGAGCTAGCAAACCAAAGGCCGCCAATGTCGCCGCGTCCTTGATCCTTCCGTCATCCACCATCGCCCAGAACTCCTGGCTGGACACATGCCGTACCCGCAGATCGCCCTCCTCCGGATCGGGACGGGGTTGCCCTTGCGTCAAGCCTGTCGCTACGAACACATGACATCGCTGGGCCGTCAACCCGTAGGCACCGAAGACATCCCCCAGGCCAAGCAAGGAATGCGCTCGCAACCCTGTCTCGGCCTCCAGCTCCTCCCGGGCAACCTCCAGCGGCTCCGCCTCCGGCCGCTCCTCCCACGTCCCCTGCGGAAATTCCCAATATCGGCCCCTGACCGGGTACCGATATTGCTCCACCAGGAACACGCCCTCGTCGTCGCGGGGTATGATCAGGGAGTAGTCGAGCTTTTCGACCACGCTGTAGACGCCCGGCTTCCCGTTTGCTCGCTCAATTTGATCCTCGCGGACGCGCATCCACCGGTTCCCGTATACGATCCTCGAGCCAGTCGTTTTAATCTCCACACCCGCTCCTATCCTCAGCCTGGCGCACAGTTCAGGGTCTGTGGGCCTACTTGGCGGCAGCCTGCCGCTCCAATCATTTTCTCCTCAGGGCATCTCCTTGCCCCGTCGCCTGCCTGTGACCTTTCGCAGTGCAAGCCGCCCACTGCCGTTAGGAACCGAGACGCCCCCGAGATTCCTCGGCGATCTCCGGCGCTTTCGAAGGAGCTCCGCCCTGCGGTCCCTCCGTCAAGAGGATTCTGGTCTCTCCTGATGTCTGTCGCTATTGGGTAAATGGTTGTTCCGACCTGACGACGGGTTCTGACGGGGCGAGGCAGCAGCGAAGACTGGACAGATTTCGTGTGGCCCGCATCACGAGCGCAGTCGTTCTGATGCTCTAGGCAGCCGAGAGTCTTACCAAGCAACGGATATTCTCCGGCTCCACCGAGTCGTTGGTCATCGTGGTCTGCATGGCCCTCCGCCACCCGCTAGGACCCGGGAGGGACTCCACTATCCCTCCTAGCAACTGCCATGCCGTTCGACCCGGCGGTGTGGCACGGCTTTATGCCTTGACTGGGCACAAATACCCTTTAAGGGCTATATGACTTGACCGCAATATTCCTCTAGAGTTGAGCACTTTCACTCTGTCTTTTCTGCCGGAATATGAGTGGGACAGGAACATCGTGCCGCACCTAACCTGCCTGCTGCTTTCGCTCGGACCGGGGTTGCGATCCGTCCGATAATGGGGAACCGTGCCGCGACCCCTGTCACGAAACCAAATCGACCGATTGGGTGTTGAGGATCTCGACCTTCTAGAGAGGGTCAGAGCGTCGTACGACCCGGCGATGGCAACGTTCGAAGGCGTACTCCGAGAACATCTCAGCCTGTCCGTGACCTCGCGCCTGAAGACTGTCGGTACAATCCTTGACAACAAGTTGCGACGAGAGAAGACTCGCCTCAGCACTATGCAGGACATTGCCGGAGTCCGATACGTCGAGGAAATGACCCTTTCACAGCAAGATCTAGTCGTCGCTAAAATCGTCAAGGCCTTTCCCAGCGCCCGCGTTGTCGACCGAAGGATCCACTCCAGTTGTCAGCTACGGATACCGCGCGGTCCACCTGGTCGTCGACGTGGACGGATGTCAGGTGGAGGTCCAGGTCAGGACCCATCTGCAGAACAGCTGGGCACAAATCGCCGAAGCAATCGCGGACCGGGTCGGGCGAGGTCTCCGCTACGGCGATATCCCGACCGGGTCAGAACAGTTCGCTGAAGGTCTCGCGGAGTGGTCCGACCAGATCGCTGCCTGAGAAGTATCTGCCAACGAACTCGATTCCTTGGAGGCAGCGCTGGCGGGAGGGCCCACCGTCTTCAGAGGACACGCCCGAAGCCGCGGAGGCCTACGAGGCCATGCGCGGGTACTCTCTCCAAGAGAGGGACAGACTCGAAAGGGCCCAACGTGATTTCACCTTCGCGATGCTGGCCCCCGTTCTCATTGTCACGACAGCTCAAGGGCAGGAGACATGAAGCACTTCTTGGTTACGTACGATCGTGCGGCAGGGAAGCTCCTCACATTCAGAGAATTTGAGGACGTCGAACGAAATGATGCGCTTCAGGAGAGTTTTCGTCTGGAGCGGACTCATAGGGACAATCCAGACGTAGAAGTCGTGCTTCTGGGGGCGGAGTCGCGTCGTGCCCTGGAGAAGACCCACTCACGCTACTTCAAGGCCCCGGACGAGCTCGCCAAAGCTATTTAGCAAGACTCCTCATGGTTCTCGTTTCCCCTTATCCACATCGTCCCCATCCTCGATGGTGGTCGCTTCCATTGTGACGGACGAGGGAACTTGCCGGAAGGGGGGAACGAGGCCGAGTTCCTCGGCCGTGGTCTCGAAGAGAAGGCAAAGGATCTTCGGTTAGGGCGATCGAGGCGATGTTATCCCCGCTCCCAGCGGCTCACCAGGTGACGGGTGACGCCGAGCTGTTTCTCGTCGATCTCGATGCCGACGCCGACCAGCCCTCGGGCCACGTCCTCCTGGGACCATCCCCGAAGCCTCCGCTGAGCCCGCAGGCGCTCGTTCTCCACAACCATCACTCTCAGAACTGGAAGCTTCTTGGCGATCCTACTCACGGGTTCGGACGAGCTCAAGGCAATGGCACCGAGATGCCACTGACAGACCACCTCGGAGGTTTGGTGACTCTTCGTTTGCTGCGAACGAATTTCCACCGAACTTCGGACTTCGACGACACCCAACGGCCGCACTATTCCGACGGAGGGGCTGTCTGGGGAAAGGGACCGATGCCAGCCGCCGCTTGGTAGAGACATGATCGTGGCGTCGGGGCTCGATCGCATCCTGGCACGCGGGCGTCACCATGAAACTCCCGCCCTACCGAGCCGACCCGAAGCCGACTCCGTGCCCCAACGGTTGGACGGCGAGGCCAGAATCCGCCAGTCGGGGGAGTCCCCGTCGTAGAATTCGCGGGTCGTTTCGACCGACACCAGGGAGGATACGTTGGGAGTCATTGTGCGTGAGGAGTTCATCTGCGACTACTGCACCAAGCCGATTGTCGACTCCGACGTGCTGGTCGCCAGGCTGAGCCTGCGCAAGCTGGGTGCCCGAGGCCTCGGGCGGGAGGCCGGGCTCGCCCTGCACCCGGCCTGCTCGGACAAACTCACGGCCAAGGCCTCAGGGCTGGCGCGGACTCGCCGGCCCCGGCCGCCGGAAGCAAAGGAGCCGGAGCCTGAGGAGCCCGCCCCTCCCAAGCCCGCCGCCCGGCGGCGACGCAAAGCCTCACCGGCCGCCTGATCCGCCAGCCACCGGCCCGAAGCCGGCTCCGGTGGCCGCGGCGGCCCGTACTGTCCCGTACGATCGGCGACGCTTCGCGACGCGACTCCCTTCGCGCTGGATGCTGCGACCGTGGGCGGCTGCCTGGACGGCTCGGCGGCTGGCGACCGTCTCTTCGACCGGGCCTGGAGGGCAGGCCCCGACTCCCTGACCCCGGCCGAGCGCGCCCGGACCGCGGGAGTGACGGGACACGTCGCCGAGTCGTGGCCGAGATCCTGCTGGACGGTCTCGGCTCAGCGGTCCTCTGGCACTTCGCCGGGCCCGGGCGCCATGGCGTGGATTTGGTGCTGGTCCCCCCCGGCGATGCGGTCGTGGCGATCGAGGTCAAGGGGACCCTTGTCCCCCGGCGCCTGCCGCGCCTGGCTCGCAGAGAGCTGGCTCAGATGAGCGCAGGATGGGTCGACAAGGGTGACAATCCCGGGATGCACGAACTGGGTGTCACGAGCGGCGAGATCTACGGCGCGGTCCTGCTCGTCAACTTCGCCGATCCTACGTGGCGGGCGGGACTCACGTCGGACTTCGTCAACCTCTTCCGGTTCAGAGCCTGAACCAGCTCACCGACCTCGCCTGGCTGGCGAACAGCCCTGACGGCGATTGATGGTGCGGGAGTTTCCAGCCCGCATCACGGATGAGGAGGAGTCGACTCGTGTTCCGTCGTTGCTTTCGACAAGTGCGGGTTGCCCTACTAGCCGCCGCAGGATCGCTTCTCGTCGCCCGATCGCGCGGGGGCTCAACTGGTCCTCGGGAATCGCCTCCAGGGCCGCCGCGAGGTTAGCCGACCACTCCCAACCGGAGCGGTCCACCTCGGGCTGGTCGGCCATGGCCCCCAGCGTGTAGTAGGCCATCGCCGTTGCGATCTCCTCCAGCTGGCCGGCGTTGACGGGAAGCTCCGCGTCGAACACCGGCCGGGCTGGGCGTGCGGTGGCTGGTCGGAGGACGGCCCGGGGACCAATGGTCCAGCGAACGAGCGAGTTCGTGAATGACGACGCCGATTCCGTGCCCGGTCCTCGGGTGGACAGGTCAGCCGCGGCGATAGCATCGATGCCGCCGGGGTTGCAGATACCAAACCAGAGGTTTTCTGCAGGGTATTCGCGCTCGACCGACCTTCCGCTCGGGTCCCGCAGTTGCAGACCACCCGTGAGGCGGGCGATGTGCCGTTCCAGCTGAGCCGCCACCTTCTTGCGGCTGATCCGGCCGTAGCACTTCACCTCGGCAACGCCGAACACGAGGAGGTCGCCTGCTGCCGGCACACGGGTGGCCCGCTCCCGCTGAGAGCGCGCCCGGCTCGTACCTGGAGGGACGACCGAGCAAAACAGCCCGTCCGCAGCTTCCCGCCACTCGCCGAAGGTGGGAGCGCCCGCCACATCGAAGCCCCGGAGCCGTCGTGACCACACCCCGCGCAGGAACACGGCGTCAGGGGGAAGTCGGCCGGCCTGTTTGAGCCTCTCGAGCTTGGCGAGGCAGAGAGGTATGGCGAGCACCTCAGCCAATACCCCCTTTGGCTGGATGACCATTTGCGAAAGGAAGTAGTTGACCGCCTTCAGGGTTTCCAAAGGCGAGATGCCATCGCCCCGAAGGACAGCGAACAGCAGGTTCCGCATTACTTGCTCGGTCTTGGGGTCGACGCCGACGGCGAGCAGCGATTGCAACAACAGTTTGCCGGCGCGCCGGTCGACGTCGCTCTCCGAGGCCTGCGAGCCAAGCTCCGCCCGGGCCGCCTCAATCAGAAGAGGAGCGAGCTCCTCGCTGTCCGTCACATTGCTTGCGAAGCTGACAACGCCCAACCCAAACCTCCCCTCCTCGGCCCATACCGCCGGAATCATCCAATGGCCCAGATCATTCCGCTCCTCAGCCGCCAGCGTCCCAACTCCACGCGCTCTTGCGTGCGGCTCGACGACGCTCCGGTATCACCGTGGAGCAGTAGGCCTCAGCTCTCGCCACACGTTAGGGTCTCCCCGACGGCGAGGCCCTGGATCACCGGCGTGATGCGTGGTGCAATAGGCCGCAGCTCGAGCCACCCGTTAGGACGCCCAAGTCTACGAACCTGTTGCCGTGCCACTCCGAAGAAACTCGTTGAGAAAGCCCCAAACCGGGCGCGGGGGACGAGTTGACGTACGCTGCTCCAACAGCACAGGCGTGTTGCTAAGGGTTTGGGGAGGACTGGAGCCAGCGCTGAGTCCGGCGGAGCCTCAATCGCCCGCCACCCTTGCTGGGGTCTTGATCATCGGAAAGAGCCCGCCGGCATCGTCGAGCGGGGTAAGGAAACCCACCTCATGGCCTAACGCGCGCAACAAAGCCCCGAGCGTGTAGCTCCGCTCCAAGGGTGTCGCCACCCCGACTTGAGAACGAGCGTCGGGGGCCGAGGTTCCCGATCAGTAGGAGCAGCAGCCAGGATCAATCTAGCCAAAGCCGCGGTGAGGTCGACTACCTGCCGTTCGATGGATCCCTCCCCTGTGAGGTGGAGAGCAAGCTCCGCCAACGCGCCATGGTCACTCGCGACCACCGACCGGGCTTGCCGCCGCCGCCGAGCCTTCTCGTGGTGGCCACCTTGAGCTGCCGGTGGAAGAGCAGCTGGCGCGTGCCAAGCCGTGGGACCCTGCGGACAAGCCCGTGATCTACGATCTCACGGACCAGGAAGAATCCGAGTTCCTCTCACGGACCAGGAAGAATCCGAGTTCCTGGCGGCGATCGCTCGGTAAGCGGCTGGCCCACGTTCCGGCACGGAGGGGCCACCGTGACCGGTTCGGCCACGCCGACTCCGGGCGCCGGCATGCCCGCACGTGGAGACACGAACAGGTCCACCTCTGCCTGGTGGCCGCCCCGGGTCCCCTCGGTCTTGCTGGTGACGCGGACGCTCGTACCCAGACCGAGCGCCGTGCACGGCCCGGGAGTATCGACCCGGTAGCCGGCGGTGGACAGCCGATCGACGTACCGGGAACGGGCGGAGCCGACGGCCAAGTCCTGGCCAGTGACATCGTACGAGCGGACGACCGATGGGCAGGCATCGATGCACAGCAACCCTCCTCCCCGGCGAGCCCCAAGCAGGCGGCCGGGCGGCCGGGGACCGCCGATCCTGTCGAGCTCGGCGGCCTCGCGAGCCCAGGGGTCCACGGCCCGGAAGCCCAGATATCCGATGGCGCCCACGGCGACGACCAAGATTGCGGCCACGACGGCGATCCGCCTCGTACTGTAGTCACCCGCCGATACGGCGGCTGGCCTCAACGATGCGGTGCTGCCTGAACATCAAAGAACTCTCCGGGGCGTTCAGGAACCGGCCCTGAGGATGGCTCGCGTGCTGGTCGCATACTCAGCGAAGTTGCGCTACTCGGATGCCTGGTCCTCGCGATTGGCCAAGGCTGCGGCTGCTCGACCCAGGGATGCTGCGCCTTTCGGGCCAAGGAGGATCGACAAGAAGGCAACCGTCGTCGGCATGGGACGCCGGCCTCGTTGCAGCACGACGTCGATGCGGCGGCTGATGGGGAACCCATCTGTGGGCGGAGAAGCCAAGACCCCGGCTTTCAGCTCGAGTTGGATCGTGGCACCCGACACCACGCTCACGCCAAGGCCTGCGGCAACTACCTGCTTCACCGCCTCTGTGGAGGCCACTTCCATCGCCGATCGGAGCCTGAGACCCTTGGCTCGAAGCCACCGCTCAAAGACTGCCCTGGTGCTCGACCCCTTCTCGCGTGCAATGAACCGCTGCTCCAGGAAACTGTCGAGGCTGCGCGTGTCCGCCTGACCGGGAGCACAGATCGGCAGGAGGACGTCCGATCCAAGCGGCGTGGCCACCAGCCCAGCTCCTGGCTCGTACTCGCCCACGACCGCCACGTCTACCCGGCGCCTGATCAGGCGCTCCTCGGTGTCACGAGTGTCGGCGATATCGAGGTGCACGTCGACGCCCGGGTAGCGTGAGGCGAACTCTCCGAGCCATTGGGGCACCATGTAGACGCCTGGGGTTGTACTGGCCCCGACGCGCAGGCTGCCTCGGCCAAGCCCTCGAAGCTCTTCCAGGGTTCGCCCGGCGTCCTCCACCGAGGCCAACGCGACCCTTGCACGCTCGACGAGTATCAGCGCGGCCTCCGTGGGCACGCGTCGACGGCCCAAGCGTTCGAAGAGCGGCAACGCAGCTTCACGCTCGAGTGCTGCCATCTGCTGAGACACGGTTGGTTGCGAGAGTCCGAGCTCGGTTGCAGCCCGCGTGAAGCCCCCGGTCTCTACTACCGCAACCAGCGTGCGAAGCCACTCAAGCTGCACCCTGGAAGCATAAGCCGTACCAATGCGATCTGCCCAAAGTATTTATTGGACACCAGAAGGTACGAGCGCTAGCCTCCTTGAGGGTACTAACTCAAACTGGCTCAAAAGGCTTAATCCAGGAGGAAACCGAGCCTGGTGACGGCCGCAGGCAGCGAAACATTGAGGGAGGGGACACATGGCGGAACCAGCGGGGGCCAGTTTGCTAACCGAGGAACGAGCACGAGTCCTCGCGAGCGGGTACAAGTCTCGGCCCTTCTGGGGCGCTATTACACCTCGGTGGATCCTCCGTTACCTTCGAGCTCACAACGCGTTCCTTTCCGTTGACGGGGGCAGCTACCGGGTGAACCGGGTGACCGAGAGCTACTTGGACGTCCAAACCAGCGTGGCAGGCGACACCAGCGTCCTTCCCCAGGAGAACCTCCACGTCGCCCACGGCCACGGCGAGGGCTCAGGGCTCGGCGAGAGCTTTGCCCTCTACGAGCCGGCCCCTCAACAGATCTGGATCCGATCGGTGCAGACCGTCGTCAAGGTCCACACCCGCGTGCCGACGCTCTACTCGGCCCAGCACAACCAACTGGAGCAGCAGATCAGACTCGCGGCCGAGTACCTGTACGAGACGCAGGAGAACCTGTTCTTCAGCCATCCCGAGTACGGGATTCTCACCAACGTGGATCCGAGCTTCCGCTTCGAAGGAGCGCCCGAGCCGACGACCGACGTGCTCGACCACCTGCTGAGCCTGTCTTGGAAGGAGCCGGACCTCTTCGTCATGCACCCCGAGACGTTTGAGGCGCTCAGCATTCATGCCGCGCGCCGGTCGATCCGTCTCGGCACCGTCGAGAAGTGCGGCGGCCGACTTTTCCCCTCCTGGCAGGGCATCCCCATTTTCCCAACCAACAAGCTCTTCCTCACGCCGAAGGCCGCAAAGGCAGACGCCGCAAAGGGGTCGGTCTACGAAATGCAGCCGCGTGTACCCGGTGACTCCACTACGCAGATCGCCCTGCTGCGCGTGGGGGAGGAAAAACAAGGCGTGGTTGGGCTGTACGCGGCAAAGAACCCCGGGAGTGAGAAATACCCGTTCATCTCCGTAGACCCGATGGGAATCAGTGACGACTCGGTGGCCAGCTACCTGCTCAGCATGTTCGTCGCTGCCGCCACGCTTGCCCCAGACGCTGTCGCGTGCGCGGAGGTCACGGTCTAGATGTGCCAGCCACAGGGGCCGCAGGTGCAACCTCAAGGTCTGGAACAGGGACTGGGGCTTATCCGCGCAATCCTTGCGGGCCAGGGGGGCGGTGGCCTGAGCCCACTGTCTCCGATGGCACAGGGCGACCCTCGTGTGGCAGCCGGCCAGCCTGGGGGGATGCAGGCCGCAAACGGGATGGTGGGCGTTCCCCAGCCGGCTGGCACAGCCCCGAGCCCGGCCCTCGGGCTCTCGTTCCTAGCTGCGACGGGGGCGGCCCCGGCTGCGAACATGATGCAGCAACCAGGCCCACCGGGACCCCAGGGGGGGCTTGGTCAGCACGGACTCCCTGTGTCTGCAAACCCACCGGCTGGAGGTATCAGCATCTGCCTGCACCTCTCCCCCGAGGTGGTCGCGGGGCTCATGGGTACGATCATGCACCTCGTCGGCGGCCTAGCTCAGAAGCCTGCCAACCCAGCGCCTCCTCTCGGCCCGGCGGGCCCAGGCGCGCCCGTGCCGGAAGCTGCCGGCGAGCGCCGCGGACGTTGCGCCGGCGCCTAAACTGTCGGCGGAGAGAGCCAAGGACCGCACAGAGCGCAGACCGCGTATCCAGGTTTCAGAATGCAGACCGAGCGGATTCGCCTTACCCACTTCTCCCATGGCGCCGGATGAGGTTGCCAATTAGGTCCGGAGGACTTGGCGCAGGTCTTGCGCCACCTGAAAGAGGGACAGACTGCGGGCGCTGACCCCAACCTGCTTCTCGGTTTGGAGTCTCCCGACGACGCCGGCGTGTACAGAATCACCCCAGATCTCGCGCTGGTTCAAACCGTTGATTTCTTTACCCCCATCGTCGACGACCCCTACGCCTGGGGGGCGATCGCGGCGGCGAACTCGATGAGCGACGTCCATGCGATGGGTGCCCAGCCCCTGCTGGCGCTCAACCTCGTGGGCTGGCCACGAGAACTGGACGCCGATCTGCTCGCGCGGGTGATGCAAGGAGGTGCAGACAAGGCAACCGAAGGAGGTGTCCTGATCATCGGCGGGCACACTGTCGACGACCCAGAGCCCAAATATGGCATGGCTGTGACGGGAACGGTTCGGCCCGAGCAGGTGGTTCGCACGACGGGCGCTCGTCCCGGAATGCAACTGGTCCTGACAAAGCCGCTCTCGATGGGCGTGATTTCGACAGCACTGAAGCGTGGTGCTGCCTCCCTTGCATTGATCGAGCAGGCAACGGCGATCATGGCGACACTCAACAAGTCCGCGGCCGAAGCCATGGTCGAGATAGGGGCCGGGGCGGCGACGGATGTCACCGGCTTCGGACTGTTGGGGCACCTGCACAACATGCTGAGGGGCGAGTCTGGCTCTACCGGCGTCGGCGCAGAGATCTGGACCGAGCGGGTTCCCATACTGGACGGGGTTGGCGAACTCATCGCCCACGGTTTCGTGCCTGGAGGTACCCGGAGGAACGAGGCCGGCTTCTCCTCGTGGGTTGACTTTCACCCTGACGTGGACGCGGCGATGCGCACCGTCCTGTTCGACGCTCAGACCTCCGGTGGTCTCCTCATCGCGGTCGAAGAGGAACGGGTAGCCGCCTTGGTGGGAGCGCTCGAAAAATATGGAGCACCTGAGCGGGCAGTGATCGGCAGGTTCACCGACACGAGGCCAGGTCGCGTCGAGGTTCGCGAACTCGCCCCGACGTAAGAACTATCCGTTCCAGCGTGTGAGCCAGTCGGCCTCCTGATCGACCTTTTCTTGGTGGAACGCCTCGGACGGAGGCTGCAGGGTCACCGCTGGGGCGGGAGGATCGAGGAAGTTCCCCGCCCCCTTCGCCGCCCGACCTTCGCCCACCTCCACGTAACAGGCTCCCTCGCCGGCAAAGCTCGTCTCCGGTGCGTCGCGGCCCAGGTAGCGAGCCACCCCGGCAGCAACCACCTCGGCCTCCCCCTCTGCGAAGACCGCTGCCTTCGGTAGGAGCTTGCCGTTCGGCAAGGTGATGACCGTGGCGTCGCCCAGTCCCCACACCCCGTCGGCCTTGGTGGCGAGCGTGCGGGCATCGACAGGTAGCCAGCCCGCCGGCCCCAGCCCCGTGGAGGTCACCGCAGGAGGGGCTTCGTGCGGAGGAACGACGGCGAGAAGGTCGAACTTCTCGGAGGAGCCGTCTGCGAAGATGACCTCCTGGCTGTCAGCGTCGATGCGTGCCACGGTCTTGTTGGGATGGAAACCGATGTCATGACTACGAAGCATCTCAACCAGTGCATTACCGACGACGGGACCGGCGACTGGCATGGGCAGGGGGTCTGGGGTGAAAACGTCGATCGTCACCTCGTTACCTGCGCCCCCGGACCGGAGAAGATCGGCAGCTAGGAAGGCTGCTTCGAATGGTGCTGCGGGGCACTTGAACGGAACCCCGGCGACAACGAACACAAGACGGCCCGTCTTCAGGTCTTCCAGCCTGGCGTGAAGGTCCGTGGCACCCTCCAGGCTGTAGAACTCACTTGCCACACCTGTATCAAGGGCCTCCTCGAGTCCCGGCACCCGCCCGGGATTGATCGCAGCGCCCAGGGCGACAACCAGCGCGTCGTAGGACAGCTCGCCCGCATTGGTCGTGACGACTCGGCGGTCAACGTCAATCGCCTCAGCTTCGGCCGTCACCATCTCGATGCCGGGCAGCACGTCCTTGCTGGGGTGCACCAGCACCTCTTCAGCGCTGCGCCACCCACGCAGTACCCACAGCAGGGAAAGCCCCAGGACTCCCTCGAAGGACCGGTCAACGAGGATCAGCCGATCCTCGTTTGCAAGCAGCTCACGGAGTCGGGACGCGGTCGATAGACCGCCGACGCCGGCACCAAGGACAACCACCGTTTTGGGCATGCCCGTCACCCCTTTTTATTCGCTAGACGCTGACGATCTTCTCTGCCCACATGGTCCACTCTGCGAGCTCGGCCATCGAGGACCGGTGGACCCCCGGGGCGACCATGTCGTCGGAGACCCCGCGGGCGTCGAGACAGGTGCCACAACTGCCGAATGTGACACCACGGTCCACCAGGACGCGCAGCATCTTGGCGATGTTGTAGTAGCCGTCTGGCGTTTTCTGGCCGGCCATCGCCGAGATCACCGCATCCCCGAACAGAAAGACCCTGACTTCGTTGCCGTCGTCCTTCAGGATCTCCCGCGCCCAGCGGAGCCCGTTGTAGGTCCGCTCCGTGCCGTAGGGCGGATCATGCAGGACGAACAGAAATCTGGGAATTGGGGCCCTTCCTTCCTCAGGCCAGGCTGTCCGAACGACTCCTGGGCGACGTTTCCTCCTCTTGGCGCCCGCCTATGGCAGCCCGCAACGATTCGTAGCCGTCCTTCCGCCCCGGCACGCATGCACTGAGCCCTTCGAGGTCCATGAGTCGCCGCCACCGAGGGTTGTTGAAGTCCATCTTCAGCAATGCCTCGGTCCAGCGCCGTGCCAGGTCCGGATCGAAGTGCTCGAGGACGGTGAAGCTGCAGTGGTCATAGGGTGGAGACGTCCAGACCGACCGTACCAGGCTCCTGTTGACCAATCCTTTCTCCAACGACTGCAGCCACACGACGTGGCCGATCGCTCCAGCGTCGGCCACCCCCTCGTGAAGTGCGCGCAGGACCTCCAACTCGCTCGTACCCGTGTCTCCGTGCTTGCCGACGTCGAGGTCGAAACGGATCAGGTGGTGTTGCGCATGGCGAGGCTGATGCATCTGCCGCCCGCCCGCTGCTCGGCCCGGACGAACGCGACGTTGGTGTTCCACGCCATGTCGATGCTGCGGTCGAGGAGGGCATCGACCAAAGCTTCGTAGTTCGAGAAGAGGACGTAGTCCGTGGGTATGTTCTGCTCCCGGAAATAGTCTCGGATACCCTCCCAAATCTCGACGACCTTGGGGTCGTACGCAACCGCCCCAATCGTGATCGGCAGGTGGGCCATGGCTAGAAGAGGGGAAGACCGGTGAGGAGCTTTCCCACCCACTGCTTCAGCACATCGTTGGTGGGCGCCATCACCGAGCCTGCCCGGCCATCGCGCCAGTACCGCTCGATGGGCAGCCGGCGGGAGTAGGCAAGCCCGCCGCTGACCTGCATGGCCCGCTCGTCACCTCGATCGCGGCGTCAGTGGCGGCGATCTTGGCCTGCATGACGAGCGGTACCGCTCCTTCGTCGGCCAGATCGACCGCGGCTGCAGCAGCGAGGACCAGGGATCGGGCGCACTCTGTGGCAATGCTCATGTCGGCAAGGTGTGCCTGGACGGCTGGGATCTCGGCCAGGGACGGCCCTACGGAATGGCGGCGAGACTTCGTATGCTCCACCGTGTCCTCAAGCGCCGCCTGGGCGATCCCGACGTTGGCGGCCGCCAGACCGATGAG
>WNEZ01002367.1_pt1 | contig 16133 bp, 14 predicted proteins | sample 5400521 | NCBI WGS metagenome assembly WNEZ01 (sample SAMN13153339, study PRJNA577476) | soil metagenome | isolation source: 120 cm saprolite under Douglas fir tree site 2 hole 1 replicate 1 | place: USA:California | collected 2015-04-18
CCCGGTGAACCGTGCGACCTGCTCCGCGACGACGTCGCAGAGTCCGGTCACGCGCGCGGCCGGCAGCGCGCCGAAGGTGCGGAGCAGGTTCTTCCCCCAGTAGCCGAGGCCGGCGACGCCGACGTTCACCTGTCCCGTCCCGCTCACAGGGTCCTCCGCACGCGGAACACGCCCTGCTCCTGCGCGCGCACCCAGCGCCGCACGTCATGCGTGATCGCCCAGGCCGCCGGCAACGCGAGCGCCGCCAGCAGCGTGGGTGCGAGGCTCGCCGGCCACCCGAGGCCGGCGAGGATGGCGAGCAGCGCGAGCCCGACCAGCGCCGCCGGCGCGCGGCCGAGCGTGCGCGCGAAGGCGTGCCCGTGGCGCGGGAGCCGCACCAGGATGGGCAGCGCCGGAAGATCGCGCAGCACCGCGAAGGTACGCGAGAGGCCGTAGTGCGACTGCCCGGCGCCACGCCGGCGGTCGTCCACCCACACCTCGGCGACACGCGCCGGCGCGACGCCCAGGACGGCGGGCAGGAAGCGGTTCATGCCGCGCGGGAGCCGCACGCCGGCCAGCACCTGGCGGCGGTAGAGCTTGAGGCCGCAGCCGCAGTCGTGGACCGGCACGCCGGTCGCGCGCACGATGAGCCAGTTCGCGATGCGCGAGGGGAGGACGCGCGTCAGGAAGGCCTCCTTCCGCTCTCGTCGCCGGCCGCTCACCACGTCCAGCTCGGGTGAGAGCCGCGCCAGCAGGCGCGGGATGTCGGCGGGGTCGTTCTGCCCGTCCCCGTCGAGGGTCACGACCAGCGCGCCCTGCGCGTGGGCGAAGCCGGCCGAGAGCGCCGCCGCCTCGCCGAAGTTGCCGGCGAGGTCCACGATCCGGAGGCGCTCGTCGCGCGCCCGCAGCGCCGCCAGGCGCCCGAGCGTCCCGTCGTGGCTCCCGTCGTTCACGAAGATCAGCTCGTAGGTGCGGCCGAGCGCGCGGGCCACGCGCGTCAGCTCGGCGTGCAGCGGCTCGACGTTGCCTTCCTCGTTGTAGACCGGGACGACGATGGAGAGCTCGAGGGGTCGGCCGGGCTCGCTCATCACCGGAAGAAATCCGCCACGCCGTCCGCCACGCGCTCGACCTCCACGTCGGTCAGGTCGGCGTGCACCGGCAGCGAGAGCATCTCACGTGCCGCCTGCTCGGCGCGCGGCAGCGCCGGCGTCTCGCCGTAGGCGCGCAGCCAGGCGGGCTGGCGGTGGATCGGCACCGGGTAGTGGATGCCGGTCTCGACGCCGCGCTCAGCCAGGCGCGCGCGCAGCGCATCTCGCTTGGGGGTGCGCACGACGTACTGGTGGTAGACGTGCGTGCGCGTCAGGTCGGTGTACGGCGGGGTCACGAACCTGCCCAGCCGCTCGCTGTAGTAGGCGGCGATCGCGGCGCGGCGGCGGTTGCGGACGTCGAGGTGCTCGAGCTTCACGCGGAGCATGGCGGCGTGCAGCTCGTCCAGGCGGCTGTTGCTGCCGTAGACCTCGTGCTCGTTCTTGCGCACCTGGCCGTGCGTGCCGAGGCGCTTGATGCGCTCGGCGAGGTCGGTGTCGTCCGTACTCACCAGGCCGGCGTCGCCGTAGGCGGCCAGGTTCTTCACCACGCCGAGGCTGAAGGCGCCGGCCAGGCCGAAGGAACCGACGCGCCGGCCATCCAGGGCGGCGCCGTGCGCGTGCGAGCAGTCCTCGATCACGTAGAGCCCGCGCGCGCGCGCGAGCGCCAGGACGGGGCGGAGATCGACCGGCAGCCCGTGCAGGTGGACGACCAGGACGGCGCGCGTACGCGGCGTCGTGCGTGCCGCCAGGTCGTCGGGGTCGGGCCCGAGGTCGTCCGCGTCGATGTCGACCGCCACCGGCGTGCCGCCCGCGCTCCGGATCGCCTCCACCCCCGCCACGAAGGCGTTCGCCTGCACCAGCACCTCGTCGCCCCGCTCGAGGCCGGCCGCCTGGAACGCGAGCGCAAGCGCGTCGGTGCCCGACGCCACGCCACGCGCATGGCGCACGCCCAGGTAGGCCGCCATCTCGGCCTCGAAGCCGAGCACTTCCTCCCCGCCCAGGAGGTGCATGCGCTCGAGGACCCGCTCGCACGCCGCGAGTAGCTCGTGCCGGTGTGCACGATACTCGCGCGTCAGGTCCAGCAGCGCGACGCGCCGCTCCCTCGCCGCCCTCCGTGCCAGCGCTTCCATCGGTCGTCGCTCCCCCCGCTGAAAAGTGCCGGAATGCTAACGGGCGAGTGGCACGCGCGCAAGCGCGTTGACTTTTGCCGGGCGATCACCCAAGGAGCCAGGGTGGCAGTCTACGCGGAGGACGTCCTCGCGCTCCCGCGCCCGCTCGCACGCGCGCGCCTGGGCGCGATCGCGCTCGGGCTGGGTGCGGGTGCGTTGCTCGCCGTCCGCCTCGACCTGCCCGCCTTCTTCGACAACGAGGCGCGCTACGCCGAGGTGGCGCGCGAGATGATCACGAGCGGCGACTGGGTCTCGCCGCGCGTCGATTTCACGCTCTTCCTCAACAAGCCGCCCCTCGTCTTCTGGCTCGCAGCGCTCGTGTTTCGCATCGCAGGTCCGACGGAGTGGGCGCGCCTGGTCCCGGTGGGCGCCGCCGTCGTGGCGCTCGTGGCCACCTGCCGGCTGGGGGCGCTCCTCTACGGTGGGACGGCCGGCCTGGTCGCCGGCGTGGCGCTCGCTACGAGCCTCGGCTTCGTGCTCGAGGCGCGCACGCTGCGGCCCGACATGATCCTCGTCGCGGCGGTGGCGGTGGCGCTCCTCTGCTGGCAGATGGCGGAGCGCTCCACGACGCGGCGCGCGCGCTGGCTCGTGGGTCTGTACGCCGCGCTCGGTCTCGGTGTGCTGGCCAAAGGTCTCGTGCCGATCGTGGTGGCGAGCTTCCCGCTCGCGGCGGTCACGCTCCGCGATCACGGCTGGCGCGGCGTCGTCCGGCTCCGCCCCGGGCTCGGGCTTCTCGTGCTGGCGGCGATCGTCGTGCCCTGGCACCTGGCGGTTGCCCTCCGGCATCCGGGCTTCGCGTGGGACTACGTGGTGAACCAGCACCTCCTCTTCTTCCTCGACCGGAAGCTGCCGCGCGACTCGGCGGGGGACTCGCTCGCCTTCTTCTGGGGGGCCGCGGCCGGACGCGCGGCGCCCTGGGTCCTGCTTCTGCCGCTCACGCTCGCCGAGGCGGTGCGCGGCGCCGCGCGGCGGGCCGCACCGGCGGCGCGTGCGACGTTCCTCCTCTGGACGTGGGCGGGTGGGCTCGTCCTCTTCTTCTCGTGCGCGCCCTCGCGCCTCGAGCACTATGCGCTCCCCGCGCTGCCGCCCGTGGCGCTGCTCGCGGCGCGCGCCTGGCAGCGTGCCCGGGCGGGTGAGCTCGGCGCCGGGAGCTGGGCTTACCTGGCGACGGCGGGCGCGCTCGTCGCGGCGGCCGGCGCCGCGGGGCTCGCGCTCGGCCGCGCCTGGGTCGCTCGCACGTATTGGATCCTCCAGGCTCCGGGCCTGCTGGATCTCGTCACACCGGCCGCGGCGCTGGTCGCGGTCGCGGGCGCGCTCGTCGCGCTGGCGGCGCTCCGGCGCCGGCCCGATCGGCTGGTCGGAACGCTGGCGCTCGCCATGCTGCCGCTGGCCGCCGTCGTGCTGCGTGCCGAGACGGTGGCCGAGCCGCTCTTCTCGTGGCGGCCGCTGGCGCGCGCGCTGGCCGCCGCGGTGCCATCCGAGGTGGAGGTCGTCTTCGAGTCCCCCGAGGAGTACCAGCAGGTCGGCGGTCTCGCGTACTACGCCGAGCGGCGCATCACGCTCCTCGAACCACCTGGCTTCGCGCCGCCGACCTATCTCGCTGGGCGGACGGGGGACATGTTCCTTCCCCGCGCGGCCTTCGAGCGCCGGTGGCGCGCGGGCGAGCGGCTCGCCTTCGTGAGCGATCCGCAGCGGCGGCGCGACGAGCCCGCGGGGTTGGTGCCCGCCCCCTTCCATGTCCTCGGCCGCTTCGGTGATCGATGGGTCCTCACCAGCTTTCCCGTCCACGCCGGCTGATCATCGCGCTCGTCACCGCGGCCGCGCTCTGGCCGCCGGCGGCACGCGCCTTGACCAAGAGCTTCATCCCCATCCCGGAGATCATCACCGACCCGAACGAGGGCAACACGTTCGGGCTCCTCGGCGTCCTCCTCTTCCTCGACGACAAGGACCAGATCCAGTACATGATCGCGCCCGACCTGCGTTACAACAAGACGACGGGCGTCTTCCCCGCCCTCCGCTTCTTCGGCTACCCGTCGCCCGAGCGGCGCTACTCGGTGGTGGTCGCCAAGTCGACCACCAAGGACGAGGACTACGAGCTCGAGTACACCGACCGGAGCTTCTGGGAGGGACGTGGCTTCCTGCTCGCCTCGTTCCTGCACGAGGCGGACTCGACCGAGCGCTTCTTCGGTTTCGGCAACGACTCGCCCGCGGAGCGCCCGCACCCGGGGCGCCGCGCGGGCCCCGGCAACCTGGGCGGCGAGTCGAACTACACCGACGTCGACACGCAGGCGCAGGCGACCCCGGGCGTGTGGGTGCTGCCCTTCGCGAACCTCTCCTACCGCATGCGCATCCGGCGCTACGGCATCGAGCACGGGCAGGTGGACAACCTCCCCTTCGTCGCGACCGCGCATCCCGAGGCGCGCGGTCGCGGCCTCGAGGGCGGTGTCTTCTGGGCACACCAGGTCGCGCTCACCTACGACAGCCGCGACTCGACCGACATCCCCACCCACGGCGCGCTCGGAATCCTCTACAGCGAGCTCACCGACAAGCGGATCGGGAGCACCAGCTCGTTCGTCAAGTTCGGCGCCGACTGGCGCGACTTCATCCCGCTCCGCAAGGGGAACCCGATCCTCGCGCTGCACGCACTCGCCAACTACACCAGCGGCGACCGGGACACGCCCTTCTGGGAGCTCTCCTCTCTCGGCGGGGAGCGGTCGCTGCGCGGCTTCGGCTCGCACCGCTTCATCGATTTCAACCGCGCGCTGGCGACCGCCGAGCTGCGCACGCGCGTCTACCAGCGGCGGCTCTTCGGCGTCAACCTGGAGATCGAGGTGGCGCCGTTCACCGAGGCCGGGCAGGTCTTCCGGCACGTCACCGACTCGCCGGTCGACGACCTGCACTTCGTCTACGGGGTCGGCTTCCGTGGCGTGGTGCGCCCGCAGATCGTGGGCTTCGTCGACATCGGTCGCGGCTCGGAGGGGAACGCGATCTTCACCGGGATCGACTACCCGTTCTGAGTTCTGGTGGTGCGACGGCGTCCGGCGCGGGATGGAGGGGCCCGCGCGGCGCCACGACCAGCGCCAGGCGGCCGTGGCCGGTCTGTCGCGCCTCGCTCACGGCGAGCACGGCGAGCGGCCGGCCGTCCGCGCCGCGCAGGCGCTGCCAGTCGTCCTCCCAGAGCAGCAGGCGCGCGCCCTCCGGCCCGCCGCGAGGCAGCCACTCCGTCAGCGTGGGCGGCGCGTAGAAGCGCAGCCCCGGGTCGGGGGGATAGAACGCGTAGAGCGCCGCGTCCGGCGGGACCACGCGCGCCACCTCGGCGAAGAAGCTCTTCAGGCTCCGCGTGCGTGCGATCGCCGGGTGCAGCAGCGTGTTGAACGACGTCGTCCAGAGTGCGAACAGGACCGCGACGATGATGACGAGCCGGCGCCACTCGCCGCGCCGGGCGCTGCGCGCCACGAAGGGCACGCTGGTGGCGGTGGCGCAGGCGAGGAGCGAGAGCCAGCGCGTCGCCCCGCGGGCGGCGGCGACCAGCGTCGCAGCGCCGGCGGCGTCGTCGGGGCGGAGCCAGGGGCGCACGAGCGCGACCGGGTCGGCGCCGAGCGCGAGGGCGCCGGCGAGAACGGCGAGGAGGAGCGCTGCCGGCGCGTAGAGCGCCGCCCCGAAACGCATCAGCCGCCCGGGCTGCCCGTCGGCCGCCGCCACGCCCGCACCGACGAGGAGCGCGACGGCGGGATGGAGCGGCAGGAGATAGACGCTCCGCTTCGCAGCCGCGAGCGAGAAGAAGATCATCCCGGTCACGATCCACGCCACCGCGAGGGCGGCCGGCGCCGGCCGCGGTCGCTCGCGGAGCGGGACGCGCGCCAGCGGCAGGAGCGGCGTCCACGGCAGCAGGCCGACCAGGCCGAGCGGCACGAGGTAGCCCACGGTGTGCGCGTGCCCGGTCGCGGCGCCCTCGGGGTCGACGAAGCGGAGCCAGTTCTCGCGCACGACCACGTCGAGGAACGCGCCGCCCTCACGTGCGTAGGCGGCCGCGTACCAGAGCCCGGCGAGGACGGCCGCCGCGCCGAGCACGGGGACCACGCGCAGCGGCCGCACGCCGCGCCGCGCGACCAGCAGCCCCGCCGCGGCGAGGGCGGGGAGCACGAGCGCGACGGGTCCCTTGGCGAGCGTGCCGAGCGTCGCGCCGAGCGCCGCGAGCGCCGGTGCGCCGCGCGTGCCGCGCCCGAGCGCGAGCGTCCAGCCTGCGAGCACCGCCGTCAGCGCCGCGGCGAGCGCCATGTCGACGCGCGCGCTCGCCGCCGCGCGCGTCCACTCGAAGGTGGTCGCGAGGACGAGCGCGGCGGGGAGCCCGGCCGCCGCGCCCCACACCGCGCGCGCCGTCGCCCAGGTGCCGAGCACCGCCGCCGTGGCGAGGACGGCCGAGGGCAGGCGGAGCGCCAGCTCGGGGCGCTCCGGCAGCGCGCGGAGCGCACCCGCCGCGGCCCAGTAGTAGAGAGGCGGCTTCCGCGCCGGCTCACCGGCCGGTCGCGCCGGCACGAGCCACTCGCCGCTCGCGAGCATCTCGCGCACCACCAGCCCCTCGCGCGGCTCGCCGCGGGTGTAGAAGGGGACGGCTGCCGCGCCGGCCAGGTACAGCGCCAGGCAGCCGGCAGCGAGGAGGACCGCCTCTCCCGCGGTCTTCATGCGGCCAGAGGGTGCGCGCAATTGCGCCCCGCGCGGCACGCTGTTACGGTCCGCGCATGCCGGCGCCCGTGACGGCGGACTACGACGCGCGCTGGGGCTATCGCCACCTCGACGCGCGCCGCTACGAGCGGCGCCGCTACGGCGGCCTGGTCCGCCGCCTGAACCTCCGCCTCCTCGAGCGCGCGCTGGCGCGTGCGCTGGCCGGCGTCGACGGCCGCCGCCTCGTGCTCGACGTGCCGTGCGGGACGGGCATCATCGGCGACTACCTCGCGGCGCGGGGGTTCAGGATCGTCGGCGCGGACATCTCGCCCGCCATGCTCGAGGTGGCGCGCGAACGCGCCCACGCGCTCGGCCTCCTGCGCGCCGACCTGGAAGCGCCGCCGTGGCGCCCGGGGACCTTCGACGCCGTGGTGTGCGCGCGCTTCCTGATGCACCTCCCCGCCGAGAGCCGGCCGCGCGTGCTCGCCACGCTGGCTGCGCTCACGCACGGGCCGCTGGTCGCCACCGTCTGCCATCCCTACACCGTGAAGAGCCTCGGCCGGTGGATCCGGCGCCTGCTCGGCCGCCCTGCCAAGCGCAGCCCGCGGCTCACCCGCCGCGCGCTGGCCGCCGAGGTCGAGGCGGCGGGCCTGCGACTCGAGCGGGTGATCCCCGTCCTGCCTCTCCTCTCCGAGGTGTGGGTGGTCGTGCTCGGCAAGCGCGCCCGGAGGTAGCAGGAGGAGAGCGCAATGTCGAAGATCGAGAGCGTGCGCGCGCGGGAGATCCTGGACTCGCGCGGCTATCCCACGGTGGAGGCGACGGTGGTGCTCGCGGGCGGTAGCACGGGCACGGGTGCGGTCCCCTCGGGCGCCTCCACCGGCGAGCGCGAGGCGATCGAGCTGCGCGACGGCGACCAGCGGCGCTACGGCGGCAAGGGCGTGCGCCGCGCGGTGGCCAACGTGAACGACGTGCTGGCGCCCGCGCTGCGCGGCATGGATGCCGCCGAGCAGACGGCGCTCGACGCGAAGCTGATCGCGCTCGACGGGACGGAGAACAAGGCGCGCCTGGGCGCGAACGCGCTGCTCGCCGTGTCGCTGGCGGCGGCGCGGGCGGCAGCGGCCGCCGCCGGCCGGCCGCTCTATCGCGCGCTCGGCGGCGAGCAGGCGACGCTGCTGCCCGTCCCGCTGCTCAACGTCATCAACGGCGGGCGTCACGCGACGAACCCGCTCGACTTCCAGGAGTTCATGATCGTGCCGCACGGCGCGCCCTCCTTCGCCGAGGCGATCCGGCAGGGCGTGGAGGTGTACCACGCGCTGCGCAGGCTCCTCGAAGCGCGCGGGCTGACGACCGCGGTCGGCGACGAGGGTGGCTTCGCGCCGGCGCTCGCCAGCCACGAGCAGGCGCTCGACCTCCTGGTCGAGGCGATCGGGGCCGCGGGTCTCATCCCGGGGCGCGACGTGTCGCTCGCGCTCGACGTGGCGGCGAGTGAGCTGGCCGCGGACGGCGGCTACGTGTTCCGCAAGTCGGGGGGCCGGCGCTGCACGGCGGACGACCTGGTCGCCCTCTACGAGCGCTGGTGTCAGGCCTACCCGATCGTGTCGATCGAGGACGGCCTCGGCGAGAACGACTGGGCGGGCTGGAAGCGGCTGACGGCGGCGCTGGGCTCCCGCGTGCAGCTGGTCGGCGACGACGTCTTCGTCACCAACGAGAAGCTGCTCGCGCGCGGCATCGCGGAGAAGGTGGGCAATGCCATCCTCATCAAGCTGAACCAGATCGGGACGGTGAGCGAGACGCGCGCCGCGATGGCGCGCGCGGCCGGGGCGGGCTACCGCTCGGTCGTCTCGCACCGCTCGGGTGAGACCGAGGACGCGTTCATCGCCGACTTCGCGGTCGCGACGGCTGCCGGCCAGATCAAGACCGGGGCGCCCTGCCGCGCGGAGCGGACGGCGAAGTACAACCGGTTGCGCGGGATCGCCGAAGAGCTGGGCGCGGACGCGCGCTACGTCGATCCGTTCAAGGGGTGGTTGGCGTAGAGCCGGCGGCGCGGCGTCGCGAACCAGATCTGCGCGCGGGCGCCGAGGAGCGCCTCCACCTCGGCGAAGTGCCGCGGGCCAGTGACCAGGAAGGCGAGTCCGTCTTGCGCGAAGAGGTCGCGCACCAGCAGCGCGTCGGCGGTATGGATCACCGGCGCGCGCAGGTAGAAGGTGAGCGAGGGGTCGTGAATGCCGAAGGCGATCACCGGGTGGCGTCCGGCGCCGGCGATCCGACGCGCCAGCTCACGATCGCTGTGCAGGGCCGCGACCGGCGGCGCCACCCAGCGTAGGGCGAGCGGGTAGAAGGTGAGGAGCGCTCCCAGCACCGCTGCCGGGACGAGGCGCACGCGCTCGCCGCGCAGCACGAGGAGGAGGCCGATGGCCCAGCCGAGCGCCGCGACGGCGACGAGGGCGCGTGCGGTGAGTGCCAGGTAGCCGCGGGCGGCGAAGAGCGCGCCACCCGCTCCGAGCGTGAGCGCTGCCGCCACCAGCGCGCCGCCCGCCCGGAGCGTCGCCCGATCCTCGGCCCGCGGCCCGCTCGCCAGATCCGCCCCGACGACCAGCGCCAGCGGCGCGAGCGCGGGCAGCGCGTAGGTGGCGAGCTTGCCGCGCGCGAGCGTCAGCACTGCAGGCACGAACGCCGCCCAGACGACGAGCGCGCGCCGTCCCGGGTCGCGCGCGGCGCGCGCCAGCGGCCCCGGAGCGAACAGCGTCCAGGGGAGGAGCAGCGCGGGCAGCCAGAGGACATAGTAGTGGATGGGCGCCGTGTGGGGGCTCTCGACGCCCAGGCGGCGGAGGTTCGTGGCCGCGAACGCGGAGAGGTAGCTCGCGTCGAGGAGGGCCACGGGCACCCAGAGCGCGGCGCCGAGCGCGGCCACGACGAGCGCGCCGCGCACGGCGCCGAGCTCGCCCAGGCGCGGGCGCGGCCGCCGTACGAGCCCTGACAGCGCGAGCGGTCCGGCGACCAGCACGAGCGCGAGCGGGCCCTTGACCAGGAGGCCGAGCCCCGCGGCGACGTAGGGGGCGAGCGGCGCACGCCGCGGCGCCGGTCGCCCGAGCCAGGCGAGCCCCGAGAGCACGCCGACGGTCACGCAGGCGGTGAGCGTCATGTCGAGGTTCCCGTAGCGCGCGAGGCCGAACCACCCCGCGCTCGTCGCCGCCACCAGACCCGCGCCGAGCGCGGCCCGGACGCCCCACCGGGGCAGAGCATAGGCGTAGAGCGCGAGCACCGCGATCAGCGCGGCGAGCGCGCCCGGCGCGCGCGCCGCGGTCTCGCCGACGCCGCCGACACGGTAGGCGAGCGCCACGAGCCAGTAGTAGCCGGCCGGCTTCTCGCGGTACGGCTCGAGGTCGAGCGTCGGCAGGAAGAAGCGCGCGACACCGCGGCCGGCCGCCATCTCGCGCGCGACCTCCGCATGTCGCGCCTCGTCGGGATCGAGGAGCGGGTAGCGGCCCAGGTCGAAGAAGAAGAGCGCCCCGGCGATCAGCGCCAGCAGGACCGCGCCACGCAGCGCGCGCGTCATCGCCTATGGACCCCGTGGGACGGCGAGGATATGTGCGCGCCATGCCGGAGCGCGCGTGGGCGGGCCCGCCGTGAGCGCGCGCTCAGGAGCCGGACCGCAAGGCTGCCGCGGCCCGCGCCTCGCTGTCCTCCCACCGGATGCGCCGGTAGTCGAAGCGCGCCGCCTCGACGGGGTTGAACTTGATGACCTCGAAGTAGGGCGAGAGGTCGAAATCGCGCGGCGTGATGATGGCGGGCAGCTGGCGGCGGAAGACGGCGGCGTACGGCGGCGCGGTGCGCCGGAGCAGGCGGTCGACGAGACGCCGTGCCGGCGCGGCGGTCGGGAGCGGGGTGGTGCTGGGCAGGATCGGGAAGCCGACGTTCTGGAAGGCCCTCCCGATGATGCTCGAGCAGATGACCTGCGTCGTGAGGCCGCTGCCCAGCTGGAGCGCGCGGCGGCGGAAGCGGCGCGGGATCAGGCTCAGGGGGAAGAAGTAGCGCGCCAGGTCGACGACGTTCTTCACGTCGTAGCGCATGCCGAGCTGTGCGATCACCTCGTCCATGATGCGCCGGAGGTCGTCGCTCCGCAGCCCGACGGGACGGCAGATGCGGAGGTTGAAGCTCGCGTACTTGGAGAGCGGCGAGGCGAGCACGCCTTCGAGCAGCGCCTCGATCATCATGTGCTCGGCGTCGCGCCCGTGCTTGGCGATGAGCAGCTCGCGCTGCGCGGGGAAGCGGCGCAGCAGCTCGTCGCCGACGTAGAGCACCGAGTGCGACCAGGTGCTCTGGGTCAGGTACTTGATGACCTCGCTCACGCGCTGGTCGCCGTCCACCAGGATCACGTCGCCCGGGCGGATGACCTTCAGCAGGGCATCGAAGTCGTTGGGCAGGAGGAGGGTGTAGTTGCCGCGCGGCTTGGTCAGCACGCGCGCCGCCAGGTCGAAGAACTTGTTCCGGAGCCAGCCCATCGATGCCGGCCATTCTAGCCGGTCGCCGCTCCGGTCCGAAGCACCCGGCGCTCCCGGCGGGAGCGGTGGCCTTCCGCCGGCGCCTTCTCGCCTGGTACGGGCGGCACCGTCGTCGCCTTCCCTGGCGGGGGGTGCGCGATCCCTATGCGGTGCTGGTCTCGGAGATCATGCTGCAGCAGACCCAGGTGGCGCGGGTGATGGACTTTTTCCCGCGTTTCCTCGCCCGCTACCCGACGCTCGAGGACCTGGCCGCCGCCCCGGCTGACGCGGTGCGCGAGAGCTGGGACGGCCTCGGGTACTACGCCCGGGCGCGCAACCTGCACGCCGCGGCACGGATGGTGGTGAGGAAGCTGGGCGGCCGGCTGCCCCGCCGGCCCGAGGAGCTGCGCGCGCTGCCCGGCATCGGCCGCTACACGGCCGGCGCGGTGGCGAGCCTCGCCTTCGGCGCCGAGGTGCCCGCCGTCGACACCAACGCGGCGCGCGTCCTGACACGCGTCTTCGCGGTCCGCGGACGGCGGAAGAGCGCGCGGCGCGAGCGGCGGCTGTGGGCGCTCGCCGCGGCGCTCGTGCCACGCGGCCGCTCGGCGGACTGGAACCAGGCGCTGATGGATCTGGGAGCGACGTACTGCGTGGCGCGGGCGCCGCGGTGCGCGGTGTGCCCGGTGCGCCGGACCTGCGCGATCGGCAGGCGGCGGACGACCTCCGGGTAGACGAGTGGCAAGGCGCCGTCGAAGGGGTGACCATACTTCCGTGGCTTTCTTCAGACGAGCGGAGTATTGCGGGCGCAAGCTGGCGACGTGGCGAGACAGCGAACGATGCTCTACATGATCATCGAGAGCTTCAGGAAGGGCGACGCGGTGCCGGTGTACCGGCGGTTCCGGGATCAGGGAAGGCTCGCACCGGGGGGCGTGAAACATGTCTCGAGCTGGGTAACGTCGGACATGACCAGGTGCTATCAGCTCATGGAGTGCGAAGATCGGCATCTCCTCGAGGAGTGGATCGCCCGATGGAGCGATCTCGTGGACTTCGAGGTGCTTCCCGTCATCACGTCGGACCAGGCGGCCGAGCGGATCGCGCCACTGCTGTAGTTATGGAACAAGCAAAGGTCTCCGGCGCATGCCTCTGCGGCGCCGTACGTTTCTCGGTTGAGCTTCCGACCCAGTTCTGCGGGCATTGCCACTGCTCGATGTGCCGGCGGAACCACGGCGCCGGCTACGTCACCTGGTTCGTGGTGCCGCGGGCGCAGATCGCGCTCGATGCCGGGCAGGCCGAGCTGAGCAAATTCCGCTCGTCCGACCACGGAACGCGGTCCTTCTGTGGCCGGTGCGGCAGCTCGCTGTTCTGCGAGTCCACCCGGCACCCCGACCAGATCGACATCGTCCTGGCCAACATGGCCGGCCCGATCGACCGTCGCCCGGAGTGCCACATCTACTTCGACGACCGGGTCGAATGGGTGACGGTCGACGACGATCTCCCCCGGCTGGGCGGCCCCGGCGGGCTGGAGCCGCTCCAGGGCGGCGCTGCCCGACGCGACTAGATCACGCCCGCGTGGCAGAGGTGCTCGGCCACCAGCACCGCGCCGTGCGCCGCGCCCATGCGCGTGTTGTGCGAGAGCGCGACGTACTTGAGCCCGTTTTCGAGCGCCGGCTCGGCGCGCAGTCGACCGACGCTGGTCGCCATTCCACCCTCCGCGTCGCGGTCGAGGCGTGGCTGGGGGCGGAACGGGTCGTCGTGCACCAGGATCGGGTGCGCCGGGGCGCTGGGTAGCCCGAGACCCGCGTAGTCGCCGCGGAAGGCGCGCATGGCTTCCGCCGCCGCCGCGGGATCACACGGCCGCTCGGTCTCGACCATCACCGACAGCGTGTGCCCCTCGAGCACCCCGACCCGCGTGCAGGTGGCGCCCACCGGCGCCGGATGCGGCTCGATGCCGCCCTCGCCCAGGCGGCCGAGGATCTTCCGCGTCTCGGCGGCGACCTTCTCCTCCTCCTTGGGGATGAAGGGGATCACGTTGTCGACGATGTCGAGTGCGACCACGCCGGGCGAGCGGCCGGCGCCCGAGATACCTTGTAGCGAGGTCATGAGGACGCGCGCGATGCCGAAGCGGTCGAGGATGGGCTTGAGCGAGATCGCTAGGCCGACCGTCGTGCAGTTGGGGAGCGGGAGCACGAAGCCCTTCCAGCCACGACGGCGGCGCTGCTCCTCGAGGAGCGGGACGTGTGCGGTCACGTTCACGCCGGGGAGCGCGATCGGCGTGTCGGCCTCGGAGCGGAAGGCGGCGGCGGTGCTGATCACCGGGACGGCGCGCGCGTAGCGTGGTTCGAGCTCGCGCGCGGCGTCGCTCTCGACGGCGGCGAAGACGATGTCGAGGCCGCCCGGATCGAGGTGCGCCGCATCGACCACGGGAAGGGCCAGGAACTCCGGCGCCGGCTCCGCGCCGGCCACCCACCAGCGGCGCGCGCCGTTCGCCTCGCGGATCGCCTCGCCGTAGGTGCGCCCGGCGGAGCGTGCCGAGGCGGCGAGCGCTGCCACCTCGAACCAGGGATGGCCGGCGAGCGAGGCCAGGAACTGCTGCCCGGCGACGCCGGTGGCGCCGACGACCGCGACCCGCCGCTTGCGCATGCGCGGCCGAGTATCCGGGCGCCCCCTTCGGGAGTCAAACCGAGTCTGCCGACGAGCGTAGAGCGGCAGCTAGGGAGCGCCCGTGAGCCAGGCGCGCGCCGGCTCGAAGACGTCCTGCGCCGCGCGGCGGCCGACCAGCACGTCGAGGTGGCCATAGCCGGGAAGGTCGTGCACGACGGTGGTCGGGCCGCCGTAGGCCTCGGCCGACTCGTGCACGCGCTTCACCCACTCGGGGCCGAGGCCCGTGCTCGCGAAGGCGAGGACGGGCAGCGTGCGGCTCGGGCGCGGCGGGGCCTCGGCGTCGAGGGCCGCGCGCGGCCACCAGCGGTCGTAGCTCGCGAGCAGGGTGGCGAGGAGACGCACGTCGGAGACGCCGTCGCGCGTGTTCGCGAGGCCGCCGTGGCCGCCGAAGCTCTGCGCCGTGTAGACGATGTCCGCGAGGGCGGCGCCGGCGCTCTCGAATCCCGGCACGGACGACGGGCGGCGCGGATCGGCGATCACGTCGGCCAGGAGCTGCTTCCGCTCCGCGAACGGGAGGCGGCTACCGCCGACGTCGATCGCCGGGCCGCCGCCGGCGAGGGCGCGACCTCCGTCCGCCGCGCCGTCGAGGATGAGGAGGCCCGCCAGCGCCAGGCCCTCGCGCGACGCGAGGCGGTACGCGAACGCCGCGCCCTGGCTGAAGCCCGCCACATGGAGCGGCCCGGCGTCCGCGCCGCGCACGAAGGCCGCCGCCCATGCCGCGTCGTCAACGAACAGATCGACGGTCCAGCGCGAGAGCGCTTCCAGGTCCGCTGCCGGGGTATCGGCGGGGACGGCGTGTGTGCGGTAATCGAGGCCCCAGGTGCGCACGCCCGCCGCGGCCAGGTAGACGCGCAGGTCGTGGCGCGGCTCGGAGATGGGCAGCTCGCTGCTCATGTGCATGCCCGGAAGGTAGAGGACGACCGGCCCGGTCGCGTTCTCGCAGAGCGCCAGGCGATGGAGGCCCAGGCGGTCGAAGGGGCCGCCCGGTGGTCGCGCGCAGGCCCACACGTCCTCGCAGAGCGCCGCGCCGTAGGCCTGCCGCTCCGCCTGCACGTGCGTGCAGCTGGCCGCGCCGCCCTCCGGGCGCGGCCCGCGGCACGCGAGCGAGCCCGCGAGCAGCACCAGCGCTGCAGCGTGCGCGGCTCTCATTCCGCGCGCAGGAAGTCGATGAACTTCTCCGCCGCCGGGGAGAAGTGCTTGCCCTGCCGGTGGATGATCCCGAGCGGCCGGAGGAAGACCTCGTCCGAGAAGTGCATGACCGCGAGCGTCTTCGACTTGACCTCGAGCCGCACCGCGGGCTCGGGCATGATGGCGAGCCCGGTGCCGATCTCGACCACGCGCTTGATGGTCTCCACGTTGTCGAGCTCCATCACATAGCGCACCTCGACGCCATAGCGCCGGAGCAGCCGGTCGGTCTCCCGGCGCGTCGGGATGTCGCGCTCGTAGCCGACCAGCGGCTCGCCGGCGAGCTTGCGGATCGAGACCCGGCGATGGCGGGCGAGCGGATGGTGCGGCGGGCAGACGAGCACCAGGCGGTCGTTCCGGAAGGGCAGCACGGTGATGCCGGGGCGCCGTCCCGGGTACGCCACCACGCCGATGTCGACGTTGCCCTTCAAGAGGTCCTCGTAGATGCGGCCCGAGCGGCTGTAGGCCAGCTGGAGGTGGACCTGCGGGTAGGCCTTCAGGTAGCGCTTGATCTGCGCCGACAGCTCGTAGAGGCCGATCGAGTGGACGGTCGCCACCCGCACCGTGCCCGCGATCACGTTGGCCAGCGCCTGGAGGCGCGCCTCCATGTCCTGGTAGCGCTGGACGATCTCCTTGCTCACTTGGTAAAGGATCTCGCCCGCGGGGGTGAGCTGCACGTTGCCGCGCGTCCGCTCGAGGAGGCGGCGACCGTAGCGGTCCTCGAGGGTGCGGATCTGCTGGCTGACCGCCGACTGGGTCACGAAGTTCTGGGAAGCGGCCGTGGAGAAGCTCCGCGTCTCGACCACGTCGCAGAAGACCTTGAGGGTCTCGAGGTGCACGCTAATGCATCGATCGATTGAAGGTGAGACCAACTTATATGAGCGCGCCCGCGGCCTTGCAACCCCGCG
>WNEZ01002368.1_pt1 | contig 16131 bp, 11 predicted proteins | sample 5400521 | NCBI WGS metagenome assembly WNEZ01 (sample SAMN13153339, study PRJNA577476) | soil metagenome | isolation source: 120 cm saprolite under Douglas fir tree site 2 hole 1 replicate 1 | place: USA:California | collected 2015-04-18
AGGGCGATCAACTCGCCGATTTGCTTAAGGCTGGTCTCGTGCGGCTCCATGAACGCCACCGCTTCGCGAGCGGCGCGCCCGAGCAATTGGTCGGCGCCACCCGGGTCGGCGAGGTTGCCGCGGTTGGCGATCTCGCCCAGATAGACAATCGCGGGCAGCGGAGGAGCGGGAGCGGCCGCCGCCACGCCGGCGAGATGCATCGCCCGTTGCAGCGCCGGGGAGGGGGGATCGGCGGCGAGCCACAAACGCAGCAGCTCGAGCTCGGCCGCGCTCTCGGGGATATCGGAGGCATCCAGAATGCGATCGACGATCTCCGCGGGCGAGCCCGTCCGCTGCAAGGGAGCCTCGGGAGCAGGGCGGGTCGCGCGCGCATTCCAGAAGGGCAAGTGCTGCGGATCCGCCTTTACTGGAGTCAGATGGCCATGGCCGTTTCGAGAGGAGGAGAGAACGTCCACGTTCTCGAGCCGCTCGTAGGTCAGCTCGAAAGCGGGAAGGAAGAGAAGGCGGCGCCTCATCGCGCGTTGGTTTGAAGGGCCGTGCAAGACGGCGAGCGGCACCCTGAGGCATTCCTTGACCTGGTCGGCCAACTTTCCGTCAGACAAGGCGGACGCCCGGGGAGTGAGGAACCCGGCGGCACGCCAATTCGTCGAAAGCGCGCGCACCTCGTCGGTGAGCATCCGGAACGCGTCGAACATGCTCGCGACCCGCTCCGCTTCTTCGAGGACCACCAGCACCACTTCCCGCACCTGCGCGCGGACCTTCGCCAGATCCTCGGCCAGGACGAGGCGTTCCAGTCCATCGAAAGTGAGGCGCGAGATATCCTCCGGGGAAAGCGCGCGGAGGGCGCTGCGAACGCTCACGTAGGTGATGCCTTCAACGACCCAGGGCTCCCCGGACGCGCGCCCGCGCAGGCGCGCCAAATACGAGGGCACGACGCGGCGAAGCTGGTGACGCTTGATCCGCCATTCGGCGGTGAGCGATGAACGATGCGAGGGGCCAGGCGTTTTCGGCTCGTGCCCGGACGGGAAGGGCACCTCGGAGAATCCGCCTCGAAACAGACCGGCAACGATGTGTGAAAGCGGGCCACCGACCGAAGTGGTAAAGGCCACCGCTCCAGATCGCTGGAAGCCTCTTCGCGGTTCCGATGTTTCGCCGATGTGCCTCCGATCGCCGCAGAAGAGGTGGTGGGCCTTGTTGACCTGCACCAATCCGGAGGCTCCCAGCGCGTGACCGAAGGTCAGCAATCCACCAAACGGATTCGACCAGCCCTCGATCATCCGGTCGGCGCTGCGCTCCCAGGACAAGCCCATTGCCAAGAGGAAAGACAGCTCGATGCTCGGAAATGCATCGTGGGCAACGCCGAAGGCCGAAGAGACAAAAGTCGAGAGAGGCAATTGCGCATCGTCGGCGGTGTCGGCAAGGGCCTCTCGCACCGCGGTTGCGAAAATGAGCGGCGAGGAACGATGCAGCAGATTCTCGCTGCTGGAGCCTTCGCCAACGCCGAGGACTTCGGTGAGAGGCACGGTTCGGTAGCGAAGTAGACGAGCGGCGGCAATCCGAGAAATCAGGTCCTCGTCCGAGGTGATGATCGTCGCCGCTGCACCGCAGCAGGGAGCAGCGATGTCCGAGGCGTCGAAGTAGGGGGTTCGGGGCGCCTTGCGAGTGAAGGGCTTGCCGGCGGCGATGCCGGCTGGATAGAAAACGCTGGCATCAAACTTCCGTTGGGCCACTGCGGTCAGGAAGCGCTGGACCTCGTCGCGCGAAAGGCCGACCCCTCTTCGGATGCTGTCCATCAAAAGATCGCCTACCGCGAGCATGTCCAGTCCGCGAGCCTGGTCATCCTCCCCGAGGACGCTGCGGATTTGATACTGCGAGGTGTAACCGGAAGGGATGATCTGACCGGCGACAACGAGGATCGTCACCGGCCGGTCCACGCTGCGCGCCGCACGGACGGCCTGAGCAAAAGCCCATGCGCCGCTGTCCGAGGTGCCCACCACGTACTGGGCCACCACCCGCCGCGAAAGCCGGAGCAAGGCGCGAAGTGCTTGCGGCACCAGGCCGATGTTCATTCGCTCGTTAGGATCCAGCCCCGGCATCGAGGTGACGTAAAGATGGCTGATCGCTTCCCGGGTCCGCGAATAGTCGCCACCCACGATCTGGTGCAGCGAGGTCAGCGTGCGGTGAGCGGCCGAAGCGAACAAATCCGTGAGCCCGATTGGAGAGCTCAGCCCGAAGTCGCGCTGCCAGTCCTCTGGCCCCGCTCGCCCATCCTCACCGCGGTTGGGGAAGCGAAAGAAGAGTCGAGTAACCTCCTCCTCCGACAACAGAGGATGAGGCTCCGAGAGCCAATCGCGGCCGCGGCGATCGGCGGTGATGTAGCGAGGATTGGCGGAGTACTCTCCGGCGACGACGAAAACCCGGCGAGGCATGTCCCCTTTTAGCATTTCTTCGCGTTCGAACCCCCAGGATTCTGCTCACCGTGGCCAGAGCAGATCGCCGGGTGTCGTCATCGCACCGACCGTCAAGTCAGAGGGCGAATCGCTGGCCGGATCCGGCCACGAGGCTGGGCTGGCGACGGGTGGTGTTCTGACTTAGAACGCTCTCTGCGCGGAAGAGTCGCGCGAAATTGATGGGAGGACGACCCCACCGGTGTTTCCAGCCACTCGACATTCCCTGGTCGTTCAGGCTCGAAGCTCGGATTTGCAAGTCCGAAAGCGCGCCTATGCCGCGCTCACTGCCGTATACTGGAAGCCGGTCTACAAATACCTTCGCGTCCGGTGGCGGTCATCGGTCGAAGACGCTCAGGATCTCGCGCAGAGCTTTTTCCTGGCTGATTCGACCCAGCGGATGATGACGAAGTATGAGGCCAGTCGGGCTCGATTCCGGACCTTCTTACGGACTTGCCTTGACGGCTTTGTCGCAAACGAGCGTAAGGCCGCGGTGCGGATCAAGCGCGGTGGGGGCGCGCAGTTTCTTTCACTTGAGCTGCAGGAGGTGGAAAGCGAGCTGCAACGACACGGATCGCGCGACGAGTTGGATCTCGAGCAGTACTTCCACCGAGAGTGGGTTCGCAGCCTCTTCGGCTTGGCCGTCGACGAATTTCGTTCTCAGGTTCGCGGCTCCGGGAAAGCGGTGGCGTTCGCGATCTTCGAACGATACGACCTCGGAGAGCATGGGGAAGCGCAAAGACCCACCTATGCCGAGCTTGGGCAGCAGTTGGGGATTCCGGTTTCGCAAGTGACCAACCATCTCGCGCTTGCCCGACGCCTGTTTCGGGAGATTGTGCTCGAGAAGCTCGAGGAGATCACCGGAAGCGAGCAGGAGTTCCGGGACGAGGCGAGAGATCTCCTCGGAATCGTTCCCCGATGACCTCGTTGTCCGACGAAACCATCGATCATCTCCGTCAGGTCTCAACCCTGCCGGATCTGGCGGCAACGAAATACGAGGTCCTCGAGACGCTTGGAAGCGGGGGGATGGGAACTGTCTTCCTCGCACGCGATCGCGAGCTGCAGCGAGAGGTCGCTCTCAAAGTTCTCGCGAGCATGGCGATGGGTCCAGGCACCAGCGATCGCCTTTTGTCCGAGGCTCGAATCCTCGCTCATCTGGAGCATCCGGGCATCGTTCCGATTCATGACCTGGGGAGGCTTCCGGACGGTCGCCTGTTTTACGTGATGAAACGCGTGAAGGGCAGTCGGCTCGACGAGCACGCCCGGCAACTCGAGTCGACGGCCGATGCATTGCGCCTCTTCGAGAGGATCTGCGAACCGGTCGCATTCGCCCACGCGGGCGGCGTCATCCATCGCGATCTCAAACCGGAAAACGTGATGGTGGGGCCTTTTGGCGAGGTCCTGGTGATGGATTGGGGGGTCGCGAGATTCGGCCGGCAATCCGCTGACTCGATCGAGCTCGAGTCGGGTCAGCGCGAGAACAGCCGCCAGACCGCGGCTGGCGCGATTCTGGGAACGCCCGGATACATGGCGCCGGAGCAGGCTGGCGGTGCGTCCGACCTGGATGAGCGCGCCGACATCTACGCGCTCGGGGCCATCCTTCGCTTCCTGTTGACCGGCGAGGCGCCCCCGATCGCGGGCGAAGCCGGAGGCCACCGAGCACACCCCCCGGACACCCGGCGATGGAGCGATCGCATCCCCCGGCCGATCGAGGCCATCTGCCGGAAAGCAATGGCGATTCGGCCGGAAAACCGATACTCAAGCGTGCCCGAAATGTCCGCGGACGTGGCCCGTTTTCTCACCGGCGGGCGCGTCCTGGCATACCCGGAAAGCCTTCCCGAGCGGACGAGGCGCTTCGCCGCGAGGCATCGCACCGCAATCGTCTTGATCGCCGTCTACCTGGCGGTGAGGCTGTCGTTGATTCTCTGGCGGCGATCTTAAAGGAATTCAGCCTTTCGTTGGACAGATCCTTGGCGAAAGGAGAAGAACGATGAACAAGGTTTTTTTCGGAATCATTCTGGGCGGGGTGCTCGGGATCTTCGACGGGCTCAGCGCGCTGGTGTCAGCGCCGCAGGTGCGTCCCGAGATCGCGGGGATCGTGGTGGGTTCGACGATCAAGGGCGTTCTGGCGGGAGCGTTGATCGGGTTTTTCGCTCGGAAGGTCCACTCGGTGCCGCTGGGCATCCTCTTCGGGGCCGCGGTCGGATTCGGGCTCGCTTATCTGGTGATATTGGCAGGCAATCCGTATTTCCTGGAGATCATGCTTCCAGGCGGCGCGGTGGGTCTGATCGTGGGTTATGCGACTCAAAAATTCGGGCGTACTGCGCAGTCGAGAGGCGCAGTGCCGTCGACCTCTCGCGAAGCCTAAGATCCGCCGCCCCTGAACGGGCAGCTGCAGCTGCGGGGCGCCTGTGTTCGCCTCCGAGAACTCATTACATATCAACGCAAGTAAAATACGCGTCGGGGTCGCCATCGCGGCCATCCGCGTAGGCGACGCACGCCTTGGTGCCGACGCTCACCGAATTGATGTAGTCGCCGTAATTCGGTGCGCCTTCGGTACCATTCGCCCAGAGGGAAGGCGTGTCAGTAACGCTGATGTTGGGACTGAAAGTGGCTCCGCCATCCGTCGATTGCGCGAAGTAGAGGTTGGTGATGTTGGTCCCGGGATTCTCACGCCGATCGTAGAAAAACACATTCACCCGTCCCAACGAATCTACGCTCACGGTGGGGTAGAAGTGCAGGCCCGGTGCGTCGTCGTTGACGACCATGGGAGGGGACCACGAGTCTCCGCCGTCGATCGAGGTGACGATCACCGCATTTCCATTTCCGGCCACGGTGGTGTCCCAGACAACGTAGATGTTACCCGTGTTCGGCCCCCCCGATGTATCCACCGCGATTTGTGGAACCTGCAGGTGGCGAGTCAATCCCGGCACCTGGAAACCAATCACCCCTCCGATGTTCCGCACGGGGCTGAAGGTTTGACCGCCGTCGAAGGAGCGGGTGAAGGCGATGTTCGGCCCCGATTGAGAAACGACGTAGAGCTCTGCGTTGGGACCGATCGCCGGGTAGGAGCCAGTTCCGCCCAGTCCGACGGAGCGTCCCACGTCGAAAGTGAGGCCTCCGTCATCCGATTTGTGGATCCAGATGCCGCCGGGTCCGCCAAATCGCGTGTAGGTCAGATAAATCGAGCCACTCACCTGGTCGATCGCCATCGCCTCTTTATCGAAATTGCCAGCCGTGGCGATGATCGTGGGTTCTGACCAGCTGAAGCCGGTCCCGGTCACCCTTCCGCCTCGCACGGCCACAAGCCCATTCGTATTGTTCCAGATGTCGACGAAGTAGATCGTCCCATCCGGGCCCGTCCCCAGCCACGGATCGCCTCGATGCCCGGTACGCCCTGGAAGGGGGCCGCCGTCGGTGAAAGTGGCGCCGCCGTCCAGGGAATAGGCCCAGCCACCCCACTGATAACCGGGCTCCTCATTTGGGCAAAAAGCTGCTCGAAAGTCGTTGTAGCCGCAAACGACGGCATCGCCGCTGATTGCCAGGGCCGTCTCGCTTTGGGTCACTCCTCGACCATCGCTGCAAGTCACCCGATTGTTGCAGCGGACATTCGGACTCACACCCGGGGTCAATTTCGATTGAGGCAGCCTGAATTGCTGTTTTGGCTGGGGAAGCGCATCTGGATTGGCAATCGGTATCGACCGGCTTTCATTGTTCGCCAGACCCTCCATCGAAATCGCGGATGCAAGGACAGAGAGCAACGCGGCCCTGGAGATCGTCATCTGGGGAGCGAACTACGCGATTCCACAAAATGCAAGGCGAGAGTGAATTTCGACTGATCTTAGAACACGTACCCGAGCGATCCGCGGACCAACAGACTTGACCCGATCGGCGTAAAGAGCGGACCGGCGGTCATGTTCAGCCTCAGCGCGCTGCCCGGAATGAGCACGGTCGTGCTCGGGCCGACAAAATGGCGACCGCCGGGACCGACATCGACGTCCGCCCCGGTGACTCCCTCCAATTCCTCGCCGAGATATTCGACGCCGCCCTGGAGCCATGGAGTGACGCGCACCGCGGCTCCCGCAGTCGCAAACACATCGAGCGAGTCACGGTTCCCGTGAAAGTAGTGAGCGGCTCGAACATTCGCGACAAATCGCAAACGGCCCACTTCCGATGACAGCAGCAACGCTGCCTCCGCTGCATTGTGCTCCTGCCAGTCGCGCTGGTAACCGGCGGAGGCGGCCACGTTGAGGGGAAGACCGAAGGGCCGCTCGAGCAACTTGAAGCGCACTTCTGCTCGCGCATCGGCAAGACCCCAGCCGCGGCTGGGAACCTGCGAGATCCCGACCGTGCCGGAGATCTCTATCCCCTTGGTCACCCCTACTGAGCTGCTGAGCCACGAGCTGCCCTGGTAGGAGTCGTCCAGGCGAGCCGTCCTGTTCTGGGGCAGTCCGTTGTAACCGGCCCCGGTCTCGACGGCGACCTGGCCCGGTTGGAGCGTCGGCCCGGTTCGCGACAGAACAAAGGGCTGCCAGAGATCGTCGGCCTGTGCAGCCGAGTTCAACGATGCGAGAAGACATCCGAGGATGGGCACGAGGTATCGCATGTCAGCGCTCCTTGAAATGGGACGTTCGGCGACGGGTTAAGTTAAAAAACTGCTCGTCGAAGTTGCTGCCGGCGCCGAACGCCAGTGAAACCGGGATATCTATTTCGCCGCCAAGGAATCCTGGCTCGATGACGGATCGCGCCCGTCACGAGCGGTCGGGTAGGGGACATCGTCTCCCTTGAGGCCTCGCCAGAGGATGAGATTGAAGGCGGCGCTGTCTACTTTGTCCTCTTGGCTGAAGTCCTGGCCCGCCGACGCTCTCTCCCAATAGGCAGCGTCTTGAAGAGGCCAGGCGCTCGGGTTTCCGAACCCTCGTGCATTCAAAGGGAAGGTCGCCGGCGAAGGCAAATCGGTATCGAGAAGGGGTTCCGGATATATCGCAGTGTACCCCCAGGGCCGAGGCGTCGGCGTGGCCTCGAAGACGTCAGTCATCGGCTCGGCCAGGCCATCGGTAAGCCCCATCGGCTCCAGGCCAAGCACCTCTTCGATCGTGCGAAGCATGCTCACCGTGTTGTACGGCCGCGAAACGACCGTTCCTTGGCGCACGTATGGGCCAACCACGTAGGCAATGCTCCGGTGCGCGTCGACGTGATCCGGCCCGTCCTGGGCGTCGTCCTCGATGATGAAGATCAGCGTGTCTTGAGCGAATCGGCTTTGGGCGATCTTCTCCACGAGCAGACCAACGGCGTAGTCGTTGTCGGCCATCTGCTTCGTCGGTGTATTCACGCGGTAGTGGGCGGAAGTCCCGAATGCGCCGAAGTGGTCGTGCGGGAAGCGAACAAACTCGAGCGCAGGGAGGTCTCCGGAGGCGGCGAACTCGTCGAACTCTCGCTCCCACTCCTTGAAATTGTAGTAATCCGCGTTCTTCTGGTCATAGCCCCGGAAGTACAGGTCGGTGATATTTTGAAGGGCCGGTTTGGTTGGGAAGAACTGCCGGATGCCAAGCTCGTGCGCGTTCGGAACAATTTGAGGCCAGGCAGGGTTGTCCTCCGGGAGGGTGTACAGCGCAAGATCTCCGAAGCAGCCATAGTTGCGCACGGAGAGACCACGCCGCAGCGCCGCGTCCCAGAGGTATTGAGCCTCGGCTGCATCCCCGGGCGCTTCGGGTGCGGCGTCGTCGATCGCGCCAGGAAGAAGGTCAGGGTCGTCTGGAGTGAAGGGCTGTACTTTTTGTCTCTCCTCGACAGTTGCCAGACCCACGTTAATGTTGCGGTTCGTTCCCTCCCAATCGTAGGTGACCCCTCGGCCGGCGTAGTTGATGAACTGGGTCTTCTCGATGATGTCGGTCGTCCGGGCGGCGGTGGACCAATTCCAACCAACACCGCTGACTTCGCCGCTGTCAAAAAATGCATCCAAGGTCACGAACTGCCTTGCCAGCGCGTGGTGATTCGGGGCAATGGCCTCCGGGAAGAGCGCCAGCGCAGGATCGCCATTGCCGATTTCGAGATCGCCGAGGACCTGGTCGTAGGTTCGGTTCTCCTTGATGATGTAGATCACATGGTGAATCCGGTTGCGCAGGAATTCCATCACCTGCTCCCCATAGGGGTCGCGTCGGTCCACGAAGTGGTTGTTGATTCCAACCTGTTGGGTCAATTGGACCAGCTCGCGCCCGGTGGGAACCGGAAGGCTAAGCAGGCCTGCCTTTTCGTTTTGCAGGACGTATTGGTTGCGCGACCTGCAGGGAATAAGGGCATTGGGATCTGTGGAAAGCGTATCTCGACACGCCCCCGGATTCGGCCCGGGCAGGGCTTTGCCGTTCACTACGAACAGCCGATTGCCGTTTGCGCTGACTGAAACTGAATTTGGATACCAACCCGTCGGGATCAGGCCCACCACCCGGCTCCGCAAATCACCGTCGGTGTCGACCTGATCGGAGGTGTTACCACCGCTTTCGCTTCCAAGGCGCACCACCGCGAGCGAATTGGTCCCTCCGTTAGTGACGTAAAGAGTACCTTCATCCGGGGACAGCCCCAGGCTGTTCGGATTCGATCCCTTCCAGCCGCGGTCATTGGCGAAAAGCCCACGGGGCGCCGTGCTGGAGATCTCCTCGACGACTCTTTCCGTCGAGGTATCAATGACAGACACGCTGTCGCTGTTTCCGTTGCTCATAAAGAGACGAGTCTGCGACCGATTGAGAATCATTCGGTTCGGCTGACCGCCCACCGCGATCCGGTTTGAAACCTGCATGGTCGAGAGGTCGACCACCACGACTTCGCGATCTCGAGTGCTGGACACGTAGGCCTTATCGTTGCCGCGGATCGTCACCCACAACGGAAACTCGCCTCCGGCAACACCTCCTCCGGGGCGCAGATCAAGCTCGCCGACTACCGAGCGCGCATTCAAATCCAAGACGGTGACCGAGTCATTTTCGAAGTTCGCGACCACCGCGCGTGTTCCGTTCGCCGCGACCGCAACGCCAGCGGATTGAGGCCCAGTTTGAAGGCCCAACCCTTGAGTGTGACCCAAATTGATTGAAGGGAGTGACTCGGCCCAGACGCCGTTCTGCTGCCGATAGACGTGGACGTTGTCATTCATACCGCCGCTGACGAGAAATGCGTCGCCCAGCGGGGCCCAGGAGAGTCCGTCGAAGGTGTTGGGTACCTGGATCACTTGAAGTTGCGCCGGCGGATCGGCCAAGGCGTCGAAAACAAAAACGTATTCGTTGGATTCCGATGGAATCACCACGCCATCCGGGCCGCTGTTCCGGTTGTAGCCGCTGGTCAGGATCAGCAGCGTCCGGCCGTCCGGGCTCAGAGCGGTCGTCACGGCCTGGCCGGCAATGAACTCGGGACGGTTCGGCAGACCGGGGTTCAGGCTCTGGAACGTAGCGCCCGGTGCTGCCACTGGCGTGATCGAAGCTCCGGTCGGAAGAAGAACCGGGCTGCCGCTGACCTGCTGCTCGCTCTGCTGCAAGCTGGAGCCCGGGTTCGGGTTGGATGGTGCATTGCATCCTGCCCAGCCCAAAGACAGGCAAACCAGCAATACGACGATTCGTTGTGTCATGTTCCCCCCGATCGAGAAGAAGTTCGGGCGGGTGATTACCACTCGCGGTTGTCTGGGGGTCGCAACAGTTGCGTCAATTCTTTGTACAGAGAATGTCCCAACCGCGCCGAAGATTGCGCGCCTCGATTGCGCGACTTTGCGGCGCAGGTCTCAGTGATCGGGATTCAATCGCCGGCGTAGCTCGGGCGTAGGTGAAATAGATTTGCCGCTCCGGCGTTCACGGTATAGCTCCACCGGAGCATGGGTCTGCCTCTGATCAAATCCCTCCAGCGGGCAGAGGCAGATCCTTCTTATATTCCTTCTCGACAAGCATCTGCAAAGCGCAAGTACCTTTACCTGATATGAATGGGGCATGAGCGACGTCCTCCGAGCCTGGGGAGAATCTGCCCCCTACTGGGAAAAGCACCGCGAGGCGATCGAAGCGATGTTCGCGCCCATGTCCCGGGCCCTGATCTCAGGTGCAGCGATCGCCGAAGGCCACGTCGTTCTCGATGTCGCAGCAGGGACGGGTGATCTCTCCCTCGAAATCGCCACGGCGTGCGGGCCCCACGGTCGGGTCGTTTGCACCGATGCCGTCCGCGGGATGGTTGAATCGGCCAGCCGACGAAGGCACGGCAACGACCGTCCCAACATCGAGTTTATCCAATGCCTCGGCGAAGCATTGCCGTTTCGCAAAGGATCCTTCGATGCGGTGGTCTCCAGGCTGGGCGTGATGTTCTTTCCTGATCCGCCGGCCGCGCTAAAGGACATGCTCAGGCTTCTAAGGCCGCAAGGCCGACTCTCTCTAGCGGTATGGTACGGCAGCCATCTCAACCCGTTTTTCGCCGTCCCGTCGCAAGCCTTGGTGCGCTACGTTCCCATCCCCGCTCCAGATCCAGACGCACCCGGAGCTTTCCGGTTCGCCGAACCCGGCAAGCTGGCGAGACTTTTGGAACTGGCAGGCGCGAAAGAAGTGCAGGAACGCCTCTTCGAATTTCGAATCGAGGCGCCGGTATCGCTGCGCGAATTTTGGACGATGCGCCGCGAAATGTCCGAGACTCTCCGAGAGAGAGTCAGGCATCTGTCCCCAACTGAAATGGCTGCCGTGGAAATTGGAATGCAAGACGCTGCTCGGGGATTTTTCCCGAACGACAGAATGAGCTTCCCCGCCCAAAGTCTGATCGTTACTGGAGTGAAGTGATTTCGCCCTTGGTCGAAGGCCGGCTCAAAGAGCGCCGCTCGGCTTCAGCGGCTTGACCGAGGAAGCAGAATGCCGCCGCAGGTAGTCGCTCACGTATTCGGACATCAGCCGGGCGAGGCGTTCGGTGATCGATCCTGGAACGGCCGGATATGCGCGGTCTGCGACACGGGCGACGGGCTGTACATTCCGGGTGGTCGACGAGATGAAGACTTCATCCGCGTGGTACAGCTCGTTGAGCGAGAAGGAGCGCTCGGCGATCGGGATGCCAAACTTCGGCCCGATCTCGAGGAGGATCTCTCGCGTGACTCCGAGCAAACACCCTGAGCTGGCGGGAGGTGTAAAGACCTCTTTGGCCTGCACGCAGAACAGGTTCGCCGCGGTGCATTCCGCGACCTCGCCGCGCTCATTGAGAAGAATGGCGTCCTCGAACCCCTCACGGTGCGCTTGATCAGCGTGCCAAACGTTGTTCAACCATGCGGTGACCTTTGTTCCGGTGAGCGGATTCGCCGCGTGCCGCCCATTGCTCATTACCGTAAGCTGCGTGGGTCCCACCCGCACCGGCAGATCGGTGGAAAAAATGATCAGATCGACCGAGGGCAACGGTTCGTCGCTGTGCCACATGGTTACGCGGTTGTAGATGAAATAGACGCGGATGCATCCGCTGTGAACGTGGTTGGCGGCAATGACGCGATCAATCGCTTCGCGAACCGCGTCCGGTTCGTGAGGGAGCGGGAGCTGAATGCGATCCGCGTCGCGGGCCAACCGGTTCCAGTGCCTCTCCCACGCAAAAGGCACCCCTTCGTTGACGCGAAGGGTGCTGAACAAGCCCCAGCCGTTGAGCAAGCCGGCTTGACCGGGCGATAGCCTTACCTGGGGAAGAGGCAGCACGCGATCATTGTGAAAGACGAAAGGATGCATTGCGCCCTCCTCACTGCCGCCGGCACCGGTGTCTCCACGTACCAGGCGCAGTCCTCTCGGGCAAGCGCCCTTCCAAAGCGACCAGCGCCCGCGCTCCGTTCCTCCTCCTGTGTTTGCTTCCGTCCGAGGTCGTTGATAGGTGCTTCTGATGAGCTCAATCGACGTGAGCGGAGTAGGGGCTCAGCACCCGTCGCGTTCGCCGAGCAAGCTCGGGTTCGTCTTCGATCTGGATGGCACCCTGATCGACAGCGTCTATCAGCACGTGCTTGCCTGGCAGGAAGCGCTCGAACAAGCCGGGATCGAGCTTTCCGCCTGGCGCATTCATCGGCGAGTCGGAATGAGCGGCGGCCTGTTCGTGAATGCGCTCCGCCGGGAAATCGGGCATCCGTTCGACGCCGAAGAGGCTGCGCGAATGCAGCAGACTCACTCCGAAGCATATCTGCGTCGCGTCGACCAGGTACGGGCCCTTCCAGGGGCGAAGCAGTTGCTCGCAACTCTGACCCAGGCCGGCGTCCCTTGGGCAATCGCGACCAGTGGGCGTCGCCGGAGCGCCGGCCACGCTCTGACGATTCTACAACTGGATCCGGAAACACTGCTGATCACCCGGGATGACGTCGAGCGCGCCAAACCGGATCCCGACTTGTTCATCGCGGCCGCCGGACGCCTGGGAGTGAAAATCCAGCACTGCATGGTGGTAGGCGACAGCGTCTGGGACCTGTTGGCCGCGCGCCGAGCCGGAGCCTTGGGTGTAGGTGTGCTTTCGGGTGGGTATGGCGAAGACGAGCTGATTCGCGCCGGTGCGTATCGGGTCTACTCGGATCCAGCCGATCTCCTCGCTCATCTGGACGAGTGCGGCGTGCGCCAGGGAATTTGAAGCGCATCCCGAGCATTGGATGCATGTTACTCGGGCGCTCGCACCGCTGGTCGCCCTACCGGCTCGGTCTCGAATGACTGTCCCGAAAACCGGCGGAGACGGCAGAACCTGTGATAGCTTTATTGCTGCACCTCACCGCCGGGGCCTTTCGCCTCGGCGACTCAGGAGGAAACGCGTGCCGATAGACTTGTCGAATTGGATTTCCTTTCGCGACGAAGGTCTCAAGCGGCGGTACTCAAATTCGCGAATCCCGATGAATACGCTGGTCGAGTCCTATCTGGATGAGAAGCTCGACCTCAAGGGCGACCTCCAAGACTTGATGCGGAAAAAAGAGCTGTTCGTCAACTATCGGGTGACGCCCGATCAGGCAAAGTTCTTCTTTCAGAAATTCATTCCCTCGGTGATCCAGCACACGAAGAAAGTTGACCACAAGCTGGTCACCGACCACTACGACCGCGGCAACGATTTCTTCGAGGCATTCCTCGGAGAGGTGATGGTTTACACCTCCGCGGTGTTCAAAAACCGCAAGGACGATGTCGAGACCGCGCAGCGTCAAAAGCTCGACTACGTGGCGGGAAAGCTACAGCTCAAGCCGAACGATCGATTGCTCGACGTCGGTTGTGGTTGGGGAACGCTCGTTGCGCACATGGCGCAACGCTACGGAGTGGACGCTACCGGCGTCACCATCAGCAAGAACCAAGCGGATTTTGGCACGCAACGAATCGCCGAGAAAAAACTCTCTTCAAGCGCCCGCATTCTGACGCTGGACTACAGAGAGATTCCAACCGCGACCTATGACAAAATTTCAGTCCTGGAAATGGCTGAGCATGTGGGCATCAAGCACTTTCAGAAGTTCCTCAGGCAACTGAGCAGGTTGCTCGCGGACAATGGAATTCTTTTCCTGCAGATTGCCGGGCTGCGACGAAATTGGGACGCCGAGGATTTCAATTGGGGCATGTTCATGTCCAAGTACATTTTCCCCGGAGCAGATGCGTCGCTGCCGCTCTCCTATGTGACCAACCAGTTGGAGAAAGCGGGCTTCGAAATCCACAGCGTCGAAAATGTGGGCATCCACTATTCGTGCACCATCGACGGCTGGTATCAGAATTGGATTCGCAACCGCGAAACGATTCTCGCCGCCTATGGTGAGCGGTGGTTTCGGCTCTGGTACGTGTTCCTTGGTTGGTCGGTGCTGATCGCGGAGCAAGGCCGGTCCACCTGCTTCCAGATAGTGGCGAACAAGAACCTACCGTCCTTCAATCGCCATCGCTGGATTGGCGAAAAGGTCGCCCTCGCCGAATTCGCCCCTCGACCTCTGGCGGTGCCGCCGATGGCGGCCAACGGCTTCTCGGTTTCGCCGGCGGACAGCATGCGCGCCAAGGCTCCTTCCAGCGAATCGTAGAGGCGTCCCGCGCGCTGGTCGTTTCGCGCAAGCATCGGGGGGGCGCAGCCAACCGGGGATTTCAAGCGCCCGAGCCGCATGCCCCCATCCAAAGAGACGGGTCCGGTGTACCTCCCAAAGCGAGAGTCTACAAAGACCGTAGGCCGCTCGCGCTCTTGACGAGGATACATGGACTTCAAATCACCAGATCGGCGCAATTTCTTGCAGCTTCTCGGACTCGGCCTGGGCGGCGTCGTGTTTAGCTCGGGTCTTATCGGTGTCCCCGGTTGCACCTCTGCGCGCAAGAAGCCGGACGGCGCGGACGACTTCTACTTCCTCCAGCTCTCCGACACCCATTGGGGGTTCAAAGGCCCTCCAAACCCGGAGGCGGACGTGACGCTAAAGAACACCGTTTCCCTGGTGAACGCGCTTCAGCGGCAACCCGACTTCATCGTGTTCACGGGCGACCTCACGCATACCACCGACGATGGCGATGAGCGGCGAAAGCGACTCGGCGAGTTCAGCCAGATCGTCAAGCGGCTCAGTGTCAAGACCCTGCGATTTATGGCGGGTGAGCACGACGCGGCGCTCGATGCCGGCGCGGCGTACCAGGAGCTCTTCGGGGAGCTCCACTACACTTTCGACCACAAGGGCATTCATTTCATCGTCCTGGACAACGTCTCTGATCCAGGTGCATCGATCGGAAAGGATCAGCTCGCCTGGCTGCGGTCCGATCTGGACAAGCTGGATGTAGAACAGCCCATTGTCGTCCTCACCCATCGCCCCTTGTTCGCGCTGTATCCGTCGTGGGATTGGACGACCAAGGACGGAGACGCTGCGATCGCCTTGCTGCAGACTCATCGGAACGTCACTGTCTTCTATGGTCATATCCACCAGGAACATCACCAGATGACCGGCCGGATTGCCCACCACTCGGCCCGGTCGCTGATTTTTCCTTTACCCGCGCCGGGAGCTGCGCCGAAACGCGCGCCGCTCCCCTGGGACCCTGCTCATCCCAACCAGGGGTTAGGCTACCGAGGCGTCGACGCGCAAGCCGGCCGGGACTTTCGAATTGACGAGTATTCGATCGGCCAGGGATGAAAATGTTCTTTGCTCGAATCCTCCTTGGAGTCATTTTTCTGCTCGGCCCCCAGGCGTTGGCAGGCGAAACCCCCAGCCCCGGACCACCCGAATCGCTGATCAAGGTCACCGCGAAACGCTTCGAGTATTCGCCGAGCACGATTCAGGTGAAGCTCAACGTGCCTGTTGTCCTCGAGCTCACGACTCTCGATCGCGTTCACGGCTTCGAGGTTCCCGATCTCGCCCTCCGGGCGGAGATCAAACCGGGAGAGGTGACGAAGATTCGGTTCGTTCCAGACAAGATCGGAACGTTCGCTTTTCACTGCAATATCTTTTGCGGAAGCGGTCACGAAGACATGTCGGGACAAATCGTGGTGACGAAATAGCCGAGCCGTCCGCCCAGGCGTCCCTGCCAGACTCCGCGGAATCGGTCAAGGCGCGGCTTATTGCTGGCCCCAGCCTCAAAAATCTCACAAGATTGCCACTTCCATCACCGGTGGTACTCCCGCCGTCCGATCCACGGAAGAGGCATGGACGCTCAGGACAATTGGACGCAGGAGAAGCAGTCGGCATACTTGTATCGCGTGATCGCCGAAATCGAGCCTTCTCCCCTCCGTAAAGCGCTCTTCGCCGCGCTCGCCG
>WNEZ01003412.1_pt1 | contig 16127 bp, 14 predicted proteins | sample 5400521 | NCBI WGS metagenome assembly WNEZ01 (sample SAMN13153339, study PRJNA577476) | soil metagenome | isolation source: 120 cm saprolite under Douglas fir tree site 2 hole 1 replicate 1 | place: USA:California | collected 2015-04-18
GTCCTGCTGCACAACAGGGAAGCGACACTTGCCGTGCTTCACCAGTTGCGAGCACTCGGTATCCGGATCGCCATGGACGATTTTGGCACCGGATATTCCTCGCTCACCTATCTCCAGTGTTTTCCGTTCGACAAGATCAAGATTGACCGTTCGTTCGTAAAGGACATTACGGAAAACGCAGGCTCGCTCAATATCGTGCGGGCGGTCGCGGCGCTCGCAAACGGAATGGGCATGACGGCCACGGCCGAAGGCGTCGAAACCAGAGAACAGCTCGACCAGATCACGTCCGAGGGTTGTACCGAAATGCAGGGATTCCTGTTCAGTCAGCCGATCCGCGCACATGAGATCGAACGGCTGTTCCTTTCAGAGCACGAGGCGCGGAAAGGTCTTGGCGGTACTGTCGCAGCTTGATCGCACTCATCAATGTCAACGATATCAGCGTGATCCTGGTGGATGGGGCGTAGATCCCCTCAGCGTCATTGCGAGGACCGAGGCCGCGCCTCAAAACTCTCTTGCGATCGTCGCCAGCATTTCGAGCAGTGCGGCGCGGTTGGCGGCGCCCAGCAACTCGTTGAGACGCGCCTCGTGCTTGGTAGCGACGAGCTTTTTGGCGCGCGCCAGCACCGCACGGCCCTTGTCGGTCAGGACAAGAATGTGGGAGCGGCGATCGTTGGTCGAACGCATCCGCGCGCACAGTTCGCGGCTCTCCAGGCCGTCGAGCATCGCCACGAAATTCGGCCGGAGGATGCCGAGCGTGTTGGCGATCTCGGTCTGGTTACGTCCCGGATTCTTGTCGAGCAGCAGCAGCACTGAAAATTGCGCCGGGGTAAGCTGCAGCGGCGCGACGCAGCGCAGAAAATCCTCGAAGACCTTCAGTTGCGCGCGCTTGAGCGAATAGCCCAGCAACTCGGACAATTCGCCCATCTGCAGCGCCGGGCTTTCCGCGGCACCGTCGGCAGGGTCTTTGCGGCGAGACGCCTTGGCGAGATCCACGGCGGCGGTTTTGGAAACAGTCATCGCTCGAAGCTCGCAATCGCGCTAGAGTCCGATCCGGCTTCGCTGAGTCGGACTCGTCGCTTATCCTTTTGTTTATCCATGATCTTTTCCGAAAACCGGCCTCATTTTTCGGGATCGTGCCGCGGGCTTGCAACGGCCCGGCGGGCGTTACGGGCTTGAGATTATATTTGATAATTGTTATCCACCATACCAAATATCGACAGCTTCTTTCAATGGCTGTGATCGACGGGCCGGCGCCTTTTTTAGGACGCGATCGGCCCGACGCGTGAGGGGGAGCGCCCGGTCTTGAACACGACGATCATGCTGTTCCTGGTCCAGGACGGCATTACCAACGGCGCGATCTATGCGCTGCTCGGCCTTGCGCTGGTGCTGGTGTTCGCCGTCACGCGCGTCATCCTGATTCCGCAGGGCGAGTTCGTTACCTACGGCGCGCTGACCTACGCCACGCTGTCGGCCGGCCAGGTGCCGGGCACCGCGCGGCTGGCGGTGGCGATGGGCGTGGTGGCGTTTGGCCTCGACCTGTTCGTCGGCCGCAGGTCGCTGCACCTCAGGCTTGTCGGACGCGCGTTCGCGGTCAACGTCATGCTGCCTGTCGCGATCCTGGTCCTGACTTGGTGGCTCGCCGGCCAAAAGACCCCGATCGCGATCAACATCGCGCTGTCGCTCCTGATCGTCGCGGCGATCGGATTGTTTCTCTACCGCATCGCGTTTCAGCCGATTGCACACACCTCGGTGCTGGTGCTCCTGATCGCCTCGGTAGGCTGCCATCTCGCGCTGCAGGGTTTTGGGCTGGTATTCTTCGGTGCCGAAGGCCAGCGCGGCCCGACGATATCGGATGCGGCATTCACTGCCGGCCCCTTGCGCTTCAGCGGCCAGAGCATCGCCGTCTACGCCATTACCGTCGCCTTCATTATCGGCCTGTGGCTGTTTTTCGGCTTTACCCTCACCGGCAAGGCGCTGCGCGCCACCGCGGTCAATCGCCTGGGCGCGCGGCTGGTCGGCATCCGAACCACGCTGTCGGGGCAGATCGCGTTCCTGCTGGCCTCCGTGATCGGGGCGATCTCCGGAATCCTGATCGTGCCGATCACGACGCTGTATTACGACACCGGCTTCCTGATCGGCCTCAAGGGATTTATCGCCGCCATCATCGGCGGCCTCGTGAGCTACCCCTTGACCGCGATCGCGGCCTTGGTGGTCGGATCTGTCGAAGCATTCTCCTCGTTCTATGCCAGCAATTTCAAGGAGGTCATCGTCTTTTTCCTGATCCTTCCGGTGCTCGTATTGCGGTCGCTGGCAGCGCCCGCGGTCGAGGAAGAAAAGGATTGATCGCAATGATGCAGCGGCTGCCCATCATCGTCTTCGCCACTGTGATGGCGGCGATTCCGTTCATCCCGGGCATGCCGCCATTCTGGATCGTGCTGCTCGACAATATCGGTCTCGCAGCACTTGTGGCGATGGGGCTTGTGCTCCTGACCGGCGTCGGCGGCCTCACCTCGTTCGGCCAGGCCGCGTTTTGCGGTTTTGGTGCCTATACAACGGCGGTACTCACCACCGCCTACGGCGTGTCACCCTGGCCTCAGGCATCGCCGCGGTCGTGCTGGGCCTCGTCACGGTGCGGCTGTCGGGACATTATCTGCCGCTCGGCACCATCGCCTGGGGCATCGGCCTGTTCTATCTGTTCAGCAAGCTCGAATTCCTCGGCCGCAATGACGGCATCTCCGGCATTCCGCCGCTGACGATCGGGTCGCTCAGAATGATCGACCCCGGCACGATTTATTTTGCGATCTGGATCGCGGTGCTGATCTCGGCGCTGCTCACCATGAACCTTCTGGACTCGCGCACCGGCCGCGCCATCCGCGCGCTGCGGCGCGGCCACGTCGCCGCCGAAGCCTTCGGCGTGCAGACGCCCCGCGCCAAGCTGCTGGTTTTCATCTATGCGGCGGTGCTGGCCGGCCTGTCCGGCTGGCTCTATGCGCATTTCCAACGCGCCGCCAATCCGACGCCGTTCGGCGCTCAGGCCGGCATCGAATATCTCTTCATCGCCGTGGTCGGCGGCGCCGGCTATGTCTGGGGCGGCGTGCTTGGCGCTGCCATCGTCGTCATCCTGAAAGAGATTCTGCAGAGCTATCTGCCATATCTGTTTCATGGCGAAGGCCAGCTCGAGACCATCGTGTTCGGCATCCTGCTGGTGCTGCTGCTGCAACTGGCACCGACCGGCGTCTGGCCCTGGCTGATGGCGCGATTGCCGTTCAAGCCGAACCGCAAGCGGCCCGATACCTCCCTGGCCTTGCCGGCGCGCATCAGAACCGCGGCCGTTCCTGCCGCGCTGCTGCAGATCGACAACGCGCGCAAGCAGTTCGGCGGCGTGATTGCCGTCAACGACGTCTCCTTCGACGTCGAGGCCCGCGAGATCGTCGCGCTGATCGGCCCCAATGGCGCCGGCAAGAGCACGACCTTCAACCTGATCACCGGCGTGCTCACGTCATCCGGCGGCACCATCTCCGTGCTCGGCAAGAACATCGACAACGCACCGCCGCAGGAGGTCGCAAAACTTGGCGTCGCCCGCACCTTCCAGCATGTCAAACTGGTGCCGGATATGAGCGTGCTGGAAAACGTCGCGATTGGCACGCATCTGCGTGGCCATGCAGGCGCCCTCTCCAGCATGTTCCGCCTCGACCGTGCTGACGAGGCAAAGCTGCTGGCGGAAGCGGCGCGCCAGATCGAGCGCGTCGGCCTCGGCGACCAGATCGACGCCCTCGCCGGCAGCCTGTCGCTCGGCCAGCAGCGCATCGTTGAGATCGCCCGCGCGCTGTGCGTCGACCCGATCCTGCTGCTGCTGGACGAGCCGGCCGCGGGATTGCGCCATATGGAAAAGCAACGGCTCGCAGGCCTGCTGCGTCAACTGCGCGACGGCGGCATGTCGGTGCTGCTGGTGGAACACGACATGGGATTTGTGATGGATCTGGCCGACCGCATCGTGGTGCTCGACTTCGGCACCAAGATCGCCGAAGGCACGCCGGAAGCGATCAAGTCCAATCCCGAGGTGATCAAGGCCTACCTCGGAGCTGTCGCATGAGCGCGCTATTGTCGGTGTCATCAGCGCACGTCGCCTATGGCAAGGTCGAAGCGGTCCGCTCGGTGTCGCTCGAGGTCGCCGACAAGGAGATCGTCACCATCATCGGCGCCAACGGCGCCGGCAAGACCACGCTGTTGAATGCCATCATGGGGATCCTGCCGCTGAAGGGCCGTGTGACCTTCGCCGGCGCGGACGTGTTGCGGCTTGAGATCGAGGACCGCGTCGCGGCGGGTCTTTGTCTCGTGCCGGAGCATCGCGAGCTGTTCGGCACCATGAATGTCGAGGACAATCTGCAGCTCGGCGCGTTCCGGATCGCCAAGGCGGCCACGGCGGTCGCGTTCGAACGGGTCTACACGCTGTTTCCGCGGCTGAAGGAGCGGCGCAAGCAACTGGCCGGGACGCTGTCGGGCGGCGAGCAGCAGATGCTGGCGATGGGCCGCGCCTTGATGGGCGCGCCAAAGCTGTTGATGCTGGACGAGCCGAGCCTTGGGCTGGCGCCGATCATCGTCGCCGATATTTTCCGGACCATCGGCGAATTGCGCGCGAGCGGCGTCTCGGTGCTGCTGGTCGAGCAGAACGCGCAAGCCGCACTGCAAATCGCCGACCGCGCCTATGTGATGGAGCTCGGCGAATTCATTCTGAATGGACCGGCGCAAGACATCGCAACCAACCAGCGCGTCGCCGCGAGCTATCTCGGATTTGCCCACGAGGGCGCGAGCGAGATTTAGGTCGTAGGGTGGGCAAAGGCGCTCTTCGCGCCGTGCCCACCACTAACCACCGCAATGGTGGGCACGCTTCGCGTTGCCCACCCTACAGTTCCGCGTTGGCGGATGATGACGCCAGCGCAACGAAACGCGCCTACTCGCCCGCGGCGACGTACTTTCCATTCTTCACCGTCAGGATGATGCGCGAGCGATCGTCCAGACCGTAGCGGTCTTTTTCGGTGAAATTATAGACGCCCTGGCTCGCCACGATTTCCCGTTCGGTCAGCCAGGCCTGACGGATTCCCTCGCGAAATTCCGGCGTTCCCGGCTTACCCGCCTTCAGCGCCACCGGAATGACGCGCTTGAGGACTTCAAAGGCATCGTAGGAATGTCCGGCGAACTGGCTGCGGCTGTTCGGACCATACTTGGCCTCATAGGCGGCGTTGAGCGCGAGGCCGGGCTTCTTGGTCAGCGCAGTGTCGGGCTGGCCTTCCGGATTCATCACCGGACCTGACGCCATGATCACGCCTTCCGCCGCGGGACCTGCGATGCGGATGAAGTCCATGCTGGCGGCGCCATGAGTCTGGTAGATCAGACCCTTGTAGCCACGTTCGCGCAGCGCCGCCTGCGGCAGCCCCGCCGCGGTGCCGGACGCGCCGACCAGCACCGCATCGGGGTTGGCGGCGACGAGTTTCAGCACCTGTCCCGCCACCGAGGTATCCGGCCGCGCAAAGCGTTCTTCGTCGACCAGCGTCATGCCGATCGGAATGCCCTGGTTCTTGAAGTCGTTGAACCAGAGATCGCCGTAGCTGTCGGAATAGCCGATATAGCCGACGGTCTTGATGTTATGCGCCTTCATGTGCTCGTACAGCACCTTGCCCATGATCGGAACCGGCTGCGGCATATCGACCGACCATTTCGCCCGTTCCGGCGTAATCGGAAACGGCGCCAGACCGAAATGCGGAATGCCCGCCTCGTTGGCGACATTGGAGACCGCCACCGATGGCGGCGTGGTGGACGAGCCCATGATGATGTCGGCCTTGGATTCCGTGACGAAGCGCCGCGCATTGGTGGTGGCATTGGTCGGATCGCCGCCGTCGTCGAGCACAATGACCTTCAGCGGCACGCCGCCGATTTCCTTCGGCACGAATTCAAGCGCATTGCGCTCGGGAATGCCCAGCGCCGCCGCGGGTCCGGTCGTCGTGACGGTGATGCCGATGACGATCTCATTGGTCTGCGCCATTGCCGGCAACCCCGGCAGCGCGAGCGACGCCGCGACGACAGCGGCGGACAGATAGAACTTCTTCATGCATTTCCTCCCTTGGGCGTTATTGCTTACAACAAAATTTCGATTGATAATTCAGCCCCTTCTTTAGGCGATGCGCCTCTTTAGGGCATACGCCCGGCCAAGTCAGCCCCGCATGAACCTCGCAATGATCTCTTCCGGCACGGCTGCCGATTTCAGCCGCGCCGGATCGTCCGGATGACGACCGACCAGCACGCGGGTCTCGAACGCCTCGATCGCCAGCGCCTCACCCTTGAACACCTTGTGGGTCACCTCAAAACTCGAACGCTTGAAACTCTCGATCCGGCTCTCGATCGTGATCCAGTCGCCATGGGTCGACGCGACGTAAAATTTCGCCCGCGTATCCACCATGGGAATGCCGACCAGGCCGTATTTCTTGATGATGTCCTGCTTGGAGAAGCCGGCGGCCTCGAACATGATCGAGGTCGAGTCGTCGAACATTTCGAAGTAGCGCGGATAATAGACGATGTTGGCGGGGTCGCAGTCGCCCCACTGGATCTGCACATCGCGCCGATGGACGAACATGCGTTTATCCCTAACGCGGCGCCATGCGGAGCGATGCGTCGAGCCGCACCACCTCGCCGTTCAGATAGGGATTGTCGATCATGTGCAGCGCCAGCGAAGCGAACTCGTCGGCATGCCCGAGCCGGCGCGGAAACGGGATCGCCGCGGCCAGGCTATCCTGCGCTTCCTGCGGCAGATTGGCGAGCAGCGGCGTCAGGAACAGGCCGGGCGCGATGGTCAGCACGCGAATGCCGAACTGCGCCAACTCGCGCGCGATCGGCAACGTCATCGCGACAATGCCGCCTTTCGAGGCCGAATAGGCCGATTGTCCGATCTGGCCGTCATAGGCCGCGACCGACGCGGTCGAAATCACAACACCGCGCTCGCCGGTTTCAAGCGGCTCCAGTTTCGACATTTCCGCGGTCGCCAGCCGCAACATGTTGAACGAGCCGATCAGATTGACTTTTATCACCTTTTCAAAGTCGGCGAGCGGCATCGGGCCCTCGCGGCCGATCACCCGCTTGGCGACGCCGATGCCGGCGCAATTGATCAGCACCCGCGCCGGGCCATGGGCCTTCGACGCCGCAGCGACGGCGGCTTCCGCCGAGGACGCGTCGGCAACATCGCAGACAACCGCGACGCCACCGATCTCGGCCGCGACGCTTTCGGCAAGCTTGGCATTGAGGTCGCACACGGCAACCTTGGCACCCTGGGCAGCGAGCCGACGGGCTGTGGCGGCGCCCAATCCCGATGCGCCGCCGGTCACGATGGCGGCCTGATCCTTCAACTGCATGGCTTCCTCCCTTGCTCCCTTTGGCGAAATGGCTGTTTATCAGCCGAGCGTCATCATGTGGGTTGCCGGCGTCGGCGAATAAAGCTCCTCGATCAGCGCGGCGCGCGCGTCCAGCACCGCGCGCTGATTGATCGAGCCCTTGTCGGTAACTTCGCCGCGATCGATCGACAGCGGCGTATCGAGCAGGATCGCGCGGGTAATCCGCGTCGATGACCCCGTCGCAGTCGCCAGAAATTTTATCAGCCGTTCGCGAAACGCGGCGACGATCAGCGGATCCGCCACCGTGGCGGCCAGGTCATCGAACGGAAGCGTCGGATTGATCAGGCGGCAGCCGTCGAGATCGAGAATGACAATCGCCGACACCTCATCGCGGTTGATGCCTGCTATCACGACATCGCGCACCAGCGGCGCGCAGGCCGCGACAAACCGGGCGCGCAGCGGTCCGACGCTGACCCAGGTGCCGCTGGCGAGCTTGAAATCCTCGGCGATGCGGCCGTCGAAATCGAATCCGGCGTGGAAGTCACCGGCATCGACCGGCTTGATCGCATCGCCGAACTTGTAAAAACCTTCGTCGTCGAACGCCGCGGCGGTCAGTTCCGGCTGACGCCAATAGCCCGGCGTCACGTTCGGCCCCCTGGCGCGAACCTCCAGCTTGCCGTTATTCGGAACCAGCTTGGCATCGTTGCCGGAAACGGGAAGCCCGACATGGCCGGAGCGGCTGGTGGCCGGCCGCACCGACATGAAGAACGGCGCGGTCTCGGTGGCGCCGAGGCCGGTCAGCATAGGCACCCGAACGCCGGTTTCCTGCACCGCGAGTTCGTCGAGGCTGTTCCAGATAAAGGGCGACAGCGCCGCACCGCTGAAGAACATCGCGTGCAGCCGATGAAAAAACTTTGCGCGCAACGCGGAATCGTCGCGCAAATACGGCAGCAGCGCTTCATACCCCTTGGGCACGTTGAAATAGACCGTGGGCGAAATTTCGCGGAGATTGCGCACGGTTTCCTCGATGCCGCCGGGCATCGGCTTGCCCTCGTCAAGATACATCGAGCCGCCGTTGAACAGCGTCAGCCCGATATTGTGATTGCCGCCAAAGGTGTGATTCCACGGCAGCCAGTCGACGATCACGGGCGGCTCGTCCTTCAGGAAGGCCAGCGTCTCGCGCAGCATCACCTGATTGGCGCAGATCATCCGCTGGGTGTTGATGACCGCCTTCGGATGGCCGGTCGAGCCCGAGGTCAGCAAGAATTTTGCAATGGTATCGGCGCCGATCGCGTCATGGGCCGCATCGAGGCCGGGATGCTCCGGCGTCGCCAGCAACTCGCTCAGCATCGTCACCTGGCGACCGGGCACGTCGCCGTGCGAGGCCATGATCTCGACCTCGGTCGGGACATTGGCGGCGAGCGCATCGGCAAATTTGCTGGCGTCGTCGGCGAACACCAGACCGGGTGTCAGCAGCTTCATCAGATAGCCGAGCTTGCCGTAATCCTTCGAAATCAACGAATAGGCCGGCGACACCGGGCAGAACGGGATGCCCGCATAGAGCGCGCCGAACGCCACCAATGCGTGGTCGATCGAATTGCCGGAGAGGATGACGATCGGTCTGTCGGCCGAGAGACCGCGCGCGAGCAGCGCGGAAGCGATGTGTCGGGAGAAGCCAAGCAATTGCGCGTAAGTGATTTGCCGCCACACGCCACCTTTGTCGCGCTCCGCCATGAAAATGCGGTTCGGCTCCGCCTTGGCCCAATGGTGCAGGCGGTCGGTCAGTCGGTCAGGATATTCGCCGAGCGCAATTTTGGGACGAAGATAGATCGTGCCGTCGGTGCGCCGATCGATTGACACAGCAGGATCGCCGAACGAGATTGCGCGCAGCGGATAGGCTTCGCTGCTTCCGGCCGGGACAGACATGTTCGGTTTCGCACTCATGTCAGGTCGGCTTCACCTTTGCGGTCTTGCGATCGAGGAACGCGCGGATCCGAAGCTTTGCTTCCTTGTCGCTCTGCGCCACCGTCGCCATCAGCGATTCCATCAAAAGGCCGGTTTGCGGATTAGCCTCCGCGATCATCGGCAGTGCCTGCAGCACCGCGAAATTCGTCAGCGGCGCATTCTGCGCGACCTTGGCGGCGAGTTCCATCGCCTTGGGATACGCATGGCCTTCCTCGGTGAGATATTGCGCAAAGCCATAGGACGCACCCTCGGTCGCGGAATAAACCCGCCCGGTCAGCATCATATCCGTCATCCGCGCGACACCGATGAGCCGCGGCAGCCGCACCGAGCCGCCACCGCCAACGAAGATGCCGCGCTGGCCCTCAGGCAGCGCGAAATAGGCCGAGGGTTCGGCGACACGAATGTGCGCGGCGCAGGCAAGCTCCAGCCCCCCGCCGATCACGGCACCCTTGAGCGCGGCGATCACGGGCACGCGACTATATTGAATGCGGTCGAACACCCGGTGCCACATCTGCGAATGCCGCAAACCTTCGGTGGCATCGTGCTCGGTCAGCTCCGACAGATCCAGCCCCGATGAAAAATGATCGCCGATGCCATGGATCACCACGGCACCGATCCCCTCCGGCAGATCAGAGAAACAGTCCTGGATCGCGAGGATAATGCCGTCATTCAGCGCGTTGCGTTTGGCCGGGCGGTTGAGGCCCACCGTCAGCACCGGGCCGACCGTCTCGATCCTGAGCAGCGCGGAGTGATCGGCGATCGCGGTGGGTGCGGCGTTTCCCATAGGCCTATTATGTCCTGTCCAGAATAGTTATGTTTTATAACGATTTGAGGGGGAGTCAATCGATAAGCTCCGCGTCCAATAAAGTCCGGAGCGTCGTCCCGGCGAAGGCCGGGACCCATAATCCCTGGCATCGATTGTTGCAGAAGGCATCGAACACACTGCAGAAGACGTCAGTCCGCGCCGTATGGGTCCCGGCCTTCGCCGGGACGACTCGCAGGGACGTGGTTTGCGGCGCAATGGCAGCGTCCGTGCAGGTTGGCGGAAAGGCCCTCGGCGCCCCGTAACTACAGCACCTGATGCACGTCGATCACGACGCGGTCGACGTGGCGGGCGGCGGAGCCGATGAACAGGTTCTGCATCAGCCAGCGGTATTTTTCGGCGCCGGTTTCGAACTTCGGCACAGTGCGGAAATAGATCAGCTTGGGATCGACGGGCTCGCCGCGCTTCAGCCGCTGCAGCAACTCGATGGGGCCGAAACGAACGCCCTTGTTCTCGACATAGACGACCGCGCCGTCGTCGGTCTCGAAGGCATATTTCGCTTCCAGTTCGATCAGCTCATTGGGCCGGATGATCTGGAAGTCCGCGCCGAACGCGCAGACCTTGCCGTTGATATCGCCGCGCACGTCGCCACCGGTAATCGGAATGATGCGGCGGACGCCGTGACCGACATCGCCGGCGGATGTCACGCTGCCGATATTGGCGGTAATGGTGAAAACATATCTGGTGGAAAGCTGCGGCGTTACCATGCTCTCTTTTGATTTGAGCATGATCTTGTCGGAAAACCGGTGTCCACCCATCGGGTCGCGGCCCGAGGGCATGCTTTTCCGGATCATGCTCATCCCATCATGCGCTGCGGCAGCCAGGTCGCCAGCAATGGAAACAGGATCAAGATCACCAGCCGGATCAGGTCGGTCGCCACGAACGGGATCACGCCCCTGAAAATCGTGGCAAACGACACGTCCTTGACGACGCTCTTGATCACGAAGACGTTCATCCCGACCGGTGGATGGATCAGGCCGAGTTCCACCGTCATCACGATGATGACGCCGAACCAGATCGGATCAAAGCCGAGATGGGTGATCACCGGAAAGATGATCGGCACGGTCAGAATGATCATCGCCATCGCGTCCATCAGGCAGCCGAGCACCAGATACATCACCATGATGAGGGCGAGCACGCCGTAGCTGCCGAGACCGAGGCCGGTGAGAAACTCCGTGACCTTCTGCGGGGTCTGCGTCACCGTGAGGAAATATCCAAAGATCAAGGCTCCGATCAGCACCGTAAAGACGGCGGCGGCGGTGCGGGTCGCCTGCAGCAGCGAGGCCAGAATCTTCTCTTTGTCCAACCGTCCGGTGAACAGGCCGATCAGGAATGCGCCGGTCGCGCCGACGCCGCCCGCCTCGGTCGGGGTGAAGCGCGGCAGGAATGGCAGCCCGTAGAGCCCGCCAATGACGAACACGAACAAGAGCACCGGCGCCCAGATATTTTTCAGGCCTGCGAACCGTTCGCGCCAGGAAGTTTGCGGGCCGGTCGGCAAGAAACCGGGTCGCAAATAACCGATCAGCGAAATGGTAATCATGTACATGGTCATGGCGAGTATGCCGGGAATGATGCCGGCGATGAACAGTTTGCCGATGTCCTGCTCGGTGATGATGCCGTACACCGCCAGCACCGTCGACGGCGGCAGCATGGCGCCCAGCGTCCCGCCGGCCGCGATCACGCCGGTGGCGAAGGATTGCGGATAGCCGAACCGCCGCATTTCCGGATAGGCCACCGCCGAAAATGTCGCGGCGGTCGCCACCGACGAGCCGCAGATCGCGGCAAAGCCGCCGCAAGCCGCGACGGTGGCAATCCCCAGCCCGCCGCGCAAATGCCCGACAAAGCCGTTGGCGGCGCGGAACAGTTCGCGGCTCATGCCGGAATTGCTGACGAATGTCCCCATCAGCAGGAACATCGGAATCACGCCGAAGGTATAGTCCGTCACCGTGCGCATCGAGGTCTGGCCGACCAGTTTGAGCGCCGGCGAGAAACCGTTGAGGTAACCGAAGCCGGTGACGCCGACGAGGCCCATCGCCATGCCTACCGGCACGCGCAACAGCATCAGCGCGAACAGCGCGACGAATCCCAGGATGGCGACGGTGTCGGTACTCATTCCGGTCTACTCGGTCGCCTTGATCTTGGGATCCTGCATCAAATCCGGGTTGAAGATCAGCCGGTAGGTGCGGATTGCGATCAGCAGCACCGCGGAGACGTCGCCGGCCCACGCGACCGCGAAAAACGGCCAGGTCGGCATGTGCATTTCAAATGTCAGGACATTGTCGTTGTAGGTGCCACGGACCTTGTCGAACAGCGTCCAGGTCTGCACCGTCACGACGAACAGCAGCACCAGCGTCGCAAACACATCGATCATGCGCTGGTATTTCGGGCCGACATTGGCCCAGATCAGATCGACGGTGATATGTCCGCCGCGGTAGCTGGTGGCGGCGATGCCCCAGAAGATCAAAATCCCAAGCAGCAGGCGCCCGATATCGAACGAATCCGGGATCGCAGTGTTCAAGGTGTTGCGTAACAGGACGCCTACGAAAATATTGAGGGCAACAATGCCCACGAATCCAGCCGCGATCCATTCGATCGTATCGATGAAACGATCCATAGACGCGCGATTCATATCCGCTCCACATCCCTGGCGATCGCAGGAAAACACGGCGGCAGGAGGATCCCGCCGCCGTGCCGAGGTGCATCAGGTCTTTACTGGGTCAAGGCGTTGTATTTGGCGAGCGCGGTACGCAGCTCGGCCATCGCCGCGTCCGGATCGATGCCGTTTTTCTTGACGCCCTCGGCCCAGGTCTTGACCAGCGGCTCGGACGCTTTTTTCCACAGCAGCATCTGATCCGGCGTCAGCTTGTAGACCTCGTGGCCTTCCTCGGCCTTCACCTTGTCGAGACCGGCGTCTTCGAACTTGCCCCAGGGTTCGCCGACGCGGCCGGCGGCTTCGGTATTACAGTTGTCGTCGATCGCCTTTTTCTGCCGGTCGGACATCGCGTTGTATTTGTCCTTGTTCATCACGAAGGCAAACGTCGTGACGTAGAGCGGCGCATCCATGTCGTATTTCGTCACCTTGTCGATGCCGAACAGCACCAGCGATCCCCAAGGGAAGGTGACGGCGTCGGCAACGCCGCGCTCGATGATGTCGCGGACTTCCGGCGCCGAGGACTGCACGTTGGTGCCGCCGAGCTGGGTCACGAAATTCGCCATGGTGGCGTGCGCCGGGCGGATCTTCATGCCCTTCACATCATCCGGCACCAGGATTTTCCTGGTGCGTGAGTGGAACGACGACGGCGAATGGATGAACGCCAGGCAGAACTTGACGTCCTTCATCTCCTTCTCGGCATATTTCCGATACCAGGCGTCGAGCGCCATCGAGCCGCCCTTGGCGTCGGACATCAGGAATGGAAGTTCACCGGCGCTGATAATCGGAAAACGGCCAGGCTGATAGCCCGGGTTGACATAGGTGACGTCGGCGATGCCGTCGCGCGCCATGTCGTAATGGTCGAACGCCTTGCCAAGCTGCTGCGCGGGATAAACCTTGTAGTGGATAGTACCGCCGGATTCCTTTTCCACCGCAGCACCCCAGTCCTCCAGCGCCTTTTGCAGCGGATGCGACGCCGGCACCCAGTGCGACAGCTTCAGTTCAAAGGTTTTTTCCTGCGCTACCGCAGGCGTCACACCGACGGCCAGCAGCAGCGCCAAGAACGTTGCCAAGAACGTTTTCCTCATCGACATCTTCTCCCCTCGCGAAATCCGGGCTTCAATGCCCTTTGCGGATATTGTTATATGATATAATTATCATTGCAAGTACGTGCGGAAACGACCGCAGCGGCTCACGTTCAAGCCTATAACAACCAGGGAGGCAAGTATTGCGGACAAAAGTAGCAATCATCGGTGCCGGGCCTGCGGGATTGCTGCTGGGGCAACTGCTCCACGCCTACGGGATCGACAACGTCATCCTGGAACGCCAGACGCCGGATTATGTGCTCGGCCGCATCCGCGCCGGCCTGCTCGAGGAGGGAACGGTCGCTCTGCTCGATGAAGTGGGCGCCGGCGCGCGCGCACACCGCGAGGGCCTGGTGCACCACGGTGTCGAACTGGCCTTCGGCGGCGCGCGCCATCGCATCGATATGCATGCCGCCACCGGCAAGACGGTCATGATCTACGGCCAGACCGAAGTCACGCTCGATCTGATGAACGCGCGCAAGGCCGCCGGTCTCACCACGATCTATCAGGCCGCCGATGTCGCGCCGCATGATTTTGACACCGACCATCCCCGCGTTTCCTATGTCAGCGATGGCGTCACCTGCGAGATCGCCTGCGATTTCATCGCCGGGTGCGACGGATTTCATGGCGTCAGCCGCGCGAGCGTGAAGCCGTCGGCGATCGAGACCTTTGAACGGGTCTATCCGTTCGGCTGGCTCGGAATCCTGTCGGAGACGCCGCCGGTCAGCCACGAATTGATCTACTCCAACCACGCCAGAGGGTTTGCGCTTTGCACCATGCGTTCGATGCACCGCAGCCGGTATTACGTGCAATGCAGCCTGGACGATCACGTCGATCAATGGCCGGACGAAAGATTCTGGGATGAATTGAAGCGGCGGCTCGATCAGAAGGCGGTCGACAATCTCGTCACCGGGCCTTCGATCGAAAAGAGCATCGCGCCCTTACGCAGTTTCGTGGCCGAGCCGATGCGGTTCGGGCGGATGTTCCTCGCCGGCGACGCCGCGCATATCGTGCCGCCGACCGGCGCCAAGGGATTAAACCTCGCCGCCAGCGACGTGCATTATCTGTCGCAGGCGCTGCGCGAATATTACGAGGAAAAATCCTCTGCCGGGATCGACTTCTATTCCGTAAAAGCACTGGCGCGGGTGTGGAAGGCGGTGCGCTTCTCGTGGTGGATGACATCGATGCTGCACCGGTTTCCCGACACCGAGGGTTTTGGCGCGCGGATTCAGCTTGCCGAGCTGGACTATCTCGTGAGTTCGAAGGCGGCATCGGCGTCGCTGTCGGAGAATTACGTGGGGTTGCCGTATTAACGAGAGGCTCGCATGCTCACGCTGTATTTCGCGCCGGGCTCGAGTTCGATGGCGGTGCACATTGCGCTGCACGAGATCGGCGTCGCCTTCGAAGGCAAACCGATGTCATTCAAGAAGGACGACATGCGCTCGCCCGATTATCTGGCGCTCAATCCGGAAGGCAAAGTCCCCACGCTCATCATCGACGGGCGCCCGCTTACCGAAGTTGCCGCAATCCTGTTTTATCTGGCAAAACGCTTCCCGGAGGCGGGGCTGCTGCCGCGCGACGATATCGAAGCCGATGCGCGGGCGCTGTCGTGGATGTCCTTTGCCGCGTCCACGCTGCACCCCGCGCGCCGGCACGGACTCGACCATGCCAAGGAGGTCTGGGGAATTGCCGACCGGCGTTTAGGAAGCGGTTGGGCGCTTGGCCACTACTCGATCGCCGACATCCATCTTTTTCGCCTCTATTGGCGGCTCGCCAATTCGCTCAAGCCCGCGCCCGAAACCTTCCCCCATCTCACCGTGCATTATGCGCGCATGATGGCCCGCCCCGCCGTGCAACGCACGATCGAGAGCGAAACCGCCATCGGATATGAATTGCCGGCGTGATTGCAACGCCAGGTTCAACTCGTTTTAAACAAGCGCTGAAATCACGCTTTAAACTTTGTATGCGGTGCATTTCGCGCTTCGATCGCGTTCAATGCAAACTGTATTGCCAACGCGCGAGCGCTTCTCATGATTGCTACCGATATCCCCGAGGGTTTTGAGCGCCAGACCCGGCCCGGCCCGCTGACCGAACCGTGGGAGCCGATCTACTCGAAGCGGACACCTGATGCGATCATTCTGGGCCTTCGTCTTGCCAAGCCGCACACCAATGCGCGCGGCTTTGCCCATGGCGGGTTGATCGCGGCGCTGACCGACAAGGCCATG
>WNEZ01018775.1_pt1 | contig 16120 bp, 12 predicted proteins | sample 5400521 | NCBI WGS metagenome assembly WNEZ01 (sample SAMN13153339, study PRJNA577476) | soil metagenome | isolation source: 120 cm saprolite under Douglas fir tree site 2 hole 1 replicate 1 | place: USA:California | collected 2015-04-18
AAGCGCCTTCGATCGAGAATGCGGCCGGCGTCTGGCCGGCAAGCCAAGTCTGCCACATCCGCGCATAGGCCGCCTCGATATTTCCGGTCAATTTTGGCAGATCAAATAATGCACTGGCGTCGCGATTGTTCTGCAGCTTCTGCCGCAGCGCGATCAGGCGTTGCGGGCTCCGCGCCAGGGCCAGCGCCGCCTGTTCATATTCTTCAAGCGATTTCGTCACCAGTTCCGGCATGCCGATCGCCATCAGAAGGCTGCTGGCGACACGGCCCGCGAAAGTGTCTCCGCAGCAGGTCACTACCGGCAGTCCGGCCCACAGCGCATCGCTGGCCGTTGTGTGCGCGTTGCACGGTAGCGTGTCGAGAAACAGATCGGCATGCCGGTGGCGTCCGAGATGTTCGGCTGGCGGAACGAGCGGCGCAAAGATCAGCCGGCCGGAATCGACGCCGCGTTTTTCCGCCTCAGAACGCAGATTGCCCCGGACCAGCGGATTTGCCTCGAGCAACCACAATACGCTGCCGGGGACCGCGCGAAGCAGACGCATCCAGATATCGAAGAATGCCGGCGAGATCTTGTAATTGTTGTTGAAACTGCAGAGCACCAGCCCCTCGGCCGGCAGCCCAAAATCCCGTCGCGACGGGCGGGCATCCGCCACCTCACGCCTTCTGTCGTTCGCCTGATAGCTGCGGGGAAGATGAACCAGCCTTTCCGAAAAGAACGGCTGCTGGCTACTTGGGACGACGAAGGGGTCGACGATGATGTAGTCGATGAAGTCCGCGCCCATGGTGGCGGGATATCCGAGATAACTCACCTGCACCGGCGCCGGGCGATAGGCCGATATCGCCGGCCGGGCGTGATGGGTATAGCCCTTCAGATCAACCAGGATATCGACCTGGTCGGCATGGATAAGGTCCGCGGCCTTGCGGTGTGAGCGCGCGCGAATGTCGACAAAACGATCGAACGCGGCAGCCAGCCGCGCCCGCATCGGGCTATCATCATCGGGGCCGTAGGAATAGGCGAAAACCTCGAAGCGGTCACGATCGTGGCATTCGAACAATTCGGCCATCAGCTGCGCGGTGGCGTGTTGATGTAAATCTCCGGACAGATAGCCAAGACGAATGCGCTCTCGCTCGGCGCGAGGCTGATGGTGAAACAAGGCTTTTCGCGGCGGACTGATCGATGTGGCCCAATGCCGGGCACAGCTCAATTGATCCGATGCCGACGCCGGCGTCGAGAGCAGGTAAAACGGCGGAACACGAATTCCGCGCCGTGCCATGTCGACCAGTTTTTCCTGATCGGCTTCATAACCGTCCCACGCGCACGCCTGGGCGCGATGATAAATCAATTGGCTGAACGCGCCCGCGTCGTCGGGCCGCAGACGCAATGCATCGCGATAGGCGGCGATCGCGCCTGCGAGATCGCCGAGTTCTCGCCGGGCATTTCCCAGATTGCAAAATGCCTCGGGAAAATCCGGTTTGTGGGCCAATGCCTGTTCGAACGCCGCTCGTGCCTCGTCAGCGCGCCCCTCCGCCAGTAACGCCGTTCCGAGATTGTTGCAGGCATCGGCGTGAGCCGGCATCTGTTCAAGCAGCTGGCGATACAGATCGACCGCCTCGCGCGCGCGCCCGAGTTCCTGAAGCACAATACCGGCGTTGTTGATCGCATCCGCGTAATTCTTGCGAAGGGCAATGGCGCGGCCGTAAGCCGCCAGCGCTTCTTCCAATCGCGCCTGCTGCCGCAGCACGGTGGCGCGATTGTAGAACGCCTCGGCGTAGTCCGCCTGCAGCGCGATGGCTTGGTCAAAAGCCGCCAGCGCCCCGTCGAGGAGGCCCTGGTCCTTCAACACGGTCCCCAGATTGTTGTGGCCCGCGGCAATGCCGGGATTGAGCGAAATGACCCGTCGATACGCAGCTTCGGCGGCATCCAGTTCATGCCGCTGGTGCAGGACGGTGCCGAGATTGAATTGGGCCTCCGCGTATCCCGGCCTCAGCCTGACCGCCTCGTGATAGGCCGCTGCCGCCTGCTCGAGCCTGCCTTGCATCTGGAGAAGCACGCCGATGTTATTGTGGGCTTCCGGATAATCGCGCCTCGCCGCAAGGGCGGAGCGATAGGACCCCATGGCCTCTTCGAGATGGCCTTGCTGCCTGAGGCCATTGCCGAGCGCCAAAAAAGCTTCGGCATAATCCGGTTTGAGTTTTATGGCGTGCCGGTGCGCGGCGATGGCGTCGGCCAGCCTGCCCTGCTGCTGCAACACCGATCCGAGATTGTGATAGCCCGCCGGAGTATTCGGCCTCAGCCTTATCTCTTGCCGCATCAGCCGCTCGGCGCCCGCGAGATCGCCCTGCTGAGCCGCGATGATGGCAAGGTTGCCGTAGGCGGCAGCGTTCTTGGGATCAGCCGTCAACACTTCCCGATAGAGAATTTTTGCATTTTCGACCGCGCCGTTGCGATGCGCTTCGATCGCTTTCTTGAAGAGATGTTCCGATGCCGTCGTCATCAGGGGCGCGCCATGGCGGTCACTGGATTGCTTCGTCGCGCTGCTCCCCCGGCGAGAGCCCGTCCGGATTCTCAGGGTTGCCGGTAGTTGGTATATTGGATCTCAAAACTCTGCGCGCCGTATAATTTGACGTAGACAAACGGGCCGGCGAGCCGCACCTCTTCCATCGATCGCGGGCCCTTGAATATCGTCGCGTAATTTTCGTAACCGGGGGCGTACACGACCGCGGTGCCGGTCGGCGGCGACACGGTGACGATCATCGTCACCGACGTCGCGGAATCCGGAACGTATTTCGTGACGTCGACCTTGATCGGAACCGGCTCAGCCGGCGCTTCCGGCTGAACTTCGGATTGCGCCATTTGCACAAGGGCTGGCGGCGGCTGCAAATCCATCATGTGGTGTCTCTAGCAGAAAAGGGACTCGACGCGCGAGTGCCCTTCTTTGTCACGCGCTGGCCCGCTCAGAAGTCGAATGTCAGACCGGTGGTGGCCGCCTTGAGGGTTGCGCCGCCGATGGTGTCGTTGGCGGCATCGCGACTGCAGACCTGGTAGCCATGACCACTCGCTCCGAGACAATAATGCGCGCCCGGGCCCTGCGTGAGCACTGACCCGACGACATACCAGCTGGCCCACTGGTTGAACCGGTAACGGGCACCGACGGCGTACTGGTTGGCGGAATCGTCAAACAGGTTGGCCTGGAACTGGCCGACCGGCACAGCGGGCGTGAGGCAAGACACACCGGCATTGACGTTGTTGAAGCTCAGACATGTCGGGTTGCCGGGGGTTTTGAAGGCGTGGGCATACGACGCGCTGACGGACCATTTGCCGATGAACTGGGTCGCACTCGCGAACACACCATCGCGGGAACGCTCGTTGAACAGTTGCTCGGCAGGAGTTACATCCCGTCGTAGCCATTCGTAGAAGGCGTTCAGCTGAACGTCGCCGAGGCCATCATTAAAGCGATAACCACCGCCAACCTTCGCGGCCCATTCGTTGTGAACCCCCGTCATGACGGTAGAGCCATCCGGCAGGGTAACGGCGCCTGCAACAAAATTAGTCGCGTTGGTTTGAGTATTGTCATCACCGCGACGGTTGACCTGCTCATGGAATTCAAAGGCGCCAAGCGCAGTAAACGGACCGTTCTTGTAGGTCAACGCGGCGCTGTAAGCGTTGCCATACGAGCCGTCGGTGCAACCGTTACCGCCGATGTTGCCGTTAGCCGCGCCGCCGGTGCCCGGGAAGTTGCTGCCGCTGCCGCGGGGCGACGCGCCGTTGCATTGGAATTGGTCGCCAAATGAATAGTCGCTGTTATCCTTGGCATAGTTCTGACCCGGCGAAGCCAGCGCGCTGAACTGGAAGCCGCTCACGATCGGCGATTCGTACCAGATCGCGTGGTTCATGCGCCAATCGAATTCAGCCCGGTTATCTCCGCCGGTGTTGCCCATGATCGAATTGTAATCGCCAAGCGAGCCGGCGAACGGATCCATCGCAGCGGTGGATTTCTTGTACGGCGTATCGGATTTGCCAGCTTTGATCGCACCCCACGGACCCTCGAGACCGACATAGCTGTCGCGACTTCCGAATGCCGCGCGCTCGGTGGGCGACGCCGCTGCGTCAATCTGGGCTTCCAATTGGGCCACGATCGACCAGCCTTCCCAGCCGTACGGCGCAAGGTTATGCCGGGCACGAACGCCAAAGTAAGACGAGTTGCTTGCGATGCCGGCTTTGGTTCCTTGATCGAAAACCGAAGGATTGAAGAGATCGCCGGACAGGTCGAAATGGCCGTAGAGGGTCACGACCGTATTGTCGACGATCGGGCCCCACGGTCCTGCTTTGACCGGCATTCCCGGAACGGGCGGCGGCGGGCTTGGCGACGTCGCGACGCCGGCGTGCAGAACCGGATTGCCCTTGAAGTTGCTCGGATCGGAAGCGACCGGCGCGGCAGCTCCCGGCTTCGCAGACAATTCCCGGACTTTGTGTCGCAGCTCGGCGTTTTCTTTTTCGATCTTGTCGAGTCGCGCCATCACATCGTCGAGAGTTGCAGAACGCGCCGCCCCGCTGAACGACACCAAGCAGAGAGCAGCACACGCCGTCTTTCCCCACGTTCGAACTCGTTCAACTTCCGAGCGAAGGGAGCGTATTGTATACCAAATGCCAATAGGAAGGCGTGGATGGCCAATTAATGAAATATTCGTGACCTGTCACCAAAATGGCACGTCTATGCCACTGCAACGCAACAATTGGTCGCGTCTTGTGCGGTTTCGAGGCTGCGAACGCCGATTTGCGTGAATTCTCTGCGCCTTAGTTTCAAGTTTCGGGCGCATTTTTGGCCGCCACTCGACACAATCTATAATTGTGCATCGCAAAATCCCTTCGCTGTTGCGAAGGCACATTCAGCCAATCAACCGCCCCATGGCTTCTTGCCACGACCGACGCGAGGTAGCCTGTTGCCGGCAGCCACCCTTCCGCGAAGGACGAATGTCAGGTCTGGCCGATCCGCCGGGTTCAATTCCCGGAGCAAATGGAGCCAAGCCCGCAACATGGGTGGACTCGCTTGGTATGCCCCCTTTCCTCTCCTCAATTGAAGTTCGGGCTTTTAGAAGTCGAATGTCAGACCTGTCGTCGCCGCCCTGATTCTTGCACCGCCGATGACCTCGTTGGCGGCATCGCGACCGCAGACCTGGTAGCCATGACCGCTCGCCCCGAGACAGTAATGCGCGCCCGGACCCTGGTTGATCTGTGACGCAACGACATACCAGCTGGCCCACTGGTTGAACCGGTAACGGGCACCGAGCGCATATTGGTTGGCGGAATCGTCGAACAGGTTTCCTTGCAGTGTTGCCCCGGGTGCAAGGACCGGATCGTTGACGCTGAGCATCGCCGGATTGCCGGGAGTTTTGAAGGCGTGGGCATAAGACCCGCTGATGGCCCACTTCCCGATGTACTGGGTGGCGCTGGCGAATACGCCATCGCGCGAGCGCTCGTTGAACGGTTGCTCGGCCGCGGTTACGTCCCGCCGTATCCATTCGTAGAAGGCGTTCAGTTGAAGATCGCCGAGGCCATCATTGAAGCGATAGCCACCACCAACCTTCGCGGCCCATTCGTTGTGAACGCCGGTCATGACCGTAGTACCATCCCCGAGCAGGACGGGCCCCGGAACAAAATTCGACGCGTCAAACTGAGTGTTGTCGTCGCCGCGACGGTTGGTGCCCTCGTGGAGCTCATAGGCGGCGATCGCCGTCCATGGACCGTTCTTGTAGGTCAAAGCCGCGCTATAGGCATTGCCGTAGGAACCGTCGGTGCAGCCGTGGCCGCCGATGTTGCCGTTAGCCGCGCCGCCGGTGCCCGGGAAATTGCTGCCGCTGCCGCGAACCGACGCGCCGTTACATTGAAAATAGTCGCCATATGAATAGTCGCTGTTGTCCTTGGCATAGTTCTGACCGGGCGAGGCCAGCGCGCTGAACTGGAAGCCGCTCACGATCGGCGATTCGTACCAGATCGCGTGATTCATGCGCCAATCGAACTCGGCCCGGTTGTCGCCGCCGGTGTTGCCCATGATCGAGTTATAGTCACCGAGCGTGTTGGCAAACGGATCCATCGCAGCGGTGGATTTCTTGTAGGGCGTATCCGATTTGCCGGCCTTGATCGCGCCCCACGGGCCCTCGAGACCGACATAGCTGTCGCGGCTGCCAAACGCCGCGCGTTCGTTGGGAGCCGCGGCGGCGTCAATCTGAGCTTCCAACTGAGCAACCATCGACCAGCCCTCCCAGCCATACGGCGCGAGGTTATGGCGGGCACGAACGCCGAAGTAAGACGAGTTGCTGGCTATGCCGAATTTCGTTCCCTGGTCGAAGACGCTCGGATTGAAGATATCGCCGGAGACGTCGAAATGGCCGTAGAGGGTGACGACCGTATTGTCGACGATCGGTCCCCACGGGCCGGCCTTGACCGGCATTCCCGGAACGGGAGGCGGCGGGGTCGGCGAAGTCGCGACGCCGGCATGCAGGACCGGGCTGCCCTTGAATTTGCTCGGATCAGAAGCGACCGGCGCGGCAGCACCCGGCTTCGCCGCAGACATTTCCCGGACTTTGTGTCGCAGCTCAGCGTTTTCTTTTTCGATCTTGTCCAGCCGCGCCATCACGTCGTCGAGCGTGGCGGAACGTGCCGCGCCACTAAACGAGATCAGGCAGAGGGCGGCACATGCCGTCCCCGAGAGCAGTTGCTTCCGCATGGCGAACGATCCCCAAGATCCCGGATTCAACTTCCGAGCGAATCAACCATACGGACACCATATTTAGAAATATAGCCGTGGAACCCGGGGCGGCGAACTATACACAAACTGATTCATATTTGGCACATCAGTATTACTACGGACCGTATTTTAAAGGGTTTTTAAGAGATTCCGATTCGTCATTCTCGAATTGATCGAACCTGCTCTCCTGATTGGGGAACAGTCCAGGCCTTTACGATTACAATTTAAGATTGCTATACGACAAGTCGCCGTAGGGAGCACGGATAGAAGTTCGATCAAACCAGCAGCCGATCAGGTCGCCCACGGTTTCTCGCCGCGGCTGATTCGTTCAGATATCTCGGCCTGAAACGCCGGGGGTCCGAAAGCGAACCATTCCTCGTCCACCTGATAGATCAGCAACCGCTTTTTTTCCGAACTGAACTTCATCAGCCAGTCCAGCGCTTTCTTCCTGGGGCGGTCTCCGGCCGCGACCACCACGTCGACCGGCAGGCCATGCCAGACGAAATTGGCCGCCAGCATGATCATGTCGGATTTGTCCGGACGCATCCATTCAGGCAGCGGGCTGGAGGCGACCAGCCAGCCGCAAACGAATTCGCGGCATGGATGTTGTGGGCGTTCGCTGTAGATCGAACATTGATGTTCCACACTGTACGGGCACGGCGTTCCGCGCCGGACCTGATGCCCGCGTATTTCGATCTGCAGCCAGCCGTCGCAGCATGCCGTGCAACTCCCGCAGGTTCTGTGGTGTTGCTGGTTCAACGGCCGAAACCCATGAGGGAGTGAGGCTTGATTGGATGTCAGTGAATAAGCGGCCAACCTTTCCCTGATAGCACATGCTGAACCGGAACCGACGTTTTTGCGGGCTACGCGGCTGACTTGCCCTCATAGGCCTTTTTCAGCGCGGCGATGTCGAGCTTGACCATCTGCATCATCGCCTGCATCGCCCGCCGGGCGCCTGCGGGATCGGAACCGCCCAGATATTGCACCAGCGCGGTCGGCACGATCTGCCACGATACGCCGTAACGGTCCTTCAGCCAGCCGCAACGTTCGACCGACCCGCCATCGGCGGACAGTCTGTCCCACAAGCGATCGACCTCGGCCTGATCGGCGCAGTCGATCTTGAACGAGATCGCATGGGTATATTCGAACCGCTTACCGCCGTTGAGTGCCATGAAGCGCTGGCCAGCCAGCGTGAACTCCACCACCAGCACCGTGCCGGCCTTTCCGGAGGGGCCATCGATTGTGTTCTTCTGGACCTTTTCGATCCGGGAATCCGGCAGCAGCGAAACGTAGAGTTTCGCGGCCTCCTCGGCCTCGCCGTCGAACCAAAGGCAGGGTGAGATTTTTGACATCCGTGAGTTCCTCCACAAATTACTAGTCGATCCACCCAAGGACGAACCCCTCGGCGCAAATCCGACATCCGATTTGATTTTTTTAGTGGAACGTCATTCCGGGGCGCGTCCAACGGGTCCGCGCAAGCGCCGCCCGATGACAGGCTCCGACGCGAACCTCAGATGTGCAATTGCACATCGGGGAATCTCGAGATTCCGGGTCTGGTCCTTCGGACCATCCCGGAATGACACTGCGCGCAATTGCCAGACGCTAAGTCGCGATCGGCGCGGGCATCGTGAGGAACGCCCGGGTCACGTGCCAGAACAATTGCCGGTTGGTGGCAAGCGCAACGGAATGCGCGGTTCCCGGAAGGATGATGAACTGCCGGTCGCCGTTCGGCAGTTGATTATAGAATTCCTCGAGGTCGGCGACGGTGGCGATGCCGTCATATTCGCCGCGCACCAATAGCACCGGCGCAAGCACCTTGTCGGGGTGCACCACCGGCAGATTGGCCGTCATGTCGAGATAGGTGCCGGTCGGGATCTGGTCGCCGAACTGCATCTCGGCATCCGCCAGCGCCTCGACGGCGGCGGGATCGCTGGTGCCCGGCTTGTCGCGGGTGGCGATCGAGCGGATCATCTCGCGATCGCGCTTGCGCATGTTGTGGGTGCGATAGTAGTCGACCTGCTCGGCGCGTTTGGTCAGGGTCGGCGATCCCTCGCCCTTATAGGTAAAGGCGGCAAACACCAGCCGGTCGACGCGCTCGGGCGCCGCCATGGCATAGGCGCCGGCGCGCAGTGCGCCGGAGGATTCGCCGACGAAATGAAATCTCTTCTGACCGGTTTCGCGGGTGACGATTTCGGCCGCGACCTTCAGATCCTCAACGCCGCTGGCGATATCGGAATTGCCGGAGGTGCGCCCCGACTTGCCGTAGTTTTCATGATCCATGGTCCAGCAGTCGAACCCGTAGCGGGCGAACTCGTCCATCGCCGAATACTCGCCGCGGCCAGGCACCTTGAGATCGAACACCCTTGAAGTCACCGACGAGCCGTGGACAAAGAACACGACCGGCCGCGAAGGCTCGCCGGCTTTCGGCGCCCCGACCCGCTTGCGATACATCCAGTCCGCCGGCAACGAGGCCAAGCCCGGCACCCCTGATGACCGTGCGCCGCGCCAGCGGGCGATCGAATTTTTCCATGGTGTCCTCCAATCAGACGAGGCCTGTTTTTTGCGGATTTTACGCGGCGCCGCAACCTGCACGCCCCTGCGCTCGAACTCTCAACAGCTTCTTTGAGTGTTCTAGCAAATCCCTCCGTTTCGCGGAAGCCACGCTGCGCTGCCGTGCGCAACAAATGGACACTGCCGAACTCGCAACAGGCCTGCTCCCGCCAAAGAGAGGTCTGGTCTCTCGGCCGTCCAACACATAATTGACTTGCCTCAGACCGCGGGTCGGCGCCGGCACGGGTTGACGCGGACTGATTTGCGGACGACGCTGACCCGTCCAATACAATTGCGCCACGGGCACCGTAGAGCGCGAAATTTAGGGAGATATCATGTCCAAAAAATCATGCGCGGTCTTGACGGCGGCGCTGCTCTGCTCCGGGCTTCCAGCCTGGAGCCAGGAATTACCCGACGGACCGGGCAAGGAATTGGCCGTGGCCAACTGCAATAGCTGCCACACCCTGTTGAGCCGCGTGGGCGCGGGCTACACGCCGGAGGGCTGGCGTACCGTGCTGCGGATGATGCTCAATCAGGGGGCACCGCTGCCGGCGGATCAGGTCGAACCGCTCAGGGAATATCTGACCAAGAGCTTCCCGGAAAAGGGCAAGCCTGCCGGTGTTGTCATCGAGGGGCCCGCCGAAGTTTCGTTCAAGGAATGGCCGGCGCCTACGCCCGGGTCGCGGCCGCACGATCCGTTGGCGGCGAAGGACGGCTCGCTCTGGTACACAGGCCAGTTGGCCAATGTGCTTGGTCGGGTCGATCCGGAGACCGGCAAGACCACGGAATTTCCGCTGAAGACAGCGCACTCCGGACCGCATGGCCTAAAGGAGGATAGTGACGGCAACATTTGGTACACCGGAAACACTGCATCGTTGATCGGAAAGCTTGACCCGAAAACGGGGGCAGTCACCGAGTACCAGACCCCGGAGCCGGGCGATCCGCATACGCTTATCTTCGACAACGGTGGAATCCTGTGGTTCACGATGCAGAATGCCAACCGGATCGGACGTCTCGACCCGAAGACCGGCGAGATCAAACTCCTGACGCCCCCGACTGCAAATTCGCGCCCCTACGGCATGGCGCTGAATTCAAAAGGCATCGTGTTTTTCGTGGAGTTTGGTACCAACAAGGTGGGCAGCGTCGATCCGAAGACGATGGAATTTCGCGAGTACCCGTTGCCGGATGCGGCGACGCGCCCAAGGCGCCTCACGATCACCAGTGACGACGTCATTTGGTACTCCGACTACTCGCGCGGTTATCTGGGACGTCTCGATCCTGCGACCGGCAAGGTGACCGAATGGCCGTCTCCGAGCGGACCGAAGTCTGAGCCCTACGGCATCTCGGCCATCAACGATATCATCTGGTACAGCGAGTCCGGGTCTACCCCGAATACCGTGGTGCGTTTCGATCCCAAAACCGCGAAATTCCAGAGCTGGGCGATCCCGGGCGGTGGAAACATCGTGCGCAATACCTCAGTCACGCGCGACGGTAACTTCATGCTGGCCAACAGCCTCGTGAACGGCATTACGTTGGTCACAATAAAGAAGTGAGCCGGGCGGCGGGCCGGAGCGTTCAAACACGCGCTACGGCAATCAGGTGTCGAACGGCACAATGGATCACAGCGTGTTCGCGTAGCCATTGTTCGCGAGCGTGTCCCGGACGCGGTGCAGCGTTCTTCACGATGCACCGCAGAGCCGGGACCCACCTCGTACGACGCTCATGGACCCAGGCTCCGCAGCGCACCGCGGAGCCTGTGCTCGGGCCGCGCCGCGTCCGGGGAACGCCTGTGCTCGGGCCGCGCCGCGTCCGGGGAACGCCCTCGGGATCATTGAACCTACTTCGTCTCCGCGGGATCGCGGTGCACGGGATCGACCCACAGCACCGTTTCCGGTTTTTCCACCGGCTCGATGTCGAGGTTGATCGCGACCGCTTGGCCGTCGCTGCGCACCAGCACGCATTCCAGCACCTGGTCGGGGCTGGCGTTGATCTCCTGATGCGGCACATAGGGCGGGATGAAAATGAAATCGCCGGGGTTGGCTTCCGCCATGAACTGCAGATGCTCACCCCAGCGCATCCGCGCCTTGCCCTTCACGACATAGATGATGCTTTCGAGATGGCCGTGGTGATGCGCGCCGGTCTTGGCGTCCGGTTTGATGGTCACGGTGCCCGCCCATAATTTCTGCGCACCGGCGCGGGCAAAATTGATCGCGGCCTTGCGGTCCATGCCGGCGGTCGAGGGCACGTTGGGGTCGAGCTGGTCGCCGGGAATAACGCGGACGCCATCGTGCTTCCAGCGCGCCGCGTCGTCGTGATCGTGTGAATGATCGGCGTGGGTATGATCGTGAGAACCTGTCATCGTGATACTTTCCGAGAAAAATCGTTCGCTGCAAAAGGTACATAATACGGTGATCGCAGACCAGCCGGGAAAAGGAACTTTTGGCGGATTTGGGACCTGTCTTGGTGAAGCTCAATCGAGTGAAGGAAAAATTCAATGGGTGCAACAGCAGACGCCATTCAGGAAATCAAAGGCAAGGGCCAGAAGGCCATGGGCGACGCCAAGGAAGCCACCAAGGACGCCATCAACAAGACCGCCGCCGCGGCGAACAAGAATCTCTGATCGACGCTGGTCGATTTGAAGTCGAAGACCGGTCCCTTGGGCCGGTCTTTCTCGTTTAAATATAATGCGCTTCATTTCGTCATGGCCGGGCTTGTCCCGGCCATCCACGTTTTATGCGCGGTCATCAAGAAAGACGTGGATGCCCGGGACAAGCCCGGGCATGACGATGTGGGGCCGCTCCGCGGCGACTTCACCGTTTTCCTATCGCATCCGGATTGACGACATTGGTCGGCGTACCAGCGGCATAGGCTGTGATCTGGTCGAAAATATCCGTGAACTGGATTTCGTATTCGTCGCGCGAGACGTAGCCGAGGTGCGGCGTGCAAACGACATTGTCCATGGTCAGCAGCGGATCGTTGGTATCGCGCAGCGGCTCTTTCTCATAGACGTCCACCGCCGCCATGCCGGGCCGCCCGGCGCGCAACGCGTTCACCAGCGCGTTCGGTTCGATCAGTGGCGCACGGCTGGTGTTGACCATGAGCGCGGTCGGCTTCATGCGTGCGAGATCGGCCGCCGTCACGACGCCGCGCGTCGCGTCGACCAGGCGCATGTGCAGCGACAGTACATCGCACTGTTCGAAAAATGCAGCCTTGCTGGTCGCGGTCGCGTAACCGTCGGCGCGCGCCTTCGCCAGCGCCGGCTCACGCGCCCACACCAGCACCTCCATGCCGAACGCCTTGCCATATCCGGCGACGACCGCGCCGATCCGGCCGTAACCGTAGATGCCGAGCGTCTTGCCGCGCAGTGTGTGGCCGACGCCGATCTGCCAATTGCCGGCTTTCAGCGACGCCATCTGCTGCGGTATAGCGCGCATCGCCGCCAGCACCAGCCCCCAGGTGAATTCGGCCGTGGCGTAAGACGGCGTATCCGCGTGCTGGCCGGACGACACGATGATGCCGAGCCGGGTGCAGGCGTCGATGTCGATGTGGGGATAGACGCTGCGCTGGCTGATCAATTTCAGCTTCGGCAATCGCTCCAGCAGGGCGTTGCGAATTTGGGTTCGCTCGCGGATCAGCACCAGCGCCTCGGTGTCGCCGAGCCGCTCCGCCAGCGTGTCGACGTCCTGGACGTGATCGTTCCAGACCGTGACGTCATGTCCTGCGAGTTTGCCGAAACATTTCAGGGTACGCAGGGTGTCGAAATAATCGTCGAGGATGGAAATCTGCACGATACGTTTTCCCTGGCACAGAACTTTTCGGCCGCGAACAGACAGCTACCCCTTCACGTCAAGCAATTCGACGTCGAACATCAGCGTCGCATTCGGCGGAATGACGCCGCCAGCGCCGCGAGCGCCGTAGCCGAGCGCCGGCGGGATGATCAAGGTGCGCTTGCCGCCGACCTTCATGGTGGCGACGCCTTCATCCCAGCCGGCGATCACCTTGCGCTGCCCGATCGGAAACTCGAACGGCTCATTGCGATCCACCGAACTGTCGAACTTCTTGCCCTTCTTGCCGCCCTCGTAGAGCCAACCCGTGTAATGCATGACGCAGATCTGGCCGGGTTTTGGCGTGGCGCCGGTGCCGACGGTGCTGTCGGTGATCTGCAAGCCTGATGGTGTGGTCATGGTTTTTCCCGCGGTTTGGGCCAATACGCTTGGCGGCATTGCGATGAGAAGGACGCCAGCAACGGCAACGGCGATTGGGAGATTTCGAAACATGTAATGTCGCATCTTTTCAAATTCCTTCGTAACAGGGACGGAAAGCCTCATGCGCAGACGGTTCGTTCAATACCCGAGCGCGCAGCCATCCTTGCGCGGATCGGAACCGCCGGTGAGCGTGCCCTTGTCCCAGTCGATCCAGATCGCCTGGCCGCCGCCGTGCGGCGTGACGACGCTCGCGGTCCGATGCCCGAGCTTCCTCAGGCCATCGACGATATCGGCCGGCACGCCATCCTCCAGCTGGTAGACACCTTCGTAATGCAGGCCGCGCGGCATATCGATCGCCTCCTGCACGTCGCAGCCGTAGTCGAGCACGTTGGTCAGCACGTGCACCTGCCCGACCGGCTGGTACTGCCCGCCCATCACGCCGAACGGCATCACCGCCCGGCCGGCCTTGGTGACAAGGCTTGGGATGATCGTGTGCAGCGGCCGCTTGCCCGGCGCGATGCAATTGGGATGGCCGGGCTGAACGCGGAAACCGCCGCCGCGATTTTGCAGGAGAATGCCGGTCTTGTTGGAGACGATCGCCGAACCGAACGCATGCGCGATCGAATTGATGAATGAACAGACGTTGCGGTCGCGGTCCACCACGGTGACGTAGACCGTCGAGGGGTTCATCGGCGGCGACACATTCGGCAGATCGAGCAACCGGTCCATCCTGATCTTGCTGCCATACTCCTCGGCGAATTCCTTCGTCAAGATCCTGACGACATCGACGTCGACAAAAGCGGGATCGCCGATGTACTGCTCGCGCATCATGTAGGCGATGCGCGCGGCTTCTGCTTCGAGATGGAACCGCTCGACGCTCATCGGCGGAAATTTCGTCAGATCGAAGCGCGACAGGATGTTCAGCATCACCAGCATGGTGATGCCCGGACCGTTCGGCGGGCACTGCCAGACGTCGTGGCCTTTGTACACCGTGCCGATCGGCGTCGTGGTTTCGGTGGTGTGCGCGGCGAAATCGTCCAGCGTATGCAGGCCGCCGATGCCACGCAAAGTCTCGACCATGTCTTCGGCGATCGCACCCTTGTAGAACGCGTCGCGGCCGCCGCTCGCGATCGCGCGCAAGGTCTGCCCGAGTTCGGGCTGATGGATCACGTCGCCTGCGACCGGCGCCTTGCCGTGCGGGAGCAGATAGCGCTCGGTGTTGGTGCCTTTTTTCAACTTGTCGAATTCGTTCTTCCAGGCGAAGGCGATGCGGGGGGCTACGACATAGCCCTCTTCCGCGGCCTTGATCGCGGGTTGCAGCAGGCTGTCGAGCCCAAGCTTGCCATGATCGCGCAGGATGGTGGCCCAGGCATCGATCGCACCGGGGATGCTGACGGCGTGCGCCGACGTCAGCGGGATCGCATGCATGTTGCGCTCGAGATACCACGACGCGTCGGCGGCCCGCGGCGCGCGGCCGGAACCGTTATAGGCTGATATCTTGCCCTCGCCCTTGCGCTGAAGCAGCGCGAAGCAATCCCCGCCGATCCCGGTGGATTGCGGCTCGATCACGCCAAGCAGCGCACAGGCCGCCACGGCGGCATCCGCGGCAGTGCCGCCGGAACGCAGCACCTCGATCGCCGTCAACGACGCCAGCGGATGCGACGTCGCCACCATCGCGTTCTGGGCGTGGACCGTCGACCGGCCGGCGAGATGGAAATTCCTCATGCCAAATTGCTCACTTTCATGGCATATTCATGAGGCGATGGGCAATGGTCGGGGGCGCATAACTCAATATCAGCGTCGTCCCCAAACACGTTCGCAGGGACGAAACCGGGGTTTCCTCTCCCCCACCCTCCTGATAAACCACCGTGATGCCGCACAGGGTCGCTGCTTTCTATCAGTTCGCCGCGTTGCCGGATTTCCGGAAGTTGCGCGAGCCGCTGCGCGCGGTCTGCGCCGGACTTGGGCTGAAGGGCAGCGTGCTGCTGGCCCACGAAGGCATCAACGGCACGTTGGCGGGCCAGCCCGAGGCGATTGTCGCACTGGTTGAAGAATTGCAATGCGGCGCTCTGTTCGGCGGCCGGCTCGACAACCTCGAATTGAAGTTCTCGCATGCCGCGGCGATGCCGTTTCAACGCCTGAAAATCCGGCTGAAAAAGGAGATCGTTACCCTCGGCGACAGCCGTACCGATCCGACCCGGCAGGTCGGCGTGTATGTCGACCCCGCCGACTGGAACGCGCTGATCGCGGGTTCTGATACGCTGGTGATCGACACCCGCAACGCATTCGAGGTTGCGATGGGCACATTTCCCGGCGCCGTCGATCCCGGCATCCGGAGTTTTGGGCAATTCAGGGATTTTGCCGCGCGCCATCTCGACCCGGCGAAACATCGGAGGATCGCGATGTTCTGCACCGGCGGCATCCGCTGCGAGAAGGCCAGCGCCTATCTGCTCGCGCGCGGTTTTACACAGGTCTATCACCTCAAGGGCGGCATTCTCAGATATCTCGAGGGCGTGCCGGAAGCCGAGAGCCGCTGGCGTGGCGAATGTTTTGTGTTCGACGACCGCGTCGCGCTCGGCCACGGATTGCGGGAGCGCCTGACCGAACAGGATTCCGATGA
>WNEZ01002373.1_pt1 | contig 16119 bp, 14 predicted proteins | sample 5400521 | NCBI WGS metagenome assembly WNEZ01 (sample SAMN13153339, study PRJNA577476) | soil metagenome | isolation source: 120 cm saprolite under Douglas fir tree site 2 hole 1 replicate 1 | place: USA:California | collected 2015-04-18
TGGCATGCTTAAGCGTTGCGATTTCGTCCGACGCGCTAGCCTCCCAACCCTATAGTGGCGGGTTCAAGGAAGCCACCGAACGCGGCTCAGTCTCCGGCAAGATCTCGGCCATTGGAGATGCTTCCTTTTCCGTCGACGTAAAAAAGAGTCAGGACATAGTGACCCTGCAGTTCCTGATTGATGATGCGACTAAAGTGGAAGGCAAGCTGGAAGTTGGTGCCCAGGCCACCGTCGATTATCGAACCGACGAGGGAACAAACATCGCTCTTCACGTAGTCGTACAGCCGTCGAACACGTCTCGATAAAGGCCAGCGGGATTTCCCGCGGCCTTGGATTCGATCGATTTGCCCTCACGAATCCGAACTGGGATCTTCGCTCTTGCCCAAGGGGAAGTACATGCGCACGGCTCTGAAGCTTATTTTGCCGCTAATCATCAGCGTGCTCGTGGTGTCTCTGCTCTTTGCTGCCTATCAGGTCCGTACGGACCGTCGCATACTCCGAAACGATCTGTCCCGCCGGGCGGAAATACTTGCCGAAAGCCTTCAGGAAAACGTGGAGCCGCAATTTGATCGGCCCGTTCCCAACAAGACTCTGCAGCACCTGGTCGATCGATTCGGGCAGCGCGAACATTTGACGGGCGTCGCAGTGTACGACGCTAACGGCATCGCCTTGGCCGTCACCTCCGGCCTCGCCTCACTTTTCCAGTTGCGTCCCGCGGTTGCTGCGCGTGCCGCCGAGCGCAACGCCGGTTACGGGGAGTTCTTGCGCGTCAACAGCACGCCCCTTCACGTTTACGCTTTGCCGCTCCATCGCAATGGCCAGTTCGTTGGCACTCTCGCATTGGTTCACGACGCTACCTATATTGAACGCCAAGTCGCGCACACACTGCGCGACTCTTTGGTAAGCGCCCTGGTGCAAACCGTGTTCATCGCTGCGCTGGCCTTGATTTTGATTCGCTGGACCCTTACCGGGCCGCTGGCACGCACCGCGAAATGGCTGCGCACCTTGCGCACAGGTCAGTCCCATACGCCGCCGCTGCTTCCCGAGGGCGAAGTCTTCGATCAACTCCATCACGAGGTCACGCATCTCGCTCGCGACCTCAATGCCGCGCGCGCTTCCGCCGAGAAAGAAGCACGGCTGCGCGACACCGGCGCCTCCCTCTGGACTGCCGAGCGTCTCCGCGTCAGCTTGAGCAACAAGTTGCAAAACAAACCTCTGTTTGTGGTTGCCAATCGTGAGCCTTACATGCACGTCTTCGGCAATAGCAGCAATAATGGCGGAATCCAGGTCATTGTCCCGGCCAGCGGTCTGGTCACTGCTCTGGAGCCGGTGCTCGTGGCCACAGACGGCACCTGGATCGCTCACGGTTCCGGCAGCGCGGACCGCGAAACGGTCGACGCACACGATCACCTCCGCGTCCCGCCCGATCGTCCCAGTTACACGCTCCGGCGCGTCTGGCTCAGCGCGGAAGAAGAAAAGGGCTATTACGAAGGATTCGCCAATGAGGGCATCTGGCCGCTCTGCCACATCGCGCACACGCGTCCGATTTTCCGTCCGGAAGACTGGGTCGCGTATCAGGAAGTCAATCGCCGCTTTGCCGATTCCGTGCTCGAGGAAATGCAAGGAACGGAGTCACCTATCGTCCTCGTCCAAGACTATCACTTCGCGCTTCTCCCGCGCATTATCAAGGATGCCCGCCCCGACGCGCGTGTCGCCATCTTCTGGCACATTCCCTGGCCTAATCCGGAAGTTTTTGGGATCTGTCCGTGGCAGCGCGAGCTCATCGATGGATTGCTCGGTGCCGACCTCATCGGCTTTCACATTCAATCGCACTGCAACAATTTTCTCTCTACGGTCGACCGCGCGGTCGAAGCGCTCACCGAATGGGATCGCTTCTCCGTCAATCGCCAGGGACACGTCACCCGCGTTCGTCCTTACCCCATCAGCGTCGCTCCTCAGGAAAACGGCCAGTCGCCCACGCCGGCGCGCCGCATGTCCGAAGAATCCGCCGCACTCTGCAATGAACTAGGCTTCAGCGCCACCCTTCTCGGGGTCGGCGTCGACCGCGTCGATTACACCAAAGGCATTCTCGAGCGTTTCCGCGGCATCGAGCTATTCTTCGAGCTCTACCCTTCCTACCAACGCCGCTTCACCTTCATCGAGATCGCTGCCCCCAGCCGCACCAATATCGAGCGTTATCAGAGTTTGCTTGGCGAAGTTACCGGCGAAGCCGAGCGCATCAATGCCCGCTTCCAGGCCGGGCACTGGAAGCCCATTGTCCTCCTCAAGCGTCACCACTCTCATCTGGAGATTTCCCGCTTCTATCGCGCCGCTTCACTCTGCATGGTGACGTCGCTGCACGACGGCATGAATCTGGTGGCCAAGGAATTCGTCGCCTCTCGCGAAGATAATCAAGGTGTGCTGATCCTCAGCACGTTCGCGGGCGCGGCTCTCGAGCTCACCGATGCGCTGCTCGTAAATCCTTATGACGTCCAGCAACTTGCCAGCGCCATACAGAGCGCTCTAGCCATGCCTGGCGACGAGCAAGCAACTCGTATGCAGCACATGCGCAACTTCGTCCGCGAACACAATGTCTACCGGTGGGCCGCCAGTTTGCTTTCCGATCTGACGGAAATCCGCATAGACGCGGCTGACCGCGCCGAGCCTAGCGAAACCCTCGCCCGCTGATGCCCGCTGGAACGTCTGAAGTTTGTCTTACGGAGTTCGTCTTCGGCAACTCCCGGGAGGGCAGCCTTACCTTCGTCCGGCAGCGGCCGCCACGACGCTTGGAAAGAAAGTTCTTCCGTCCAGCACCGTGCGCACGGCCTCGATGAGGTCTTGCCCGGCGCGTGATTTCGCGACGTATCCGTGCGCACCGCACTCTATGATTTCCCGCATCACCTCGTCGGAATCGTGCACGGTAAAGAAAACAATTTTTGCTGTCTCGTGTTCCCGCAGAATCTCGTTTGCCGCCTCAATTCCACCCAAGCCCGGTAAACTGACGTCCATAATTACCACATCGGGCTTCAATTCCGCGGCTTTGCGCACCGCTTCATTCCCCTCCACCGCCTCGCCGCACACCGCCCACTCATAGTGACTTTCGATCAGCCCGCGCAACCCGCGGCGCATCAATTCATGATCGTCGGCAATCAGTATCCGGCGGCGTGGCTTCTCCGCGGCCCTGACCACAGAGGTCAGGTTTGTTTCGCTTTCGGAAGCGTGGGACGTGTCCTCTACACCCGCCTCCTTGACGGGAATCGTTGCCACCACGCGCGTCCCGGATGTCGCAAAATCCACGCCTAACTGACCGCCAAGCTGGTGCAGCCGCTCGCGCATTCCCGGAATACCCACGCCCAGCGGAGCTCCGCCGTTTGCTGCTGTCCCGGCGGTATGTGCCTTGATTCCTTTGCCTTTGTCAATGACTTCCAGGCACACCTGTCCGGCATTTTCCGCAATTCTAATTTTTGCCACGGAACTGCCGGCGTAGCGGTGCACGTTCGTCAGGCTTTCCTGCACCACGCGGAAAAGCGTGGTTTCTGCATCAATCGGCAGCCGCGGAAGATTGGTGTCAACGCTGACTTCCACCCTGATTCCCGTGCGCTTTTCGAAGCCCTCGGCATACCAATGCACCGCCGAGGCCAGTCCGCATTCGTCAAGCAAGGGCGGGTGCAGGATGTACGATAGGGTTCGAATCTCGTCGCCGATCTGTCGGACGATGTCGCGGCCTTCTTTGATGGAATCCAGCGCTTCGGGCTGGCGCGCATCCGAGGAGCGAGCCAAGCGGTCCAACGTCATGGACAGCACCGCCACTTTTTGCCCGGTGATATCGTGCAAGTCCCGGGCGATCCGGCGGCGCTCTTCATCCTGCAATTGCAGCAGTCGCGCCGACAGTTGCCGCAAGGATGTTTCGGTTACTCGCAGAGCCTCATTGGCTTCCACAATTTCCGTGAGCTCGGTGGCCACGGCGCAGATGGTTTCCAAACCGAGTTCGCGGTTCAAGCTGAGCGTCAATCGAATGGTTCGCGGCTTGGCACCTTTTCTTTTTAGCTGGATCTCGCCGCGAGTACTGGCCAGCTTTGCACCCATGATCAAGGTTTCCAGGAATTCCCGGTCTTTACCGGATACGAAATTCTGCAAAGGCGAACCGATGAAACGCTCCAGTGCGATGCCAAAAAACGAAGCGAAACTCTTGTTGGAGTACAGCACGGTCCCGTCTTCGGCAAGCGTCGCGGCGCCCTCTTCGATGGTTTCCACCAGCACCCGGTAAGGGTGCTCCGCTCCTTGCAGAGTGAAGACTTGGTTGCCTTTGGGGCCTGACACCAACAGCGCATCGACCTCTCCCGTGCGGATCGCGCGAAGTGTTTCCTCTAACTCTGCTACGCGCACCTTCAGTGTTTCAAGTTCGCTGGAGCGGCCGTTCCGTTTTTTATGCTTCTTCACAACTTGCCCCCTACGCGACCTTAAGATCCAGGCCCAACACCACGCGATTCTGATCCGAGAAATCTCCCACCAGCCTGCGTAGCGGCAGCGGCAGCGCTTTGATCAGCGTGGGTGCCGCCAGGATTTGCATATCCATGGCCAGAGAGGGCTGCTGGTAAATGTCGATGACCTGCAACTCGTACCGGTCCTTCAAATGCTGCTCGCAAAGTCTTCGAAGATTCTCGATCGAGCGCGACGATCTTGGCGTTTGGCCGGTTACATACAGCCGCAGCAAATACTTCTCGGTTTCCGGTTCGGCGTCTTTTTTGCCTATCTTTTTTTTCTTAGTGGTCATTTCGATTTCACGTTCCTTCTCACGTTCAAACCGACCAGCACTCGCTCCGTGTCCGACAAGTCGCCGATCATTTTGCGTATTGGCTGCGGCAGGTTCCGTACCAGCGTTGGGATCGCCAGGATCTGATCCCCCTGCGCGAGCTGCGGCGTTTTTATCAAATCGATTACATGAAGCGTAAATCGTCCTTCCAGGTGCTCGTCGCAAATCCTCTTCAAGTTGGCCAGCGCGGTGAGCGACTTGGGCGTCTGACCTGCGACATAGAGCCTGAGCTCTATAATCTCCTGATCCTCACTTTCCCCACTCCCATTCTTGGAGCATCCGCCGCTCATCTGTTTCCGTTCGCGAGCTTCCTTCGCTTTCGTCCCCATCATGCACCCCTTGCCTTGGCATTCCGACCATCCCCGGATTCCACGTTCCGAATCTTCAACATAGCCATCGAATCCTCCCGCAGCCGGCGTTTGCGCTCTTCTTCCTCCTGCAACACCAGCGCGAACCGCTCTTCTTCTTCCGCAAGCTGCCCCCGCAACAGTTCAATCTGTCCCTCTACCGCAGCGCGCCGCCGCTCGAGTCCCTTCCTTTTTTGTTCGGTTTGTTGCTGGCGGCCCTGTTCTTCTGCGCGCTCTCGAGCCTCTTGGGACAAGCGCGCCGAACCGGTCAGCACCGATCCCGCGCCTACGTATACGGGAAGCAAACGCACTCCTTCCTTGGTCATCACGAATTCGCGAACCTGGTTCGAATGGGCCATCCCCCGGGACTTCAACACGTATAAGCAGCGGTTGCGCTCGCCGTTCAATTCCAGGTCCCTCAGAAAAATCCAGGTATCGATCAACGACGAAATGCCCACCTCGGTCTGTTCCAGATCCTTGTCCTTGCCCGTCGTCAGCGAAGTAAAGAGAGCCGTCGTTCCCCGGCTCTTCAGGAAATCGATGAGGCGCATCAGCGTCGAGTGCAACTCGTTTGCCGTTCCCACCGTCAGATTGGTAACCGGATCGATGACCACTGCGTCGGGCCGGTGCTCTTCCACCAGCTTGTGGATCCGCAGCAAATGCATCTCCAGCCCATTCTGTGTGGGCCGCCAAGCCTCAAACTTCAGCAGGCCTTTCTTAATGTGCGTTTCCAGATCGATCCCAACCGATCGCATGTTCCGCACTGCTTGCGCCGGTGATTCCTCGAATGCCACGTACAGGCATCGTTTTCCGTCCCGGCAGGTCTGCTCCGCAAAATGGGCCGCGGTGCTGGATTTCCCGGAGCCCGAGGTTCCAGAGAGCAGGATCGAAGTTCCGCGGTAAAAGCCTTTTCCTTCCAGCATCGCGTCCAGGTCCGGAACGCCGCTGGAAACTCGCTCGTTGGACACCGTGTGATTTAGCTTCATCGCCGATGCGGGCAGAACGGACAATCCTTGCTCGTCGATCAGGAACGGGTATTCATCGGCGGCATGCGACGAGCCGCGATACTTGATGACCCGCATGCGCCGGGTTGACACCTGCTCGGTAATTCGGTGATCCAGAAACACCACGCAGTCCGACACATATTCTTCTAACCCATATCTCGTGAGCGTGCCGTCTCCTCGCTCCGCGGTCACCACCGTGGTCAGTCCACGATCCTTCAGCCAGCGAAACAGGCGTCTAATCTCGGCGCGCAGCAGGCCGGAATTCGAGAATCCCGAGAACACCGCCTCCAGCGTGTCCAGCACTACGCGTTTTGCGCCCACCGAATCCACGGCATGCTGCAGCCGAACGAACAACCCTTCCAGATCGTATTCCCCGGTCTCTTGGATTTCGCTCGGCTCCACGCGCACGTAGTCCATGAACAATTTTTTGCGCGCGGACAAATCCTGCAGATCGAACCCCAGCGACGCGACGTTTTTGGTCATCTCGTCCGTCGTTTCTTCGAAGGTCATCAGCACGCCGGGCTCGTCGTATTGCGTCGCTCCGCGCACCAGAAATTCCAGCGCGAACATCGTCTTGCCACAGCCCGGCCCGCCGCACACGATCGACGGCCGCCCTTTGGGCACCCCGCCCTGGGTAATCTCGTCGAATCCGCCGATTCCTGTGAGGGACTTTTCTAGTCGTGACTGTGCGCGCGGCGCCCCAATCAAGTTCTTCACGTCGCGGTCGTTTCGCGTAGCCAAGAAATCCTCCCCATCCAATATCTAAACCGATTTTCCTCCTGCGGGAGATACAGCCGAAGCTGACATAGTATCCGCATTCGTTTTCGTCAACAACGCTGTCTTTCCCAGACAGCCTGGTTTTTCTGCTGTTTTGCGCCTCTTTCCTACAGCGAATACTGTATGGACGATGTCCGACTCCCCCTAGTTGCCGAAGTCTCGCTCTGCACCCTCCCTCAATCTGCTTATTTTTCGCAACTTGCCGCTTTGCGCCGGGCATCCAACCTGATGAAGCACAGACCGCTCCAGCCGCGGGCCAGCCCTCTCTGTTTTGAATCTCAAACTATTTAGCAAGGAGAATGCGCACCATGAAGCGTTTCGCATTTCTTTTTCTTTTAGCAGGTTGGCTCGTACCTTTCGCGTCGGCCCAAGAGACCGAACACGTGCAGATCGGCATTCACGCCGACTATTTGCGTTTGTCACAAACCGACAGCAACTTTGGCGGACTCGGTGTTCGCCTCGGTATCGTCGCTTTCCGCAACCTTAAGTTGGAAGGCGAGATGAGCTACGACTTCGACCAGGCGTTCACTGAGAACCTCACCGATACCACTGGCTCCGTGACGGTGCGCCGCTCCGGCATGCGCATTCTGCACGGCGAGTTTGGGCCCAAGGTCAACCTCGGCGAGCGTTGGCACGTCCATCCATTCATCACGCTGAAGGGTGGTTTTATGAACGTCCACTTCAGCAATCAACCCGCCACCATCGGCACCTTTTTTGGCAGCGTCGATAATCTCCGCGAAAATAACGTCAGCGGCGTCCTCTATCCGGGCGGCGGCCTCGAGGGACATTTGGGAGCGGTTGGCGTGCGTCTCGATGTCGGCGATGAAATCTACTTCGCCAGCGGTGCACACAACAACTTGCGCGTCGCCTTCGGTCCCTATATTCGTTTCTAACATCAGGCGGTCCTTGGGAGAGTTCCCTCCTGTGGCTGTCGGTGGGTGCGTCCTTCGGTTCCGGCTATATCCCGGAACCGAAGGTCCTTTTCGATATTGGATCTCGTTTTGAATCGGATCTAGTTCAGTCTTCTCGACTCGTCGAGGATAGCTTTCTGCGCAACACCTGGATCGATGCCGGGGCTCACATACGTGCCCTCACCCACCAAAACATTCAGGCCGCGAACCAGCTCATGCTCGGCATCCGACTTCAGCACATAACCCCGAGCCCCCGCACGAAACGCGCTACGTACCAGTTCATTGGAAGAGTGCAGTGTGAGAAGGAGAATCTTCGTGTTCGGAAGTAGGTCGTGAATGATGCGCGTGGCTTCCAGCCCGTTGATGCCAGGCATGGACACATCCATGATGATAATTTCAGGCTTTAACGTCTCGGCGAGCTTGATGGCCTCTTGGCCGTTCTCTGCTTCCCCGCAAGGGTCCCATTCTGGAAATGAATGAAGAATTCCCTGGACCCCGCGGCGGATCACTGGATGATCATCGACAACAATCACCCGCGGCATGGGCCCTCCGGAAGGGGTCGGCTGGAAGCGGATACTGGATCGAAATTCAGGACTGGAGAATCGCCAGGCTGCGAACCGGTCGCGCGCGGACCATTCATCAAGCCTCGATAATCTGGTTTCTCACCGCATACCGCACCAACTCGCTTACCGAGTGCAGCTCCAGCTTTCTCATGATGTTGGCGCGGTGCGTTTCCGCCGTCTTCACACTGATTCCCAGCGCCACGGCTACTTCCTTGCTGCTCTTGCCTTCGGCGAGCAACTGCACGATCTCCCGCTCCCGAGTGGTAAGCCGGCTGCGGAGAATAGCCATGTGGTCCGGCACGGTATTCTGTTTGCAGAAACCATCAAGTAACATATCCGCGGCGCGAGACGTAAAAAACGAGCGGTGATTGCCCAACGCCTCCACTGCCGCGACGAGGTCTCTGTCCGCATCCGATTTCATAATATACGCGCGAACACCCGCTTCGACGATGTCGCGGACGAGTTGGTCGGAGAAGTGAAGCGTCAGGATTACGATCTCGGTCTTAGGCAGGCTTTTCCGGATGCGTCGGGCGGCCTCCAAGCCGTTCAGCTCCGGCATGCTAATGTCCATTACTACTACGTCGGGTTTTAGCTGTTCCGCCAAGGTTACGGCTTCGCGGCCCGTTTTGGCCTCGGCAACAACGTCCCATCCATGATGCGCGGTGAGGAGTTGCTTGAGCCCGCGCCGGATAATGTCGTGATCGTCAGCAACTAGGATTCGCAGGGTGGTTACCTCTTTTAGCAGATTTATGGGACTGAGGGACCCGTATCATCTTGCAAGCTATAGATATTAGGTCGCACCTTAGATTGACATACCATTTTCCCTGTATTTTCAACAAGGCGAAACCTAACGACTCCGCTTCGCTCGTGTGACCGTTGCAGTCGGCCTTTCAGACCCGACAGGACGATCCATCCTACATTGCTTCCCATTTCCAATCTGCTTGCGGAGACTCCGCGCCCGGTGACGCGCTGGGCGCAGGCGGGCCACGCAACTGTGACGCGAGCGATCCCGTTTCTGCGCCATCGGTTTCGCGCCCGACAGAATCAGTAACGAAAGTGTTACTTCTTCGGCGTTATCGATCAGTGTTACTTCTTGCGGCGGAATGTTCGATTTTCCTTCCTGTTAGCGAACTGCACGCACGTCCGAGAACCATTACACAAGTATTACAAAGGACCGCGAATGCGCGTGCTACGGTGGTGGCAGATGTGAGCAATCGAGTTTATGAGGACACTGGGACCATGAGCATTTTCCAACGAGACCGAACCTTTCAGCAGCCTTTGAATTGGACTACTACGTTTTTCATGCTGGCATTCCACGTCGGCGCTGTTGCGGCACTGTTCATGTTTAGCTGGAAAAACCTCGCCATCGCGATTTTTCTGTGGTGGCTCACAGGGAGTATGGGCATCGGCATGTGCTATCACCGGCTGCTGACCCATCGCGGTTATAAAGCACCAAGATGGCTGGAATATTGGATGGCCATCTGCGGGACCATGGCGCTCGAAGGCGGCCCCATCGCTTGGGTAGCCACCCACCGCATGCATCACCAGAATACGGACAAAGAGGGCGATCCCCATTCTCCCAACGACGGCGGATTGTGGGCGCACATGGGCTGGATTATCACCGGTAAGGCCATGCATCAGAATACCGCCGAGTTGCTGCCCTATGTCCCGGACCTTCGTAAGCAAAAATTTTATATGTGGATCAGCAAGTATCACTGGGTACCGATGGCCGGACTCGGCGCCATTCTCTATCCCATCGGCGGCTGGTCCTGTGTGATGTGGGGCGTGTTTCTGCGGACGATAGTCGGGCTGCATGCCACTTGGCTGGTCAATTCCGCTACCCACATGTGGGGTTCGCGCCGGTTCCTCACCGCGGACACTTCGACCAACAGTTTCTGGGTGGCGATTTTGACCTTTGGGGAAGGCTGGCACAATAATCACCATGCGGCGCCGCAAGCAGCTCGGCACGGCCTGACCTGGTACGAGATTGACGTGAACTGGTACGGTATTGCCGCGCTCAAAACGCTGGGCCTAGCCTGGGATATCAAGTTGCCGAAGCTCCATCCGGAATTGCAACCGGCGGCTCAGCCGGAAGCACCGGCTCTGGCTACTGCCACCGTGGAAGAACAGATTTTGACTTCAAGTTCCGTTGGCGATTGAGCAGTGACGTTAGGCCCGGCTGTGCACCGTCCCGCCAATGATTTAAACTAGGCGGCAATGCGCATCACCAGCCGCACAAAAGCCATCGTATTCTTCATTACCCTGGGTGTTTGCCTCGTTGCCCTCGCGATTTTCCTGAACATCACCTGGATCGTGTTCCACTGGCGGCAAGTTGTTCCCCTGGTGCTCGGAATCATTTTTTTCAGTGTGATCATCGCCGGGCTGGTGGTCAATACCATCTTCATCGTGCGCGAAATCCGCCGGAACGAGCGGCAAGATAGCTTTCTGAACGCCGTAACCCACGAGCTGAAAACGCCAATCACCTCCATACGCTTGTACCTGGAAACCTTGCAAAGCCGGCCACTCGGTGAAGCTAAACGCCGTGATTTCTATCGCATCATGCTGGAGGATTCGGACCGGCTTCTTGGCACGGTCGAGCAGGTGCTAAAAGCCGGCGAGGCGCGCCATGCGAGCGGCAAGCGCAATTGGCAAGAAGTCGACTTTGCGGAAGTGGTTCGCGATACGCTGGAGCTGGCCCGACTGCGTCACAATCTCAAACCGGATGCGCTCCGTTTCGGCAGCGAGCCTCCCGGGAACCTTGTGGTTATGGGAAATCCCGAGGAGTTGCGCACGGCTGTTTTCAATCTTTTTGACAATGCTATAAAGTACTCCGGCCGCAACACAGACATCGTCGTCGACGTGCGCACGCCGGACATTGACACCATTTTCCTCAGCGTTCGCGACCAGGGTATCGGCATCCCTCGCGTTGAGCTGAAACGTATTTTCAATCGCTTCTACCGCATCCAAAACGCCGCTACCGGCCAGGTAAAAGGTACCGGCTTGGGACTTTTTATCGTGCGCGCCGTGGCGCGCCGCTATGGCGGCGATGCCTACGCGGAGAGTCAGGGGGAAGGCCTGGGTAGCACATTTACCATTCGTTTGCCGCGGGTGTATCGCGCATGAGCCGCGTCCTGGTGGTCGAGGACGAAGCGCACTTGGCGCAAGGGCTCCGCTTCAACCTCGAAGCCGAAGGGCATTCCGTTCACGTCACGGACAAAGGCGAGGAAGCGCTGCAGCTTCTTCTCAACGACAAACAGGATTTCGACGCCTTAGTGCTGGACGTTATGTTGCCCGGCAAGGACGGCTTTAGTGTTGCCCGCGAGCTGCGCCAGGCCCAGAACTATATCCCCTTGCTCATGCTGACCGCGCGCACCCGCCCCGAGGATGTACTTCAGGGTTTCGAGTCCGGCGCTGACGATTATCTGGCCAAGCCTTTCGACCTCGCCATTTTGCTGGCGCGACTCGAAAGCTTGCTGCGCCGCAAGAATTGGCTACATGGTGCGACGCTCGTCAAACCGGAGACCGCACCCGCGGAAGCCGAATCCACCGACGTGTTTCACTTCGGCGACCGCAGCGTCGATTTCGCCAACCTGCAACTCCGCGGAGGCGGTCAAGTCTTCCAATTGACGCTAATGGAGGCGGAGCTCCTCCGCTATTTGATTCGTAACAGCGGCAAACCCGTTTCCCGCAAAGCCATCCTGCAAAATGTCTGGAATCTTCACGAAGATACCGATACCCGCGCCATTGACAACTTCATCGTGCGCCTCCGCAAATACATCGAACGCGAACCCTCCAAGCCGCGCCACCTGCTAACGGTGCGCGGTTTGGGCTACCAATTCCTCGCCGATCCAAAGCCTTAGCTGCGGGCAGCAAAGTCGCGGCTCAACGCAGCGCGACTTTTGTTCTGCGTTGCCGCGCCAAGCGCCGGCAAACATCGAATGATGGGAAGGAAACCGTAAAGGCAAAATCAAAGTGGGCCCGTCGTCTGCAAAGAAACAGGTACCCTGCACGTCTCTAATCGCCATTTTGCGTGGTCTCGCCCGCGCGTCGCTACATCAGTTCGTCAATGAACGAGCGGGCCACATCGGGGGGCACCCGGAGGTCGCGATGAACGAGAGGTCCTTCGTTCAAGACCGGCTCCGCCCCATGCAAGGTCAGGACATCGGTGCGCTCGAAGAATTTCCCGATGGGAATCTCCTCGCCCCACAGTAAGGATTTCTGCATAGCAGCTGTCCAATCGGCCGAGTCGTACGAGGAGTCATCCTCGAGTTTCTTCACGCGCGGACGGAACCATTGGTAGGTGTTGTCGTGATTGTAGGTGACGCACGGGCTGAAGACATCCAGGAACGAGAAGCCTTTGTGCTCGATACCTTGCTTGATCAGTTCCGTGAGGTGCTTCTGCTCGCCGCTGAAGCCGCGAGCGACAAAGGTGGCGCCTGCGGCTAGCGCAAGGGAAATAGGATTGACCGGTGCTTCGATGTTACCGAAGGGCATGCTCTTCGTCTTCATGCCGAGGCGGCTGGTCGGCGAAGTCTGCCCGGTGGTGAGGCCATAGATCTGGTTGTCCATGACGATGTAAAGCAGGTCAACGTTGCGGCGCATGGAGTGGACGAAATGGTTCCCGCCTATCCCGAAGCCGTCACCGTCGCCGCCGGTCACAATAACAGTCAGCTCGTGATTGGCGAGCTTTAGACCAGCGGCCACCGCCAGGGCCCGGCCGTGTAGCGTGTGCATGCCGTAAGTATTTATGTAGCCAGGAAGATTGGATGAACAGCCGATGCCGCTGATGGTGACCACGTTATGTGTCGGTATCTGCAGCTCGACCAGAGCTTTTTGAACCGCCGCGAGCACACCGAAATCCCCGCATCCGGGACACCAATCGGGATCGACTTTACCTTTCAGATCCGCCATGGTCAGTTGACTGGCACGCTGTGCGCTGGTCGCCATCTGGGGCTCCTCCTCAGACCATAATTTCGTGCATGGGTACGGAAAGCTTCGTACTCCCGGCGAGTTGCTCTTTCACCGCCTCCACGATGTGGTGCGGCATGAACGGTTCTCCATCGTACTTACGAATGTGCCCGTTTGGCACAAAGCTGGTTTCGCTGCGCAGATAGCGCGCAAACTGGCCGCTATAATTGTTTTCCACGATGATGGTGTGCCGCGAGCTTCCCAGAATCTCGAGAATCGCTTCGCCATGCAGCGGCACCAACCAGCGAATCTGCAGTTGGTTGGCAGGGATTCCTTGCTCATTAAGGATCTCGCAGGCTTCCTCAATAACTCCTTTCGTCGAGCCCCAGCCCACCAAGGTGACATCCGCATCGCGCCGTCCCAGCAGCGCGGGCGGCGCAACAGCGGCTTCAATCCCAACCATTTTACGCATGCGCTTTTCCATCATGGCGCGGCGTTTGATCGGGTTCGTGAATTCGTCGCTAATCAAAACGCCGTCTTCTTGGTGTTCATCCGTGGCAACCGTGTGGACGTAACCAGGCACGCCAGGCACCGCGCGCGGCGAAATACCGCTTTCGGTAATCCGGTAGCGTTTGTAATCCCCATTCGTGGCAGCCCCGGAGGTCGCTCCAGTGCCCTTGGCAGCAGTGATGAGCTCACCGCGATCGATGGGAGGGCTGAAGTCTAAGTCTTTAGGATGCACGCTGAGCCTGCCTTCCGACAGCAACAGATCGCAGAGCACCAGACCTGGACACTGGAAGCGGTCAGCGATATTAAATATCTCGGGAATAAGCTTGAAGCAGTCTCCGATATCCAGCGGAGCTGCGATCACCCGGGGATAATCGCCAAAGGCGGCGCCAAGCATCTGCCAGAGGTCGCCCTGCTCGGTCTTGGTGGGAACGCCTGTGGACGGGCCGGCTCGCTGACAGTTGATGACCACCACCGGAGTTTCGATCATGGCCGACATGCCGAGTCCCTCGCTCATCAGCGCGAAGCCGCCACCTGACGTCGCGCACATTGCGCGGACGCCCGCGTGCGCCGCGCCGATCGCCATATTGATTACGCCGATCTCGTCCTCGACTTGACGCACCATGATGCCGGCTTTGCGCGCGTGCGCCGCCATCCAGTGCAGAACGCCGGTCGACGGGCTCATTGGATAGGCGCAATAGAATTTCACACCTGCTGCCGCGCCTCCCATGGCCATCGCCACATTGCCACTCAAGATCGCGTACCGGTTCTCCGTCCTTGGAAGGGGATTCGGGAAAGCCGCGAAGTGTGCAGCGGCATAGTCGTAACCGGCTCTCGCAACGCCGATGTTTTCGGTCACAACGGCCTCGCCTTTTTTCTTGAACTGCTCTCGGAGCACGTCCTCCAGCGCCGGGAATCCGATGCCCATCATGTGCAGGCCGGCGCCGATCGCGAGGGTGTTCTGCGCAACCTTATTTCGAGTGATATCGGCCAACTCTGAAACCGGAAGCGGACAGAGCTGCACGCCGCTCGCGGCGGCGCCGGGCTTGATAGCGTCGGCATTGAAGATACAAGCAGCACCGGCAGTGAGCAGCTTTAGGTGGCGATCCATGCTGTCCTGGTTCAGCGGAATGAGCAGGTCGATCCGGTCACCCATGTTGGTGACCTTTTCGAGACCCGCGCGAACTGTCAGAAACGTGTGGCCGCCGCGAATAATGGATTGATAGGCGTTGTAGGCGTTCAGGTTGAGGCCACGCCGGCTGAAGATTTTCGCAAAAATGTCGCCCGGCGTAGCCACGCCTTGCCCGGCTGCGCCTCCGATACCGATAGCAAAGGTCTGCTTCATCGCACCCTCACTAGCTGAGCACTGCCGTTTCACGACGGCCCGGCACTCGTGCAGGCTCAACGATCATGTTCCTGTTCGAGAGACTCATCACAATATCTGGCTTGCTTTTCCGAGTGGCCGGAGTATACACCCAATCCGTTCCGCCTGTCCTCGCTCGCTAGGGCGTCCGCAACGACTTGATTTGCCACTCGCCCACTCCAAGTCTGACTCTTGCGTCTCCAATGGCCTAGACGTAAGATTCCCGCACCAACCACGTCGAACCTCTGTGCCATTGATTGGTAGGGGCGCAGCACGCGCTCTATCCAGAGCTCTCAAGGAGGTTTCCAACACATGTCTATCACCAAGGAATTGACTATTCGCATGGAGAATCGTCCGGGCTCCCTGGGCAAAGTCTGCCGAGCGATCGCGGACTGCGGCGTGAACATCCTGGCCTTTCAATCGATCCCTTCGGAGAAAACGATTCTCGTGTGCCTGGTCGTCGACAAGCCGGCGCCAGCGGAGGCCGTTTTGGACAGCGAGGGAATAACCTACGCCGAGGCCGAGGTCGTCCAGGTCATGCTTCCACACCGGCCTGGCGGGCTGGCGCGCGCCGCCTCTAAGCTCGGCGACGCCAACATCAACATCAACTACGCGTACTGTGGCGTTGAGCCAGGTACGAACACGCCCTTAGTGGTTTTTGGCGTAACGGATGTGGGTCGCGCAGCAACAATTCTGGATCAGACTGCCGCCGCCGCTGCGGGGACATAGTGTTGGAGGCGCGGGTGGGATTCGAACCCACGAATGGAGGTTTTGCAGACCTCTCCCTTGGGCCACTTGGGTACCGCGCCGAGCTTTTTAGTATAGCGAAAACAACAATGAGTGTCAGGGCGGAGCCGGCAGTCGCATTAGAAACGTTGTTTTTTTGATTTGAAACTCGTGCGCTGAAAAAATTCCAGTAATCAAAC
>WNEZ01009601.1_pt1 | contig 16114 bp, 13 predicted proteins | sample 5400521 | NCBI WGS metagenome assembly WNEZ01 (sample SAMN13153339, study PRJNA577476) | soil metagenome | isolation source: 120 cm saprolite under Douglas fir tree site 2 hole 1 replicate 1 | place: USA:California | collected 2015-04-18
GCATTCAATCGCTCGCTGGTGGGTTACCCTTACCAGAGCTACTCGGTGTTTCTCGTGCTGGGAAAGCGAACTGACCGCCGTACCGACGCGCAGGCCGCCGAGGTTGAAGTCGCCGCGGGCGCGTCGCTGAGCGCCACGGTCGGAACGGTGGTGACGAGCGGGCCGGGTGGTGTGGGCAGGGCCGATCTGGTCCCATATGTGCCGGACGGTTATGACCCGACGTACGGTGTCTGGGTTGTCGCCGCACAGTCGGGGGCAGCGACATTCCGCCTGAATCCAGGTGCGGGCTCGCTCCTGAATCCGGTTTTTCGCATTCAGGGCTGGACGCTGGCCAGTCTGCCTAGTCACGTCAGGCTCGGCGGTGCGGAGCTGACGCCCGGGGTAGACTATTTCGCCACCGCGGATGCGGCGCATCAAGCGCTTTGGCTTACGCTCAGCCGAAGGGTTTCGAGCGTCCAGGAGCTCTCGGTTCAACCCTGATTCCATGCCGCGCCATCTGATTTCCGTTCCGAGGTTGCGGCGGCTTTCGTGCTTACGCGAGCGGCGAATTCTCGTCGATCACTGGTCAACGCGCTCGCTCCGACCTCCTGGTGGATGGGCGGCTTCTCGATAATCCGCGGAGCCATGTCTTAAAGTCAGGAGTTCGAGCGTGTTCGATCAAGGCCTTCGCTGATGCCCGCCGGAGAAAGAAACGAACCGCCGCGGCGGCGTTGGCATAGGCATGTCTTTCGCTCCAATCGATGGGTCGAAGGGCCTCCTCGGTGGACTTGGGTTGCAACTCCTCGCCGAAGCTAATTGTGCCTGAGACAACGACAATGCAAATGCACCAGCGAGTGGCAAATGCTTCCGCATGATGCGCCGTCCCTCCACGGAGATCGAGGCTACCTCATTCCGATGGCGTGGGCAGTCGAGCCTCCGAAATGGCTCATGCGAAGACGCTGGCAATGCAAGCTCCGATTCCTTACTTTCCGGCGAATGCGCTCATTGGCGATTGCAGGCGGCTTAGTACTTCTTCTTGTCGTCCTCTGGGACGCGTTCGAGACCATCCTCTTGCCGCGGCGCGTGTCGCGGCGTTTTCAGCTGACGCGGATTTTCTATCGCCTGAGCTGGGTCCCGTGGCGCGCGCTGGCTCGACTGCGCAAGGCGGGAATTGGGCGTGAGAATCTCCTCTCGGTCTACGGCCCCTTGTCTTTGCTTCTGCTTCTCGGCTTTTGGGCGACCGGGCTGATCTTCGGCTTCGCGCTGCTCCATTGGGGCCTGGGGACGCGGCTTCATCACCCCGAGGGTCTGACCGGTTTCGCCGCGGACCTCTACTACAGCGGCACAACGCTGGTGACGCTCGGGCTGGGAGACGTGTGGCCCACCTCGGCCTCGGATCGTCTGTTGACCGTCGTTGAGGCAGGAACCGGCTTCGGCTTTCTGGCCCTGGTGATCGGATACCTGCCCACGCTCTACGAGGCGTTCTCGAGGCGGGAAGTGAACATCAGTCTGCTCGACGCGCGCGCCGGGTCGCCTCCGACCGCAGTGGAGCTTCTCCGGCGCCATGTCAAGCCCGACGGCGGCGAAGCGCTGGGCATGCTGTTGATGGAGTGGGAACGATGGTCCGCCGACTTGCTCGAGAGCCACATCTCTTTCCCGGTGCTTGCCTACTATCGATCGCAACACGACAATCAGTCCTGGGTAGCGGCAATGACCACGGTGCTGGACGTCTCCGCACTGATCATCGCGGGGCTGCAGGACGGGCCGGTGCGGACGGCTCGCCTGACCTACGCCATGGCTCGCCATGCGGTGGTGGACTTGACCAGGGTCCAGGGCCTGTCGCCACAGCTACCCGATCCGGATCGACTGCCTGCTGCGGATTTGGGCAACCTACGAAAGGCACTCGCCGCGGCCGGCCATATCCTCCCCGAAGGCCAGAGCGTCGATGAAAAGCTCAGCCGTCTTCGGCTGACGTACGAGCCCTACCTCAACGCGCTCGGGAAGTTCCTTCTCATGTCGCTGCCGGAATGGCTTCCGACAGCGCACGCCCAGGATAACTGGCAGAGAATGGCTTGACGCCGACCGAAAAACGAGAGCTTCGCCGTTAACAGCTGTCAAAATCCGTCTATTCGGCAGGGATCGACGCGATCCAACGCCGCACCGTCTCCACCGCCTCAACCGGAACGCGGTGCGACACCAGCGGCGGCATTTGATTCAACAGGGAGCCGGGGTACGGATCGCGTGTCGAATCGCGATAAACAACGGTGCTGCAGTCGGGGTTGGAAGGCGAAATCCGTTTCCAGGGACCAGCTGCGCAGGGCACCAGTGGCCAGTATTCCGTCGCTTGATTCATCGCGGTTCGCCACGTCTCGGTGGATTCGACTGAATCAAGCTGGTCGGTTTGCAGGCGCAGCCGCATCCGCAACGGTCCCGGAAATATTCTTTCATTGTGGCAGGCGGCCCCGCAGTTGGCATGGAGCCAGCCCAGCGAGGCCTCGGCATCGAGCTCGCCCGGGACGAGGTAAGGTTGATCGGGGATCTGCGTCAGCAGCTCCCGCTGGCTGAGCTCGTTGAGCGTGAGCCCTTGAGCCCGCGGCGCGGACAGGTTGATCGCTTCGAAACCCAGCAATGTATCCGGGGCGCCGTCATGACACCGCCCGCATGTCGCCGAGGAAGGAATCTGATATCGCGGACCCTCGGCGTCCACGCCTTTCACCAATAAGCCCGAGGTGTGTTCGATGGCGCTGGAATAATCGGAAGACCAGAGATACGTCGTTTCGAACCAGCCGCTCGCTCGTTTCCACAACAGACGTGTTTCCACCAGGCGGTCCCCAAAGCTGAATTGCTTCCATGCTTTCGTCCCGACGGGAAAAACCCAACCGTCCATCGTTCCCTCTTGTCCATCACCACCGTTGTCGATTCGCGTGCCTGGCGGGAGGAAAATCCACCGATCTTTGTCGGCGCCATCGCTCCAGAGCAGGTATCCGGGGGTGAATGGGCTCACGCCATCGTTCAGAGTGCGCTGTGACCAACTCGCGTAAAGACCGGTGCAGCCCAGATGCGTTGAATGGCCCTCTTCCGAGCCGTCGTCGACGTGGTAGTCGTTGCAGGGCAAATCTTCGGCGAGCGGGCTGAAATGGCTCACCGGTTGATTTCGCCCTGGAAGCGAGCCTCCGCACGCGGCTGCCATCGCGGCGAGCGTCACCAGAGTGAGCGGGGATTTCATTGTGGGCCACGCAGATGCCAGATTTGGACAGGCGCGTCCAGCCCCGTTCCTCAAGGCGCTGGATACTTGAGCTTCGGACCACCGGATTTTCTGACCACGACAGGAAGTCGTGTATTCCGCGGGAGAGCGGGTTCAGCTCCACTGATTCGTCATCTTGTCCGAGGAATTGTGCTTCAGTAGCCAATATTCGCCAGGGCCTGGGGCCCGAGTCTTTCACACAGCTGTTGCAGATAAAGACTCCCGGGGGCCACCCGTGTGCCATGCGAGTCGATCGTCCCTTGAGGAAGCGGAGTGCGATCCGGGCTTCCCGGCTCCGCCGCTTGGGTCAGCCTACCGGTCGACCCGATCGACCAGTTCGTCGATCCCGGCGGTTGCTGAATGAGCAGCGTGCTGGCCACGCTGTTCCACACCGCCGCAAAGCCAATCGACCATCCGTGCCCGCTCCCGGCGTTGCCGCGATCCTGAAGCGCGATACCGCCCGAAGGAGAGTTGACGTTGTCGAGAAGAAGGCCGGTGGCCCATCTCTGGTGCGGCGCGAGGTTCGTCGGGGATCCGGACATGGAGAAGTTGAGCACCGCGTTCGGCCCTGCCTCGGTGGCTTGGGTGACGACCGAAAACCAATGATCCCCTTGGGACGACGAGCGGTGGATCAGGATCTGCTGCCCGTCGATTCCGTAGTCCGCCGGAGATCCCGACGACGTGTCCGCCGGCACGGTATGGGTGAAGGCGGTGTCTTCGATGGTGATCCACTTGCACGTGTTGTCGATGCTGAGTCCGTTGATGAAGTCTTGGGCGACGAGATCGCGCACCCAACCATTCGCCACCGACCTCATTTGAAGCAGGCTGAACGTCGGCTGGCTGATCGGCTTGGGACCCGGAGGCGCAACGATGCTCATCGATTCCAGCCCGACCTGCTCGATGCGCCCATTGAAAGTGTAGGGCACGACCGTGGCGCTGTCCGGCCGTAGGTACTGCGCATCGAACGAATCCGAGATCGGGGCGTCTACGGTGACCAGGTTGCCGTCGATCGCGGTGATCCGGCGATCCGAGTGGATCAAGGTGCCGGCGCGAATCCAGGTCTGCGGTTGCCCGCCGCGCACCAGTCGATCCATTCCCATGAAGTGCACCCAGGCAGCAGTCACCGGCCGATCGACGAGGACGGCGGCCCCCACCGAGAGGTTGCTGGCGTCGTCGACGGTAAAACTCCGCACGCCTGAGGGGACGTAGTCGTCGACAATCGCCGCCCGCCGACCGGCTGGATTCCAGGTGTCGCTGCCCTGGATCGCGAAGAGAGCTCTCGGATTGCCCGCTACCACGAGGAGGGTCCCGTCCGGACCGGAGCCGCTGCCGCGCAGCACGACACCGGATGTCCGGATGGTGACGCTGCCCTCGAGGCGGAACGTGCCAAAGGAGAGCTGTACCGCGCCGCGAAGTCCGTCGTCGCCCGGAGTCAGCTGCGACACCGCGTCGATCGCATCTTGAATCGCGGCGGTATCGTCGCCGCCCGACGGGGCGACGGTCTGCTGCGTGGTTGCCCAGGGAATGGCGACTCCACCACCCCCGTAGCCCGCATAGGAATAGTCGAGGAGGCGGTCGCCTTGTGGAAGCGCCCCGTATGCCAACATCCCCGTATCATCGATGAACGCCCAGGCGCTCGTTCCCGGCCCATCCGGATCCGCAGCGACGGTGCACCCAACATTCGAGCTCCCCGCGGTTGCGTTCGTCGGCCGCTGATCGCTGCTGGGCTCGGTCGGGGCCTGGCCGCGCACCGATGCGGCGCAGCCCGACGTCGCCCAGGCGAAGTCGACCAGAAGAAGCGCCGGAAACAATGAAATCTTTGAAATCATGGGTCCCCTTGGGTTGGCGCCGCGGAGAACCCCTGAGCCAGCGCGAAGTTAGCAGCGACGGCCAGCGACTCTTGCCTCTTAAAGTTGCGCAGTCTCGAGCCAGCGCGGGTGCTGGCTGGTGCCGTCGAATTGCTCCGACGTCTTGAACGGTTCGAAACGGCCGTTTGCCGCGGCCGCCGCGGTACGCGCGAGAAGCGCTTCGCGCTCACGGTCGGTCAGCGACTTGAACGCCCAGGCCACGGCAATCGCCTGCTTGAGCACCCCCATCGTCTCGCAGCCGGTGATCACGACCGAGGTCGGGGCCGACATCGCGTATCGCAAGCACTCCGGCGCGGTCGCCGCCCCACTCTCCAAGATGATCCCAGCCCCCATCGGCTTCATTCCCAGAACGCCGATCCCCCGCTCGCGCAGTACCGGCAAAACGTTCTTCTCGAAGCTCTTGAAATGAATGTCGAGGACGTTGATCGGCATCTGCACCGTGTCGAAAGCAAAGCCGCGCTGCTTCGCGGTTTCGAGCATGTGCAGATGAATGGCTGGGTCCTTGTGACCGGTGAAGCCGATGAAACGAAGCTTGCCCTCTTTCCTCGCGGCGACCAGCGCTTCAATCGCGCCGCCCGGGGAGAACACTCGCTCGGCGTCGTTGAGGCGGATCACCTCGTGGATTTGCACCAGGTCGATCACGTCCGTCTTCAGCCGCTTGAGCGATTGCTCGAGCTGTTCGGTCGCAGCTTGTGCGGTGCGCCCATCCAGCTTGGTCATCAAGAATGCTTTCTGGCGCCGCCCTCCGTCCGAGAGCGCGCGTCCCATCCGCTCTTCGCTCTTGCCGTCGTGGTAATCCCAGCAATTGTCCAGGAAGGTAACGCCGTGATCCATCGCGAAGTGGACGATCCGCGTCGCCTCGGCGTCGTCTCGGGCCAGGCCCAGGTGGTAGCCGCCGATGCCGATCAGCGAAACCTGGACGCCGGTCCTGCCGAGCGTTCGCATCGGCATCTTGCCGGCCTTCGGCAGTTCGATGTCATTCTCGCCCGGGGCGCCCGGCATGGGTCCCTGGGGCGGCTGGTCTAACTCTTTGGGCGGTGTCACGCGGGTTAGCTACGTCCTTCTCTCGATCGATGCAATGGCTTTTGGGGAGGAACCCGGCAGTCCCTCGGTCTCCAGGCCAGCACCGAACACCGCGAGGTGGATTGCAATCGCAATCGCCAAGTAGGACCTCTGACCGGTCAGACTGTTTGCTGATGCACGAAGGTGAGCGGGGACGCTTGCCGAGTGGCGCGGGTCCAGCAAATCGTGCTTCAACCATGCGCAGCGGATAATCAGGCGCTACCTTCCGCGCGCGCCACAAATTCTAGCAGCCCAAGGAGACGCCAGATGATGAAAGCCGGTTCGTTCGTGCTGGACGTAAAGGAGATTCGCAAGCGGGCCCGCGAGCACATGGAGCAGGGCGCGGTCACCAGCAACTACGAGGGGGACGTTGAAACGACGATCAAGATCCTCAATGACGCCCTCGCTACCGAGATCGTTTGCGTCCTGAGGTACAAGTACCATTCGATCGCCGCCCAGGGAATTCACAGCGAATCGGTGAAGGAGGAGTTCGCCAGCCATTCCGCGGAGGAGCAAGAGCACGCGGACATGCTCGCCGAGCGCATCAATCAGCTGGGTGGAAAGCCGAACCTCAATCCCGACGGTCTGCTCACCCGCTCCGCCACCCAGTACGTCGAGGGTGACAACCTGGTCAGCATGATCAAGGAAAACCTGATCGCCGAGCGGATTGCGATCCAGTCGTACCGGGAAATGGTCCGTCACTTCGCGGACCGAGATCCAACCACGCGCAAGATGCTCGAAACCATCCTCGCCAAGGAGGAGGAGCATGCCAACGACATGCAAGACCTCCTCGTGTCGCAGCGGGGCGAGCCGATGTAACACCGGTTTGGATGGACGGATCCTTCAGCGCCCCTTGGCGAAACGCCTGAAGAAGCTGTTCTCGTTCCAACTCGGGCGCATGTCTCGATTGGCCACCCGCAGCACCAACTCGGTGAATGCGCTGTCGAAACCCTCCACCGTCTGACGATCGATCGGCTGCTGTAAATCATCCGAAGGGGCATGGTACCGCTCAGTGAGCCATTTTTTTTGTGTCGCTTCCTCCGGAGTGCCCGACTTGAAGCCGACCTTCAGAGCCAGCGCGGGAACCCCCTCCCGGATGAAGCTGTACTGGTCGCTCCGGATAAAGCTGTTCCGCTTCGGCTGCGGGTCGGGCAGGATCTCCAGCCCCCTGCGCGCCCCGACGGCACGCACGTCGGCTCCGAGGCTCGATTCGTCCAACCCCAACACGATCAATGACTTCAAAGGATACAGAGGTAGAAGATTGTCGACGTTGACGTTGGCGACGATCGAGCTCGGCGGCACCGTGGGGCGCTGGGCGAAGTACTTCGAGCCGAGAAGCCCTTTTTCTTCGGCGGTGACCAGAAGGAAGAGGATCGAGCGGCGGGGCTTCTCCTTCGATTCGATGATCCGGGCGGCGGTGTCCAGGGTGGTGGCGGTGCCCGAGGCATTGTCCATCGCTCCGTTGTAGATCGAGTCGCCCTGGATTGGCTTGCCGACGCCGAGATGATCGATGTGCGCCGTAACGATGACGTATTCATCCTTCAACTTCGGATCGCTTCCCGGCAGCACCCCAGCGATGTTGTCGGAGATTACTTGTTGCCATTGCTGTTTCGCTTTCACCCGGATCTTCGCCGGTAAATCGAATCTGGGCAGAGGCTGGTTGCCTTTTGTCGCGGCGACGATCTCGGCAAACGAATGCCCGGACCCTTCGAACCATTTTTCTGCTCGCGCCGGATTCACCGTGACGCTCAGGCGCAGGCCGTTTGTCTCATTCAGTGAAGCGTCGGAGAAGGTCATCGCCGGTTGGCCGCGGCTGCTGGATATTCGCGGCCAGGGAATGTCCATGTTGTTCGGATCGAGAACCCGGACCCAGCCGACTGCCCCCGCTTTCTGAAAGGCTTTCCAACGCTCGCTCGCCGATTGCGCATGAGCGCTCAACGGCCCGAGGACGGAGGTGGGCGCCCCCGCCAGGAAGACCGCCACTTTGCCCTTGAGATCGATTCCCTTGAGATCGTCGATTCCGCTCTCGGGTATGGTCAGACCGTTTCCGACGAAGACCATCGGCGTCTCCAGATTCGAGGCGAGGTCCGGGGTGGGATTGAGATAGGCGTCCTCGGCGAAATCGAGCTTCTCGGCCTTGCCGTTGCGCAAAAGCTCCAGGCTTGACGATGCCTCGTCGATTTGGCGACTGACGAAGTCGATCGGCTGAAAATAACCCTGGCTCCCGGCGGGCTTGAGCCCCATTTTCTTGAGCTCGGCGGCGGCGTACTCGGCGGCTTGGCGGTGACCGGGGGAGCCGGTGAGGCGGCCCTGGAGATCGTCGCTCGCCAGGACTTGCAGATAAGACCACCAGCGGGCGGCGGGTGCGCCGTCATCGGTCAGCCCGAGCGCGGCGGTTGAGACGAGGATGGCAGCGATGGTTTTCTTCACACGTTCTCCGGTTCGAGGGGCTTCCACAGTAGAGAAGGGGTTCGAGGGAACCCCCAGAGTACTGTCGCAGGATCTGGAGTTTACCAATGGCGACGTGCATTTGGCCGGCACGGTCTACCTCCCCGAAAATGGCGACCACTTGGCCAGTTTGGTCGCCCTCCACGGCGCATCGGACGCCACCCGGGCCGCGGCGCTTTATCGACACCTGCGCGAAGGCCTGCCGGCGATGGGCATAGCCGTACTGATCTATGACCGCAGGGGAAGTGGAGCGTCGTCAGGGACTGGGACGGGCATCGACTATGAGACTCTCGCCGACGACGCAATCGCTGGGAAGAACGCGTTGGCCAAGCTCCCACGCATAGATCCGAAGAGGATTGGATTCTGGGGTTTGAGCCAGGGGGGATGGCTGGCGGTGCTGGCTGCTTCACGCGATAAGACCGCGGCGCTCGCCATCTCCGTTTCCGCGCCCCTGGTTACACCCGAAAAGCAAATGGAGTTCGCAACCGCGAACTTGCTGACCGTCCGCGGCTACTCGAGAGGCGACATTGAACGAATGCTTGCGGCGCGAAAGACCTGGATTGCCTATCTGAGGAGGAAGGCCTCGCGCGCCGCTGCCGTTGACGCGCTCCGGGATGCAGAAGCGCAGCCCTGGTTCGATCTTGGATTCCTGCCGAGAGCGTCCAATTTGACGATGGACCCGGAGCACAGCTCTTCTCGAAAGGAGACGGACTACGATCCGATACCGGCGATTCGCAGCGTCAAGGTGCCGATGCTGTTCATTTACGGCGGCGCCGACCCGTGGGTTCCGGTTGAGCAGTCGGTAAAACAACTCGAGAATATCTCAAAACAGCAACCCAATATCCGGTACGCGGTGATTGCCGACGCAAACCATGAAATGATGTTTCAGGCGAACGAGAAGATGGAATTTGGCCCCAAAGCGCTTAGCGAGACTGCGCCCCACGCGCCCGCGTACTTTATGCTCTTGGGCTCCTGGCTCGGTCGGCGGGTCGGCAATTGAGGTCTGCTTGCATGCAGACGAATAGTCCGACTCAAGTTGGCTACTGCACCACGAGATGGGAGTAGCGGGCCTGGCCGGGATCGGGAGAGCCGGCGCCGAACGTATTCGCCGAGAGCACGACGCTGACCGCACGAAGAGAAAAAAGGCGCGACGTGGCGGCGAGACCCTGCATCGTCCAGGACGAGCCATCAGGCGAAGTCTCCCAGAACACAACGCCGTTGTATTCACGGATGCGCCAGAAAGCGTGGTCGCCGGGCGAATAGTTGAGCGTGGCGACGACGGAGCGCGCACCGCCGACGTAGTTGATTCCGTAGAAGAAGCCGTTCTCGAACCACCATTCCAGCGCATTGTCCCAATCGACCTGCAGCGAAAAGATGGTGTTGACCTCGCCTGGATGAACGACCTCGTTCACCTGGACGGACGCCGCGGAACCGGTGAGATCGTAGAGCGCGTTGCTGGTGACGGAGATCCTCGAGTCGCCGGACAGAGGGCTCGGCGCCAGAGTGAGCGTACCGCCGCCTTCCGTCGCGGTTCCCTGCGTCGCCGCCACGCTCCACAGCCCGGAGTCAATTGCATCACCGCCAAATGAATCCACCAAGGGCAACGGGGTGATGGCGACCTGGCCACAAACGAAGTTCGCCGCATCGTCGATGCTTCCGCTTCCGCCATAGCGGGCCTCTTGTGGATAAGGGCAAAACGGGCGGGTGAAGGCGACGGTCATGTCCGCGTTCAAGTGGGAGCCGATGATCCTCTCCGGAGCGATCCCTTGCTCGACCCATCGCTCCAGCGCGCTCAGCGCGTCGAACGTCGTCGCTCCAGGACCGCCAGCGCAGTGGCCCATCCCAGGGACCATGAAGAGGCGGGCGAATTGCTGGGTCTGCTCCCCCATCGTGGAGACGACGTCGTTGTAATACCGGATGCTGTTGTAGGGCGTGATGAACCCATCGGAAAAGCCGTGATACATGATCAGCTTGCCTCCGCGGTCCTTGAATGCGCTGAGGTCCGGGTTGATCGCGTTCAGCGCGGAGCCATACGTTTCACCGGCCACTGGTTTTGAATCGGTGAAAGCGACGTCCGCGTCGAAATCGAACCGCAAATAATCGAAGCTCGGGTCACCGCCATAAACACCGTTGGTGAAGAATTCATACGAGCTGCCGCCCGGCTGCGTCACGCCCACCCACAGACCGAACCAACTCACCGCTTCGCTGCTCTGGGGCTCACCAGGAAAGATCAGCTCCCCGGTGCGCGGATTGTGCGCCCCGCCGTAGATTTGTCTCACCGCCTCGACCTGAGGCGCGGTGAGGCAAGTCGGCAGGTCTCCCCCCGGGCACTGCAAGGATGCGGGATCGAAAGTGCAGCGGCGGGAATCGGTGACCAAACCGTCGACCAGGCCGTCCTTTGCATCGCAGCCGGCGATCACCGCCTGGGTTATGACCGGTAGCTTCTCGGGCGGAATGGCGTTGGGCGGGTCGCGGAGCGTAGCCACGAGCGTGTTGAACAACTCGGCGACCATCAGGTGCGTCCAATAGTTGGCCGGGTCTCCGCCGATGATTCCGTCGTAGTCTTCCGGATAACGCTGGAGCTCCATCAGGGCGTGGTGGCCACCTTGCGAGCAACCCACGAAGTACGAATGCTGTGGAGCCGCCCCGTAAAACCCTTCGATCACCGTTTTGGCGAGCTGAGTTGTCACATGCTGAGCGCGATATCCGAAATCGATCACCTTTTCCGGGAATTGCGCAAACGTCCACATGCCTCCCGTGTGGCCATTGTCATTGGACATCGCGGCGTAGCCCCGCCTGAGCCCGTCCGCCAAAGGCGTGTAGGAGATGCTGCCCTGCGAGCCACCGGAGCCGACCCCTTCAAATTTTCCATTCCAGATCTCGGTCGGCAGCCAGACCTCGAAGCCAATCATCGAGGTAGTCGTCGGCTGCGCAACGCCCACCGCCCGGCAAAACGCCGGCAGGCCGGTGATCGGCGGGGCCGGGGGCGGCGGATCGAACTCGCCCGAGGTCTCCAGGGTCGCCGCGGTGATGGTCGCATTCGGGAGCGGTAGATTCACCAGATCTTCGCAGGGAGTGGCGGCGGAGCGGCTCGAAGGGAGCAAGAGGGTGGCGAGCAATGCTGCGGACATTCCGGTAACGCTTCCAAAAGTAGACTTGTCGTGGTGCATGGTTTCCCCTCGCTGCAGTTGAGGGGTTCATCGCTACTCGCTGCCTCGAGCCGTGTCCATGACTTTCGACCACCGATCCTGCTCTCAGCAGCGCGGATGTCTTGGAGTGTAAAATTCACGCGGCCTCGGACTGCCGCTAGATTAAAGCCGTGATCGTGCGAGACCGGACCAGTCGGAAGCGAGTCCCTTTAGCGCTTCTTGTAATTGTTCTCCTGGTAGGAGCAGTTATTGCGGGTCTAGCGTCGTTCAGATCTGGCGGAGATTGCAAAACGAACGCGGATTGCATTAGCGGCCGTGAGTGCAGGGAGTGGAGTACGGGTTGGGGGGGATGGCGGACTCGCCTGACTCGGCTGAGGACCTACCGAACCTGCGAGATTCCGTGCCAGGTTGTCCGGGACACGCTGACCGGCCACAACCGGATGGATTGTCCCGAAGGCTACTCGTGTGTTGAGATCGATCACGGCCCCATCGGGTGGTTCTGTCACCGGAGGTAATAGGATGGATCTCGACGCAGCGGAGGTCTTATGGACGCTTGGTCTACTCAGGGACAAGGATCTTCCGCCAATAGCGTGCGACATGCTGCTCGCCGGTCTGGACAATGAGCCACTCCGCAGGCTCGCCGGGCTTTCGGATTACGAGATGAATGAGGCAAAGCCTTTGTTCAGCGCGGCGCTCGACCAACTGGACCGAACAGATCTCGGGAAGGAGGAGGCCGTCCGCAAGTTCACTCGTATTGTCTCACGGCAAATTGTCAGCGGCGAGGTTGACGCGTATGTCGGTGCAAGAAAAATATGGAATGCACAAGTAAACTCTGACCTCTCTGTCGGCGATTTCCCTGATCTTCACCCGTTTATCTACGCAGCGAGTGAATACGAAGATAGGCCTGCTGATCGAGAATTTTTCAAGCAAGCGATCATCACGGCGGCAAATCGTTGGCTGGTGAGAGACACTGGTGACGGATCGAATGGAGCGGAAGGAGAAATTCCTCCGCCTGATCCAAAAAAGGTCATACCGTCTTGACGCAAGGATTTTGTCAGTGCGAAGCTACTTCGACCGGGACACGCTCTGGCAGACGAAGCGTTGATCAGCGGCCGAGCGCCCGTAGCCCGTGCTCGGCGCAGTCCAGATCTTGCTCAGGTTTGCCGCCGCTGATTCCTACGGCGCCGACCACGTTACCGTCCTGCTTGATCAACACTGAGCCGAGGCCGGGAATAATCGGCACCCGGACCAGATGCGCTACCGCCTGGAAGAAGGCCGGGCGCTCCTGGTTCACCTGCGCGAGCGACGCGCCGTCGCGATGCCAGAGCGCCGCTCCCACTGCCTTCGACTCGGCAATCTGGGCCGACAAAGGGGGTGCGCCATCCATGCGGCCGAGTGCCTGGAGCAACCCGCCTGAATCGACCACCACCGCGGTCACCCGGATGCCGATTTGACGCGCCCGCTCGTGGGCAGCCTGGATCACCCGGGACGCTTCTTCGTAGGTCAGAGACATGGATGCTCCAGACCAAACCCTCTGGTCGACCGCGCAATAGTGTCTTGAGTGTTTCGCGTCAAGGAACTTCTTCGAGAGCAGGCGGGCGGGGAACAGAGTTAAACGCCCGCGGAATTCGATGGCTGTCGAGCGCATTCTGGGTTAGCAAATCCGCGCAGCCGAGGCTCTGCCTCCAAGCGATGCCCAATTCGATCGAATTCTGGTTCGACTTCGCCAGCACCTATTCGTACGTCGCAGCGCTGCGCATCGAAAGTCTCTGCGACGCGGCGGGGCTGAATCTCATCTGGAAGCCCTTTCTTCTCGGGCCGCTGTTCACCGAACAACTTGGGATCCAGGACTCGCCGTTCAACGCGTATCCCATCCGGGGCGCCTACATGTGGCGCGACCTCGATCGGCTCTGCGAGAAGTACTCTCTACCGTGGCGCCGCCCGACCGCCTTTCCGAGAAATAGCGTGCTGGCTGCTCGAGTCGCATGTATCGCCAGCGAGGAACCTTGGGGCGGACAATTCATTCGGGCAGCCTTCTTGGCGAACTTCGCCGAGGACCTCGAAATTGCCGACCCAGCCATTCTCGCCGATCTGCTGGAAATGCAGGGAGCTCATTCGAAGGGAATTCTCGAGCGCGCCGCCTCCCCGGAAAACAAGAGCCGGCTTCGAGCTCAGACGACTGAGGCATCGAGATTGGGAATGTTTGGGGCGCCAAATTTCATCGTTTCGAACGAGATGTTTTTCGGCCAAGACCGCCTGGAAGATGCAATTGAATGGGAGTCCACTCATTAACAGCGAGAATCGACCACGGTACAATGTCTTCAATTGATATTTGGTCTGCCTGCCAGCCGATCGCTTCACGGCGAACAGTCGGGCGATCAAACACGTTGCGAGTCGTTGACGAGGTGATGCCGCTGGTTACTCTGCGCCATGAAAACGAACCGCCTCTACATCGCGGGTGTCCTGTCGTTTTTCGGTGTTGCTTGCGGCCATATACCTGAGCTCAAGCCGGACCCAGCAGCTCCTCGAGCGCCGGGCAATCCAAACGCTGCATTTGCAGAGGTATCCGGTGTGAAGCTTATTGTCGCCGGAGATGCATGGGACGCAGACCCGAAGAATCTGCCGACCGTGTTGACCCCGGTGAAAGTGACGCTCGACAACCAGAGCGGCCGCCCACTCAAAGTAAACTACGATCAGTTCAAACTCAGTGGAGCGAGCGGTTTTACCTATTCGGCGATCCCGCCGATGCAGGCGCGAGTTGTCCTGAGTCAAGTACCGCGATCAGACAGGAAGGGCGAGATCGTGCTGGCTTCATACCAACAGGAAAACCCCAGCGGCCAGACCGGCGGGGGCCAGTTGAAGCAGGCGGCGGCCCCGGTCCAATCGCGCGTCGTTGCCGATCGGTTCTTCGTGGCGCCTCATTTCGCCTGGTACTACCCGGGCTGGAGTGCCTGGCAATACCCGTTCGCCTACGATCCTTTTTACTATGATCGTCTGATGGCCTATCTGCCCAAGGAGCTGCCGACAAAAGACATGCTGGCAGAGGCCCTGCCTGCCGGCGTCCTCCAGATCGGAGGTCGAGTCTCCGGATTCGTCTATTTCCAGGGAATTAGCGACCGCGAGACGCGCGTCAAGTTCGAAATGGATCTGGTGGATGCAGCCAACAGCGAGGCATTCGGCCACGTGAGCCTTCCGTTTGAAGTCAAGAAGTGAACGGCATCATTTCGCGGTGAGGACAGTTTCCGCCTGGCGCGCCCGCCGCTTTGTCTCTCTGCTTTGAGCTTCTGCTTCCAGAGAGCGAAACACCGACGGGAGCACCCGGCGGTTAGCCTCATTGGCGAGCATCGGCGGTATCCAGCCGGCCGGATCGACGCGAAATCTGTAGGCAACCGCTGTTTCACCGGCGCTGATTCGCCTTGCCCTCCACGAGCCCTCGTTCAGACGTAAACGGATGACTCCCGAACGCTCCGGCAGTGCTCCAGGCTCGCTTACCCAGTGACTGACGAACTCATCTCCGCCCTCCGCCGTCACCCGCTTGTCGACGGTGATCCGGAGAATGAAATCGCGGGAGCTCAACAGTGGAAACTCGAGGCGAGTGTAGGCGAGGCAGGCGTTTCCGGGTTCCGCAATCCCGAGGTGCTTGGACTCGACGACATGGGGCATGAAAGAAGCATGCGACTCGATGTCCAGCAGTACGCTCTGGATGTCCTCGATCGGCGCTCTCAGCGTGGCGGTGGCCCAGACCTCCCGCATCGCTGATCCCGGCTGGGCACGCGACCTCACCGTGATTCCCTCGACGGTGAGGGTCTTCCACTCCGCCGATACCGGGTTGGAGCACAACGAAACTGCGATCACCCCGCTTGTTGCCAGCCATTGCATGAGTCCTCGTTCGGTCCTGGTCGGCCGCTTACCCCATCCTTACCGTCAGGACACCCCAGTCCGCTGCGACGGGACAACGCATCGAAACCTGTTCGCACCGTTGCGACGTGCCATGGGGAGGGCGGATCTGCTATTCAGGGCCTCAAACAGGCAAACGCGGGGGTCCCGATGAAACGCAACTTGCGCCTGGATTTCTTCCTTGGCTGCCTCTGGCTCGCCTCTGCCTCCTGCACCGAACGGACCAATGTCAGCGTCAACCGGCGGGGGGCGGCCCTGCCCGAAGATGGTCGGTACATCTACGCCGCCTTCAACAACGGGTCGATCCACGTCTATGCGATTGACAACGGGCATCAGGAAGTCGCCGCCTTCGACACCGTGCCCGGGGTCACCGACGTCCGCGGCGCCTGTGCGAGCTCGCCGACGGGGATGTTCTACATCGCGCATCAAACTTCGAATGGGGGGTACGTGGTGGCGGTCGATCTCTA
>WNEZ01007696.1_pt1 | contig 16105 bp, 18 predicted proteins | sample 5400521 | NCBI WGS metagenome assembly WNEZ01 (sample SAMN13153339, study PRJNA577476) | soil metagenome | isolation source: 120 cm saprolite under Douglas fir tree site 2 hole 1 replicate 1 | place: USA:California | collected 2015-04-18
AATGCTAAAATCAATCCTCACTGGGGGCGCTGGAAACGATGCCTGAAATGGAATCAATCCGGACCGGTCTGCGTAACGTGATGAAAGACCTGTTGCGCGCGCAGCCGCTGGAAGAAGCCACACTGATGGCCTGGCCGGTGGTGTGCGGCAAAGATGTTGCTGCCAGAACAAAAGCAGTTCTCTTTGCTGATGGCGTGGTCACGGTGGAAGTACCTGACACAGCTTGGCGTAAACAACTTGCCGCCTTTGCGTCACGCTACATCAGCGCGTACGAAGCACTGCTGGGATATGTGGTGAAAGAAGTAAGGTTCAAGGTGCAATCGCCGGCAACGCAGGATCCGGCAAAGCGCGCGGAATTCTGAGTCGCGACCTGAAGCCAATCAACCATGCGCATCACTGAAAAAGACGTCATCTACGTAGCCGATCTCGCGAACCTGGAGTTGACAGCCCAGGAACGACAGCGCATGGTCAAGGACCTGGACGCAATTCTGAGTTATATCGATCGGCTGAACGAGCTGGATACAACGAATATTCCAGCCATGGCGCAGGTGAGCGTCAATGAAAACAATCCCTGGCGAGAAGATGTTCCCCGTCCATCGTTGCCACACAAAGATGCAATGGCCAACGCGCCAGCCACCGATGGTGATTTTTTCAAAGTACCAAAAGTGATCGAGAGATAGATGGACCTCAACACCCTCACCATCGCGGGCACACGGACTGCACTGAAAGAAAAGAAAATCTCCGCGTCGCGATTGGTTCAGGAGTTCTACAGCAGGATCGCAACCGATGATGGTGAGATCCACTCCTACCTCACTCTCAGCAAGGACCGCGCCGACCAGCAAGCCGCAAAAATCGACGAGCTTGTGAAACAGGGCGCACCATTACCTCGCCTTGCCGGCGTGCCCGTCGCAATCAAGGACGTAATGTGCACCAAGGGCCTTCGCACCACTGCCGGCTCAAAAATTCTGGAGAATTTCATCCCGCCTTATGACAGCACGGCCGTGGCGCGCCTGGAAGCTGAAGGCGCCATCATGCTGGGCAAGTTGAATTGCGATGAATTTGCCATGGGCTCTTCCAATGAGAACTCAGCCTATGGGCCCGTCCGTAATCCTCGAGATACAACGCGTGTTCCGGGCGGATCGAGCGGAGGATCAGCCGCAGCCGTAGCGGCAGGAATGGCCGTTGCTACGCTGGGTTCAGATACTGGCGGTTCGATTCGCCAGCCTGCTTCATTCTGCGGCGTAGTTGGCTTGATGCCGACCTACGGCCGCGTCTCTCGTTATGGTCTCATCGCGTTTGCGTCATCGCTGGATCACATCGGCCCACTCACGCGAACTGTAGAAGATGCTGCCATCATGCTGAGTGTCATTGCCGGGCACGATCCCATGGATTCGACTTCGGCGAAAATCCCTGTGCCGGACTATCTCGGCGAGATCAATAAGCCGGTTCGAGGCCTGAAGCTGGGAATTCCGAAAGAGTATTTCGCTGAAGGCCTGGACGCGGAGGTACGCACTGCCGTTGAAAACGCGATTCAGCAGCTTGCGGCACAGGGTGCAGAGATCGTTCCTGTTTCCCTGCCGCATACGTCTTACGCCGTACCGACGTACTACGTGATCGCAACGGCTGAGGCTTCCGCCAATCTTGCCCGTTTTGACGGTGTGCGTTACGGCTATCGGTCGCCAAAGGTACAATCCCTGGCGCAGATGTATCGCAGCTCACGCGACGAAGGTTTCGGAACCGAAGTAAAGCGCCGCATCATGCTGGGGACATACGCACTCAGCTCCGGCTACTACGATGCCTACTACCTGAAAGCTCAGAAAGTCCGCACCCTTCTCGCACGGGATTTTGAGCAGGCGTTTCAGCAGGTTGACGCCATAGTTACGCCGACCGCCCCGACAGCGGCATTCAAATTGGGCGAAAAGTCGGACGACCCTCTCGCCATGTACCTGGCAGACATTTACACCGTTACCGCCGATCTGGTCGGCATCCCTGGCGTCAGCGTCCCTTGTTGCCAGACCAAAGCGGGACTGCCAATCGGTCTGCAGATATTGGGAAAGCACTTCGACGAAGGCACCGTTCTGCGGGTCGCTGCCGCTGTTTTCTAAAATCCCGAGCGGAGCGAGGGATCCCTATCGCCTGCTACCTCCTAAGGTTGACCATGCTTGCCCATTCCACCTCGATGCCATAGGGATCTCTCGCTTCGCTCGAGATAAACACAATACCTAACCGCTCCCCTCAATTCCGGTCTAAGTTATTCGAATGGAAGTAAGTGACGCAGCCGTTGTGGCGCAGGTACTGGCAGGCGACAAGGAGGCATTTCGCCTGCTCGTGGATCGCCATTCCCGCAGTATCTTCCATGTCACGTTTCGCATGACCGGGAACCAGCAGGATGCCGAAGAACTGGTGCAGGAAACTTTTCTGCGCGCCTACAAAGCATTGGGGCGATTCGAATTGCGGTCGAACTTCAGCACATGGCTGTATCGCATTGCGGTGAACCGGACACTCGATTTCCTGAGCGTGAAGAAAATGAAGAGCAAAGACACATACCAGATTGTTGACGAACCAGATCCCGAAGAGGGTCGCCAGATACAGCTTCCCTCTGAGGGCCCCGGTCCAGAGCGCATGGTCTTGAGTTCGGAAATGAAGAGCAAGGTCGCTCAGTCCATGGCGCTGCTGACGCCGGTTGAGCGCATTGCCTTCACCATGCGGCACATGGAAGGCCGGTCCATTGAAGAAATTGGAGAGACTTTGAAATTGAACACCAGCGCGGCCAAGAACAGCGTGTTCCGCGCAGTAAAGAAACTCAGGCAGCAGCTTGACGTCTATGCGAGTACAGCGCGATGAAACATTTAAACGAAGAACAAATCGTTCTGCATTATTACGGCGACGCGGAAGACGACGCTGCGGTTGCGCGTCACATGAGCGAGTGCGCGGCCTGCCGGGCTGAATTCGAGCGCGTCGGGTCATTGCTCCAGCAGATTGAACCAATCGAAGTACCCGAGCCTGTTGCGAGCTTCGAAGAAAAGACATGGCTGAACCTACGTGATCGCCTGCCGGAGAAACGGTCATGGTTGGGCAATTGGCTGCCGTCACCGAAGCAGTGGGCTGTGGCCGGATCTATGGTCGCGCTGCTGGTGGCTGCGTTTGTCGCAGGCAGATTCTGGCCGCGTGCGAGTACGGTTGCTCCTGCACCGCCTGTCATCGCGAACGCCAATCCCCAGCAGGTGGTGCTGGTTGCCGTGGGCAATCATCTGGAACGGTCAGAGATGTTGCTGGTTGAAATTATGAATTCGGATGGCAAAGCGCCGCTGGATTTTTCCAATGAACAGGAGCGGGCGCGCGATCTGCTGGACGCCAATCATCTCTATCGCGTGAGTGCGCAACGTGAAGGTGATCCGAAAATTGCGCGGCTGCTCGATCAGCTTGGCCGTGTGCTGGCTGAAGTGGCAAACGGTCCGGAAAAGATGACCCCTGGGGACCTGAAAGAGATTCGCGGCAGGATTGAGTCAGAGGGTCTGCTGTTCAAGGTACGGGTTGTGGGGTCGGATGTTAATTCGCGCGTTCGCGGGCGGGAGCAGTCAGCCGCAGCGAATGCAACACAGAGGCTATAAGGTATATGAAACGTTGGTCCTTAATATTTTTCTTGTTTTTCAACTTGCTGCCAGCAGTGGCTGTCAGGCCACAGGCGTGGGCACAGTCCGAAGCCGCTTTTAATTCTCTCTTCGATCCCCAGGCGGCAGCTAAAGACAGCGGCCAGGAAGACGAGATGTACAACGAGGCAACGGATGCGATGGATGAAGGCCATTACGACGAAGCCGCTCGCACCTTTGACCAGGTAGCAAAGCTGCATGGCCGCAGGGCCGACGGCGCCCTGTACTTCAAGGCATACGCTCTGGGAAAAGCCGGCAACAAGGCCCAGGCGCTGGCAACGATTGCGGAGTTCAAGAAGAGCTATCCGCAGAGCCGCTGGATGCGGGATGTGGGTGCGCTTGAGGTTGAGTTGCAGGGTACGGCTGTGAATCCCGCTACCGTGAGCTCGGAAGAAGACAAGCTGCTCGCTCTGAATGCCATCATGATGTCCGATCCGGACAAGGCGCTTCCTTTCATTGACAAGCTGCTACATGGGCCGGGATCACCGAAACTCAAAGATCGGGCACTCTTTGTCCTGGGGCAGAGCGGCTCAGAGAAAGCGGCGCAAGTTCTGTTGTCCCTGGCGAAAGACAACAAGGATCCTCGGCTGCAAATGCATGCAATTCGCTACCTGGGCATGAACGGCAACTCACGAAATCGGTCTGCGTTGAAGGAGATTTACACCGGAGCCGCAGACCAGGACGTAAAGAAGGCTGTGTTCCAGGGATGGCTGATGTCCGGCGACCAGGAAGACGTTCTGGCCGTCGCCCGCACGGAAAAGTCGCCGGAGCTGCGGAAAGAGGCCATCCGTTATTTGGGCATGATGGGCGGACGCAACGAACTCCGCGAGATGTACAAGTCATCGCCTGATCCTGACACGCGGGAAGCAGTGATCCAGGGAATGATGATGAGCGGCGACTCGCAGGGCCTGGCCGAGATTGCCCGGACTGAAAAAGACCCCAAGGTTGCAGAGAAGGCGATCAGGACACTCGGCATGGTGGGCGGCCAGGACAGCATGCAGGCGTTGACAGAGATCTACAATTCCCATTCTGATCTCGAGTCGAAAAAGAGCGTTATTAATGCTCTCTTTCTACACAATGCCGCCAAAGAGATGGTGGCGATGGCGCGCAAAGAAACCAATCCTGAGCTGAAGAAGGCGCTCACGCAGAAGCTTTCCCTGATGCACTCGCCCGAAGTTACTGACTACATGATGGAAATTCTGAACAAGTAAGAGGATCCCATGAAAACCAGAATGTTAGTTCTACTGCTTGCCGTGATTTCGTTGCCTGGTTCAGCTTTTGCGCAGAGGCCAAAGATCACCAACGCAAAGATTGAAGAAACGGCAGCCGGGACCAGCCTTAGAGGGATCGTCGATAGCGTTGCTCAGAGGCAGACTGGACCGGAATGGATTGGCTATCGCATTCCCGCCAAGGCTACGGAGCGCACCATGTGCTGCTTTGATTCCTGGCAGGATCACTCCGCCGGCTCAAAATGCTGCAAAGGCTGCAGGATGGATTCCGATCACGGCGTTTCGGTGAATGGAACCATGTCAGATTGCGCGCCGCCGGAGCCGTTACCGTATGCGTTCATCTTCTTACGGTTGTCGAACAAGCGCATCGAGAAAGCCCGGGCCTTCAGCGCGGATTGCCCACTGGACTTCGCCGGATTGCCGGTGCATTGGTCCGAGGGAGTGAAGCCGGAGGAGAGCATTGATCTGCTAACTAGTCTCGCTTCTGGTTCAGATGATGAAGATAGTGACAGGAAGGCTGGTCATAACGCAGTGATGGCCATTGCTATGCATGACGTTCCCGCGGCGGATACTGCCTTGGAGAAGCTCATTCAGCCGGACCGTCCATTGAAGCTGCGGGAAAACGTGGCTTTCTGGCTGGGCGTTGAGCGCGGGAAAAAAGGCGTTGAGATTCTGGAAGAAGCCATTAAGGGCGATCAGGACGAACGCTTTCGTGAGAAGGTGACTTTCGCGTTTTCCCAGAGCTATTCTCAGGGTAAACAGGCTCGGGCGCTCCAGGACCTGATCGGCATGGCACATAACGATTCCAGCCCCAGAGTCCGCGGGCAGGCGATCTTCTGGATGGCCCAGATTGGGGGCAAGAAGCAAGCAGAGCAAATCACCGCCGCCATCGAAGACGATCCCGAGACCGAAGTGAAGAAGAAAGCGGTCTTCGCGCTTTCGCAACTCCATGACGGTGAGGGCGTGCCACTGCTGATCAACGTGGCCAAAACGAACAAGAACCCCGCCGTACGCAAGCAGGCAATGTTCTGGCTGGGCCAGTCACATGACGAGCGGGCGCTTGCCTATCTGGAAGAAGTGCTCACTAAGTAGTGGTTAAAAAGAGCAAAAAGGCCGGGGCGTGAAGCCTCGGCCTTTTTATTTGCTTTGAAATTCTAGTGGACCGTAATCAGTGAGCGGGAAAGATAGTCGCTCAGGCTCAGCGTGATCAGAATCAGCAGCCAGAAGAAACCCGCACCGACTGTCACCATGGTCAGCCTGTCACTATAACGCACGTGCATGAAGTAAAGGATTACCAGCACGGCCTTGATGCAGGCGATTGCCAGGGCAACTACGGGATTGAATATCCCGAGGTTGAGGAAGGCAATGCCCCATGTGAGGCACGTGCCTACGATCAGTGTAAGCAGGATAACCACATAGAGCTTGGGAGTAGGGTGCGCGTTTGAATGGTCCGACATATCTCTCGTCTCCTCAGGCCACGTGTTTGTGCCGGCTGATCAGGTACAGCAGCGGGAAAAGGTAAATCCAGACGATATCGACAAAGTGCCAGTACAATCCGCCCAACTCCACTGGAGTGAAATAGGCGGGCCCGAATTCGCCCCGGTTGGCTCGCAGAGTCAACCATGCCAGCAACCCCAAACCAATGATCATGTGGAAGGCGTGCAGGCCGGTCATGGCAAAGTAGAAAGAGAAAAATATCTCCGACTGCCTTGCAGTTTGAACGGCGGAAACTTCGGGCACAGTAACGCCCGCGTCCTTTGCTTTCTCCTGAATCTCGTCCGCGATGTTGCCAAGCCTGGGATTGTTCACGTCGCAGCCACCCCAGGCGTTAAAGCCTTTGCCGATGACGTGGCCTGGAATATGGCACTCGTCCCATTTGTCGTAATATTCCTTGGCCTTTACACCCAGGAAGACCGAGCCCAGAATCATGGTCGCGATCAGGAGCCGCACCTGCGCCTTGCGTTTGCCCAATTGCGCCGCCCAGACTGACATCGCCATAGTGAAGCTGCTGAGAATCAGCACAAGCGTATTGGCAAAGCCCCAGGAGACGCTGATGCTGGTGCTGCCGGCGACGAAGGCGTCGTAATATTTGATCCTGTAAATAAGGTATGCGGTGAACAAACCACCGAACATCATGATTTCCGTGAGAAGGAAGACCCACATGCCGAACGTGGAAGCGCCCTGCTGCTGCTCCATACTGTCAAAGTGATGGGCCAGCGCCGGGTGGTGTTCGGTGGTGGTTGTATCGGTAGTGGTTGTCTGAGTGGTAATCGTCTGGTTAGTGGACACCGGCTACCCCCTCTCCATAAGCATACGGTTCTTCGGTTACCACAGGAACTTCATGGAAATTGTGCGTGGGCGGTGGCGAGGCGATTTGCCATTCCAGACCGGTCGCTCCCCAAGGGTTGTCACCGGCAACTTCACCGTACTTTAACGACCAGAGAAAATAAATGAGTGGCAGGAGGAACCCGACTGCCAGGACGGAGGCTCCGGCGCTGGAGAGAACATTCAAAACCTGGAATTCTTCCGGGTACGAATGGTAGCGGCGCGGCATACCGAGATAACCCAGAATGAACTGCGGGAAGAAGGTGAGATTGAAGCCGATAAAGGTGATCAACGCGGCGAGCTTTGCCGGTGCTTCAGGGTACATTCTTCCTGTGATCTTGGGCCACCAGAAATGAAGTCCACCCAAATATGCGGTGACCATGCCTCCTACCATAACGTAATGGAAGTGAGCGATGACAAAGTAGGTGTCATGAACGTGAACGTCCATACCGAGGGCGGCCAGCATGATTCCGGTAAGGCCGCCGATGGTGAACAACCCGATAAAGCCCAGCGCGTATAACATTGGGGTTTTCAGGCTGATGGAGCCTTTGTACATCGTTGCAGTCCAGTTAAAGACTTTCACCGCTGATGGAATTGCTACGGCCATGCTTAGCAGCGAGAAGACCATGGCGGAATATTGAGAGATTCCAGCCACAAACATGTGATGCGCCCAGACCAGAAAGCCGAAAACGGCAATCGCGATGCTGGAGAAGGCAACGAAAGAGTATCCAAAGACACGCTTGCGGGAGAAACAGGTGATGAGCTCGCTGATCACGCCCATCCCCGGCAGGATCATGATGTACACAGCCGGGTGGGAATAGAACCAGAACATGTGCTGGAAAAGTACAGGATCGCCGCCGTATTTAGGATCAAATACTCCGATGTGAAATACAGTCTCCAAAGCGAGAAGAATGAGAGTAATTGCCAGCACCGGAGTGGCCAGAATCATAATCAGGCTGGTGGCGTAGTTTGACCACACAAACAGCGGGAGCCTGCCCCAGGTCAGTCCGGGAGCCCGCATACGGTGCACAGTAACGATGAAATTCAAGCCCGTAAAGATGGACGAGAAGCCGGCCATAATAATGCCGACCGCCATTAGGGCGACGTGGGTACGTAAATATCCGCTGCTGAGCGGTGTATAAAAGGTCCAGCCTGTGTCAACTCCTCCGCTGACCATTGTGGCCAGGGAGAAGAACGCTCCGACCATATAGATGTACCAGCTGAGCAGGTTGATTTTGGGGAAAGCCAGGTCCTTGGCGCCGACCATCAATGGCAATACAAAATTGCCAAGGGTTGCCGGCACGGAAGGCACCAGGAAAAAGAAAACCATGTTGACACCGTGCATCGTGAAGAGCTTGTTGTAGGTGTCTGACTGGAAAAGGTCCCCCTGCGGAGTTAACAATTCAAGGCGAATCAGCGCTGCAAATATGCCGCCAAGAAAGAAAAAGAAAGTTAAGGAGACCAAGTACAGAATCGCAATTCGCTTATGGTCCTTGGTCAAGAGCCAGGACCTGATTCCATAATTGTCATTCAGGTAGTGCTTTGCCGGCATTACCGGCTTCACTGTTGTGGTGACGGTACTCATGGTTTCTTCCCAGGCGTTGGCGCAGGCTGATTGCCCTGCTGTAATTCTTGCTGAATGGTTGGCACTTCATTGTCCCGGAGTTCGGTTGGCGTGGTGCGGTTGTTCAGCGGATCTGATTCCTGAGACGACAGGTGCTTGATGTACTCCGTAATCTGAATCAGTCCTTCTTCACTGACCACGCCCTGGAACGTTGGCATGATCGGCTGGAATCCAGAAACAATTTTCGCATTCGGATTAAGTATCGATTCGCGGATGTAATTATCATCGGCCACTACCACTCGATTATCACTCAATCGGACGGGGCGTCCGTAAAGTCCCTGAAGATTCGGTCCGCGAGCGCCGGAATCAGGCCGGTGGCATGTAACGCAGCCAAATTCCTGAAATAGTTTCTCCCCCATCGAGGCGAGCGAGCCTTCCGCTTTACCATTTGCCAGCCACGCCGCATAGTCATCTGGTTTAAGTACAACGACCTCGCCAATCATGGCGGAGTGTTTAGTCCCGCAATATTGCGAGCAGAAAAGATGATATGAGCCGGGGACCGTAGGCGTGAACCAGCTATATACGTAGCGGTTCGGCAGAACGTCATTCTTTACGCGGAAGGCAGGAACAAAGAAATCGTGAATCACGTCCTGCGAGATCAGCGTGACTTTCACCGGGCGGCCGGTTGGCACATGGAGAGTGTTAATCTCACGCTGTCCACCGGGATGCTGAAACTTCCACATCCACTGTTTACCCACACCATAAATCTCGAGTGCGTTGCCCCAGATGAAGATGACCATGGAGATGCCAAGCGGGATTACAGTCCACACGATTTCGAGCAGCGTGGAACCGTGAATCTGTTCCGCTTCCCGGTCCGGCCTTTGTCTATACCGAATGATAAAGAAGAGGATCAGTAGAGCTATGAGCAGTGAAAAAAACGTGGTAATGAGCACCAGAAACAGGTAAAAGGCGTCTACCTGTATCGCCACGCTTGAGGCCTGCTCCGGAAATAATGGCAATTTGAATTGCATCTATTCGGCTGTCCTAGTTTAAACGGCTCTGCCTGGCTGCCAGCGAGTCCCGACGGAACATAACGATCACAAATCCGCCGAGCACCAGCACTGTCGCCAGCGCGCTAACCCTCATAATGTTGAAAACAATTGCACCGTACTTCCCTTTGGCTGGATCGTAGTGGTAGCAATACAGAATAAATTGATCTACCACGTTGCCAATCTTGCCTTGAGAAGTTTCCACCAGGCCGAGCTGGATATCCCGGGGCGCGTATTCAATCCCGAAATAATATTGCGCGACCTTGCCCTCCGAGGTCAGCAGCATGATGCTGCTGGCATGGGCAAACTGCTGAATTTCAGGATCCCACGCGTAACGGAATCCAACGCTGGAAGCCAGGGCCTTGATCTGGTCTTCTTTCCCAGTCAGGAAATGCCAGCCTTCGGCGGCACCCGCCCGGCGATAGCGGCTCATAAGCCTTTTCTTCGTGGAGACAGCGTCTGCCGATTTATCGCGGGGATCAAAGCTCACGGTAACGATGTCAAAATCGCGGCCAATGTTGAAGCGCGTAATGCCGTTCAGTGCTCCCGTCATTCCGTTCAACACCTGGGAGCACAACATGGGGCATTGGTAATAGACCAGCGTCAGGATGACCGGTTTGGTTCCGAAATATTTGCGCAGTTGAACAGGCTGGCCGTTTTCGTCGGTAAATGTGAGGTCGAGGGGCACCTGCGAATTGAGTTTCTGCTCAATACCCACCTGATCGAAGATGGGAATCTTCTGGTTGGTCGCGCCATCTCCCGGTTGCATTTTAGGCGCAGGCGTTTGCGCCCAGCCGGCCAAGTGGAGACATGCCGCCAGTGTTGCCGCCGCGGCCAGCTTCCGAATTGTGCTGCTGTAATACAAAGTCTTCTAAATCTCCTAAATCTCCAAACCCTATCGCTTGCTCGGACCTGCCGGAACCATGGGAACGGCCGTAGGCAGATTGTTGGGAGCAAACGGTCCGCTTACCTGCGGCAATCCGCGTTGAACAAGCAACTGCATGGCCTGGTCCACGGGAATGTGCACGGTTCCGTCAGGATCCTTACCAGTGCTGCTTAGCCACTTGTCTTCCGAACTGCGGAACAGTGACATGTCATATTCATCGTCATACTGAAGACGCGGGCCGGGGAATGTGCGATCCAGATGGTCTTCCATCTTTCCGCTCATCGCGGAGCTGGTCTTCCATGGCCGTCATGGGTGGCTGATGGTCTTTTTCCCACTTTTGCAGTCCCCAGTAGAAACCCAGCACCAGGAGGAATGCGGCTCCGAGAGAGACGGCAAGCGTAATAGCAGACAGAAGGACGGCCCGAATACTGAGATCAGTGACGTCGTGACCTTCTTTCAGGTGTTCGCCGCCGGATTGAGGATGAAAGTTATCCATGTTTAGCTTCCAGCATCTCCACAAAATTGGGATCGTTGACCGGCATCAGCGATCTCTGTGACAGACGGAAAAAGAAGAAGAACAGCCACAGACCGCCGATCGCGACGGCACAAACAACGTAGAAGATCCCGTCAAGAATTCCGAAATTCTTCAGGCCTTCGCCGTTTGGCCCCTGATAGAAGTTTGGCGCCGTTATCCAGAACAGGTCAATGTAGCGCATGAACATGATGAATAATGCGATCTTGACCACGCGCGAGGCATGACGTTTCAGGTTGCGCGAAAGCAGCAGCGCGAACGGGAACACAAAGTGCGCAAGGATCAGGATGGTACCGAAGTATTGCCAGCCGCCATTCAGACGGATGAGGTACCAGCGGATTTCTTCCACCAGGTTGCCGGACCAGATGATGATCCATTGCGAAAATGACAGGTACGCCCAGAGGACGACGAAGGCAAACATCAGCTTGCCAAAATCGTGCAGGTAATCGACCTTGAACATCTTCGAAAGCGGTTCAATTGGCGCCAGACGCGTCAGCAGAAAGATCGTGAAGCAAAGCGTGCTGAGTACCTGCCCTACCATGAACAGCATGCCCCAGACAGTTGACCACCACTTGGGGTCAAGGGACATGGAGAGATCAATGGAGAAGAAGGTAATGCTCGCGGCATAAAACACGATGCCGAAGCCGCTCACGTTCTGCACGCGGACGAACTCTCTCGGCGTGGTATTGCCGGCTTCTTCCTTGTCCGCCCATTGGCGCAGGAACCAGAGCAGAATTCCCCAGACCGCGAAGAAAATGATGCCGCGCAGCCAGAAACCCGTGGGGTTGAGATAGTACCTGGCTTTCTGCCCCAGATCGGCAACGGCTTCAGCCTGATCTTTATAGCGCGCCCAGGGATAGAGACTCTTCACGCCGAAAGCAATCGGCAGCCAGAGCAGGAACATCAGCCAGAGATTGCTGGCGGCAGCTTCCCATATGCGACGCCCAAGGCGTCCCCAGTTTCCGCCGCTGGTGTATTGCAGCATGAGCAGGCAGAGAGAACCAGTGGTGAGTCCCAGCCAGAAGAGAAAGCCTACCAGCCATGCCCGAAGAAAGACATTCCAGTCGAGAAATGCACAGATGAGCGCGCCGGCAGCACCGACGGCGGCAACAATCATGGCCAACGATCGCATGCGGCCAATCATGGCCGGAGGCGCATAGTCCTGAGGTGTAACGCGGAGAGTAGTCTGGCTCACGGCTTTACGCCTCCTTTCACCGGCGTAGGCACAGCCACGGGCTGCGGCTGCATCGCCGTGGGACTTATGTAAGACGTATCGGGTACGCGAATGGGGCTGGAGGGTTGATTCAACTTGTCACGATCCTGCGCGGGAATGTCAGCTTCCTGGGCATTCTGGCTGAGCTGCAAGGCGCGAATGTAAGCGGCGATGGCCCAGCGATCTGCCGGCGGTGTCTGTGCGGCGTAGTCCGGCATCGCACCCCAGCCGTGGCTGATTACGTCAAAGAAGTGTCCCAGCGGCGCATTACGCAGTCTGGCTTGATGAAATGTTGGCGGATGTTTAAAGCCGCGCTGCACGATCATTCCGTTGCCGTCACCCACGCGCGAATGGCACGGAGTGCAATAGATGTTGAAACGTTCCTGGCCCCGCTGGATGAACTGCTGATTCAGCGTGAGCCCTTCAGGCAGTTCGTTACCGAAATTCGCGCCATGCTTGCCGCTGAGGAAGTAGCTGCTGGGATCAAGCTGCTCATGGTCCATTTGAGCGTTTTCGTAACGCGGCACTGTGCCGCCAACGGGATAGCGTGCGGACCGGCGGTCAGGATAGAACTCACTGGAGCGCAGCGGAATAAACTTGGGCTGGTTTTGCATGTCCTGGCGGCAGCCGGAAAAAACAGAGATGGCTGACAGCGCGAGAAGAACGATGCGGAATTGTGCCGGAGACTTAATACGGCACCTCCGTAACCAGTTCAGGATGAAACCCTTCAAGAAATCTGCGGGTATCACCCAGGCTGAAATATGGGTCCTGCGATTCAATGCACAGGAAAAACTTGTCGCGGCTTGAGCTGGTGAAATTGGGAGCATTAAAAACCGGATGATAAGGCTGCGGCAGTCCATTCAGCGCCAGCATGCCAAAAACACAGGCCAGTGAAGCGCCGAGCACGGCACACTCAAACGTGACCGGAATAAACGCCGGCCAGGAATGAAATGGCTTGCCGCCGGCGTTGATAGGATAGTTGATCGCGGATACCCAGTACTCCAGCGAATAGCCCCCGATCATGCCCAGCATGGCGCCGATCAGGGTAATCAAAGCTACGCGATTATGGTGTGCGCCAATGGCTTCCGCCGCTTCCTCTAATGGATACGGAGTATAGGCATCCATCTTGCGATAGCCGGCGGCAAAAGCGCCTTTGGCAGCGTGCACGAGGTCGGTCGGATTATCGAACTCGGCCAGCAGTCCGTAAATGGGATCAGCCGTCATTCCTTCACCTTCGATTGCGGCAGCAGAGTGCGAATTTCAAAAATCGAAATCGCCGGCATAAACCTGATGAACAAGAAGAACAGGAACGTAAAGAAGCCCATGGTCCCCAGCAGGGTCATAATGTCCCACTTGGTGAACCAGTACATTCCCCATGCGCTGGGCAGGTAGTCGCGCTGCAAGCTCATCACCACGATCACAAAACGCTCCAGCCACATGCCGCACTGCACCACACATGCGATCAGGAAAAGCGCCAGCGGTGAAGAGCGGACCTTGTTCAACCAGAGCAACTGGGGCGTGATGATGTTGCACAGCACCAGCATGAAATAGTAGCCGGAGTAGGGACCATGAAGGCGATTATGCACCATGGCCAGTTCGTACTTCTCATTGCTGTACCAGCTGATAAACATTTCAAAAATGTATGAGTAGGCCACAATCATTCCCGTGGCCAGCATCACCTTGGCGCAATTCTGGAGATGGCGCAGCGTGATGAAATCCTGCATGTTGTAGAGATAACGAAACGGGATGGCCAGGATCAGCACCATGGCGAATCCGGAGAAGATGGCGCCGGCAACGAAGTACGGTGGGAAGAATGTGGTATGCCAGCCGGGGACTACTGAAACGGCAAAGTCCAGGCTGACTACGCTATGCACGGAGAGGACCAGTGGAGTGGCCAATCCGGCGAGCAGCATGTAAGCCGTCTCATAGCGGTTCCAGTGCCGGGCCGATCCGCGCCAGCCCATCGCCAGCATGCCGTAGATGCGGCGCACCAGAAGAGTCTTGGCCGAATCGCGCAGCGTAGCAAAGTCCGGGATCAGGCCGATGCCCCAGAACAGGAACGATACGGTGAAATAAGTCGATACGGCGAATACATCCCAGATGAGCGGGCTGCGGAATTGTGGCCATACGCCCATGGTGTTGGGGATCGGGAATAACCAGTAAGCCGCAAGCCACGGACGCCCAGTATGAATCAAGGGGAAAAGTCCGGCCTGCATGACAGCGAAGATGGTCATGCCCTCAGCGAAACGATTGATCGAGGTACGCCAGCTCTGCTTGAAAAGCAGAAGGATGGCCGAGATCAGGGTGCCGGCGTGACCGATACCGATCCACCAGACGAAGTTAACAATGGCGAATCCCCAGCCAACCGGGATATTGATGCCCCAGATACCGGTACCGCGCCCAAGAAGATACGCTATGGCCGTATTAAGGATGCCCATGATCGCCACGGAAAGAGCAACCACGCCAAACCAGAAGATGGGCGTGTGCTTGGTCAGCACAATGCCGCCAATGCGGTCGGTAACCGTGCCCAGCGTCTGGCCCGGCCCAATCACTGGGGGCCTTACGCCTTTTGGCGGCAGTACATCGATTTCTTCTTCAATCCTCGGGGCCATTCGCTATGCCTTCTTCAATTCTGGGTTAGGATTGCGCACCTCAGCGATGTACGTGGTGCGCGGACGCGTGTTCAACTCAGCCAGCAGCGCATAATTGCGCGGCTGCGCCTTGAGTTTGGCGACGCGGCTGTTGGGATCATTAATGTTGCCGAAAATAATCGCTTCCGTGGGGCACGCCTGCTGGCAAGCGGTGAGGATTTCTCCATCACGAATTTCGCGATCTTCCTTCTCTGACGCGATGCGCGCCGCATTGATGCGCTGCACGCAGTAAGTGCACTTTTCCATCACGCCACGGCTGCGGACGGTAACGTCCGGGTTGCGGCCAAGCTTCAGGCTGGGCGTGGTGTAATCAGCATAGAGAAGGAAGTTGAATCGGCGGACTTTATAAGGGCAATTGTTGGAGCAGTAGCGAGTGCCCACGCAGCGGTTGTAGACCATGTCATTCAGGCCTTCCGTGCTGTGCACCGTTGCGCCTACCGGGCAGACCGGCTCGCAGGGCGCGTTTTCACACTGCATGCAAGGCACCGGCTGGAAATGGACTGCCGGATTCGCGGCGTCGCCTTCATAGTAGGCGTCAATGCGAATCCACATCATTTCGCGTCCGCGCTGCACCTGCTCTTTGCCGACGACGGAAATGTTGTTCTCCGCATAGCAAGCCACCGAGCAGGCCTGACAGCCGATACACGAATTCAAATCAATGGCCATGCCCCAGGCATATTTCTTGTACCAATCGCGTTCACGATAATCAGGGTAAAGCGAATCTTTCACCGCAGGTGTGTCATGTGGCTCGCCTTCTTCATGAGCAAAGCGCGGGTTCTTTTCAAACTCTTCCAGATCGGCGACCTTCACCGGTTCGCGATTATCCATTGTGAAGTGGCCCTGCGTAATGGCCAGGTCCCAATGGTCTTTGGTGACGGCAATGGAGCCCATGCTGGCATACTGCGCAGAGGTGGAGCGAATCTGATAGGCGTTGTAGCCCGTACCGGTCCCAGTGCGTCCGGTCTTGGTGCGGCCATAACCCAGGAACAAAGTGATGGCGCCATCG
>WNEZ01002376.1_pt1 | contig 16104 bp, 13 predicted proteins | sample 5400521 | NCBI WGS metagenome assembly WNEZ01 (sample SAMN13153339, study PRJNA577476) | soil metagenome | isolation source: 120 cm saprolite under Douglas fir tree site 2 hole 1 replicate 1 | place: USA:California | collected 2015-04-18
ACTCCCGTGGCACATAGCCATTCATGAACATGGTTCTTCCTTCCTTTCTCTCCGCAGTCTTTTCAGCAGAACTGTGCATGGTTCAATCACATCATCGCAGTTCTGCCAGGTCAGTCGTTCACCTGGCAGAACTGTGATCCTTTATGGCGCCCCATTGTCCAATGGGCAGGTGAATGTGTGCTGCGGCGGTACCTGCACAGGTGAGGGAGGAGCTGTTATACTCATCGTGGCCAGGGCGGTTCCGTCACTTTTCGCCCCAATCAGCGTGAATACAAGCTTTCCCTGGGCGTCGCCTGGGATGACATACGAACCGGCCGCTGCGGCATTGCCCCTGTCATCAGTGCGGAAGCAGCTCACCATGGTGCCTGCATTGTTCTGGGTATGCCCGATGTAGACATGCACCACTTCTTGCCGGGCAAAGCCGGTGGCATAGAACGACACGGTTGTTCCTGGCAGGGCCCCATAGGTGCTGGCTTGCGCATTGGGCATGTAGGGCAGCACGGTCCAACTGATCGCCACCGATGCGCGGCTTTCTTCTCCCAGAAAGATGAGCGTTTGCCGCCCTTTTAAGTTAAAAGGAATAGCGAAGCCCGTGGCATTAGCGAAACTCCCATTTTGTGTGGTTTGGATGACCGCCATGGGCTGATCCATCGTAGTATTCAAGTAGACCAGCACCCGTTCTCCGGGACCAAAACCCGACCCTGAGAAATTTAGCCGGTGGTCGGCCTGGAGAGCATAGTTAGAAAGTTTGATCGTTGGATACAACGACAGCAAGTCGAAGGGGGCAGCGACCATAGACAGGCTTTTGGCTCCGACAAACAGGAAGGTGTTGACGCCCGTGGCTCCGAAAGGCACCTGCACCGTTGCCTGACCGATCCCACCGCCGCTGTCGGCGTGGAGCGTCGTGAACGGCTGGCCGCTCATCGTATTCCAGTAGACGTTGATCGTCTCACCGGGACTGAATCCGTGGACGGACACGGTGATCAGGTCACCAGGCCGGCCTACCTGTTCGTCTAATTTGAGTTGGGGTGTGCCGCCTGCGACCACCCCTGCGGCGAGCGTCACTTTGTTGCTGCTTCGCTCGCGCGCCTCGATGAAGAACGGACCAGAACTCAAGGTTTCCGGCACGGTGAGATTGTCGTAGAAGTTGCCGTACTTATCGGCATGGACCAGGCTGATCGGCTGACCGGTGTCCGACTTCCGCTGCTTGACGAGCACGTCGACCGTGGCTCTGGGATCAAAGCCAGTACCGGTCACCCCCATGCTCGCGCCTTGACGCACGACACCCGGGTTGAGCAGGATCAGCGCTCCTGCTGTGACTCCGGCCGGTACACCCGGAGTCACAGCAGGCGGTGTGCTGGTCGCTGGCGTGGCCTGCGGGGTGCTTGAGCCCGTGGTATGTACGGCCACGTTGCCCCAAGTCTGGCTGAGAATCCCGAACACCACCGAGGAAGTCTGGCTGAGAATCCCGAACACCACCGAGACGGCAACGATCCCCGCAAGCCCGATCCACAACAGCTTCCCGCGGCTCATGCGGCCTTTCTTCGGTTGCTTTGCGGGCTTTCCTTTTCCAGGGGATGGAGCCATGTTCTGAGGCACAGGCCTTCCCGACTCGAAGGCGACAAGCGACGCCCCACAGTGAGAACAGAAGGAAGCATTAGCCTGCAGGAGCATCGCACACTGCGGACAAGTCACTCCAGCAAACCTCTGCTCTTCGGGAAGTACAGCTTGCCTCGTCCTCGCCGCTTCGACCTCGATCGGCTGGTCAATCATCTGCTCTTCGGTTGTCGACAGGTCGACGATCTCACCATCTTCTGCCGACTGGTTCATTTGCTCTTGCTGTATCCAGCGATTCTTCCAAGCGTTCATAACATATCCTTCCTTCTTTCACCAACCTGACTGACGAAGTCAGTAGCCGCGCAGCGGCGTTGGTTGGTGTCTTGCACTTGCTGATAGGCGACGCAGTCGTCCTATCACACCTTTCTCATCCAGTCACTCATTTCTGAACCTGATAAATTGCCAGGCTGACCCCGCCTTGCGCCAACTGCCAGATCGGCGTGGCGTGTTGGAGCGCCTCCAGAATGTAGTCCTCGTTGCCACCGGGATTGTTTGCCTGCATGACAATGAGCATCTTGTTGGACATCACAATGTAGTCGATGTTCCGCCAGTCCTTGGCGAAGAGCTTGTCGCGCACGGCAGGGTCGCTCGAAGCCTTCCAGTGAGAGTGGGCACGCGGGTAAAACGGTTGTACATCGTGCAGTTGCACCCACAGGTCATCGTCTATGATGATTCTGGCATCAGGCGGGATGTGCGCTCGTATGAACGCCAGTTGCTCCTCCTGCATCGTGGCCAGCGGAAGCCTGTATAGGTCGTGTAGCACTGTCGTCTTGTGATATTGGTCATGCACCAGCACATAGCCTCCCCGAGGCAGCAGCAGCACGGCAAAGCACCCGGTCAGAACAAGTGCTCGGACGCTTCCCGAAACCAGTGGCATACGCTTGTCGCCCGGCACTACGCGCAGTAGCTGACTTGCCGCCATACCGATGTTCATAGCCATAAATGGCACCAGGGGCACGATGTAGAACTCCAGCATCACACTGCCCCGGACCAGGTATAAGCCATAGCTCAAGGCGAGCAACGCAGCGACCAGATCTGCACGATGGCGCTTGCGGTCTCGCAGCCCAATGAGGAAATTCATGAGGGTCGCTCCTAGACCGCCTACCAGCACAAACGTGTCCTTGGGCAACCAGGTCCCGCGCGAAAACGTCCAGAAGAGGCTATGCAGGTCCCGAATGCCGCCCTGCGAGCGATGCAACTGCTGCCAGATGGTGTAGAGCAGGGCCACGTGGTCAGCCGGTGGCTGATTGAGATTGAAGCTGAGATGACTGGGCAGCAATTCGTTTTTGAGGGCAGCGTATAAGAAGTACACCGAAATGATCGAAAACACCCCGAAGAACCAGAAGGTCAGGGCAAAGCGATAGTTGAACTGCAATCGCACCTGGACGTAGAGCAAGTAGCCTATGACGGGCATGAAGAAGATGGCGTTTTCTTTCGTCAGCACCCCCATCCCCAGCGCCATGCCGCTGAAGAGGGGAGTGAGAATGCGCCGATCATCACTGGTAGCCAGGTAGAGGCTCAGCAGCACCCAGAAGACCATCAGGTTGTCCAACAACACCTGGCGCTGGTAGTAAACAGCCAGCGGCGACAGGTTGAAAAAGAAGCAAGCCACCACGGCGGCAATGACGCTTCCCGAGAGGCGTCGGGTGCACCGGAAAAGCAAGTAGGTGCTCGCCACATGCACCAGCAGCATCAGCACGCGCCCGGTATTGATCGCGTTGCCGAAGGCCTCGAACTGGTGGGGCAGTAGGGCCACCCAGCTGGCGATGAACAGCCAGCCTGCCGGCGCATGGTCATAGTAGTACGTATAAGGCGAGAACTGTCCCTCCCGCAACACTGACCACGCCTGCTGCATGTAGATGCCTTCGTCAGTGATGTAGAGGGGATAGACGAACAGGTGGTAGCCATGGGAGATCGCTCCGGTGAGCAGCGAGACCACCAGGAAGAAACGCTCGAGCACGACCCAGTGGGTGCTCGCTCGCGCCTCTAACGCCTGGAGTTTCCGTTCATGGTGATCTCGCACACCCAGCCCGTCCCCGTCCAGGCCTATCGGTGGTCGGACTGATATCGTTTCATAGTTAGTGAAATCCATTTTCCCTCCTTGAAGTGGGCAACGAGGTCGCTTCGAACGCCTCGTGATCTCGCACACGCAGCCCGTTTGAGCTTATCGGCTGTTGGGCTGACATCGTTTCATAGTTAGTGAAATCCATTTTCCCTCCTTGAAGTGGGCAACGAGGTCGCTTCGAACGCCTCAGCCTGACGATGGGCGGATGAGACAACTTCAACCTCACGATGAGCTTGAGGTGGTGTTTTCACTTCGAGCTTCCCGGCCTGACGATGGGCACCGATATGCTGGGTCTTCTCCCAATTATTGATGCCACGCAACTGCCTCGTGGTCGCGCATACGGAGGCATACGCCAGGACCCACTGATAGGGCAGATAGCCCAGGGCCATCACCAGCGGCGTCTTCCAGGTCGGCTTCAGTCCGTGCGCATCGGTGAACTCATAGAGCCCGATGACGTTGAGGATGAAGTGGGCTGCCAGCAGGTAGAATGGCAGGTCCAGCAGGAGAGCCACGAGCTCCGGCACCTTAAACGCGAACATCATGAGCACCGAAGCCAGGATGTAGAGTCCCAACACAGCCTGCATGGCGGGGAACCCCAGCGTGTACACCGCCAGCAGACGCTGCTTCAGCCGGGGCAACTGCTTCCAATCGCCCTTGAGCAGCGTCTGCAAGAACCCCTGGCTCCAGCGCGTGCGCTGCTTGATGAATTGGCTCAGCGTAGGAGGAGTCTCCTCGCGCGTGACGTAGCGGTCGTCGTAGATGACGCGCATCCGCTCGCCCAGCAGGCTAATGCGGATACCAATATCGGCGTCCTCTGTCAGATCGAGCTCGTCCCAGCCGCCCACACGCTGGAGCACCTCTCGGGTGAAGAAGACCGTGTTGCCGCCCAGGGGAGTCATACCCAGCCGGGCATGGTAGTGCAGCCGGCTCTTGAACCAGAAGAAGTATTCCAATACATTGAGCACCGAGTACCACTTCGACTGGTAATTCATCAGCTGCACCCCACCCTGCACGACCGCGACCGGCTCGTTTAGCAGCACCGTGTTGATCACATTGAAGATGTCGGGGTGGATGTCGTCCTCGGCATCGAAGATCGTCACCACCTCGTTGTGGGTGTGGCGCAGGCCCACGTTGAGGCCATGAGGCTTGGTGATGGGCCGGTTCTTGAAGGCTAGCACGCGCACGTTCTCGACTCCTTGATGGCGCAATTGGGCAATCTTCTGTTGGGCCTTGGCGATGGTGCCGTGATCGTCGATCGAGCAAATCACCATCACTTCCAGCAAGGACAGGGGATAATTGGCCCGCACTACCCCATCAATGGTCGTCTGGATGACGTCCTCTTCGTGGCGGGCGGGCAGCAGCACGGTGAAGGACCTCCTGGGAGGTAGAAAGCGTGTAGGTGCCTTCGCCATCCGGGATGCCTCTGGCCGGTCCCATGTATAGAGCATGATGTAGAGCGTATAGACCGACTGCATCGTGAGCAGGAGCGAGAGGGCCACCGCTCCGGCGAGCAGACACGTCATCACCACATGACCGGCAGCAAGCAGGATCGCATTCATCGCACACCTCCCCAGGTCCACACCACGTTCACCGCGAAGTTCCAGGCAGTCGCCAGGGCGATCCCCAGCAGATTGGCGGCCAGGTAGTAAACGCCCAGGTGCCTGACCAGGAGCCACAGGGTGCAGGTGGTGATGACCAGGCCAGCCAGCGACACCAGGTTGAACTTGGCGAAGCGTTTTATAGAGAGCTGCGTGCGTCCAAATGTCCAGCGGTCATTCCAACAAAAGTTATTGACGATCGCCATCTCTGTCGATAGAACCGAGGCAATCACCAGAGGCAGATGCACCCACTGGAAGAGAAGAAACAGCGCCAGGCTATTGACCAGCATTCCCGTCACCCCTACCACTAGAAATTTGCTCAACCTGGTAAATGTGGCACAGGCGTGGCATGTGAGCTTCCGCACGCGGACCAGGAGCGCAGACGAACATCGTATGACGAGTGCCCTCCGGCCAGATCGGCCTGGTCCTACCAGGAAAGTTTCGCTGCTTTCTCCTTTCGTCCCGCCTGCATGCTTCGCACGCGCTCCTTCCCTCTCTGCTGAGCCGCAGGCTAGCCGCGAGAGCGGCGTACTACCTTTCACCGGGCCTGAGCACGGTAGCTGCGCTGTAGCGTGCGGATGTATCCAGCACATCGGTGTTGACATAGGGGTAACAACTCCTTGTATCTATGAGTTTGACCTACCCCGGCAAATGAGGTATACTACCTCTGTGAAAGCATCATTTTGCTTTGCTGGATCCGGGGTGAGCCCTCGTTAGTGGGTATCTGTAGTGCCTCGAAAACCAGCAGATACCCACGCTCCAATAATTTCGTATATGAAGCCAGTTTAGGAACCCGAGGGCCTCCTGTGCGGTTATGTTGCTGACACTATCGCCAGATTGCATAGAAGCATTCCCTGAAGCACACTCAGGCTATTTTCCGTCAAAGTTTCATCATGGGCTGTCTCTTGAGAAGAGAACAACGTGCAATGTATGTCGAGTAACCCTCCAGACCGCTGAATGTCTACTGACCAGGAGCCAGGAACTCTTGACGTCCTCGACACAGCCGCCCATCTCCTGCTCTACGTCTAATTGTGGTTGGGAGATTGACATAGGGGTAACAACTCCTTTTATCTATGAGTTTGAGTCACCCCGGCAACTGAGGTAGACGACCTCTGTGAAAGCATCATTTTGCTTTGCTGGATCCGGGGTGAGCCTTCGTTAGTGGGTATCTGTAGTGCCTCGAAAACCAGCAGATACCCACGCTCCAATAATTTCGTACCAGCCTCCGCGATGCGCTACTTCTCCACCTGGCCGGCAAGCGCCGAGAGAGGCACCTGTGACTGCACAGATGAACAGAGCTGGTGCCAGCCCATGGCGGCATCTCGCTTGACCACCGATTGCATGACCAGATCGTCAGGAGTAGGAGTGTTGGCCGATACTCCTAGTAGTATGCCAAGGGCGCGTCATGAAAGCGTCATGGGCATCGTCATGAATGGAAATTGTTTCTTTCATGACGATGCCCATGGCGTCATGAAAACGTCATGGGCATCGTCATGAATGGGAAGTGCTTCCACACGAGGTCACTTTGTCGCCAAAGAAGCTCTACTGGCTGCGTCGGAACAGTTAGTAATCATCGTCGGGCATGCTAATGGCTCTCCATCAGATTACGTCAGAACCGTTTTTCGTTCCGTTCACACTCAAGGGCCGCTCTATTGGTGTTTATGTGTCACCCCTCTTTCTTCTAATAGTCAGCAGGTGTGTTGCGGATGACGATCAGGCTCACAATCTTGCCATCGCGAACGCTAAAGTAGTTCGACAAGATCAGGTCACCAGCCGGCAGATTGGTTTTGTCATACTCGCCGTCGTAGGCGCCACGGACGATCGTGTCCCCATAGTGATCGACAACTTCACGGACGTCAATGGTCACCTTATCACCGACCATCTCTTTCTCAACCCAACGCCTGATCGCGTCAATACCCCAGAATTCTCGGTGATTGTCGTTCACAAAGGCATCGTCTGCAAAGGTCGAGACAATTGCGTTCGTGTCAAAAGCGTTCACTGCCGCGATGTGTTGGGCAATAATTGGGTTCAAGTTGTTCGTCATGAGGTTCTCCTTTTGGTCATCTTCTCTTTTTCTCTTGCGCTCATCCATGTGGAAGGCTATGAATAGAGTATCGCGTATCCTGTGAGAGGAGAGTCAAGAGGCGATTCTTGGATTGACTCTCCTGTACATGGAGAGTGTATACTCCTATCTATGAACGACACGCGAACACATGGGGAGTATCTCTACCTATGAGCGATGCACTGACCATTGGTGACTTTTCCTTGATGACACATCTGAGCATCAAAACGCTCCGCTACTACCATCAGGTTGGGCTTCTTGAACCGGCTGAAGTAGACTCAAACACGGGATATAGATACTATCGCGTGGAACAAATCCCGACCGCGCAAATTATCCAGCGGTTCCGGGATCTCAACATGCCCGTCGATGAAGTGAAGGCAGTGTTAGCTGCACCGGACCTCGACACACGCAATGCGCTGATCACTGCACATCTGAGTCGGTTAGAGGGGGAGCTTGAGCAGACTCGCCAGGCGGTGATGTCGCTGCGAAATCTCCTTGAACCCGCGCTTGCTCCGATCTCAGTGGAACACCGAACGATTCCAGCAACTCAGGCGGTAGGAATACATGGAGTCGTTGATCTGAGTGATCTGTTGTTTTGGTATCATGGTGCTCTTGGAGAGTTGTATGCCACCGTCGCCGTGCAAGGATTGCAACCGTCCGGTCCGAGCGGTGGCCTGTTTTCGAGCGAACTGTTCCAGTATGAACGTGGCGAGGCAACTATGTTTGTCCCCGTATCTCGCGATGTTCAGGTTGTTGGTCGGGTTTCCTCGCTTGTTGTGCCAGGAGCCGAATTAGCGATCACGGTGCACTGCGGCCCAAACACCACTATTAATGCCACGTACGGAGCGCTTGGCGCATACGTTTCCAAGCATGCGTTGGCCGTTGCTGGTCCCGTTCGAGAATACTACCTCGTCGATGCGCGCAACACCAGTGATGCGACGCAATGGCGCACCGAAATCGGCTGGCCGATTTTTCAGACATCGAAGTAAGAGACCATTCAATTTCGGGTGCTGAACTAAGCAGCAACCTCTTCTTCAGGAGCAAGCGGCACTTCTTCCATGCCAGGATACCAACGACAGAAGATCTGTCGCAACTCATCATTTAAGACTTGAATTCGCACCTGGAGCAATCTGTGTGCTCCCTCCTTTGTCCAGCGCATTTGTTGTTTCTTCACAAAGCGCTTGCTGATCACTTCGTTCACGGTTGATTCGACAAACGCAGTCGAAATGGTCTCCCCATTGCGGTAGCGATCGCCGTAGTTCACAATATAGTTCTCGTTGGCAGTGATATAGCCGTTGAATTCCCGCATTGCTTGGAGCATTTTCTGGACCGGACCGTTCTTTTCTTCCGGCAGATCCAGGTCTTCTTCGAGCTCCTCCCCGACCTGCAAGGCACGAAAAACATTGCCATGCCACAGGTACCACTTCATCCGTTCAAGTTGGTGCTCCAATTCCTCGAGAGTGGGAATGCAGGCTTCAGGTTCGTCCTCCTCGGCCCGTTGTTGCTCCTTATTCTTGCCCCTGGCTTCGGGTCGCAGTGCGATTCCCCTGGCCAACTGCTCCAGCACCGTCAGACGCATGGTGACGTGAAACCAGTCCAGGACATGCTCTGCCTGGGGGTTGAGGTAGAGTTGCAGATCCCGCACATCGTCACCCCCATCGGAGAGAAAGACGACCTGCTGGTTCATTTGCAAGCCCTGCGATTTCAGCACTTCATAGACTCGACGCTTGGATTTCGTGTCGTAAGTGTTCACGAATCCGAACCGTTTGGGTGACTGCTCCCCTGCCATGCTTTTGCCGACGATGATTTCAAAAAAGCCTGCCTTGCGATTCTGGCCTTCTCGTGCATGGACATACCCGCCATCGATCCCCACGATGAGGGGTTCGGCAGGCTCGGGCAACGCTTCCCACTCTGCCGGACACCCTTCGATAAAGGAGCACTGCTCATCGCCCAGCTCGCTATCGACTCGAGTCGCAATCTGCTGAACGTGCTGAGAAAGAGTCCCCGTACTGATCCGTTTTTCCAGAGGCAATACTTCCTCCAGAAGCTCGGCTGTGCGTCCATAACTCATGACGGCGGCCCACTTGGTCTGGAGATAGACAAACTCCGGTGCTGTTCGCTCTGGGAGCAGTCTCGCCAATGGACTAAAACTGATCTGCTTGTTCGTGTCTGGCGTCTTTGCTTGTTGGCACGAGCAGGTGTAGAAACGCTGGCTCGCCAGTTTGATGGTGCCAAATAATGTCCGAAAGGTGAGCCGATGGGTGCCATTTTTCTGGTACGGCGTCCCGCACCCAGGGCAGGAGCACTGACGCTCCTGGAAGCGTGTGGCCTGAGCAGTCACCAGCACCGTTTGGATCTCCGCCAGGACCTCTTTGGCTTCATCCAGTTTCAGGCCGAGTGTCGAAGGTCCGAGATCCTCGACGTTTCTCTCCAGAGAGATCACCTTTGTTGCCGCCGCTTGGGGCGTCGTTTCGCCGTCTTCGATTACCACCTGTATAGTCATTTTCATCAGCGTATTTTCACTTTCTCCGTCTCCAGCCACCTTTTATCACCCGCGGCGAAGAGGGCGAGACGGTCATTCACTGCCGAACGATCAAACATCTCCGCTTGTAGCCAAAAGAGCATAGTGGCAGCTTCCTCCTGGTAATCACCCACGCGCGCTTCTTCATCCTCAATGATTTCGAGGAGACGACGTCCGATGTGGCCGATGGAGAAGTACTGCTTTTGTTCGAGATAGGCCAACGGCCCATTGCACCATTCCGGGGGAGCTTTTCGCGCTCCACCAATGCACACTGGATAGGCTTGAGTAGGATCAAAAGGGCGCGTTCGCTCCAGGCGGATCTGATGCTGCCAGAAGGCGTGAAAATCGTATTCGTACAAGAAACGTTCTTTTTGCCGCAAGTGCAAGCTGCTGATTGGCACTTGCTTTGGGTTATCGCGAAACCAGAGGCCACCGTCTCGGGCCATGCCATACGCCTTCCCGTGAATGAGGAAGCGGTGCAGATGTATGTCATCCCAGCCCATCAGGATCTGGATCGTGTCGTGGAAATCGGCCAGGCTCTGATCGATCGGCACGAGCACGCGCCGCCAGATCGCCGGGCTGATTTTCAAGAGGAGGATGTGAAACTGGTAGACCACTCGCGCAGCTTCTTCTTTTTCCACTGCCCGTTCCCCTTCATACTCTTGTCAGCCTGGAAGCTCCTGGATACGCTCTTTGAGTTGTCGGCGACTGGGCAAGGTATAGCGCACTGTGGTCGCAATAGCAGGCGCACCATCTTTGGTCTGATGGCCCACATACACGGCGATTTCTTCCAGTGACCAGCCAGCAGCCCGTGCGCGATGGGCGAAGTCGTGACGAAGATCGTGAAAGGTCACGTCTGCGATGCGTTCCCATTCTTCCTGCGTTCCCTGCTGCTTCGCTTGCATCCAGAGATGCTCAATGCCTCGCTCGGAAAGATGATCGGGTCGTCCCTGTTGGCGCAACCAGGCAGCGCGCTGGCTCGTGAAAATGTAGACACTTTCCTCATCCCGTTCTCTGTCTTGTGGGCGCTCAGGGAAGAGATAGTCATATAGTGCCCGACGCGCCATATTGTGCAGGTCAAGCGTCCTGGTCTTGCCTCCTTTGGCGTCGATCAACGTAATGCTTCCAGCCCGCTGATTAATGTGACACTGATCTACTCGCAATGCGGCAATTTCGCTGATGCGCAGCCCCGCCCAATAGCCCAGCGCGAAGATCGCTTCAAAACGGCGGGTGGTATGTTGTTCGACCAGTTGTTTGAGCACAAAGCGCTGTTTTTCGGAAAGTTCGGTTGGAGCCAGAGCTACCACGGTTGGACGCTCCATCAAGCGCGCCGGATTGCGGCGGAGGTGGCCCTCATCGACCGCCCACCGGCAGAATCGGCGCAAAGCAGAAAGCGCCTTGCTGCGAGTACGAGGCGCACGGCCCACGCTCTGGAGGGAATCCATATACCCACGAACCGCCGTTTCCGTCACGAGTTCCAGATGGAACGGCACCCCTCCTGGTTGCGCAGCCAGCCAGGCTACAAAGTCGCGCATGGTGGTCAGGTATGTCGCGATCGTTTTGGGGTCACGCGTTCCCAGAGCATCTCGAAACTCCTGGAAGACCGCAGGGTCAGTGCTCCCAGAGGCCATCTCTCTTTTCTCCTAACTTTTGCTACAATTGATTCTCCGACAAGAATTGGCGGCCAACTTTGGCCTTTTCTCTGCTGTATACAACGAAGCTGAGCGTGGGAACGGAGGGAACTTGACTCAGAAGTCCTATTCCAAGACGAGCATTCTCCGACGAGAAGAGATGTAGCAGCAGATTGATCTTTTCAAAAACTCGTCTGCTAAAAACGTGTTCTGTGAACGTCCAATTGACATAGCTCCAAGTTTGTTAAGCTGAGGGGTATAGTTAATCAGGATCTTCGGCAAAGCTCATATTACACATTTAAATCGAGATAGTTGCACCTCCCTTCTGGGAGTGAACAGGAAGTGAGCCTTTTGCAGCATTGCACATTTAGACTGGGATAAACTCAGATGCTACTTTCCGACGGAAGATGGCTGGTGATGGCAGTCGGGAAGGGGCTTCCTGCTCATTTCGACAGCAATCGGTGCAAGCAGGGTAAGTTTCACTCTACTTGTGTATCTCTGCAAAAGGCTCACTCCCTGGTGAAGCTTTTTGGCAATCAACGCTGCTAGACTTGGACAAGTCCCATGCCGCTGTTAGCAAGAAAACAACTGGTGGCAGCGGAGAAGCGGTTTCGTTGCTGATAGGCGACTGGCCGGAACCACTGCGTCTCACTTTAGGTGTATCAATGCGAAAAAAGCTTCACTCCCTGTCCCTTTGAGCGTGAGCGACGTCTGCTGTCCTACTCTTGAAGAGTAAAAGAAGAGGCAATTTGCCAAAGACTCTAATCTAACGGTAGAGGATATTTATCTCTCCTTGAGGACAAATATCCTCTACCGGGCTCACAAGGAGCGTTCCTAGCTACTAAAAGCAAGCTAGGAGTACTCTTCGTCGTCTTAACGTTAGTTTTTTGTCCATTTACTTCAAAATTTCGTGAACAGAAAGGAACTATCTTATGGCTCTTGGAGATGGAATCCGCAGAAATGTAGCTACCATTTCTCAAGCGGAAAGAGATCGGCTGCGAGACGCCTTTGTCAAGCTCGACACGACAAAGTTCTATGGGGACGGGGTATCGTATTGGGATAAGCAGGAAGATATACACAAAAATGCCCACGCTGGGGGCTCGGATGTCCATCATGGCCCGGGATTTTTGCCCTGGCATCGCGAGCTCTGCAACAGATTAGAGGGTCTGCTCAGAGAAGTCGACCCCGACCTGTCGTTGCATTATTGGGACTGGACAACCGATCCTCGTAATAGCACTGGAGGCACAGACCTATTCACACCCCAGTTCATGGGCCTCCCAAATGGTGAAGCCGGTCCCCCGTTTCAGGATTTTGAGACGACGGGACCTGCCAGTCCTGCCGCAGCAGACCCGGCTCATCCTAAAATATGGCGAGATGTGGTTAACGGGGCACCTACGGCGGCGAATGTCCCCTCTTTCAAATCCGACGACGATATGGTGAAATCAGGAGATGGTTTTCCGGACGGGCAGCAATATCAGCAGTTTCGCACTGCACTAGAGGCGATGCACGATAGTATTCACTTTAGCTATATAGGTGGAACCATTAGAGATGCTCATTTCTCCTTTCACGACCCGTTCGTCTTTCTCCTCCATTCAAACGTAGATCGACTGTGGGCGATGTGGCAAACAGCAGCAGGTAAAACGAGGAGACTCGACCCCAACCTCGTGTATGGAGATGAGGGGAGTAGCACCTCCATCAATGATACGGTTGAACCGTGGGCAGGGAATGCGGCGAATCCGTCATTGCAATTGAGGCCGTGGGCACCGCCTGAAAACCAGCAGGTGGTCAAAACCTACAAACATCCCTCCGTGATCGCCCCCCCCTGTTACGACACGCTTCCAACTGTCGTCGAGGTGGTCGAAGCGATTAACCCAGGCTCGGTCATCAACTTCAACGATGTTCCTGAAGGCGAAACAACAGTCCGCGCCGCCGTGTTCAAAATCTACGGCTGTACAGACGTGACCATGGAAGTCAAGCCTGGCTTTGGCCCAACTGCGCCGTACTCCATCTTGATCCCTCCAGGTTCAACGACAGTCCACCATGCTCTCCAACCTTTCGTCGAAGCTCGCATCTGGTTTGCCTTTACAGGCGGCATAGCAGGCACCACTGCACCTACCGGGACAGTCACCATCCGTTGTGTACAAAATGGTCAAGAGTTTGTTTTTACCCTCACTGGCAACACGATTGCCCGACCGACTGTCGCAGTCCTTCTCACACTCGACCAGTCTGGCAGTATGGACGATCCCGCAGGTAACACAGGGGCTAAACGCATCGATGTGCTGCATGAGTCCGCACTGCGTTTCGTCGAGCTTATCCAGGCGCACAACGGCGTCGGCATCGTCCGTTTCGACACGGTCGCCTACCCCGTGAATGACCCCACCTATCCCGGACTTGCGGTGAGTCAGATTGGTACTGGCGGCATGTTCGACCCCAACCGTGTCGCAGCTATTGCCGCGGTGCAGGCCCACCGTACCAACCTGGCAGGTAACACATCGATTGGTGCCGGGGTTGCGCTGGCACGCAGTACCCTTACGCCCGTGACCGGCTACGACCAGAAAGCTATGATCGTGTTCACCGACGGCCTGGAGAACACCCCGCCGACCATCGCGAGCGTGATGAGTTCCATCGATCAACGTACCTTTGCGATTGGGCTTGGTTCGGAGACACAAGTCAGCACCGCCGCCTTGCGGGCACTCGCCAACGGCACTGGCGGCTACCTCCTGCTGACTGGCGACCTCACGGCGAGCACCGACGACTACTTCCGTCTGAGTAAGTTCTTCCTGCAGATTCTCGCGGGTGTCACCAACACGAGCATCGTCGTTGATCCCAGTGGCTTCATCGCCCCCAGCACAAAACTCCGCATCCCGTTCGTGCTCAATGAGGCCGACATCGACACCACCGTCATCCTTCTTGATGACCTCCCCGTAGTGCATCTCAGCATCGAAACGCCCGGCGGCGATCTCATTGATCCCGCCATTGCTGCCGGATTCGGAGGCAGTTACGTCGATGGGACCAACATGAGTTATTACCGTCTCAACCTCCCCGTCCCCCTGGGCCCCTCGGGCTCTCATGCAGGCACCTGGTACGCAATTCTCGAAGTCGAGGAACGGATTTTTAAGAGGTACCTCTCCAAACTCGAGAATAATCCGACCGCCTTTGCGCGTGCCAGCGTTCATGGCGTTCGATACAGCCTCAACGTTCATTCCTACTCCAACCTCCGCATGGAGGCACGCCTGGATCAAAATAGTCTCCAACCGGGTGCCACGCTGACACTCCGTGCTGTCCTCACTGAATACGGCTTGCCCGTCGCGGGACGCGCTACCGTTCAGGCGGAACTCCAGCGACCTGACAATACCATGACCTCCCTCTCCTTGACCGAAGTCGAGCCGGGCATCTTTGAGGTCTCCACGATCGCAACCATGTCAGGCCTCTATCGCTTCAGAGTCCTCGCTTCTGGCGCAACCCTGCGCGGTGTTGCCTTCACGCGCGAACAGTTTCTGACTGGTGCCGTCTTCCAGGGTGGCGACGGATCGTTCCCCTTTGGTGGGAACGATCCGAGCGGACACCATGAGCAACTCTGCCACCTGCTGGAGTGTCTGTTCAGTAAGGAGATACTGGGCAGATTCTTCGCCGAGTATCACATCGACCCGGAGGTGGTATCACGTTGCATTCACCAATTCTGCCATGAAGGGCTGGCACACTCTTCAGAGGCTGGACTTTCACGAAAGGAGGTAGCGCCTTCCACGATTCGGGAACTGAACGAGCTGCTTGCACAGCCTGGGTCGAGTGAGATTGTGTCCCTTCTGGCCGAGATCATGCGAAGAACAAAATGATAACCCCGGGTCAACGCAGTCTACGATCGACGCTGCAATGTCGTCGACCGTAGACTGTCCCGGTGGCGACACAGGAGAGCGTGAAGGCGGGGTTGGCAAACAGGACACTGGATAAGAGGAATAACCACATCATTTGGGAGAAACTGTGACTTGTAGAATAAAACAATGCGTTTTGTGCCGTAAGCATCGACTCTTATGATCCTTGACTTCTCTGTGCAGTATCTCATGGAAGAAAAACAGACCAACTGAACAATGCACGCCGCTTCCAGAACCACCCAAATGATTCGCATCAGGCGATTTTGTTCCAGCAACAACTGCACAGAGAAGTCACCCACCATATGAGTCGGTGTCCAGCATAATGTGAGATGACACCTAGACCATTCCTGGCTTTACAGGAAGCGTACAGTGATGCAAAAGGCAGCATAAAATGGGCCAATTATGATTTGTGTACCATAACGTGATGTGCGGATTGAACCCGAGTGTGGCCGTGAGAGAGAAAAAGCTGTTAGCTGGCTCTACTGGCCGACTCACTAGCGTAGGCACCAGACAGACATGGCCAAGAAAGTTGATTGGTGAATTGCCAATCGTAAGCCTTCACAGGCTGATCTATCACACATTTAGGAGATCATTCAAAACCGAGGGTAGTCAAACTAGCACCCGGTTTTGAATGGTCTCAAATCCGGCGCGGCCATACATCATTCTCTTGATGAGTTTTATCCTGGTCACCTGCCCTTCTGCTTGCGCGTTGTTGGGGGAATGCGTCAACCCCATGAGAAC
>WNEZ01009126.1_pt1 | contig 16103 bp, 8 predicted proteins | sample 5400521 | NCBI WGS metagenome assembly WNEZ01 (sample SAMN13153339, study PRJNA577476) | soil metagenome | isolation source: 120 cm saprolite under Douglas fir tree site 2 hole 1 replicate 1 | place: USA:California | collected 2015-04-18
CGGCCGCCTTCCACTTCCCCCGAGATCACCGCCCGCTGGCCCTTGGCGGTCAAAACTGAGTCGCCGGGCTGGAGCCGCTGAGGCCGAAGCGCGCCCTGCTTGGTGGACACCAGGATCGGACCACCCTGGCGCGCCGGAAAAAGCACCCTGCCGCGCGCGCCTCCGTCCTCCAGCGAGATCAAGTGCCCAATCCCCCACTCCGGCTGGGGGAGGTAGCGCACCTTCATACCCTCGGTCAGCTTCTCCATCATTCAGGCCCTAACAAAATCTGCGCCTTCAAATGCAACCGCGCCGGGCGCTGCTTGTTGACGCCGGCCCGCTGGTCAGGCGAAGGCGCGAGCTTCGCCCTTGTTTTTTCGAATGTCTATCTTAACGCCGTCGCTCGGTCCGGTGGCCGTCAAACTCTTCATCATCGCGAGGACTCGATGAGAATTGCCGAGGTTTCTCCCCTCTTTGAGAGCGTGCCACCGAAGTATTATGGAGGGACCGAGCGGGTTGTCGCTTACCTCACCAACGAATTGGTCAGGCAAGGCCACCAAGTTACCTTGTTCGCCAGCGGGGATTCGGTCACTCGCGCCGAGCTCGTTTCAACTTGCTCGAAGGCGCTGCGTCTGGGCAGGCAATTCACCGACTGGATGCCCCATTACCTGGTCATGCTCGAACAGGTGTTCAAGCGGCGGGAGGAGTTCGACGTCATCCACTTTCACATCGACTACCTTCATTTCCCATTCTCGCGAAGGGAGAAGGCTCCCCACCTCACGACCCTGCACGGGAGGCTGGACATTCCAGATCTAATATCGCTCTACCGGGAGTACCGCGAAATGCCGGTGGTCTCCATCTCCAATGCGCAGCGCCGTCCGCTGCCTTGGCTCCATTGGCTCGGCACCGCGTACCATGGGATTCCGGCGAACCTCTACCAGTTGAACGAGCGCCCGGGTCGCTACCTCGCCTTCCTCGGTCGGATCTCGCCCGAGAAGCGCGTCGACCGCGCGATCCGCATCGCCGAACGCGTTGGTATCCCGCTTAAAATCGCCGCCAAGGTCGACAGGCAGGATCTGGAGTATTACGAGAGCGTGAAGAAACTGCTCAAGCGGCCGCATGTGGAATACGTAGGTGAGCTGGGCGAGACGGAGAAGCACGAGTTTCTCGGGAATGCCCTGGCGCTGCTTTTCCCGATCGATTGGCCGGAGCCATTCGGCCTGGTGATGATCGAGGCGTTGGCTTGCGGCACCCCGATCGTCGCCTATCCCAACGGAGCAGTCCCGGAAATCATCGTCGATGGATTGAACGGGTTCATCGTGAACGACATCGAGGACGCCGTCGGGGCGGTGAATCGAATCCACACCCTGGATCGGAAGCTGTGTCGTCGCTCCTTCGAGGAGCGCTTTACCGCCACTCGCATGGCCAGCGATTATGTCTCGCTGTTCTTGCATCTGGCGCACGAACCCACCCGCCCGCTTCGGCTTGCGGAGCAGTCGGCTTCTTGAAAGAGCGAGCAGATGTCCGAGGAGAAATCGGTCGATCCGTATTACATTCTCGCTTCCGCCGCGGCGAACCAGCTGGCCAGGGTCCTCAAGCACGACGACACCTTCGCCATTCTCGACCCGAAAGGCGATATCGACGGCGCCGGTTTGCAGCCCCAGGGGGTCTATCATCGCGGCACCCGGTATCTTTCGCGGCTGGTGCTCAGGATTCAGGGCTATAGCCCGTTGCTGCTCAGCTCCAGCGTGGTGGAGAACAACGCGCTACTCGCAGTCGACTTGAGCAATCCGGACATCTACGAGGATCGCGACCTTCGCATCTCCCGCGGGACGCTGCACGTCTTCCGCTCCACGTTTCTCTTGAACGGGACGTTCTACGAGCGGCTGAGGATCGCCAACTACGGCCTGTCCCCCGTGGAGGTGGTGCTGGGCATCGAGTTCGACGCCGACTTCGTGGACATTTTCGAGGTTCGGGGCACCCATCGCGCCAAGCGAGGCACGCTGGACCGGCCGGCGGTCAAGAACGATCGCACCCGCCTTTCCTATCAAGGGCTGGACGGGGTGGTTCGCTCGACGGTGATCTCCTTTTCGCCTTTGCCGGATCGGATCTCCGCCACCGGGGCCCGGCTGAAGATCCGCGTGGAACCGAAGCAGGAGGAAACCCACTTCGTCACCATCGCTTGCGAGGAACAGGAGGCGGTCGCGGCGCCCCCTTACACCGAGTCGCACGCACAGGTGCTGCGGAACTTCGCCGAAAAGGAAAGCCGCGAATGCCAGATCCGGACCGCCAATCCGCAGTTCAACCAATGGCTGGATCGCTCACTCGCCGATCTGCGGATGATGACCACGGAGACGCCGCTCGGTCCCTATCCCTACGCGGGGGTCCCGTGGTTCAGCACCCCCTTCGGTCGCGATGGAATCATCACCGCGATGCAGTCGCTCTGGGTAAACCCGACCCTGGCCCGAGGCGTTCTCAAATACCTCGCCTCTACCCAGGCGACGACCCGAAACCCTCAGGAGGATGCTGAGCCCGGCAAGATTCTTCACGAGCAACGCCTGGGGGAAATGGCGGCGCTGGGGGAGATTCCCTTCGGTCGCTACTACGGCAGCGTCGATGCCACCCCGCTGTTCGTGATCCTCGCCGGGGAGTACTACAGCGGCTCCGGAGATCGCGCCCTGATCGAGGAGATCTGGCCCAACATCGAGCGCGCCCTCGAGTGGATGACCGCCAGCGGCGATCTGGATGGCGACGGGTTCATCGAGTACGCGCGCCGGTCGGAGAAGGGCCTGATTCAGCAAGGCTGGAAGGATTCATGGGACTCGGTCTTTCATCGCGATGGAAGCCTCGCCGAGCCTCCGATCGCCCTCTGCGAGGTGCAGGCTTATGCCTACGCCGCCCTGCGCTCGGCGGCAAAGCTTTCGCGGATGCTCGATCAGCACGACCGGGCGAACGATCTCGCCCGCGACGCGAGAATCCTCAGGGAGCGTTTCGAGCACGTCTTCTGGTGCGAGGATCTGTCGACCTACGGACTCGCGCTCGACGGCGCCAAGCGCATTTGCCGGGTGCGCGCCTCCAATGCTGGCCATTGCCTGTTTACCGAGATCGCCAGTGCGGCGCGAGGAAAGCGCTGCGCCGAGCTTTTGCTCTCCGACGAATTCTTCTCCGGTTGGGGTATTCGCACCCTGGCCACGTCGGAGGTGCGCTACAACCCGATGTCCTATCACAATGGCTCGGTGTGGCCGCACGACAACTCCCTGATTGCCGATGGGATGGCCCGGTATGGCTTCAAGCAGTTCGCGCTGCATCTGCTGACCTCGTTTTACGAAGCGAGTCTCTACATGGACCTGCAACGGATGCCGGAGCTCTTCTGCGGCTTCGTGCGCCGGCACGATGAAGGCCCCACCCAGTATCCCGTCGCCTGTTCGCCGCAGTCCTGGGCGGCGGCCAGCGTTCTGCTTCTGCTTCGCGCCTGCCTTGGGTTGTCGGTGGACGCTCCGAGGTCGCGAGTGACGTTCTTTCACCCGGTGCTCCCGGCGTTTCTTCCCCAGATCCAGATTCGAAGGCTGTCCGTCGGGCAGGGCTCGGTTGATCTGACCATGTACCGGTATCGCGAAGGGGTCAGCCTCAACCTCGAGGCGAAAGAAGGCCCGGTTGAGGTGGTGGTGGTGAAGTAGCTTAAGACGGCTGGAAAATTCGTCGCTTTCCCGCGGCACTCATGCTAGTTGCCCGTTTCGATTGGTAGTGGCTTGAAGCGAGGCTGTGCTGAAGCGTCTGCGAGGGCCTGACCCCTCGCTGGCGGCCAACCCCTCGTCAATAGAATCCTGCGAAGCAACTCAATGGCTTTGAGCAGGTTCACCTGTCAGGAGTCGCGCAACATGATCCAGAGATCCCCCGCGAAGCAGAGCGCGCAGCGCGCCGGCTTTCGCATCCCGAAATCAGCGAGCGGCGTTGCCGCCCTTGTTTCTTTCGCCTGGTGTGCCTCCACCTGGGCCAGCGAAGCGGACCTGGCTCTTCCCGACTTGTCCTCGGTCCAGTTGTTCGGGCAAACGAACGGTCGAACGCTGCTCATCTGGGGACTGCTGATCTGCGTTCTTGGGCTGCTGTTCGGTTGGTGGCAGTACGCGCAGTTGCGGCGCTTGCCGGTGCATCGGTCGATGCTCGAGATTTCGGAGCTGATCTACGCCACCTGCAAGACCTACCTGATTACCCAGGGCAAGTTCATCCTCATCCTCGAGGCGTGCATCGGCGCGATCATGGTCGTCTACTTCGGCGTGCTCCGGCACCTGCCGCCGGCGACAGTGGCGATCATCCTCGTCTTCAGCCTGATTGGCATCGCCGGCAGCTATGGCGTCGCCTGGTTTGGGATTCGGGTGAATACCTTCGCCAACTCCCGAACCGCCTTTGCGAGCCTTGGCGGAAAGCCCTACCCCGTCTACGCCATTCCGCTCAAGGCGGGAATGAGCATCGGGATGATGCTGATCAGCACCGAGCTTTTCTTGATGCTGCTGATCCTGCTTTTCGTACCGGGCAACCTGGCCGGTCCATGCTTCATTGGTTTTGCGATCGGCGAGTCGTTGGGTGCGGCGGCGCTTCGAATCGCGGGCGGCATCTTCACCAAGATCGCCGACATCGGCTCGGATCTGATGAAGATCGTCTTCAACATCAAGGAGGACGATGCCCGCAATCCCGGGGTGATCGCCGACTGCGTAGGCGACAACGCGGGGGACTCGGTCGGTCCGACTGCCGACGGCTTTGAAACCTACGGCGTCACCGGCGTCGCCCTGATCACCTTCATCATCCTTGCCGTGGCCGATAAGGGGATTCAGGTCCAGCTGCTCGTGTGGATCTTCGTGATGCGCCTGATGATGGTGATCTCCAGCTTCATCTCCTACGGGGTCAACGAAGCGGTGCAGAAGGGCCGGTACGGCAACGCCGAGAAGATGAATTTCGAGGTTCCCCTCACCAGCCTCGTCTGGCTGACCTCGATCGTTTCGGTCGGGATGACTTACCTCATCTCCTACCTCCTGCTCGAGAACCTCGGGGATGGCACGCTGTGGTGGAAGCTTTCCACGATCATCAGCTGCGGCACCATCGCCGGCGCGGTGATTCCGGAAGTCACCAAGGTCTTCACCTCCACCGAGTCGGGGCACGTGCGCGAAGTGCTCACCGCATCGCGCGAAGGCGGCGCCTCCCTCAACGTCATTTCGGGTCTGGTCGCCGGCAATTTCAGCGCTTACTGGATGGGCATGGTGATCGTTTTCTTGATGGGCGTCGCCTTTGTGGTGAGCAGCTTCGGCCTGGGTCAGCTGATGCTCGCGCCGGCGGTGTTTTCTTTTGGATTGGTGGCCTTTGGTTTCCTGGGAATGGGTCCGGTCACCATCGCCGTCGACTCCTACGGCCCGGTGACCGACAACGCGCAATCGGTCTACGAGCTGTCGTTGATCGAAAACGTCCCCAACATCAAATCGGAAATTCGCAAGGACTTCGGCTTCGATCCCAACTTCGAGAAAGGCAAGGAGCTCCTCGAAGAGAACGATGGAGCGGGGAACACTTTCAAAGCGACCGCCAAGCCGGTGCTGATCGGAACGGCGGTGGTGGGCGCGACGACGATGATTTTCTCGATCATCATGCTGCTCACCCAGGGTTTGTCGAAAAATCTGGACAAGCTCTCGCTGCTCAACGCGCCCTTCCTGCTTGGCCTGGTGACTGGAGGCGCGGTGATCTTCTGGTTCGCCGGCGCTTCGATGCAGGCGGTTTCGACGGGTGCCTACCGCGCGGTCGAGTTCATCAAGGCGAACATCAAGCTCGAAGGCGTCGAGAAAGCCTCGGTCACCGACAGCAAGCGGGTGGTGGAGATCTGCACCCAGTACGCTCAGAAGGGGATGTTCAACATCTTCCTCGTCATCTTCTTCAGCACGCTCGCTTTCTCATGCCTGCAGTCGTTTTTCTTCATCGGCTATCTGATTTCGATCGCCATCTTCGGCCTCTACGAAGCCATTTTCATGGCCAATGCCGGAGGCGCCTGGGACAACGCCAAGAAATTGGTCGAGGTGGAGCTCAAGGAGAAGGGCACCCCTCTCCACGCGGCCACTGTCGTGGGCGACACCGTCGGCGACCCGTTCAAGGATACCTCGTCGGTGGCAATGAACCCGATCATCAAGTTCACCACCCTCTTCGGCCTGCTCGCGGTCGAGTTGGCAATCGAGCTCGACCGCAGCCTCAGCCTGGTGCTCGCCGCGGTATTCCTGGCGGTCGCCTTCGTGTTCGTTTGGAGATCGTTCTACAAGATGCGCATCGAGACCACCGTCAAGTCCCAGCAGCAGGCCCCCTCGAAAGTGGGAGTCCGGGCCGCATAGATCGGTTGCGATCGGCGCGCCGAGCGGGAGATACCAGTGAGTGCTGCCGGGATGTCCTTGCTCAGGCTCACCTTTCTTGGCACGTCGGCGGCTCAACCGACGATCCATCGGAACTTGTCCGGGATCGCGGTGAAGGCGGACACCGACCTGCTCCTCTTCGACTGCGGCGAAGGTTCCCAGCGTCAGATGATCCGGTTCGGCACCGGGTTTTCAGTGGATGCCGTCTTCTTCACCCACTTCCACGCCGACCATTACTTGGGGATCATCGGGTTCATCCGCACCCTGGGAATGGGAGGGCGAGCGGAGCCGCTGGTCCTTTACGGCCCGCCGCCGGCGAAGCGACTGCTCCGGCAAGCCGTCCTCCTGGGCGTTGATACCCTGAAGAAGACGATCGGCCTGGGCGCTTTAATCTGGAGAAGGCGCGGTTGCTTTTTGTGCGTGAAGGGCCGGACTTCGGCCGCCTGCAACGTGGCGAGTCCGTCACCGCGAGCACCGGGCAGACAATTCATCCGGCGGACGTCCTTGGGCCTTCGCGGCCCGGGCGCCGGATCGTCATTTCCGGCGACACGCGGCCATGCGCGACGGTGATCGCCGCCGCGAGGGACGCCGATCTGCTGATCCACGAATCCACTTTCTCCGATGACGAGCAGGAGCGAGCGCTGGAGACGCGCCACTCCACCGCGCGCGAAGCGGGGCGGGTTGCCAAGGAGGCGGGAGCTCGCCGGGTGATCCTCACCCATCTGTCCTCGCGCCACGATCCGGATCCCTCCAAGCTTCTCAAAGAGGCGAAGGAGGAATACTCGGGTCAGATCGAGGTCGCCCACGACGGGATGACCGTCGAGATTCCGCTGCGCGAGTGATCCAATTCCGCGCGCTGCAAGCTCACTTCTCTTGCTTGTGCGCAGGCAGCGTGCGCCCCAGAAAGCTGCGGATGTCGGCCGCGACGAGAGCCCTGATTGCACGCTGTGGCCCCTCAAGCCGTGCTCTGCTGGCTAGCGCACGGTCGCCTGAGTCAGCGCGCGATGGACGGACTCGAGAGCCTTGCGCGCTTCGAGCAGCTCTGCTCGCTCCGTGGTGAGATCGGCCACCTGGCGCGCGAGGACATCGCGCTCGCTGTTGAGCGCATCGAGCGAGCGGCGCAGATTGTCGGAGTGGTCGCGGGCCGCCTCGAGCTCGCCAGCGAGTCGCTCCTCCTCGGCCAGGCTGTCCGCCAGCGCCCGGTCCCGGGTGCTGATCTCTTGAAGGAAGCTCTCCCTCTCGTGGTTGGCGCTTTCGATCGCCTGCCGGGCGTCCTGAAGCGCGAGCAGCGCCTCATTCCGTTCGCCTTCGAGGGACGCCAACTCGCGCTCCAACTCGGCGAGAAGCTTCGCCCGCGCGTCCATTTCCGACGAGAGTCGCCGCGCCTCGTCCATTCGAATCCGCGCCTCTTCGGTTGCCTTCTCCGAATGCCGGCGCGAGCTCTCCAGATCCTGGGTCAGGTTGAGGTTGAGGGCCTTGAGCCGCGAAACCTCCGCCTGCAACGACGAAATCCGCTCCACGGCAAGCAACCCGGCTTCGGCCACGGTTGCCGGCAGGGGCTCGGGGCGGGGGTTTTCGCGCGCCGCGCGCAGGCGTTCCTTGAGCTTCGCGCGGCGGCTTTCGGCGCTTGGCTCGGCACCGTGCTCCTTCCCGTTCCCGTTCCCGTTCCGCTTTGCCGATTCTATTCGCTTCGGCTTTGCCGCCGGTTCTTCCACCACTCCGGCCTTGGGCGCGGGCTCCGCGCGAACACGCGCGCCATCGTCCGCCTCCGCGACTCCGTTCTGGGTGGAAGAAGCCCGCTGCGCTTCCGCGCTCCGAGCCCGGTCGAGCCGCGCTTTGATTTCCGAGGAGAGAGCTTCGGACGCGGATTGCACCGGAACATCCGCGATCGAGGCCTGCCCGGACGGATCCTCGGCCGCACCACCCAGGCGAACGCGCGGTTTTGAGCGGGAGACATTCTGGTCGAAGGCTTTCTTCATCGAAATCCCCTCAATCGCGTTGGAGCGCACATTAGCTCGCGCGCTGGGCGTTGGCCGATGGTTTTTCGGTCAGCCGGGACAATACCTCGGCAATCACCGCATCGATGTCATGCGCTCCCTTGCAGCCGGGGTGTGCCACGAAGACGGGGACGCCCTCACTCGAAGCCTGGGCGAATTTGGTGCACTGGCGGACCACGCGGGTGACCAGGTACTCCGGATAGTGCTCCCGCAACGCCTCCAGCGCTTCCTTGGCGAGCTTGAAGGTGGCGTTGAATGCGTTGACGATGATGAAAACGTGGTCGAGGACGTGGTTGAGATCTTCCTCCAGGCTCTGGACCGTTTCGAAGAGCAACTTCAGGCCATGGAATGAAAGGAAGTCCGGCAGCACCGGGACGAAGAGATCGTCCGCCGCCATCAGCGCATTGAGGTTGAGCAGGCCGAAAGAGGGCGGCGCATCAAACACGAGCAGGTCGTGCTGCCCCTGGATTTCCCGCAGTGCGTTTCGGAGCTTGAACTCGCGACCGGCCATCGGCATCAGCGTGAGATCCGCGGTGCTCATCGACAGGTTGGCGGGGATGAACTCCAGATTGGGCAGAGGCGTTTTCTGGATCACCTCGGTCAGCGGTACCTTCTGGGCAAAGACGTCGAGGAGGGTCTTGCGAAAGTCCTCGCCCTCGTACCCCATGCACTTGGTGGCGTGCCCCTGGGGGTCCAGATCGACGAGCAGCACCCGGTACCCCATCTCCGCCAGCCGGTACCCATACGAAGTGGAGAGCGACGTTTTTCCGGTTCCGCCCTTGAAGTTCAAGAACAGCTGTTTGCGGTGGCCCAGCGGTGGAGGAAATTTGGAGAGTTTGGCGCGCAGCTCCCAAACCTCGTGCCCGCTGTACGATTCACCTTTGCGGGAAGAAAGTTGCCGTTCCGGGATGCCCAGCATCTCCGCGACCCGAACAGCTTTGTACGATGGTGCTTCCATAGCACTCCTCTCCACGTCACGCGGCAAAGTACTTGAGTCCCCGGCGGACGACTTGACCTCTGGCCACCAGAAGCTCGCACGCTTCCTGGGCCGTCTCTGGCATGCACTTGCCTACGGTGGCCAGCTCGCCCAGCGTACAGCCTCGAAGTGCGCCGCGAATCTCGAACATGATTGCCGTACATAAGAGCTCGGGCGTCGGCGCCGGCCCGGTCGGCACCCGCGGGGTCGCTTCGCGCGGCTCGGACTCGAGGACGGCCTGCGCTTCCCTCGGCTCGCCGGGGCCGGTGGCGAAGTTGAGGTAGCCCTTCACGAATGCCTTCGACCGGCCGTCGGATCCCAACGGGACGGAAGGGAGCGCCGACAGCCGCCGCACTTCTCTTCGCCGCTGGCGATCGTCGAGCTCGACCACCGAAGAGACGTCCTTGCCCAGGATGCGCGACAGGCTCTGCGCGGCGGCGTCGCGCACTTTCGGGTCCCGGTCGGCCAGAGCTTCGAGCAAGAGCGACCGCGCGCGTTCGCCGTTGCTCGCCCCAAGCACCAGAGCCGCCAGGGACCTCACTTCGGGCTCCTCATCGACGATCGCTTGTTCCCCCAGCTTGAGCGCGGCGCTGCCGCTCAGGCCCAGGGCGAGCAGCGACGCCCTTCGCCGAACGGCGCGATCTCCATCCTTGATTGCCGCCGCGACGTGGGGACCTGCTTGTGCCGGGTCGAGCGCGATCAACGCCTTGAGGGCGGCGATGCGGACCTCGGGAATTTCCGCGCGCAAAAGCGGCGCGATGATCGGCACGCCCTCGGCACGCACCAAAGCGGCGAATGCCCCGAGCAGCGCCACCTGCACCTCGGCGTTGGTCTCGGCGTGAAGGGCGGAGGCCAGCGCTCCGCCCGCGACGGGATTGCCCAGCGCCTTGAGGCGTTCGCACGCCCGTTTGCGCGCCGCCGGCTCCGGCGAGGACAGCTCGCGGACGGAAAATCCGAACAGCGTCTCCTCGGTCGTGCCGCTGGAGGCCAGCGGCGCGGAAGATTCGGGCACCTGCTCGTTGGAAATCGCCAGACGACCCTCGGACCGGAGCCTTTCGGCGTGCAGCGTCACCGCCGATGGGGAGGCGGGCGGCGCGGAAAGGACGCTCTCCCCCTCGCCCGGGTCGCCGGCAGCGTCGTGGGGCGCATTCCGGGCCGACCTATTCGAAGTCGTGCCATTCGAAGTCGTGCCATTCGCGGTCGCGCCATTCGCGGCGGGTCGAGCCGGGACCTTCGCCGGAGGCGCGGTCTTGGGTGCGAGCGCCTCGCTTCGAAGCTCGGAGATGAAGCTCGCCAGGTCGAATGGGGATTCTCCATCAGCGGAGGGCCTGTCGGAATCATGAATGCGGGCCGCCTCAATCAGCTTACCGAGCAACGTCGCGCGCTCGGCCCTCAGGGCGTCATTGAGCTTGTCGAGCTCATCCCGCTCGCTCCGGGAGCGATTGATTTGCACTTGAAGCTCGGCCACCTGGCCACGCAAATCGATCTCCCTTTGCGCGGCGGTGCCCAACTCGTCTTTGAGTCGTTCGATTTTTGCGTGCGCGACTGCGAGGTCGGTGTAGAGCTGCTGCGACCGAGCCTCGAAATACACAATTTTTTCCAGCGCGCTCTTCAGAAGGGCATCTGGATGCTCATCCCTCAAGGCCGAAAGACCTCCCGCGAGAGCCTACAGCGCTGTAGCGCATTGTCGTCTTTTCCACCCAGCTTTCCGTTCAATCGCCCCAGATGGAGGGAGTCTACGCTTAACCGGGAACGAATGTAAGTCCAGAAAAAGACTCAAGGATCATGCTCAGCGCGATCGGGGGGTCAGCTGCTTTCGCCGGCGGGAGCTGCCGGCGGTGCCCCATTCATCAGCGAGCGGAGGGCGTCGGCGGCCGCTGACAGCCGGCGCACCGCGACCCGAACATCGGAAGATCTGGCAAGGACATCGGTGCCAAGCGCCTCGACCTTCGCGCGGGCGACGGATTCGAATCGGTCGGCGTTGTCCGCGTCGTCGTTGCACCATGCCTGGTGCGACATCGCCAGCTCGAGGTGCCCGCGCGAGCAATCGGCCTCTGCCCGCAGCACCGGATCGTTCATTTCGCTGAGCAGCCGTTCCACTTCCGCGAATGTCTTCTGCGCCTCCTCGATCTGCTCCAAAGAGGCGAGCACTCCACCGAGGTGGGCCAGGGCGATCGAGGACTGTCTTCGATCGCCGGCTTCCTGAAGCATCTTCGTTGCCTTCTGCGCGTAGACCTTGGCCTCGATGAAGCGGCCCTCCTCCCAGAGGGTGCTTGCCAGGCAGTCCAGGCTCATTCCTTCGTATCTTCGATCGCCCACTTCCCGGAGCGCGGTGATCCCTTTTTCGTAGTGAGCGCGCGCCTCGGGCAAACGCTTTTGCTCGCGGTACAGCAGGCCAAGGTTGGTCTCGAAAATGCCCTGGTATCGCCGGTCGCCGATCTCGCGGAGGGTATCGAGCGCATTGGCGTAGTGCAGCTCCGCGCTTTCGTGGCGCCCCAGCTCGTAATCGAGAATTCCGGCGTTGCCGTGAAGATAGGCCTGGAACCACTTGCCGGGAATATTCATCCCCGTCGCTGACCGGATGTTCTGTTCTGACTCCGGCAGCGTTCCCTGTTCCCGGTGCAAAATGGAGAGGTCGACCAGCAATGTTCCCTCCAGCGACAGGTCGGCCGCCTTCCGCGCGCAGGCAAGCGCCTCGGTGAAGTCGCGCAGCGCATTCCCGATATTGCCCGTGGTCTGGGAGAGCAGAGCGTGGGCCCGGAGCACCTGCCCGCGTAACGACGGCTCCACGGGTAGGCCGGTTCCCATCAAGATCGCGGCATTGAGAATGGCCTGGTGCGACTCGACCGGGCCGCGTGTGGTGAGGAGCGGGTCGAGATACAGAGCAAACCGCAGAGCGGCGGAGGCATTCTCGAGGCCTCGAGGATTGCTCGCGCATTCTCTTTCGAAGGCAGACAACAGATTCTCCGAGTTGAGCGCCATCATCCGCAGCGCCTCGACTCCGCCATGCTGGTGGACGACGGTGTGCCATCTCTGCGCGACTTCGAGGAAGAAACGGGTGTGCCGCTCCGAGGTTTTCGCCTGCTCTCCGGAAAGGATGAGCTGCTCGGCGACGAAATCGCGGATGGTCTCGTACATGCCAAACCGCAGCTCGCCGGATCCGGCTGCCTCTTCATAGGTTCGAAGCAGCGATTTCTCGCGCAACGCCTGAATGAGGTCGAGGATCGAGGCGCTTCCGGGGGTGCTCACCACCACCACCGCTTCGGCGGCATCGAGCGAGAAACCACCGCGGAAGACGGAACACTGGGCCAGCGCCGCGCGCTCCGCCGCGGAAAGCAGCTCCCAGGACCACTGGATCGCCCCGCGCAGAGTGGCTTGGCGCGACCGGGCGCCGCGCGCCCCGGTGGTGAGCAGCAGCAACGGATTGGAGGAAAGACCCTCCGCCATTTTCTCCGGGCTCAAGACGTTCATCCGGGCAGCGGCGAGCTCGATCGCCAGAGGAATTCCGTCCAGGCGCCGGACGATCTGCGCGATCGCCAGCGCCTCCTCCCGCTTGGGAGAATAGGACCAGCCTCGGACCGCCCGGACGCGATCGAGGAAGAGCTGCACCGAGTCCGAGCTTTCGATCCCCGCCGGGTCGGATTCGGAATCGGGCACCGACAGCGGCAGCACTTCGAATTGCTGCTCGCCCGGAATCCGGAGCAGCTCTCGCGAGGTGACGAGGAAACGGGTCCCCTCAGACAGCTTCAGCCAGGTTCCGACGGTGGTGGAGGCGATCTCAACCACCTGCTCGAAGTTGTCGAGGACCAAGAGTAGGGGGCCGCGGGCGGCGAGCGCGTACCCCAGCTGCTCGACCCCCTGATCGTTCGAGGGCCCGGTGGTCAAGGGAACCTTCAGCACCTGGGCGACCGCGTTCAAGAATCCATCGAGCGTCTTGACGTCGCTCAGGTCGCAGAACCAGACGCCGCCCCTGCCCCTCCCGGAAAAGCGCTCGAGCTGGGAGAGGGCAAGCTGGGTTGCCAGGCGCGTCTTGCCCACGCCTCCGGGCCCGAGGAGGGTCACCAGCCGCCCGCTCTCCTGAATCAAGGCCTCCAGCTGCTCGAGCTCTCGCAATCGCCCGACGAACTTCTTCGCCGGCGCCTCAAGATTGGTGGAGCGCACCTCGGTGTCGGTTCGCGAGGGGATGTCGATCCGCTGGAGCTCCGAGATCATCGCATCCATCGACGGGTATCGCTCGTGGGGCTTGGGACGCAGGCCTCGGAGAACGCCCTTGCGCAGATCGCTGGGGACCCCCTTCAAGCTGCGCGGCCGCTTCACCTTTCCGGCGATCACCTCCCCCATCAGAATGGGCAGGTTCTCGCCGGCAAACGGCCGCTCCCCGTAGAGTGCTTCGTAGAGCGAAACGGCAAAGCTGAACTGATCCGCCCGGGCATCGATGGCCTGGCCGAGCAGTTGTTCCGGGGCCATGTAGGCCGGCGTGCCTACCATCGCGCCGGTTCGGCTCACCTCGAGCGCGAGCTGCTTCGCCTTCGAGACGGTCAACGAGGCGAGCTCGATTTCGGTTGAGTCCGGGTCGCGTTCGTTGGCCCGGGCCAGCCCGAAATCAAGCACCCGGATCCGCCCATCCGTGCCGACGAGCACGTTTTCCGGCTTGAAATCCCGGTGCAGCACCTGGGCAGCATGGGCCGCCGCCAGCCCGCGGCCGGCTTCGACGAAATGGGCGACGATCTCGCGCCAGTTTCGGGGCGATTCCGCAAGCCAGCGCCGCAGCGTCCGACCGGAGACGTGCTCCATCGCAATGAACACGTGATCCTTGAAAGTTCCGACGTCGTAGATCGCGACCACATTGGGGTGCGACAGCCGCGCCATCGCCTGCGCTTCGCGTAGCAGGCGCATCTGCAGATGCTCCGGATCGTCCTCGTCCGGGTCCGCCCGCAAGAGCTTGAGCGCTACTTTTCGATCCAGCTGGGAGTCGTGGGCTGCGTACACCTCGCCCATTCCCCCGCTGCCGATCCGATCGAGAAGAACGTACCTCCCAAGCTCGGTGCCGCGCGGGAGTGCGACGGTCTTTGGTCGAACCCCACCGAGCGTCGGGCTGTCGATCGAGACCGCTCTCGATTCGAATTGGCGGAGGCGGTCGCGCTGCCGTTGCGCGGATTTCTCGGATGCACTCGACGGGGGTGCTTTCGCAGCCCCTCTGGAACGGTTTCCCGCCATTTCATCCGCGTCGGTGACCCGGGGTCCGAAAGCGACTCGTCAGGTCATTCTAGGCCCAAGCGTCCGGCTTGGCAGCGCGGGGAACGTGGTTTCCGTCCCTACAGCACCCGCTTTGATGACGCGCGTGAAATCGAGTCGCTCGCCATGTTCGAGTGCGCGGAAGTAGCGCCGTCCGCCCCGTTCTACGATCGCAGCAGGGGTTTGTAGCGGATCCTCTTCGGGCGCAGAGCCTCCGCGCCCAGGCGCTTGGCCTTGTCCGCTTCGTAGTCCTGGAAGTTGCCTTCGAAGAAAAAGACCTTGCTGTCCCCTTCGAAGGCGAGGATGTGGGTCGAGATCCGGTCGAGGAACCACCGGTCGTGGGTGATGATCACCGCGCACCCGGCAAAGCCGAGCAGACCCTCTTCCAGCGACCGGAGCGTTTCGACATCCAGATCGTTGGTGGGCTCGTCGAGGAGCAAAAGATTTGCACCTTTCTTGAGCATCTTCGCCAAGTGCACCCGGTTTCGTTCCCCGCCGGAGAGATCCTTCACCCGTTTCTGCTGATCGGCGCCTTTGAAATTGAAGTTCGCCAGATAGGCGCGCGAAGGCATCTTTCGCTGGCCGAGCTCTACCCACTCCAGTCCGCCGGAAACCTCCTCGAAGGCGCTCTTCTCGCCTTGCAGCGCATCGCGGCTCTGATCGACATAGGCGAGCTTCACCGTCTCCCCCATCCGCAGCTCGCCCGCATCCGGCTTCTCCACACCGGTGATCATCCGGAACAGCGTCGTCTTTCCCGCTCCGTTCGGGCCGATCACGCCGACGATTCCGCCCGGTGGAAGCTTGAAGCTCAAGTTGTCGATCAAAAGCTTGTCCGCGTAACCCTTGCGCAATTGCTTTGCTTCGACGACCAGGCCGCCCAATTTGGGGCCGGGCGGGATGTAGATTTCGCCGGTCACTTCGCGCTTTTCGGCCTGCTCGTTGAGCAACTCTTCGTAGGCAGCAAGGCGGGCTTTTCCCTTGGCTTGTCTGGCGCGAGGGGACATCCGGACCCATTCGAGCTCGTGCTGAAGCTGCCGCTGCTTCGCGGACTCGGCTTTCTCCTCGAGCCGAAGCCGCTCCTGCTTTTGCTCGAGCCAGGAGCTGTAGTTGCCCTTCCAGGGGACACCCTCGCCCCGGTCGAGCTCCAGAATCCACTGCGCGACGTTGTCCAGGAAATATCGATCGTGGGTGATCGCCACCACCGTCCCGGAATATTCTTTAAGGTGCTGCTCGAGCCAGGCGACGGACTCTGCATCGAGGTGGTTGGTGGGCTCATCGAGAAGGAGCAGCTCCGGCTTCTCGAGGAGCACCCGGCACAACGCCACGCGCCTCTTTTCACCGCCGGAAAGGACCGAGACCTGCGCATCGCCGGGCGGGAGCCTCAAGGCATCCATCGCGATCTCCAGGGTGCGATCCAGCTCCCAGCCATTCACCGCGTCGATCGCATCTTGCAGCTTGGCCTGTTCGCCGAGGAGCTTTTCCATTTCTGCATCCCCGACGTTCTCGCTGAAGCGGGCGGTGATCTCGTTGAACCGATCG
>WNEZ01002780.1_pt1 | contig 16101 bp, 18 predicted proteins | sample 5400521 | NCBI WGS metagenome assembly WNEZ01 (sample SAMN13153339, study PRJNA577476) | soil metagenome | isolation source: 120 cm saprolite under Douglas fir tree site 2 hole 1 replicate 1 | place: USA:California | collected 2015-04-18
AGCTGGGCGATGAACAACCTCGGCGCGCTCTACATCCGGCTGGAGCGGTACGAGGATGCGATCGGCCCGCTGGCCCGTGCCAACGAGCTCGAGGACAGAGTCGCCACGTTCCACAACAACCTCGGCATGGCGCTCGAGTTGACCAGTCGCTTTGCCGACGCCATCGAGCAGTATCGCGCGGCGCTGGCGATCGAGGGGACCTACGGCAAAGCTGTGGCGAACCTGCAGCGTGTCGAGCTGGTGAAGCAGGATCCGTCAATCACGCCGGTGAATCTGACGGAGCGGTCCAAGCAGTTCCAGCAAGAGGTCACGAAGTGGTGATGATCAGTTGTCGGCGAGCCGCCTCAAGAACCTGTTGAGGCGGCTTTCGCTGCTATGCGGATCCTCACCGATGTAATCCGCGCGCGCTTCGGCGAGAGAGGCGTGGAGCTCGGTGCGCGCCTCGGCGGCGCGTGAGAAGAGCGACGCTTCTTCGGGGGCTTTCGCCTCGAGCAGATCGGCCGCGAGCGCGAGCATCCGGCCGGCGAACGTCACGTAGGCCCGGACCATACCACCGCCCGAGGCACCGCGCTCGACCCATTCGGGGAAGCAGCCCGCCCACCACAACGCCAGCGCCGCGGCGTCGGCCGCCGCTTCGGCTTGGGCAACCGTGCCCTGCGGCAGGGCGGCGACGAAGCGCCACCACTCTGTCATACCGTCCTCGCCCTGCGCGATCTGGCTGTGACGATGAGCCGTCGCAAAGACGACGGGCAGTGTCGCCGCGTAGTCGGCAAGCAGAATGTCGCTGATGCCCCGGGTGCGGAGCTGGGCGCGAATCGGGACGTACCACAGCAGCGTGAGGGGAAGCGGAGCAGGCGCACCGCCGCGGCCCAAGACCGCCTCGAGGGCGGCCGGGGAATCGAGCACCGTGTCGACGGCCCCCGCCTGCAGCGCCTCATCGGCCTCGCGTCCTTCCGAGACATCCATCCGTGCGATCTCGTCTACCAGACAGGCGAGGTCGCCCCGGGTCAGCTGGCGATGGATGATAGGCCTGATCATGCTTCCCTCCCTTACGACGGACTTAGAAGCAAGCTTGGTGCCGGTCATCTATCTGACTATCGATCAATGCCTTAGATCAGAAACCGTCCGTCACGGTGTCGTCACTCTAGTGCGGAAAGCTGCAATCCGACACGGGAAGCGTGTGTGAGGCTGCTCACGCTAGTAAACCGCGGCTTGTGGGGCAAGCAGATAGCACTCGCCCCCTTGGAGTGCCAAGGCGGCCGGTTTAAGTTCCCGCTCCCATGAAAGCCACAGACATTCGCAAAGGTCACGTCCTCATGATCGACGGCCAACCGTGCCGCGTCATGGACTTCACCCATCGCACTCCCGGCAATCTGCGCGCGTTCGTGCAGGTCCGTTTCCGGAATCTTGTTTCGGGTAACACGTTCGATCAGCGTCTCGCCGCCACCGATTTCCTCAACGAAGCGCGACTCGACACGAAGGAAATGCAGGTCCTCTATCAGGACCAGGGTGGCGTGCATGTGATGGACCAGCAGACCTATGAGCAGTTCACGCTCGATGAGCGGGCCGTGGGCGAAGACACACCGTGGCTGCAGCCCGAGATGGTGGTGCAGGTGGAGTGGCTGGACGGACGCCCGATCGCGATCGAATTGCCCTCGGTGATCGAGCTGAAGGTGGTCGAGACGTCGCCCGTGATGAAAACCGCCACGAAGACCGCGAGCACCAAGCCGGCGAAGCTCTCGAACGGGGTGACGGTGCAGGTGCCCGAGTTCATCAGTCCGGGCGAAACAGTCCGGGTGGACCCCCGGTCGGGCCAGTATCTGGAGCGCGCTAAGTAGTCAGCTCCCGGTAGCGGTAGCAGGTCACCACGTGATCGTTCACCATCCCCACCGCCTGCATGAATGCGTAGCAGATCGTCGGCCCCACGAAGCGAAATCCCCGCTGCACGAGCGTCTTGCTCATGGCCGTGGACTCTTTCGTCTCAGCCGGTATACCGCGCAGCGTCTTCCAGGCATTCACCTTCGGCTTGCCGCCCACGAACTGCCAGAGCAACTGATCGAATGACTCGCCCCCGTCCTTCATCGTTAAGAAGGCGCGGGCGTTTCCTACCGCCGACTTCACCTTCTGCTTGTTGCGCACGATCCCAGGATCCCTGAGGATCTTGGCAATCCGGCGGGCGTCATAGCGCGCCATCTTGTCAGGGTTGAATCCCTCGAACGCGTGCAGAAAGGCGTCGCGTTTGCGCAGGATGATGGCCCACGACAGTCCCGCCTGGAATCCGTCCAGCACGAGCTTTCCAAATAGCTGGCGGTCGTCGTGAACCGGGACGCCCCACTCGGTGTCGTGGTAGGCGATCATCTGGGCGTCGTCGGATGTCCAGGGGCAACGTGTTGGCATCCCCAAAAGCTAGCACCCATTGAAAGAGGCCAGGAATTTCTTCCTGGCCTCTCTTTCGCGTCTGCGGAACTGCCTTAGCGGCTGAAGACTTTCTCGTCAGAGGTTACGGTGCGTTCGGTGACGGGACCCGCCGATCCCTCGACGATGATCACGAGGAACTTCGAGGTACGCCAGAAATCGACCGGCGACGTGATCGTGAGGCTCGAGACGCCGGAGTACTTGTTGTGGTCGTGCTGCTCGGCGATGAAGTCCAGATCCTGGAGCGACGCGATGCGGTATTCCGCCCGTGAGCTTGGCAGCGGAATCGACGTCACCTTGCGGGTGTCGATCGCCGTGAACAGTGACGGATCGAGATTGCGCGCCGGCTGCAGCGTCTTGCCCGTCCGCCAGAGGATGAAGAGCACGCGACCGCCGCCCTGCTCGGTGAGAATCCCCTTCTTCTTCAGCTCAGCCCGCGTGCCGATCACGTAATAGCCGGTGGACAGGCTGTCCCGCAGCGCGACGTTCTCGGCGGTCAGCGTGTTCACCTGCTCGGTGAGCAGATCGATGGTCGTCCGCTGCGACGCGATCACCGCTTGCATGTTGCCGACGGTCGTATCGAGCGTGGAGCGAAGGCTGTCCGACAGCGTGGTGAGGCTCTTGATCCGCTCGCGGCTTTCGTTGAGCGCGCGCTCGGTTTCGCCGACGCGGGCGACGACGTAGCGCAGCTTGGCGATGAGCGTGTCGTTCGCCGCGGTGATCGGACTCTCGCTCGACACGTGCAGCCGGTTGTTGCGGATTTTCGCCTTCGCGAGCTCGACGTTGACGTCGCTGATGAGGCGCGAGCTGATAGCGACTTCCTGCATCAGGCTATCCTTCTGCGAGTTGACCTGCTCCAGCTCGGCGAGTTTACGTTCGGTCTCCGCCGACGTGCCGCAGGCGGCCACGGTGAACACTGCGCCGAGGAGTACCAGTTTCAGCTTCTTCATTAGGACGGCTCCCCCATCGATCATGGTGAGACTAGCTTTGCCGCGATGCCGCGGCTGCACGTCGGTACATCCGGTTACAACTTCCCGGAATGGAAGGGAAGCTTCTACCCGCCCAAGCTCCCGAGCTCCAAGTGGCTCGAGTACTACGCGCAACAATTGGGCACCGTCGAGATCAACTACACGTTTTATCGCATGCCCACCGCCAAAACCATCGCCGGTTGGGACGCGGCGACTCCGGCTGGATTCACCTTCGTGGTGAAGGCCCCACAGCGCATCACTCACTTCGCCCGCCTGCGAAACATCGACGAACCGCTGCGATACTTCTGTGATACAGTTCGCAAGCTCACTGCCAAGCTAGGCCCAGTATTATTTCAATTACCCCCAAACTTCAAGAAGGACCTCGCGCGTCTCGGGGACCTTCTGACGCAATTCCCGACGGATGTCCGCGCGGCGTGTGAGTTCCGTCACGCATCGTGGTGGTCAGACGACGTCTACGAGCTGTTGCGGAGCACGAACACCGCGTTGTGCATCGCGGATACAGAGGAACGGACGACGCCGCTCGTCACGACCGCCGACTTTGGATACGTGCGGCTACGCGACGAGGGCTATGCTGAAGCCGGGCTCAGGGAGTGGGTACAAAGAATCCAGGCGCTGGGGGGCGCCTGGACTGATGCGTACGTCTTCTTCAAGCACGAAGAGAAAGGAGTTGGCCCCAAACTGGCGGCCGAGTTCCGGCAACTCTTCGGCTAGCGCTTGCCGGCGACTTTGCGGCGCTTCGCGGGCTTCTCTTTTTCCTCGCCCGGCGCAGACTCGAGACTCTGTTTCAGCGCCTGCATCAGGTCGAGCACCTTGGTCTTCGGCGCCTCCTCCGGCTCCTCGGTGATCTGCTTGCCTTCGACCTTCCTTTCGATCTGCTCCATCATGCGCTCGCGCACGTTGTCCTTGTACTTCTTGGCGTCGAAATCGGCGATAGCCGCCTGGTCGATCAGCTTGATCGCGAGGTCGAGCTCGGGCTTCTTCACCTCGACTTTGGGGATCGGCACTTCGGCGATGTCGCGGATCTCGTCGGCGTAGCGCAGCTGCTCCATCACGAGTCCGCCCTTGAGCGGCCGGACCATGATCAGGTACTGTTTGCCGCGCGCGGCGTACTGGCCGATCGCGACCCGCTTGGTCTTCTCCAGCGCTTCGGCCAGCAGCTTATAGGCGCGCTCGCCTCCCTTGTCGGGGCCGAGGAAATACGTGCGGTCGAGGTAGATGCGATCCACCTGCTCGGCGGGCAGGAATTCCCTGATCTCGACGGCGCCCGTCCCACGCTCCTCGAGCGCTTTCAGCTCTTCGGGCGTGAACGTGACGTACTGCCCCTTCTGGAACTCGTACCCCTTGATCATGTCGCTGCGTTCGACTTTCTCGCCGTCTTTCACGCAGACATACTGCTGCTTCAGGCGCGAGCCATCTTTCTTGTGGAGCAGGTTGAACGAGATCGCGGCCTTCGACTCGCCGGCAGCGAAGAGCTGCACGGGCACGGATACGAGGCCGAACGAGACCGTGGCGGAACCGATGGAATGGGCAGCCATATGAGGGTATGATACGCGCTCATGCCTGCACGTCGGAAGACCCAGCCGAAGAAGGGTGACGCGCTCAGCACATATCGGGCAAAGCGCGCGTTCGATCAGTCACCCGAGCCCGGCGGGCTCGTCCCCAAGCCCGGCCCGCGGCAGGGCGGCTTGCTCATCGTGCACATGCACGACGCCACGCGGCTGCATTGGGATCTGCGGCTCGAGATGGACGGCGTCCTCAGGTCGTGGGCCGTTCCAAAGGGACCATCCGCCAACCCCGCCGACAAACGACTCGCCGTCAAGGTCGAAGACCACCCGCTCGAGTACGGCGACTTCGAGGGCGTGATTCCGGAAGGCAACTACGGCGCCGGGACAGTGGTGGTGTGGGACCGCGGGATCTGGGAGCCCCTCGAAGATCCGCACGAGGGACTGGAAAAAGGGAAGCTGCTGTTCAACGTGAAGGGCTACAAGCTTCGGGGCCGCTGGACGCTGATCAAGCTCAAGAAGACCGAGAAGGAATGGCTCCTCATCAAGGAGCGTGACGAGTACGTCTCCACTGAGCCGTACACAAACGAATCCGTTCTATCCGGCCTGACCAATGACGAGCTGCGCAACGCGAAGCAGCGCGCCGAGCCGATCAAGAAGGAGCTCGAGAAGCTGGGCGCGCCCAAGCGCGCGCTGCGGGTCGAGGACACCGAGCTGATGCTGGCGGAGACCCGTGAAGAGCCGTTTAGCAGGGACGGCTGGGTATTCGAGGTAAAGCTCGACGGCTATCGGATGCGTGCCGCATGTCAGGATGGCGAGCCAATTCTCTATTCGCGTAAAGGGCTCGAGTACACGGAGTCATTCCCTGAGATCGCGCGGGCGGTCAAGGCGATTCCGTTCGAGGGCGTAATTCTCGACGGGGAGCTGGTCGTCCTCAACGAGGCGGGACGGCCTAACTTCAATATGCTCCAGGCGCGCGCCAGGCTCGGCGCGCCTGAGGCGAAGCGGGCGGCGATCGAAGCGCCGGCGACGCTGTACGTGTTCGATCTGCTGGCGTTCGGCGGGTACGACCTGCGCAAACTGCCGCTCGTCGCGCGCAAGGCAATCTTGCAGAAAGTGCTGCCGCAGACGGGACCGCTGCGCTACTCCGAGCACTTCGAGAAGAACGGGGAGGCGTTGTACGAGCAGGTCGTGAAGCTCGGCCTCGAAGGCATCATGGCGAAGAAGGCTGACAGCCCGTATCGGAGTGGCCGCTCCGGCGACTGGCTGAAGATCCGCGCGGATCGGATCGACGACTTCGTCGTCGTCGGGTTCACCAAACCCAAAGGCGCGCGTGGCGGCTTTGGGTCGCTGCACGTCGGCGCGTACAAAGACGGCAAGCTCATCTACTGTGGTCGCGCGGGATCGGGATTCACGGGCGATCAGCTCGAAGAGATTAGCGGGCAGCTCCAGGCGCTCGTCCGCCCGACGCCCCCGTGCGAGCCGCCGCCCGGGGGCGCGCTGCCGAAAGGACCGGATCACCTGTGGGTCGAGCCGAAGCTGGTCTGCGATGTGCGGTATAAGGAGATCACGAAGGACGGGCTGCTGCGGCAATCGGTGTTCGTCCGCTTTCGAGATGATAAGAAACCTGAGGATGTCACGATGCCGGGGACGCGGGACGCGGGACGGGGGACGAGTGAACCCGAAGCGGGATCCACCCGTCCCTCGTCCCTCGTCCCCCCTCCCCGAGAAGTCAAATTCTCGAACCTGGATAAGGTCTTTTGGCCCGACGAGAAGTACACCAAGGGCGACCTGATCGAGTACTACCGCTCGATGGCGCCCTGGCTGCTGCCGTATCTCAAGGACCGCCCTGTCGTGCTCACGCGCTATCCCGACGGGATCAACGGCAAGTCGTTCTACCAGAAAGACGCGCCGGGCTTCGTCCCGGATTGGATTCAGACGATCCCGATCTGGAGTGAAGACACGCAGCGCGACATCCAGTATTTCGTCGCCAACGACGTCGAAACACTTGTTTATCTGGTAAACCTCGGCACGATCCCGCTGCACATCTGGATGAGTCGGATCGACGATCTCACGAAACCCGATTGGTGCCTGATAGACCTCGATCCCAAAGACGCGCCATTCGATCACGTCATCACGCTTGCGAAGACGATGCGGAAAGTCTGCGAACAGGTCGAGATGCCGGCGTTCATCAAGACGACGGGCAAGTCGGGACTCCACATCATGCTGCCGCTGGGCCGGCAGATGAGCTACCAGCAGTGCCTTCAGTTCGCGATGCTGTTCGCGCGACTCGTGACCGATCGGCATCCCGACATCGCCACGACGCAGCGCACCATCAGCAAGCGGGAGGGCAAAGTCTATGTCGATGCCTTTCAGAATCGCGCCGGGCAGTTGATGGTCTCGGCCTACAGCGTGCGGCCATCGCCTGGGGCGCCGGTATCGATGCCGATCGAGTGGGACGAGGTGAACGGCAAGCTCCACAACAGCAACTGGACGATCGCGAATGCGCTGAAGCGGATGCAAAAGCTTGGCCACGATCCGGTCGTCAAAGTGCTCGAGACAAAGCCCAAGCTCATGGGCGTGCTCGAGCGTGTCAACAAGCTCATTGGCGAAGACTGACGACGCGCTGCTCGTTCGGCCGCACGATGCCCGCCTGCTGTACGTGCTCGCGCATGGGGCCGGTGCGGGGATGCGACACCATTTTCTCGCGCAGGCAGCAGACGTCTTCGCGGGTCGCGGGATCGCGACCTACCGTTTCGAGTTTCCTTATATGCAGGCCGGAAAGAGCCGCCCCGATTCTCCAGGGGTGGCGGAGTCCGCGGTGCGGAAGGCCGTTGCGGCAGCGGCGCACGCCGCGCCCGGGTTACCGCTCATCGCCGGTGGGAAGTCGTTCGGCGGGCGAATGACATCGCAGGCACAGGCTCATGAGCCGCTCCCGGGCGTCCGCGGCCTCGTTTTTCTTGGCTTTCCATTGCACGCGCCAGGGAAGCCAGGCACGAGTCGCGCGGAGCATTTAACGTCCGTTGACGTGCCGATGCTATTTCTGCAGGGGACGCGCGACGAGTTCGCGCAGCTCGATCTCCTGCAGCAGGTCGTGAAAGGCCTGGGCGATCGGGCGACGCTGCATTTGATTGCGGACGGTGATCACTCGTTCAGGGTCCCCAAGCTCACCGGAAAGAGCGAAGCGGACGTCATGAAAGAGCTGGCCGACACATTTCAGCAATGGGCCGACAATGTCTAACTACTGGTTGGTGAAAACCGAGCCGAGCACGTACAGCTACGACGATCTCGAACGCGCGCAGACGGCGGTCTGGGATGGCGTGAAGAACCCCGTCGCGCTCCGCAACCTGAAAGCGATGCACCCCGGCGACCAGGTGCTGGTCTATCACACCGGAGATGAGAAGGCGGTCGTGGGCTGGGCGACGGTGGTCTCGGCGCCGTACGCCGATCCCAAACAGAACGACCCGAAGCTGATCGTGATCGATCTCAAAGCGCACCGCCGGCTGCCGCAGCCGGTGACGCTGGCGCAGATCAAGTCCGACAAGACGTTTGCAGACCTGCCGATTGTGCGACAGGGGCGCCTGTCAGTGAGTCCCGTGACGGCGCCCCAGTGGAAGCGGGTCCTGCATTTGGCTGGCGCGAAAGACTAACGCTTCGCCTTTTCGGCGCGCGCCGACGCAATGCCGGCCGCGATCCCGGCGACGATCGCCGCGCGTCCGGCCGCCTTCAGGACCTTCCCCGTGCGGCGCAACGCGGCCTTGATACGCGCCTGCCGCTGCTTCGTCTTGGCCCGCTTCTGCGCTTCCGCAAGCAGCTTGTCGGCTTCGCGGGCAGCCGTCGCCGCCCACTTGCGGGCCGTCTTGGCGGCCTTGACGGCCGCCTTTTTGAAGCGCTCTGCGCTCGCAGCCATGACGTAATCCCTCGGTAAGGGTCGCCTATTGCTACGCCGTCAGGCCCCGAGAGTTTCGGCGGCTTTCCTGACGTCTTTCGCCTTGACCCAGAGCAATCCGCCATAGCGACCGCTTCCGGTCCGGACCGCGCTCACCGCCGTGACGTTGATGCCGGCGGCGCCGAGCCGCGACAACGTCGAGGCGATAGCGCCGACGCGGTCGTCACCTTCGATCAGGAAGACCGTCTTGGGCTTCGACAGCTTGAGTCCGGCACTCTTCGCGGCCATGAGAAATGCCGCCGCATCGACCGGCACGACGTCGATCTGCGATTTGCGCGCGCTTGGGAAGGCATGGACTGCCAGCAGGTTCACACCCGCATCGCGCAACGCGCCGAAGATCCGCGCTCCTTCTCCCGGCTTGTCCGGCGCGGTGACGTAGTAGTAGTCCGCCTTTCGGATGGTGTCCATCATTTCCTCCTTTTCTCTCAAGCCTCGCCTGAATACCCCCCTCTGGCAACCAGTGCAATGAAGCCCAGATCGAGAGGCTTCCGTACATTCCTATCATGGATACCGTCGCGGTGCGACTCGCGAAGCTCAAACGCGAAGCGCAGAAGGAATGGAAACGGAAGTGGCGGAAGAAGCTCAAGGACGCGACGCCCGCCACTTCCGCCGAGTGGCGCGCGCTCGCGGGCGACGTCGGGCTGGCGGTGCTCAAGGTCGCCCTGATTATCGCGCTGCCGTTTGCGGTTCTGGTGCGCGGCTCGGTGTTCATCTACGAACACGGAACGCGATCGGTCTGGTTGGCGGTGCTGACCGCCGGGATCCTCACGGGCGGCGTGGTGACGGCTTATGCGGTCTGGATCGCCCGCAGGTTCACCCGCCGCGGCGGTCGCGGGGGTCGAGGGCTCGTGATGCCGCTCGCCAAATGGATCGCGCTGCCGCTGGTCGTCTTCTATTGCGGCTATTCCTTACTCTATTTGGCAACCGTGAACGCCAAGTCCGGGCCCGTGCGGGCCTACTACAGGTCGGTCCATCCGCTGCTGCGCCTGGCACTGTCTACGCTGATTCTCGTGGATCGCGACATACTCATCACCGATACCGGCCGAGTGCCCGAGGACTATGGCCGGATGGGTCTCCCGGCCAACAACCGCACGCGGCACTACAAGCAGGCGGATGGTTGGATCCATGCCGTCGATCTGCGCACGACGGGACGCGGCGCGATCAAGAACCGCGGCATGCAGTTCTACTTCTGGTTGATGGGATTCGATACGCGGCGGCACGTGGGCACCGCCGATCACCTGCACGTGGAATTGAACTAGGCGAACAGCTGCTGCAGCTCGGCGAACGGAATCCCGTACGCCTCGAGTGTGCCGTACGTACCCTTCTCCTTCCACTCGCGCGCCATGCGCCGCACCAGGCCCAGAGTCGCGCGCATCGGTGCCGAGCCGAATGTCACCCGGCGCACGCCGAGGGCGGCGAGCTCTTTGAGGGTGGGGCCGTTGGGCGTGCCCAGGATGTTCACCGGCGCGCGAATCTGTTGGACCAGCTGCTCGATCGTGCCGCGATCGCCGACGAACGGGACGAACACGGAGTCCGCGCCGGCTTCGCGGAACGCATTGCCGCGCCGTACCGTTTCAGCCAACCGTTTGTCGCGCGGGATTTCCGGTGCTTCGAATGCGTCGGTGCGGGCGTTGAGCACGAGGCGAACACCCGTGGACTCCGCAGCCTTGCGCGCAGCCCGCACCCTCTCTACCGCCAGCGTGAATTCGATCAGGTGCTTCTCTTCGATCCGGTCTTCGAGATTCATTCCCACCACACCGGCATCGATCGCTCGGCGCACCGTCTCGGCGACCGCCGCAGGCTCGCGGCCATAGCCGGCCTCCAAGTCGGCGGTGATGGGAACCGCAATGCGGCGTGTGATCCGCGCGACCGCCGCGAGCATCTCATCCCGGCTGATGCGCTCGCCGTCGGGATAGCCGAGGCTGAACGCGATCCCCGCGCTCGTTGTCGCGAGGGCGGGGAAGCCGGCCTCGACGAAGATGCGGGCGCTGCCCGCATCCCAGGCGTTCGGCAGGACGAGCATCGGCCCCTCGACATGGAGCCGGCGCAGCAGTTCGGCTTTCGTCGCGCTCACCGCGCCAGACGATAGCCGGTTTTTCGAACGGTGAGAATATGCTTGGGGCTGGCGGGATCGCGCTCCAGCTTGCGGCGCAGCTCTGCGACGTGCGTGTCCACCGTCCGGCTCATCACCTCGGCGCTGTAGCCCCAGACTTCGACCAGCAGCTCGGAACGGGTGATGCATGCCCCGTCGCGACGGATCAAGGCGAGCAGCAGGTCGTACTCCTTGGGCGTCAACGCGACGGGCGCGCCGTCGCGCAACACCGTCCGCGACGGCGTGAGCACCTCGATCTCACCGAACTTGTCGAAGGGCGGGTCAGGGGGCCCGCCATTCTTGCGCGGCTCGACGACGCGGCGCAGCAATGCCTCGATCCGCGCGAGGAGTTCGAGCACCCCGAACGGCTTCGTGACGTAGTCGTCGGCGCCGAGCCGCAAGCCGCGAACTTTGTCGGCCTCTTCGCCCCGTGCGGTCAGGATGAGGATCGGCATCCCGTGGCCGTCTTCGCGGAGCGCGCGCAGGACGCGGAAGCCGTCCATCCCGGGCAGCATCAAGTCGAGGACGATCAGATCGGGTTTGGACGTCTTCGCGCGCGTCAGGCCGCGGGCACCATCCTTGGCGACTTCGACCTCGTAACCCTCGATCTCGAGGTTGTTGCGCAGCCCGTATGCGAGGTCGGGGTTGTCCTCGATCACGAGGATCCGTTTTTGATGAGTCATCGGAGGACTCGAGCTCATACGGGCAGCTCGATGACGAAGCGTGTTCCTCCCCCGACCGCCGGGCCGTTTTCATCGATCCACGCGCGCCCGTGGTGCAGGGTTGCGAGCTCCCGCACGACTGCGAGGCCGATGCCGCTGCCCGCGACCGCCGATTCACGGTCGCGTTCCAGCCGCCAGAACCGCTCCCACACCCGCTCGCGGTCGGACCGGGGAATGCCCGGACCGCCGTCGTCCACCCACAACTTGGCGACGCCGTTTCCGCGCGTCGCGCCGATGCGCACGTCTTGACCCGCAGGTCCGTACTTCACCGCGTTGTCGAGCAGGTTCAAAAGCATCTGGCGCACCGCGCCCGGATCGGCGGTGACGACGAGATCTTCCGGGATCGCCGCGGAGATCGTCGCCGCGCGGGCCGCGGCGAGCGGCGCGAACCCGTCGATCACTTCCTGGACCAGCGGACCCAGTGCGGTCGGTTCCGGCGTGATGTGCGCGGTCTGCCGCTCCGAGCGCGAGAAGTGCAACAGGTTCTCGACGAGGTGCGTCAGTCGCCGGGCTTCCTGATCGATGATCGCCAGCGAACGGCGACGCTCTTCGTCGGAGCGCACGCGACCGAGCGTCAGCGTCTCGGAAAACATCCGGATCTGGGCCAATGGCGTGCGCAGCTCGTGCGAGACGCCGGAGATGAAATCGGTGCGGAGCCGGGTGAGCTGAGATTCGCGCCGTAACTGGAAGAGCGCCGTGCCGATCAACACGGCCGTCAGTCCGAGCAGGCTGAGGATCAGCGAGAGGCGGGACTTCGGCAACCCACCGATGATCAGCTTGTCGGCTACCGCTCCGCGCAGCGTCGCCTGGGCGTAGAGATCTCCCATATCGGTGCCGATCGTGTCGCGCGCGGTGAACGGTGACGTGTACTGCACGGCGGAGCGATAAATCTCGGTTCCAAACCGGTCCGTGATGATGATGGAGCCCATCGAATCGTACTCGACCCCACCCGTCAGGGGTCGTGGCAGCAGCGGATATTTCTCCGTTGCGTGGACGACGAGGGGCCGCAGCGCGGCTGGTTTGGTTTCGAACCCTAGTGCGGTCCGCAGCGATCCCTGAGAATCACGCAGCACGGTGTACACGACGTAGCGACGGTCCCAGCCCGGCTGTCCCAGAATGCTTCCCATGTGCCACGAGGAGTCATAGACCGTGCGCGTGTGGACGGGGAGCGTATCGATCAACCACTTTCGGACTCCGGGCGGGACGGCGGGCCCGGATGTCTGGAGCTGCCCCGTTGCCAGGTCCATTCGGAACGTGAAGCGGATGTATGGAGCGAGTGAGAACTCGTGCTCCATGACGTCAAAGTGCAGGTCCGCCGGGCGGGGAAGCGGCTTGTGCGGCGCCATTTCATGGGCGTGCTGAATCGATTGCAGCAGCGGTTTGACGGCGTAGAAAATCTCGATGGCGCTGCGCTGCGCGACGCGCGCGGCCGCGAGGGCCGCGTAATCGCGCAGCACGCGATCCGCTTGCGCGCGGTGGTAGCGCGCCGTTTCGTACGCCTGAACCGCGAGCGCGGCCGCCACGGCGAACGCCAGCACGAGCAGCACGCCGACGACGGCGCCGCGTCTCACCCGGAAACGAGTCATCGTTTGAACAATCCCTCTTCGACGCGAAACCGGCAACAGTTTCCCAACTCGACTGGACGGTTCTCTGACAAAGTCGCAGCGCGGACTCGCTTACATTCCGGACGGAAAAGAGAAGGTCGCGGCGTGAGTGTCGACGGCCACTCTGCCCGACCTCGCCAACCCGGAGCGCATGAATGGCTCCGGGTTTGGTTTTTTTGCAGATCGAAAAGGCGAAGGCACACGCCGTGAATCGCGTGTGCCTTGCCCCGTCACAGACCTATCGAATCAGCGGTTCGACATTGCCGGCACGACACGCATCCGGCTCAGCATCTCGGCAACCCGTTCCGCCGCGATCCCAAGAACACAACCGATCACGAGCGCGAGCACGACCCGGATCGCCCCGTTCATGGCGAATGTCCTGAAACCCATGGCGAGGTAGGTCGCGGCGCCGACGATCGCGCCCGCCGTATAGCCGAGCAGCGGCACGCGAGCTTGGTAGACCATCCCGAATACCGCGACGCCTAGGACGAGCGCGTCCACGAACGCCTGTCTGCCGAGCGCGGCTGAGATGGAGATGTACAGAGCTGCCCAGACGACGCCGGAGACCGTCCCGAGCACCGACTTCTGCAGCCCCATCACGCCGCCGCCGGCTCCCACGAAGCAGCCAAGACCGACGATCACGGGCCACAACTGGAGATTCACTTTCAGGAGATGCGAGATGGCGGCCCAGATGGCCGCAACGATCGCCAGGCTCAATGCTTTGGTGGTTGAAGCGCTCATCGGTTGGGCCTCCTCCATGAAGGAAGAATGCGGCGCCAACATAATGAACAAGCCGTGCGCGGTGCAACGCCGTCGTGCTAAACCTGTTGAATTACATAGGCTTCCATCGCGTAGTACTCGGGCAGCCCGAGCCGGTCGGCGCGCGCCGCCGTCTCGAGATTCCGTGCCTCCACCCGCTGCCAGAACTCACGCTCGTCGTAGCCGGGGAAGGGCGCCTCGTCTTTCTGCGACTGATGACGGAAAATGGCGAGGATTTTCGCGTTCAGCTCGTCCTGCGACAGCGGGACGAGCACGTCCGCCTCGGTCAACGACCATTCCTGCCACGCGCCACGGTACAGCCACACCTCGGGTTGCTGTCCTTTGTACCGCTCCAGCGCGCGCTCCACGGCCGCCTTGCACGTGCGGTGCGTGCCGTGCGGATCGGAGAGATCGCCGGCGACGAAGACGAGATCGGGACGCGTCTCTTCAATCAGACGCAGCACGATCGCGATGTCGTCCTCGCTCAGCGGCCGCTTCCGCACTTCGCCGGTGCGATAGAAGGGCAGGTCGAGGAACCGCGCGGCATTCGCGGGAATCCCGACCGCTGCCAATGCGGCAATCGCTTCCGACTCGCGAATGAATTTCTTGAGGTTTTGGACGACCGGGATGTCGACGTCCCCCGGCGCCTTCTGCTCCATGCCGGCATTGACCGTGCTGCGGGCGCGCTGGACGGCGGAAGAGTCGAGCCCCAGCGACTCGGCTGCCCGCTCGACGAAGTCGAGATGGCGGGTCACATCGTGATCGAACACCGCGATGTTGCCGCTCGTCATGTACGCGACGACGATCTGGTTCTCGTTCTCCCACAGCTTGCGCAGAATGCCGCCCATCGAGATGACGTCGTCGTCGGGATGCGGCGAGAATACGAGCACACGCTCGTGCGCCGGCAGTTTCGCGCGACCGCGAATCTTGTCGCGCATCCGGTTGAAGACCTGGCCGTTGATGGGACCGGCCGAGCCGGCGCGCGACGACGGCGCGCTCGACCATCGCGGGCGTCCAGTCGATGCCCTCCAGGATCCAGGGCGTCTTGATGCGCGTCAAATCGGCCGCCGCCGGCAGGTCGAGGTAGCACGTCACACTCTGGTGGCGCTGCAGGAACGTCGCGGCGACGTCGGTCGAGATTTCGCCCTCGACCGCGCGCGCCACGATCGCCGCCTTATGCTCGCCGGTCGCCAGCAGCGCGATCTCCCGGGCATCGAGGATCGTCGCGACGCCCATAGTGAGCGCTTCGCGCGGCACATTTTCTACGCCGAAGAAGTCGGCCGCGGCGTCCTTCCGGGTCAGCGTGTCGAGCATGACGATGCGGGTCCGCGAGGTTGCGTCGGAGCCAGGCTCGTTGAATCCGACGTGTCCCGTCTTGCCGATGCCGAGCAGCTGGAAGTCGATGCCGCCGGCCGCCCGAATGGCCGCTTCGTACGCCTCGCACGCCTCGGCCACCCGCTCGCGTGGGGTCGTGCCGTCGGGGATGTGGACGTTCTCCTTCGCGATGTTCACATGCGCGAAGAAGTTCTCCCACATGTAGCGGTGATAGCTGTGGGGGCGGTCGGGCGCCATCGGATAGTACTCGTCGAGATTGAACGTGATGACGCGCGAGAAATCGACGTCGCCCGCCTGATGGCGGCGGATCAGCTCCTCGTACACCCCCAACGGGGTGCTGCCTGTGGCGAGCCCGAGCACCGCCCGGCCCTTGGTGCGGGTCTCGCGCTGAATGATCTCCGCAATGCGGTCGGCGACCGCGAGCGCCAAGTCGCTGTGTTCAGGAAAGACGACGGTGCGGAGTCGCTCGCGGTCGCGCGAGCTCTCGATCGTGGGAGGTAGGGCACGACGCGCGGCAGCCTTGGCCATCTACACCTTCACTTCGATGGCCGCCCCACGCTTGTACCGCACGTATAACCAGGCCATCGGGACGATCAGCATGCCGGCGGCGATGATCGTGAGGGCGAGCAGCAGGGCGGCCAGCAAGACCGCCTGCTGCGAGGCTTGCGCCGCCTGGAACATGGCGGCATCCTGTTTCGCGAGCAGGACGATCATGGCTTGGCGCGCATCCGTGC
>WNEZ01005682.1_pt1 | contig 16100 bp, 19 predicted proteins | sample 5400521 | NCBI WGS metagenome assembly WNEZ01 (sample SAMN13153339, study PRJNA577476) | soil metagenome | isolation source: 120 cm saprolite under Douglas fir tree site 2 hole 1 replicate 1 | place: USA:California | collected 2015-04-18
ACTCTGGCGGCAAACTGGGGTCTGTATAGGCCTCCGCTCTAGCGCTGTCCGCTCGCCGCGCTTGAGCCGTTCTCCCCGACAAACTAGCTTTCACAGCAGCGCGGTTCTCTCCCAGATCCAACATGCCCACATACGAGTTTCGTTGCCCCGAGGGCCACGAGTTCGAAAAGTTTTATCGCTCCATCAGCGGCGCGCCACGCGACGTCGCATGTCCGATCTGCGGCAAAAAAGCGGAGCGGCAAATGTCGGCGGGGGGCGGACTCGTATTCAAGGGATCGGGATTTTACATCACCGACTACGGCAAAGACGGCAAGAAATCGCAGACTCCTCCAGTGAAGGCGAGCGAGGGAGCTCCGTCGAGTAATACTGGCGCAGAGTCGGGTGGTGCGAACGCCGAATCGAAGGCGGGCGCCGATACGAAGCCGTCATCCGAACCGAAGCCGAGCGCAGGACCCAAATCGCACGAGCCAAAGCCTCCGGCCGCATCGAAGTCGGCTGCCAAGAAGGCGCCTGGAAGAGCGAAAAGCAGCGAATGACTGCTGCTGATCAGATTCGCGCCGAGTTGATTCGCGCGGCGCGCGGCCTCGGCGCGCCAGAGGACGTGGATCCGCTACTGGAGCGGCCGCGAGAATCTTCACATGGCGACTGGGCCACGAATCTCGCCATGGTTCTGGCCAAGCCGTTAAAGGCGCGTCCCCGTGAGATCGCCGAGCGCCTGCGTGACTCGATGAGCCTGGAAAGCGCTGGAGTGTCGAAGATAGACATCGCCGGACCCGGGTTCATGAACTTCTGGATCGATGCGGGTCGCATCGCTTCGGGTCTTCGCGAAATCATCGCAGCCAATGAGAGTTTCGGCAGCAGCAAGGTCGGTGCTGGACGGGTCGTCAACGTCGAATTCGTTTCCGCCAATCCCACGGGACCGCTGCACGTCGGTCACGGACGCCAGGCGGCGCTCGGAGACGCCATCTCGACTCTGCTCGAAGTCACCGGCTGGAAGGTGACGCGCGAGTTCTACTACAACGACGCCGGCGTGCAGATCGACAATCTCGCCGCGAGCGTCGAGGCGCGGATCAACGAGCTGCGCGGAAAACCGGCGCAGGTTCCCGAGGGCGGTTATCACGGCGAGTACATCCGGGAGCTGGCCGAGCGGTACAACGCGAACGGGGAAGGGCTTTCGCTCCGCGAGTTCGCGGTGCGGGAGCTGCGAAAGGAGCAGGATCTCGATCTGCAGGCCTTCGGCGTGCGCTTCGACCACTACTTCCTCGAATCGTCGCTCTACACGGAAGGGATGGTGGACGACACGGTGAGGCTTCTGATCGCGTCCGGAAAGACGTACGAGCACGAAGGCGCGCTCTGGCTTCGTACCACCGACTTTGGCGACGACAAGGACCGCGTGATGCGGAAGAGCGATGGCACGTACACGTACTTTCTGCCTGACGTCGCCTATCACATCACCAAGTGGAAGCGCGGCTTTCGCCGGGCGATCGATGTGCAGGGGGCCGATCATCACAGCACCGTCACGCGGGTTCGGGCCGGCCTGCAGGCGCTCGACATGGGCGTGTCCGAGAAATATCCGGAGTACGTGCTGCACCAGATGGTGACCGTGATGAAGCACGGCGAAGAGGTGAAGATCTCCAAGCGCGCCGGCAGCTACGTCACGGTGCGCGATCTCGTCAACGAGGTGGGGCGCGACGCCGTCCGCTACTTCTTCCTCATGCGGAAGAGCGACTCGCAGCTGATCTTCAACGTCGATCTCGCGGCTTCGCAATCGGAAGAGAATCCGGTCTACTATATCCAGATGGCGCACGCCCGCATGTGCGGAATCTTTCGCGTCGGAGAAATCGACCCGGAGTCGGTGACCGCCGAGAACGTGAACTTCGACGTGCTGAACGAGCCGGAGGAGCAGGAGCTGATCAAGGCGCTGCTCGACTTTCCCGCCGTGGTTGAGTCCGCGGCCGAAACGCTCGAGCCGCAGCGCGTCGCGACATATCTACTCGAAACGGCGCGGCTTGCTCACCTGTGGTATCACAAGCATCACGTTCTCGAGCAGGCGGAGGATGTGACGCGCGCGCGTCTGGCGCTCGCCAGGGGCGCGCAGATCGTGCTGCGCAATGGGCTGGGAATCCTGGGGATCACAGCGCCGGAGCGGATGTAGTTGCCCCGACCGTCCGCGCGGTTACCATTATCAGCCTGATTACTTCTCAAACGATATAGGTACGAATGTCGGTCCTCGTTGTTGGCTCGGTCGCGCTCGATTCGGTCGAAACGCCGTTCGGAAAGGCGGACGATGTCCTCGGTGGGTCGGCGACTTTCTTTGCCGCATCGGCGAGTCATCTCACGAAGGTCAGCGTCGTCGGAGTCGTCGGCTCCGATTACCCCATTGAGAAGCTCGATCCATTGAAGAAGCGCGGCGTCGATTTCAGCGGTCTGGAGCGCGCCGAAGGGCAATCCTTTCGCTGGCGCGGGCGCTATCGGCACGATCTCAACTCGGCCGAGACTCTGGAGACGCACCTCGGCGTTTTCTCCCACTTCAGTCCCAAGATTCCGGAGAAGCTTCGTTCGTCGCCGTATCTCTTCCTAGCCAATATCGACCCGCGCCTGCAGCTCGATGTCCTGGGGCAGGTCGAGAAGCCAAAGCTGGTCGCGTGTGACACGATGAACTTCTGGATCCAGAGCCGGCGCGCCGACGTTCTGAATCTTCTGGGGCACGTCGACCTCATGACGCTCAACGACGCGGAAGCACGCCAGCTGACCGAGAAGGCGAATCTGGTTCAGGCGGCGCAGTGGATCATGGCGCGCGGTCCGCGGCACGTCATCATCAAGAAGGGCGAGCACGGCGCGTTCATGTTCACCGAGAAGTCGATCTTCTTTGCGCCCGCATTTCCGCTGGAAAACGTTTTTGACCCTACGGGCGCGGGCGACGCGTTCGCCGGAGGATTCATCGGCTATCTTGCCGCGACCGGCAATCTGAGCGATGCCAATATGCGCCGCGCGGTCATTTACGGATCGGTAATGGGCTCGTTTGCCGTCGAGAAGTTCTCAATCGAGCGCCTCATGACCGTGAGCCGCGCCGAGATCGATCAAAGGATGCGCGAAATGCGACGCCTCGTGGCGTTTGAGGAGGAGCTTCCCGCGTGAGCGATGACGCGCTTCGCTACGGAAGCGCCGGAGTCGACATCGATGCTTCCAACGCGGCAAAGAAGCGGATCAGGAAGCTCGCCGAATCGACTTTCACTAAAGGTGTCGTAGGCGGCTTTGGTGGCTTCGGCGGCATGTTCCGAATGCCTCCGAACCTCGAGAAGCCTGTTCTAGTCTCGAGCGCCGATGGCGTTGGAACTAAGATCAAGGTGGCGATCGAAGCTGGCCGGCACGATACGATCGGCCGCGACCTGGTCAACCATTGCGTGAACGACATTCTCGTACAGGGGGCACTCCCTCTCTTCTTTCTGGACTACGTCGCCTTCGGAAAACTCGACCCTACGGTTGCCGAATCGGTCGTGGCGGGGGTTGCCACTGGCTGTCGTGAGAATGGTTGCGCGCTAATAGGCGGGGAAACGGCCGAAATGCCCGGTTTGTACACGCCTCCGGATTACGACTTGGCGGGGTTCATCGTCGGATATGTGGAAGAGAATCGTATTCTCGGGTCGCACGCTGTGCGGCCTGACGATGTCCTGATTGGTCTTCCAAGCTCGGGATTGCACACGAACGGGTACTCGCTCGCGCGAAAGATCATAGCCGAACGATTGAAGCTGCGAATGAGTGATGCGTTTCCTGGTGCTGGCGGGACGGTCGCGAATGTTCTTCTGGCTGAGCACCGGTCGTATCTGCCGTTTGCAGGAGGCGGGTTCAGTGAAGCCCGAGGAGATGTACCGAACGTTCAATATGGGTGTAGGAATGGTCGTTATCTGCGCACCGTCCGACGTGAAATCGGTGTTGTCGGCGGTTTCCGCTGCTGGATTCGTAGGCTGGAAGATCGGCTCGCTAAAGCCGGGTTCCGGCGCAGTCATACTTTCTTGAGGAACTTATAATGAAAGGTCGTTTGTTCGTTTCGTTCGCAGCACTCGCGGTTGCGGCTACCTCTGCAAGTGCTCAAATCGACACTCAGCGTTGCCCGGCAACGACCAACGCGCAAAGAATCAGTCAGGATGCCTGTCAGAAGGCGATAGATCTCTTCGCGTACCTGGCCCCTCAACTCGCTACGACTGTCGCGGGCGGTAACGCGACGCTTGGCATGGCGGGGAGCTTGGGCGGGCTCGGGCACTTTTCTGCTGGCCTGCGTGTTAACGCCCTGCAGGGGAGTCTGCCGCAGGTTCAAAACGTGACGCTTCAAACGAGTGGCGCCACGAACAGTCCTCCCATCGATACCAAGACACAGCTCTTTCCAATGCCGACCGCCGAGCTCGCGATCGGCATCTTCAAGGGGCTTCCCCTTGCGATCACCAATGTTGGTGGGGTTGACCTTCTGGTAAGCGCGGCGTATTTGCCTGAGTTCAACAGCAGTGGTGTGAGCGTTAAAGTCCCTAACGGCTCGCTCAAGCTTGGTTACGGCGCACGGGTCGGGATCCTTCAGGAATCGCTGCTTGTGCCCGGGGTTTCAGTGAGCTACGTCCGCCGCGATCTGCCAACAGTCAACATTGCGGCGAACAGCGGCAGCGACTCGCTCTACGTCAATAACTTCAGCCTAAAGACTACCGCATGGCGTGTGGTGGCTAGCAAGGGACTGCTGTTGTTCGGGCTCGCTGCCGGCATCGGTCAGGACAAGTACGAGTCTTCCACGGACATCAGTGCGCACGTTGCGGCAAGGGCACTAACCCCCGCGGCCAACGCTGGTCCGGTTTCACTCTCGCAGAACATAACCCGCACGAACGTCTTTGCGGATTTATCCCTGAACCTTCTGCTTTTCAAGCTCACCGGCGAAATTGGACAGGTATCCGGCGGCACGATCAACACCTACAACACCTTCAGTGGCACACAAGCAGCCGATTCCAGAGTCTACGGATCGGTCGGAGCTCGATTCGGGTTCTAACGACGAGCGCGACGCAAAGTACATGCGTCGCGCGCTCGTCCTCGCCCAGCAAGGGTGGGGTCAAACAGCGCCGAACCCCATGGTCGGCGCTGTTGTCGTTCGCGACGGCGTCATCGTCGGAGAAGGCTACCACGCGCGCTATGGCGGGCCTCACGCCGAAGTAGTCGCGCTCAAGGCGGCGGCTGACCGCGCGGTTGGCTCGACGGTGTACATCACCCTCGAGCCATGTAACCACTTCGGAAAGACGCCGCCCTGCACCGAGGCCATCCTCGAGGCCCGCGTCAAGCGGGTGGTGATCGCTACCGCTGATCCCACGGCGCTAGCCGGCGGCGGCGCGCGTCACCTCGCTGACTACGGCGTTCACTATCCGCCCGCGGGTGCCACCCACGCGTGTCGTGTTCGATCGCAACGCTGAAACGCCGCTTGAATCGACGGTCGTTCGAACTGCCAGGGAAATCCCCACGATGATCTTCGCGCATCACCCTGCCGTTACCCGGCTCGCGGCCCTCCATAACGCCGGCGTCGATGTCTTCGAGGCCGAAGACCTTCCGGCGGCACTGGCAGCGCTGCGTGGATTTGAGGTGCAACACCTGCTCGTTGAGGGTGGCGCCCGGGTTGCGCGGGAGTTTCTGCGGCAGAACCTGGTAGACCGACTGATTATCTTTCAGTCACCAATCACTCTTGGCATCGATGCGCTCAGTCCATTCGATGGACTGCCGGGTGGCTTTCGGGAGACCTTATCCAGGCTCCCCATCGTCCGGCGCACGGAGTTTGGCGAGGATGTGATGTCGGTGTACGCGCTGCGTGAGGGTTGAATGTTTACGGGATTGATCGAGCAGATCGGCGAACTTGAGAGCGTGCGGCAGACTGATGCCGGGCGCGAGCTACGCATTCGCGCTCCGTTCACCGACCTCGCGAGTGGTGAGAGCATTGCCGTCAATGGCGCCTGTCTTACCGTTCGCGAGCTCGGCGCCGGCTGGTTTGACGCGGCGGCGGTGGTGACGACTCTCGAGCGCACCACGATCGGCGACTGGAAAAGGGGAACGCGGGTCAATCTCGAGCGAGCGCTGCGTCCCGGAGACCGGCTGGGCGGACACATCGTTCAGGGGCACGTCGACTGTGTCGGTGTGGTTGCCGCGGTCGAGCGCGATGGCGACGCACTGTTGGTTGATGTTTCACTGCCTCCATCGGTCGAGCCGCTCTTCGTGCTGCACGGATCGATCGCCGTCGACGGCGTCAGCCTCACGGTGAACGAGCTAAAGCCCGGCGGTTTGCAACTTTCGTTGATCGAGTACACTTTGCGTCACACGACTCTGGGCGATTTGAAGCCGGCCGCCAGGGTGCACGTAGAAGCAGATGTAATTGCTAAACATGTGCGTCGACTCCTGGAGCCCTACCTGCGCGAAGCAGCGACGCTAAATTCACTGACCGATTTTTCGCTCGAGCACTAGAGGAATCATGCAGTTCGGAACTGTCGAACAGGCAATAGCCGACATCAAGGCCGGCAAGCTGATAATCGTTGCCGACGATGAGGATCGCGAGAACGAAGGCGATCTCATCTGCGCGGCGGAGCTTGTCACGCCCGAGATGATCAACTTCATGATCCGCAAGGCGGGCGGGTGGATTTGTCTCGCTCTTACGGGGGAGCGCGCCGACCACCTCGAGCTCGCTCAACAGAGCGAGGTCAATACCGACGAGTACCGCACCGCTTTCACGATCAGTATCGATGCGGACGAGCGCTTTGGCGTTACCACTGGAGTGAGCGCCCAGGATCGCGCCAAAACCATTCGTGTCGCGGTCGATGCCAAGACCGTTCCTACTGATCTGCGCCGCCCCGGCCACGTGCCGCCGCTGCGTGCCCGCGAGGGAGGGGTGCTTCAGCGTGTGGGACATACCGAAGCAGCAGTTGATCTCGCTCGCCTCGCCGGCCTCATACCGGCCGGAGTGGTATGCGAGATTCTCAGCGAGGACGGCTCGAGCGCTCGCCGGCCCGAGCTCGAGCGTTTCGCTCAGGAGCACGACCTTACATTCATCACCGTCGCGCAGCTCGTGGCGCATCGTCTCCAGACCGAACGGCTCGTGCACCGCGTCGCCGACGCTCGCCTGCCGACGGAAAGCGGGGCCTGGCGCGTCGTGGGCTACCGCAACGACGTCGATCGGCACGAGCACATCGCGCTCGTATTAGGGGACGTCGGACCGGACTCCAGCGTGCTGGTGAGAATGCACTCGAAATGTCTGACGGGGGATGTCTTCCATTCCCTCCGCTGCGACTGTGGCTGGCAGCTCGAGACGGCGATGAAAATGATCGCCAAAGAGGGAAAGGGCGTGATCGTGTACCTCGATCAGGAGGGCCGCGGCATCGGCCTTCTCAACAAGCTCAAGGCCTACGAGCTTCAGGATCAGGGAGTTGACACGGTCGAAGCGAACGAGCGCCTAGGGTTCGCACCCGACCTCCGCAACTACGGTATCGGCGCGCAGATCCTCCTCGATCTCGGGCTCAAGACCATCCGCCCCATCACGAACAATCCGCGCAAACTGGTCGGCCTTGAAGGCTACGGCCTGGCCATCGACGAGCGAGTGCCGATCATCTCGATCGCGCACGACGAAAACTCAAGCTACCTCGAAGCCAAACGGGCGAAGCTCGGACACCTTTTCGCTTCCTAAATGCCCGAGTTTCACGGACTGCCGAGCGGCGTTGGACGGCGCGTGGTCGTCCTCGCCAGCCGGTTCAATGAGCCAATCGTAAAAAAACTCGTCGACGGCGCCATGGAGGCGCTCGTCAAGTACGGTGTCGCGTTCGAGGACATCGATGTCGTATGGGTTCCGGGCGCCTGGGAGCTCCCCATTGCAGCTCGCTGGCTCCTGGCTAGTGAACGATATGACGGCCTCGTTGCGGTAGGAGCCGTAATCAGGGGAGAGACCGCGCACTTCGACTACATCGCGGGCGAAGCATCGCGCGGACTTGCAGACGCAAGCGCCGAATCTGAGACGCCGGTGGGATTCGGCGTCCTCACCTGCGATACCGACGAACAGGCGGAGGCCCGCGCCGGTGGCGCGCACGGCAACAAGGGCTGGGACGCCGCCGTTGCCACGCTCGAGATGATCGATCTGCTGAACCGTCTGGACCCCGACGATGCGGATTGAGTCCCGCGCCCGCGCGCGGGCGCTTCAGGCGCTGTATGCGTGCGAGATGCGGGGCGGAAAGAATCTTGATCGAGTGGCGACGCAGGTGTGGGACGATCTGGCTGTTGCGCCTGAGGAGCGCCGATTGGCAGGTTTGCTCGTACGGGAAGTCGAGAACGGGGGCAGCGAGCTCGACTCGCGTCTCGCCGACCTCACCACCAACTGGCGTCTCGAGCGCCTGGGCGCGATCGAGCGATCCGTGCTTCGTCTCGGCGCCGCCGAGCTTATGAAGGGGGAGACACCTCCGCGCGTTGCAATTCAGGAGGCGGTCAGGTTGGCGGAGAGGTTCGGTACTTCCGCCAGCGCCAAGTTCGTCAATGGGGTACTCGATGCTTTTGCCCGACAGGCCGGCATGATCTAGTGCGGATACTTGTCCTCAACTGGCAGGATTACAAGAATCCGCAGGCCGGTGGTGCCGAGCTTCACCTCCGGGAGATTTTCAGTCGCATCGTCGCCCGCGGTCATACCGTTGATCTGCTATGCAGCTCGTGGACGAATGCGCCACAGCGCGCGAGTCTGGATGGGATCGAAGTTCACCGAATCGGCACACGTCACACTTATCCATTTCTCGCCCGGGGATACTACACAGAGAACCTCGCTCGCAACGACTACGACGTTGTGATCGAGGATCTGAACAAGGTCCCCCTCTACACGCCGCTCTGGGGCGTACGCAAACTCGTCGCGCTGGTACACCATCTGTTCGGCGCGACAGTATTTCGCGAGGCGCCACCACCCCTTGACGCGTCAGTGTGGCTCTCAGAGCTCCCGCTCGGAATGCTCTACCGGCGAGTGCCATTTGAGGCTGTCAGCGTGAGCACCGCCGACGACCTCGTGGCTCGAGGCATTCCACGCGGATCAATTCGCGTGATCTACAACGGCGTCGACTCGACGCGCCTGACCCCCAACTCCAGCGAGCGGTCCGTGGCACCGCTCTTCGTCTATCTCGGGCGGCTCAAGAAGTACAAGCGTGTGGATATCGTCATCCGGGCCTTCGCTAACCTGAACGTGCCCGAGGCGACGCTGCAGATCGCCGGAACCGGCGACTATCGCGCTCAGCTCGAACGTCTGGTAAAATCACTCGATCTGAGCAGCAGGGTAAAGTTTCTCGGCTTCATTCCGGAGGAGGAGAAAGTTCATCTTCTTCGTCGCGCATGGGCCTCGACGTTGGCGTCGCCAAAGGAAGGGTGGGGAATCAGCAACCTCGAAGCGGCGGCGTGTGGAACCCCGGTCATTGCGGCAAACTCTCCGGGCATCCGCGAATCAGTGATCGATGGCGAAACGGGATTTCTCGTTCCACAGAACGACGCGCAGGCAATGACAGCGGCGATGAGGGGGCTCGTGCAGTCACCGAAGCTTCTCGATGTGCTCGGAGGCGCGGCTCGCCGCTTCGCAGAAACCTTTACCTGGGATCGCGCGGCGAACGATACGCTGGCGCACCTGGAGGCGGTCGTCGCGAAATGAGGCAAGTCGTCGGCAACAAAACGGAGCGGGGATGCCAAATCCCAAGGTAACGGTCGGGTTGCTCCTCGGCCGGCTGCGCGCGTCGCTGCAGCTCGAGGAGATCGAGCCCGGATCCGGACTCGATCGCATCGTCGGCAATCCCGAGGTGTCGAGCCCCGGCCTGGTTCTGGCCGGATACGTCAAGCGATTCTCGGCGGAGCGACTTCAGGTGCTCGGCGAAACCGAGATCACCTATCTCCAGTCGCTGAGCTCCGCGGATCGCAAGAAGATTCTCGAGCTGTTTTTTTCCTTTCCCATTCCCGCCGTGTTCGTGACGAAGGGTCAGCGACTGCCCGCCGGCCTCAAGGAAATCGCCAGTGCTGCGGGAGTTCCGCTCATCCGCACCAAGCTGAAAACGGCGGAATTCTACCGGCGGATCAAGCCGGTGCTGGAGATGGAATTTGCTCCCACGGTTTCGCTCCACGGCTCGCTCGCCGATGTGTTCGGGGTCGGGCTCTTTTTCACGGGGGCGAGCGGCATCGGTAAATCGGAATGCGTACTCGATCTCGTGGAGCGCGGCCACCGCCTGGTCGCGGATGATCTCGTCATCACGAGCAAACGCGGGAACGATGTCCTGATCGGGCGCGGTCACGAGCTGCAGCGGCATTACATGGAAATACGCGGGGTGGGACTGATCGACATCCCGGCGATCTTCGGGATTCGTGCTGTCCGGCAGCAGAAGCGCATTGAAGTCGTGGTCGAGCTCCAGGAGTGGGATCAGCACGCTATGGTCGAGCGAACCGGTCTCGACGTGCAGACTACGACCATCCTCGGCGTGGAGCTGCCGAGGATAACGGTATTCCTTAATCCGGGTAAGAATATCACGGTGATAGCCGAGGTCATCGCGCTGAACCATTTACTCCGCTATTCGGGCATCAACGCCGCGGAGGCGTTCAACGAGCGGCTGGTCGGCCGCATGAAGACCGCGGCGGCGAACAACATCCAGGCTTATCTACAGGAAGATCATGAATGACAAGGCGGGCGGCGGCCCTGAACAACCGCGAGCGATAGTCGTCGGACACGGCGAATTCGCGGGAGGATTGGTGTCCGCGGTCGGCCAAATCTGCGGCCTGGCCAACGAGCTCGTCGTGCTTTCGATGATGGGAATGACGCCGGAGGACATCGAAGGCGCCATTCGGGAGGAGCTCGCCCGCACAGGCGCAAAGGTGATTTTCACCGATCTGCCCGGCGGAAGCGCGACCATCGCCGCGCGCCGCATTGTGAAGGACCAACCGGGAGTCGTCCTCGTGAGCGGAGTGAACCTCGCGACCCTGCTCGATTTCGTCTTCAACACTTCAGTGTCGCCAACCGAGGCCGCGCGGGCGGCTGCCGAACGAGGGAAGGCATCGCTGATCGTGGTCGGCCCCTGATGGCAATCCACCTCTACCGGATCGACGACCGTCTCATTCATGGACAGGTCGTGGTCGGTTGGGGCCAGCCACTCAATGTCCGCTTTCTGGTTCTCGTAGATGACCTGGTCGCATCTAGCGACTGGGAAAAAGAGCTCTACCGCATGGCCATCCCGCCGGAGATGGAGATCTACTTTGCCGACGTTGGCAGCGCGATCCGCGATCATCCTCGGTACGCTGGCGATCCGCGTCCCGGACTTCTAGTCACGGGCGACATTGGCAGCATGCACCGTCTCGTCAAGGGCGTAAAGGCGATCGGCAGCGTGAACCTCGGAGGTATCCACCATCGCGCCGGCCGCGCCGAGAAGCTTCGTTACATCTTTCTTACGCCGGACGAAGAGCGGCAGCTCCGAGACCTGGAGGCCGCAGGCGTCGAAGTAACAGCACAGGATGTCCCGTCGGCGCGCGCGGTGCCGCTGCCCGAGGTGCTCGAGGGTGAGTCGCCGTGAGCCTGCTCGAGGTGCTTCCGATCGCGCTGCTCGGCGCGCTGCTGGGACTCGATGTCGTGAGCTTCCCGCAGGCGATGGTGTCGCGGCCAATCGTCGCGGCGACATTGGCTGGGGCTTTCATCGGCCACCCATCGGCTGGCCTTCTCATCGGCGTCGTGCTCGAGATGATCGCGCTCGACACTCTGCCATTCGGAGCTTCGCGCTACCCGGAATGGGGATCGGCGGGCGTTGTAGGTGGTGCGCTGTTTGCCGCGGAGGCGCCCGGAATGCCAGGCGCGCTTCCGGCGTCGCTGCTCGCCGCGCTGCTCACCGCGAGTATCAGCGCGTGGAGCATGGTAGTACTCCGCCGGCTGATTGCGTCGCAGCTCGAGCGAACACGCGACCGGATCGAAGAAGGATCGCGCGACGCGCTGCTCTCGCTCCATCTGTCGGGCATGTCGATGGATCTGTTGCGTGGCGGTCTGGTGACGATTATCGCCATGATGATCTTCGCACCGCTGGTTCGCGCGATAGTAGCAGTCTGGGGCAGCGATTCGGCGCCATCACGCGCGGTCGTCGTGGTCACTGCCGCGATCGTCGCGGGCGGGGCGCTCTGGAAAGTCTTCCATTCGGTTCGACAGGTGCTCTGGTTTCTCTTCGCCGGCCTTCTTCTCTGGGCCGCGTTACTGGTGACGAGATGACCGCCGCGATAACCAGAGCGGTTGACCTGCCGCTGCGCGTCAAGCTCGCCATGTACTTTCGCATGCTCGCTCTGCAAGGCTCGTGGAACTACGAGACATTGAATGGAACTGGCGTCGGCTTCGCCATGGAGCCGGCACTCAGATATTTGCCCGGGGGAATTGACGGACCTGAGTATCGCGCCGCGCTGGCGCGCGAATCGCGCTATTTCAACGCGCATCCCTATTTGGCCGCGGTCGCAGTGGGCGCGCTCGTCCGGGCTGAGCTCGACGGCGTCGATCCCACGAAAATCGAACGCTTTCGAACGGCGCTGGCGGGGCCTCTTGGAAGCGTTGGTGACCGGCTCGTGTGGGCTAGCTGGCTTCCGTTCTGCTCGCTCGTCGCGATCGGCGTCTATGGAGCGGGAGGTTCGCCATTAGGAGTCGTTGGTACATTTCTGCTGTTGTACAACGCGGGACATTTTCTTCTCAGGGCATGGGGACTTCGGATCGGACTCTCGCGCGGTTTGAACGTCGCCTCGGCGTTGGGGAATCCGGTGCTTCGGCAGGGTCCGCAGTACATCGGATCTGCCGCCGCGCTGGTGGCGGGCGTGGCGTTGCCCCTCGCGCTCCAACGTGTCGCGGGTCCCGGCCGCGCCCTGGTGGGTGGAATCATCGGGGTGGCGTTGATTGGAATACTGCTTCTGGCGCGCCTCCGGGAGCGCGCGGAAGGCTGGCGCATAGCTCTTGGAGTTCTCGCGGTTTTCGTTCTCTACTCGGTCCTGACCTGATGCCTGAGCGCGAAGTAAAGATCGTCAACAAGCTGGGGATCCATGCTCGCCCTGCCGCCGAGATCGTGAAGACGGCGGGGAAATTCAAGAGCAATGTCATCATCGTGCGCGATGACCTCGAGGTAAATGCCAAGAGCATCATGGGCGTGATGATGCTGGCGGCGGAAAACGGCGCCACGATCGTTCTGCGTGCCACCGGCGATGACGCGGAAGCAGCGCTGGACGCGTTGACGGCTGTGATCGCGAACAAGTTCGGAGAGAGCTGATGGCCAAGGGAATTGCAGGCGTGCCGGCATCTCCTGGGATCGTGGACGGACAAGTCCACCTTCTCAAGTGGGAAGTTCCGGACGTGCGGCACCGCATCATTCCCGACGAAGCCATACGCGGCGAAGTGAAGCGCTTCCATGACTCACTGGAGCAGGCGAAAGAGCGACTTCGCCACGTGCGAGCGCGGGCCGAGAAGCACGCCGGCCCGGAGGAAGCCGCGATCTTCGATGTCCAGCTGTCGATACTCGAGGACGGCGAGCTTGTGCGACAGGTCGAGGAGCTGATACAGCAGAACATAGGCGCCGAGAAGGCATTCGACCTCGTTTTGTTCGAGTGGCGTCAGCAATTCGCCAGTCATGCCCGACCACTGCTGCGTGAAAGAGTCGGGGATATGATCGACGTGCACATCAGGGTGCTCTCGATCCTCCTCGGCCTCCCGGATCATGATCCAGTCGATTTGCCGAAGGGATCCAACAGGATTCTTGTCACGCACGACCTCACGCCGAGTCTCACCGTGCAGCTGGATCGCGAAGCGATCATCGGCATTGCAACGGACGCGGGCACGCGTACATCGCACGTCGCGATTCTCGCACGATCGCTCGGCTTGCCGGCGGTCGTCGGGCTTCGGGAAGCGACGGAGCTGCTGACCGGAGACGAGCACGTGATTCTCGACGGAACCTCCGGGGTTCTGGTCATCAATCCTACGCCGGGACAAATCAGGATCTACCGGGAGCGGCGGGCAGTCGAAGCTCTCGAGGACAAGGAGCTTAAGGCGCTGGCGGTCGCCGATTCCGTGACGCTCGACGGCCATTGGGTGACTCTGCGGGCCAACGTCGATCTTCCGGAGGAGGCGGAATTCGCCGCGCACAGTGGTGCCGAGGGTGTCGGTCTCATGCGCACCGAGTTCCTTGTTGTGGGACGGGCGACGATGCCCGACGAAGAAGAGCAGTATCGCGCTTATCGCCATGTCGTCGAGGCATTCGGTGGAAGGCCCGTGGTGATTCGCACCTTCGACGTCGGTGGCGACAAGCTTCCGGTTGGCAGCTACCCAACGGATCCCAACCCATTCCTCGGCTGGCGCGCGATCAGAATGTGCCTTGACGAGCCCGAGCTGTTCAAGACGCAGCTCCGAGCCCTTCTGCGCGCGGCGATGCATGGTGACGTCAGAATCATGTTTCCGCTCATCATCACGCTGGATGAGGTGAAGCAGGCGAAGCACCTGCTGAACGAAGCAGCGAGCGAGCTCGACGCCAGGGGCGTGCCGTATCGGCACGATCTTCCCCTTGGAGTGATGGTCGAAACACCAGCCGCGGCGCTGTCCGTGCACACTCTTGTAGATGACGTGTCATTCCTCAGCATCGGCACCAATGATCTCGTCCAGTACACGCTCGCGGTGGATCGCGGCAGCGCGAATCTCGCCTCGCGCTTCACTCCACTTCATCCGGCGGTACTGACGCTGATCAAGCGCATCGTCGATGTCGGAGTCGCGCATCGTCTCGAGGTAGCTGTCTGTGGCGAAATGGCATCTCAGCCGCTGATGGCGTTCGCCCTGATCGGCCTCGGCGTCCGGTGCCTGAGCGTCGCTGGGAGAGCAGTCCCGCTGGTCAAGCGGATTGTCCGAGGAGTGAGTGTCAGCGTCGCCGCCGAAGGGGCGAACGCCGCGCTCGAATCCAGAACCGCGCGCGAGGCCGAAGGCGAGCTGCGCCGCCGCCTGCTGACGGCTTTCGGCGACGCGCCATTTTTGCGCGATGGGTTGCCCAGCTTCGACGATGGAAATATCTTCGAAGGCTCCGGTGGGGCAAAAACTTCCTCGGCGCACGAATAGTACGGCGTGCGACCGTTGCCACCGATCATCCTCATATTCCCCAGAGGAATTTCGTGCTCGATCGACATCTGTTCACATCCGAATCCGTCACCGAAGGTCATCCTGACAAGGTCGCGGACGCGATCTCGGACGCAATTCTAGACGCAATACTGAAAGACGATCCCATGGCGCGAGTCGCCTGTGAGACGCTCGTCACGACCGGACTCGCCTGCGTTGCCGGGGAAATCACTACCAAGACATACGTCAACGTCCCCGAGATCGTGCGTTCCACGATCGACCGGATCGGATACAACGACGCCGGCATGGGATTCGATTCCAAGACCTGCGCCGTCATCAGCACGATCGACAAACAGTCGCCGGACATTGCTCAGGGCGTTGATCACGGAGGAGCCGGCGATCAGGGGATGATGTTCGGTTACGCGAGCGACGAGACGGAAGAATTGATGCCCATGCCGATTCAGCTCGCGCACCGCCTTACCGAACGGCTCGCCGCATTCCGTCGGTCCAAGGAAGGAAGCTGGGTTCGACCGGATGGCAAGGCGCAGGTCACGGTTCTCTACGAGGACTCCATTCCGATAGGAGTGGAGACCGTCGTCGTCTCGACGCAGCACTCAGAGGACATCTCGACCAAGAAGCTCCGCGAGGCGATCATCATCGAGGTCATCGAGCCGGTGATCCCGAAAGAGCTGCGCGACAAGAACATCAAGTTCCACATCAATCCTACCGGTCGCTTCGTCATTGGCGGTCCCCAGGGCGACGCCGGTCTTACTGGACGCAAGATCATCGTCGACACCTACGGCGGCATGGGCCGCCATGGCGGCGGCGCTTTCTCGGGCAAGGATCCGACGAAGGTGGACCGCTCGGCCTGCTACATGGCTCGCTATATTGCCAAGAATCTGGTGGCGGCCGGTCTTGCCGAACGCGCTGAAGTTCAGCTCGCGTACGCGATCGGTGTGGCCGAGCCCGTGTCGGTCATGGTGAACAGCTTCGGTAC
>WNEZ01008236.1_pt1 | contig 16095 bp, 15 predicted proteins | sample 5400521 | NCBI WGS metagenome assembly WNEZ01 (sample SAMN13153339, study PRJNA577476) | soil metagenome | isolation source: 120 cm saprolite under Douglas fir tree site 2 hole 1 replicate 1 | place: USA:California | collected 2015-04-18
ACTACCTCTCTCGCAGAGATAGTAAAGAGTGTCAATGCCAGTTTGAATCTTGTACTGCCCCCATCATTTGCTCTTCCTGTCGCTTCGCTTTTCTACTGACAGCCGCCGCCTGAGCAGCAGCCTTGCGCCGCTCGCGCACGAGGGCCTGATGTTCGCTGCGCCAGACCTCAATGTCGCTACTCGTCAGGGTCAGGATAGCCCGTCGATCGTAGACAGCATACGCGTGGTCGCTGCCAGCCTTGCGAAAGCTGCCATAGCCGAGGACGGGGAGCTTCTTCTCTTCCGTCCAGCGTTTGCGCTCGGTCGTCGTGCAGCCAAGCAGCGTTTCGAGTTCCCAGGGCGGCACAGCCAGTTCAAAGGCAAAGACTTCAAAAAACTGGGCTTTGGCGGTTTTGTCCATCTCCAGGCGTGTCAAAAGATGTTGCACGAGATTGGCCTTGATCTCGCGTGAGCTGGCGGGCAGTTTGAGAAAGGTCAGAAATGCCCCAAGCTGGTCTTTGGAAAGCAGAGCTGCCCACTCTTCAGGCAAGACCACCCTTTCATCGAGCTCTGGACAGGCCGCTTCCTGTCCCCGCGCGATGGCTTTGGTCCACGCTGGCTTCCGCGCTTCCTCCAACTCGCGCTGCCGCGCCAGGTAGGCGACCCGGCTGGCCTCGAGCTGAGCCTCGTATTGTGTCAGGATTTCCGGCCACAGCGCCATGAACTCCTGAACCGCCCTGGAAACGTCTCCCTGCAAAAGCTGTTTCAGCTCAAAGACATCTCCACGCGGAGAGAGCACAAATGCTTCTTGCTGTGCCGTCTCTGATCTGACGCTGTAGTGCGCTGACAACGACGTCAGGCGTTGTCGTATCTCGTCGCTTGGTATAAAAGTGGGTATGGGCGCGCCGCTGAAGCGTTTTCCTTCCGCCTCCAATGCCCTGCGAATCGTGCATAAATCAATATGGATGCTGGCAAACTGCGCTCCCATCTGCTGCACGCTGATATACGGGCGACGATTTTTTTTGCACCTGCTCTGGACGAGCACCAGCACTTGATTGCTGACATCCGGACCCAGCAGCAGATAGCCACATTGCCATGCCTGCTCGACCAGCTCATTCTCGAGCTTGCGCTGCTGAGCCTTGCGCTGTTTGCGTGTGAGCTGGTGCTGTGGAACCGGGGGAGTTGTTCGCACCTCTTTGCGCCAGATCTGGCTGTAGAAAGGTTCCCGCGCACCATTGCCGAGCCAGAAAGCCAATGCACGCAGCCACTCCTGACCTGTCGGGGGACAAGGCTGGCCCTCCACCTCAGCATCCAGCACGCAGACGTGATAGGCCAGTTCGGTGACAAAGGCAAACTGCTTGATAGGCATCGTGATGAGGTGGTGCTGGAGCGCTGCCACATCCACACACTCAAACTCGCCATCGAGATCAGCAGAACCCTCCACTTCCCACCAGGCCGTATAGGTCGCGTACAAGATGTGTGAATGCGCTGAACGTACCCCATAACCCAGCAGCAGGCAGAGGTCATCCAATACTTCATCTATAGACTCTTCACCGACCATACGCTCAAACCAGGACATGAACAGCGTATTGAGCTGTTCATTGCTATAGTGCAAGAGCATAACCCGGCATTGGTGCAGCAGTTTCTCCGTTTCCGGCTTCATACTATACGTTCTCTCACCTAAATTCATTCGTCATAATTCGTGGCGGAGACTCCTTTCTTCAGACAAGTCGAATAGAGAGTAATCCAGTAATCCAGTAATCCAGTAATCCTAAAACGTGACTGTCATATACCCCAGTCGTTCAAAGGCCATATAAGCGGCAGCGATCTGCCCCTGCCCGGCAAAGCTCCCCTTATGGATCAGCTCGAGCAGTTCTCTGGGTGTAACCAGCAGGTTTTCGATGACCTCGACAGGATCGTCCTTCGGCGTGCCCGTCTTACGTACATTGCGTGCCAGGTACCACCAGGCCCGCGTCCGTGCACCCGTCGGGTTGACATGCATGAGGGCGAGCGGTTCGACCTGGTCATCATCAAAGCTATATCCTGTCTCCTCCATCAGTTCCCGCCTGGCTGTGATCAACGGGTCCTCTTCATGGGCGTCGATAGCGCCAGCAGGAAACTCTAGTACCTCACATCCAATACCGTGTTTGTACTGGTTATTTATCAGGAAGTGTCCATCCGCGGTGAGTGGGACAATACCTGCATAGCCGCGATTCTCGATAATGTAATAGTCTGGAATAACCGGGCCGTTTGGAACGGCCACGCGTTCGCAGCGCACTTTTAGATAGGGAGTATCGATAACCTGCTGGTGAGAGAGCGTCTTCCAGGGATGATTTTTTGGCATACAACCTCACACATTCTTCCAATTTGGTTTGCGTTTCTCCAGGAAGGCCTTTAGACCCTCCTGGGCATCGTGCGTTTGCATCACCTGCGAGAGGTAGAGCGCGTTGACTTGCTGTAAGGCTTCCAGGCGTGATGCCTGGTTTGCTCCGGCAAGATGCACACTGGCTTTAGTAAGTCGCAAGGCAACAGCACTTTTTGCTCGCAGTTGATCCAGGATATGCTCCATGCGTTTGTTCAGGTCGTTGGCGGGTGCGGACCAGGTCACCTGCCCCAGGCGTGCCGCCTGCGACCCGGTGAGCGTATCCTCTTCTTCCTCATTCGAGAGTACCAGTCCAGCATCCTCCGCCACAAGTATGAAGTCTGCGGCTTGCATCAGCTTGCACGCCGTCTTCGAGAGCGTGACTCGCACCACGGCCAGCACAGGCTGGGCAATGGCACGTATGGCCGCGCTGGCCTGTTCCGCGATTATGGAGGTGCGCTTGATTGTATCCCGGAGGCCTTGCTCAGTAAAGTGGTCCGCAGTCGCATTGAAGTCTAGCACCACTGCTTTAATGCCGGTGCTGCTCTCAGTGTTGAGAGAGGCACCGGCTGTACACAATTCACTGAGCATCAACTCGCCAGGATCAGGCGCCAGCACAATGCGGATTGTTTGCGCCTCGGAGACGATACGTAACGTTCGATAAGCTTGTTGCATATATTCCTTATCAAGGGCGACTAAGACGCGAGCCCACGATTCTGTGTCTTACAAAGATTACGACGCGGTACTCTCTCTCAATTTGAAACGTTGAATCTTGCCGGTGGCTGTTTTGGGTAGTTCCGATACGAACTCGATCCAGCGCGGGTATTTGAAAGGCACCAGTCGTTCCTTCACAAAAGCTTTGAGTTCGTTCGCCAGTGCCTCGGATGCCTCGTAGCCCTGGTTGAGGACGATGTATGCCCTGGGCTTGACCAGCTGGTCGGCATCCATGTCACCCACTACCGCCACCTCCAGCACAGCAGCATGCGCGATGAGCGCGCCCTCCACCTCGACAGGCGAGACCCACTGCCCGCTCACCTTGAGCATGTCATCGGCGCGACCGCAATACCAGTAATAACCCTCGGCATCCTGGTAATACTTGTCCCCGGTATGAATCCAGTGACCGTTGATGACATCCTTGGTCTTTTCGTGCTTGTTCCAATAGTACGCGGTCGTACTGTCCCCGCGAATCAGCAAATTGCCGATCTCACCCTGGGGTACTGCGTGCCCGCCCTCATCGGTAATCAGAGCCTCGTAGCCTGGTACAAGCTTGCCGCTGCTGCCCGGTTTTACTTCGCCGGCACGATTACTGATAAAAATGTGCAGTATCTCCGTGCTGCCGATACCGTCAAGAATGTCTATATTGAATTTTTCCCGCCAGCGCCGCAGGATATCGGCGGGCAGGGCCTCCCCGGCCGAGACGCAGGTACGGATGGAGGAGAAATCGAAACGCTTCTCTGCATCCGGCAAGGCGAGCATGCCCGCGTAGAGCGTGGGACTGCCATAGAAGATGGTCGGGCGGTATTGCTGTACTACCTTGAACATGTCCTCCGCCAGTGGCCTCCCGCTATAGTGTACAGCGCTTGCTCCGACCGCGAAAGGGAAGTACAGGTTATTGCCGAGACCATAGGCAAAGTAGAGTTTCGCGGCTGAGAAGGTGATATCCCCCTCGTGAATGCCAAGAATTGGTTTGGCATAATATTCCGTACAAAAGACCATATCGTGCTGCAAATGGACGCAGCCCTTGGGGAAGCCGGTGCTGCCCGAACTGTACAGCCAGAACGCGCTATCGTCTTTGCTCGTCTCGGCAGCTTGCAGGTGCGCTGAGGCCTTGTCGGTCCATTTCTCGAAATCGTGCAGCGTGGCAGTCTCATGCCCGCCATCCTCTTGCAGGCCCACGACCACGATATGACGCACATACTTGAGTTCGGGAAGAATCTGCTCGATTTGTTTCCATAGAGCTGCATGGACGAGCAGAACACGCGCTCGACTATCATTGAGCAAGTAGACGTAGTCATTGGGACGTAGCGCGGTATTCAAAGGAATGGGCACCGCCCCCATTTTGATTGCCCCAAAAAAAGCAGCGGCGAACTGCGGTGAGTCGAGTAGAAGCAGGGCAACACGTTGCTCCAGGTCGACGCCAAGGTCGAGCAGGGCATTGCCTGCACGGTTCGCCAGTTCTGCTATCTGCGCGTACGTGTAGGAGTTCCCTTCAAAATAAATGGCGGTTTTTGACCCGCGCCCCTCTGCGACGTTGCGATCAAGGAAAGCTGTAGCGACATTGAACTGGTCCGGTACGACGGCCTTCGGAATGGTTAACATAAAGCGCACCTCTTTTCTAAATGGGCACAAACCGTCGTGCCCATTTCCCATTGTATTTTATCCCAAACTCAGGTGTAATAGAAACTCGCGGTTGCCATCGCGGCCGTAAATGGGGGAATCGGTCACACCTTGAACTTGGAGCGGCGTATGCTGCGGTATCCATTCCTCTAGCTCTTGCAGTACACGCTGGTGCACGGCAGGATCACTAATGATGCCTTCGCCTCGATCGACCTCTGCTTTTCCGGCCTCAAACTGTGGCTTAACCAGTGCAACTATCCAGGCGCCTGGGGCGAGCAGTGGTGCGATGGCTGGCAAGACGAGACGTAGCGAAATGAACGAGACATCAATCGCTGCGCACTGCATGGCTTCGGGCAGAGATGTCAGGTAGCGAATGTTGGTGCGTTCCATTACAACAACCCGTGGGTCATTGCGCAGCGTCCATGCCAGTTGGCCCTGCCCGACATCCACGGCGTAGACACGCTTCGCTCCATGTTGCAACAGGCAATCAGTAAAACCGCCGGTTGAGGCTCCGGCGTCGAGCGCAATCAGGCCGGAGGAGTTCAATCCGAAGGTATCCAGGGCTTTTTCGAGCTTCAGACCTCCCCGGCTGGCATACTTGAGTTCGTCAGGCGCCTGCGCTAAGCGCAATTCGGCGTCGAGGGGTACCAGTGTACCGGGTTTATCAACCAGGCGATCCTGGACGAAGACTTGCCCTGCCATGATGATGGCACGTGCTCGCTCCCTGCTGGGAGCCAGGCCACGCCTGACCAGCGCAATGTCCAGCCGCTCCTTGTTTGCTGCCATTGTTATTGTCCTGGTGGGTTCGCCGGGTTATGGTAATAGATTAACGCGCCTGCGCCAATCAGCCCAACATTTATGCCGAATTGTGCGAGTTTGATACGCACAGCATCCCGAGGAGCTTTCATTGCGCGCTCTTGCACGATGCGCAGGGCAGGCTCCATCAGCATTGGCCCGACCAGGGTTACACCGCCACCCAGGATGATCATGTCTGGATTGAAAATATGAATGGTGTTGACCAGCCCAACGCCGAGAGCTTCACCCGCCCTGGTGAGGATAGCTCGTGCCAGTGGTATGCCTGCCTCGGCTGCGCGTGCTACAGTACGGGCGTTGACGCGCAAGGGTTCCATTGTCCCGCCGAGATCCTCCTGCTCATCCAGAGGCTGGGTGTTGGGGTTCTGGCTGGGGATCGCTATCTGGTCTGGCACGGTAGCAATGTTTTCTAACATGGTGTTGGCGAAGGCGAGCAGCTCAGCGCCTTGCCCTGAGATAATGGCCTGGTTGGCGTAGCGAGCGATGGCCGTACCAGAGGCCAGGTATTCCAGGCAGCCGATATTGCCGCAAGTGCAGCGTTCGCCATACATATCAATGGTCATGTGCCCCAGTTCGCCCGCTATGCCGCTGGCTCCCTCAAAAATCTTCCCATCGAGAATGATGCCGCCCCCTATGCCCGTGCTCACGGTAAGATAGACAATATACCTGCTGCCGCGCCCGGCACCGAACATGTATTCACCCAGGCCGGCTGCATTTGCGTCGTTCTCGATAAAGACGGGTAGGTTGTAGTATTTACGGAAGAGGTCGCGCAGGGGCACGCTATTCCATCCAGGTAGATTAGGAGGCGAGTAGATGACGCCTGTGCGACTGTTCACCGGTCCGGGCGTAGCAACACCGATGCCCGCGATTTGGTCGAGAGTAATGTGCGCTTCGTCGAGTGCCAGCTGTATAGCCGTGAAAATACGTGGAATAGTGCGTTCTGGGGTGGGGTTTTCGCCAGTGAGTAAACTTACTCGCGAAAATAGCTTTGCGCCTCGCATGGCTGCCGTGCGTATCTGTGTGCCGCCGAGGTCCACTCCCACAACCAGGGGCAGTTTTTGTTGGTTGCCTGTCGTCTCTTCGTTCATAATCTCTAACTCCATGGTAATCAGTGAGTCGCTGCGCCTGGTCGAATTACGGTTGTATGATACTCCATTTAAGCAGATGCGGCAAGCAGGGGTGGCGCCTGTAAATCACGAGCTTATTGATCGTGTAACCTTCTGGATATATAATAATAGAGAAGTAAACGATCCCATTTTATGAGGCACCATCATGAAAACAAAGGTTTTACAACGTAACCATAGCTTTTGGACCGGTTTTGCGGCTGCCCTGGCGGCAGGAGCGGTTGCTTCTGGTGTCATGTTGCTTCTCAGTACCACAATCGGCGGTGTCTCACTACCAGAAGTTGTAGGCTCAGAGCTGACTGCTCTTATGCCACCTCCCCTGTTTAATTTTCTGCATCAAACGATAGGCGCGGATGCAAAACATATCTTCTTCTATGGCATCCTGGTGGGCCAGTGCCTCGTATTTGCGCTCGGCGGGGCGCTTTATAATCGACGTATCAATCAAGAGAACCCATTTTTGGTGCGAGTCTCAGTGCGGGATATCTTGCCGGTTTGCTGAGCCTTGGCATAGTTGGCCTGGTCTTTGGCCTGCTGTTCGTGCTGCTCCAACGTTTGATCGCCAGGCAAATAGCAGCTCGCGATGTGACGGGGGAGAAGGCTACTGCTCTAGATGCGGATGAAGAGTCATACGGAGCATTATCGCGCCGTGCCTTATTAAAGAACGTTGCCGTGGCGGCAGCCATCGTCTTAGCGGGTGTGGGGGTCATAAAGTTCATTACATCGGGGATCAGTACATCAAAGGTAGCGGTGGGTCAGCTAGTTGCACATTATAAGAGTAAAATCGTGCCTCCGCCGCAACCAAACTACGGAGAGCTTCACCCGGCGCAGTTCCTGTCACCTGCAATCACTTCAAACGACCAGTTCTATGTCGTCTCCAAAAATCTTTACGCCGATCCAACAGTCAATGGCAATTCCTGGAGCTTAATGGTAAATGGACAGGTTGACAGCCCTTTTACGCTCACCTACCAGGAAATGCTGGCGCAGCCCATGAAGCAGCAGTACGAGTCGCTGATGTGCGTCAGTAACGAGGTGGGCGGCCCTTACATGAGCAATGCGTTGTGGGAAGGCACTCCCCTGGCGGATCTATTAAAGCGCGCAGGCGTAAAGACCGGGGCAACCAAAGTAGTATTCTACGCGGCTGATGACTACACCGATAGCATTCACCTCACAAAAGCGCTTGAGCCGACTACCTTGCTCGCTGTGCGCATGAACGGCGTCACCTTGCCGCAAGGGCACGGCTTCCCTGTGCGTATGCTGGTACCCAGTATCTATGGCATGAAACACTGCAAATGGCTCACACGCATCGAGGTCGTGAACTATGATTTCCAGGGCTACTGGCAACAGCGCGGGTGGAGTGATGCCGCGCCCGTGCGCTTGGCTTCGCGCATCGATACTCCCTTAGACGGCACATCAGTAGCTGCCAATCGCATCACCTATATCGCGGGCGTCGCGTTTTCAGGGAACAAAGGCATAAGTGAAGTTGATGTGAGTACCGATTCCGGCCAGAACTGGCAGCGAGCCACGCTCAAACAGCCGCAGTCGGATCTAACCTGGGTGCTCTGGGAACTGGCGTGGCAGCCAAAAGCGGGCAGCTATGGCGTGATCGTTCGCGCAATCGACCTGGAAGGTAATGTCCAGGACCCCACTGAAGAAGCCCCACTCCCAAATGGGTCATCAGGCTACCATAGCATCTCAGTAAACGTCTCATAGACAGTACTGGTTTTGGTGCCTTGCAAAAAAATCACCTAAAAATGTCCGTTTCAAGCCTTCTTGTTGATTATAGTAAGTGAAGGCACATCACACAGAAAACGGAATAGATTGCTGATTAGGCCAAAATGGTAACAGACGTTCAGGGGGTAGAGCGTCTGCGGGCACGAGATGCACAGGCCTTTCGTTCTTTGATCGAACGGTTAGAACAGCCCATCACTGGGTATTTGCATCGCCTCGTAGGTGACCGAGAAGTGGCTCTGGACCTTGCACAAGATACTTTTGTACAGGTTTATAAAGAAATAGATAAGACGTCTGAGGATCTCGCTCTGGACGCCTGGATCTATCGTATTGCCACGAATTATGGTCTACGTTACCTGAACCGTAAACGCCTGAAACAGTTTGTGCGACTGGAAAGTCGCGAGGACTTTGATCAGAGCCTGGCAGTCGCTGGCCCTGAAGATCAGGCCGAAACTCGTATTCTGGTGCATCAGGCTTTAAACATGTTGAAGCCGATAGATGCTGCGGTGTTACAGCTTCATTACGGTGATAATTTTACCTACGAAGAAATCGCCCAGGTCGTGAATATGAGTGCGGAGGCCGTCCGTAAACGAGTCGCTCGTAGCGTAGAGAAGTTTCGCAAGGTGTATGGAGAAAAGATGCCCTCGGCGAAGACTAATCATGCAGGTGCTCAGCGTAGAGAACCCAAAAGAGGCGATGCATAGCATATGGTAAGTACTACAAAATGGATACAAGCCAGTGATGGCAAAGAGCATCCTGAAGACAGTATATTACTGGCCTATATGCGTCTCCAGCAACTTGAGGATTGGCCAAGAATCAACCGGCATATTGATGTCGAACTGTGCCCACGCTGTCGCCGCAAATGTGACGAATTGGCACAGGTCAGTGCTACGCTGAGCGTACTCAGGCAAATGGCAGCGTACCAGCACTATCCCGAGCTATCGGCAGCCCGTACATATGCGCATATACAGAAGTCCGTAAACAAACGAGCTCCTTTGCAAGCATATCTACGCTGGGCCGGTAACCGGCAGCGTCCCAGGAAGTCGCCTGTTCGCCTGGTTAGTCTTCCGGTTGCATTCGGGCTTGCGTTACTCTGTGTAGTACTGGTGTTAGCTGCCCATTTATCCGGCGGGTCGTTACCTGGGTCATCTCAAGAGCATCTGAGCCCTGGTCAGAACAATGCAGCGACCTTGCAGCCGCAGTATACAACGCCAGCGCCGCAACCGGCTTTGAGAGCAACTACAACTCCGGCAGCAACTCTGACGTCAACTGCGACATCCACAACCGGGCCGCAGGCGTACCTGATGGTATGTTCGACCGCTGCCGACAATGCTCAGTTGCACCTGGTTATCTGCGGGTTCAACTTCGAGCCCTACCACAAGGTGGCGCTGGTCGTCGATGTGCCTGGAAGGCCACTGGTTACACGACATCCTGTGTTTGTGGATCGGCTGGGTGCATTCCACGATGGATGGTACATCTCTAATTGCAAATACCTTCCGGTTGCTGTTTATGCAGAGGATTTCACCGCCGGGACAGGAAATTATGCATATACACTGGTGAATATCGCGTTTGCGAATTGCCCTGTAGCGACTCCAACTGCAGGGCCAACAATTGGAACTAATACTGGGATCTGAAGGCATCATCTGTCTGCGCTAAAGGAGAAGGCGCTTCGACAGAAGGGGGCTTAAAGCAAGAAGCAGTCGCAACATCGATAAATCAATGGTTCGGTGTGGAAAGGGAGAAACTATTATGCAGCGACAGTGCGCATGGTGCTTACGTTTAACGGATGCCTTTGGAGAACCGACATCTGCGCTACCCGTACCGAAGATCTATGAAGCATCTCATGGTATGTGCAGGGTATGCGCTACTCTCTGGTTGGAAAAAGTTATGCAGGATACAGAAAAACAGGCTGTGCTGCGTCCAGTAGCAGCTTTAGCCGAGGTAAAAATCTCTTACTAAGAAGATAGATATACTTTCTCTGTATTTGGCGGCGCTAAGCGTTGCCAGGAGGGCCGGATCGGGCTCATTAGTGAGCGAGCTGCATATCCTCCCCCCCAGGATGCAGCAACGATTCGGCCCTTTTAGCTCTGCGGAGAGTGTATTGCCCCACCCCCGGCAACCTCTCCGTAGAGCGGCCGTGAGCAGGGCGACCCTGAGTAGCCTATGAACGATGATTCCGTTCCTTTTGTTTGTGCCTTTTCGTCCATAGCTTCCTCAAGGTCGCCCGCCGTCACTCACCTTTGGTTTCGCTATAGATGATCGCCCGTTTCACCTGCTCGATCAGGTCGGTCACAGGAATACCGCGTGGGCAGGCATCGGAGCAGTTGAAGATGGTGCGGCAGCGCCAGACGCCTTCACGCTGGCCCAGGATACCCAGGCGTTCCGCGCCGCCCTGGTCGCGGCTGTCGAAGATGAAACGGTGCGCATTTACGATTGAGGCTGGCCCAACCCAGTCGGGATTGCCCCATACCGAGGGGCACGAACCTGTACACGCGCCGCACAGGATACACTTCGTGCCCTCATCGAAGCGAGCGCGTTCCTCGGGGCTTTGCAGGCGTTCCGTTCCTGGCTCTGTATCGTAGTTGATCAAATACGGCTTGATCGACTTGTACTTCTCAAAGAACGGATCCATATCCACAACCAGGTCTTTGATAACCGGGTAGCCCAGCATTGGCTCAATGGTCACCCTGTTACCTATATCGCGTATCAGCACCTTGCAGGCCAGGCGATTGCGCCCATTGATACGCATCGCATCTGAACCACAGACGCCGTGGGCGCAGGATCGCCGGTACGTGAGTGTGCCATCCATAGTCCATTTAATGGTATTCAATGCATCCAGCAGGCGATCAATCGGGTCGGCCTCGACACGAAACTCATCCCAGTAAGCCTTACTCTCCTTTTCGGGATCAAAGCGCTTGATACGCACTAATACATTCATGCTGATCTCCTTAGTACTTTCGTTCCTTGGGCTTGAAGATGGGATCATCTATCAGCAGCACATCCTTGTAGTCGAGCCGCACGTCGTGGGCCTTACTACCTTTGTAAGCAAGGGTGTGCTTGAGCCAGTTTTCATCGTCGCGCTTGGGATAGTCGGTGCGGTAGTGCGCGCCCCGGCTCTCGGTCCGCGCCAGCGCCCCGTGGGTGGTAGCCTCAGCACAATCAAGTAAGAAACCAAGCTCGATTGCTTCAACCATTTCCGTATTGAAGGTTTTTCCCTTATCCTGCAACTGCACCCGCGTGTATGCCTCTTGCAAACCATCGAGCGTGTCGAGTGCATGACGCAGGCCGGTCTCGTCGCGCTCCACAAATACCCGTGCGTCCATCTCATTTTGCAGTGTGCTGCGCACACGAGCCGCCGATTCGCCGCCGGTAGAACTGTAAAGGCTATCCACCAGCTTGCGTGCGAAATCTTCTGGCTGTGGTGGAAGTTGTACGTAATCGTTCTCGGTGATGAATTTTGCCATATGCTTACCTGCGCGGCGGCCAAACACGATCAGGTCCACCAGCGAGTTGGTGCCAAGGCGATTGGCGCCATGCACGGAGACGCAGGCTACCTCGCCAGCCGCGTAGAAGCCCGGCAGCGGCGTCCACTGCGGATCAATGACCACGCGAGCATCGAGGTCGGTTGGAATACCGCCCATTGCATAGTGCGCCGTGGGTTGTATCGGTACAGGCTCCGTGATTGGCTCAACGCCGAGATAGTTTCGCGCAAAGTCGGTGATGTCCGGCAACTTTTCGTTAATCACCTTCGCCCCCAGGTGCCGCAGGTCCAGGTACACGTAGTCCTTGCCGTCGACGCCGCGACCCTCGTGGATCTCCTGCAGGATACAGCGCGAGACGATATCGCGCGGGGCCAGGTCTTTCAGAGTCGGCATGTAGCGTTCCATGAAATATTCGCCCTTGCCGTTCAGTAGTTTGCCTCCCTCGCCACGCGCAGCCTCACTTAAGAGCACGCCCAATTTATAGATGCCCGTAGGATGGAACTGGTACATCTCCATGTCTTCCAACGGAATGCCCCGGCGGTAGGCGATTGCCATGCCGTCACCCATGCAAGCAAAAGCGTTGCTGGTGACCCGCCAGGCGCGGCCATAGCCGCCGGTGGCGAAGAGAACGGCTTTAGCATGGAATGTATGAATCACGCCTGTGCGAATCTCGAGCGCGACAACGCCGCAAGGCCGCCCTTCGTTCAGGAGTAGATCCAACACCAGGTACTCATTGAAGAAGCGCACCTGGTTTTTGATGGCGTTCTGGTACATAGTCTGGAGAATCATATGCCCGGTGCGGTCGGCAGCATAGCAGGCGCGGCGCACCGGAGCCTCGCCGTAGTTGCGCGTGTGTCCACCGAAGCGGCGCTGGTCAATGCGCCCGTCTTCAGTGCGGTTGAACGGCAGGCCGCGATGTTCCAATTCGTAGACGGCATCGATAGCTTCCCGCGTCAGGACCTCTGCGGCGGGCTGGTCTACGAGATAATCACCGCCTTTGACCGTATCATACATATGCCATTTCCAGTGATCTTCTTCCTGGCTGCCGAGCGCCGCGGCCACGCCTCCTTGCGCTGCGCCTGTGTGGGAGCGCGTGGGGTACACTTTACTCAGCACGGCAACACTGGCATTTGGAAGCTGCATAGCGGCCATCAGGCCAGCACCACCTGCGCCGACAATGACCACATCGAATTTATAGTACATACCTGTAACCTCGTTTCATCCTCTATATATATACTCTCCTCGATGCTTGAGGCGGGAGACGGGGGCATGTAGCAAGAAAGTATATGGATTGTAAGCTTATTATACTGCACGGCGGGAGCAAGGCGCAAACGGAGGATACTTGCTATCTTCTATTCCTCCTTTCACCAACCTGACTGACGCTAGTCAGTAGCCGCGCAGCGGCGTTGGTTGGTGTCTTGCAATAGCTCAGCCTGTTGAAAAATGCTGTTAAAGACTCATCAATAGAGAGATGCCTTGTGTTTCATCACTCTTGAGTCATCTGAACCAATCGGGAAGGAAAAAGACCACGACGCCGTAAAATGCGGGCAAGCCAGTCGAAAGCAGCCAAAAAGAAAGCAGAAAGGGCCTTTGCTGGTCCGGGACGATGTCTCCATCCTCGTTTTTTCAGCAACCGCTTCAGATTTTGTCCCGCCGCTCGCATCAATGCTTCACAATTGACCCGCTTCAGTTCACGCAAGCGGAGCCGTCGCATGCCATGCCAGTCCTTGCCTTCTGCGAAAAGCGGTTCCACCCACACACTGCGCTTGCGCAGGGCTTTCTTGTAGGACTCGGTCGGTTGATAGGCACGCACTCGATCTAGATACGCTTCATCCACACTGCGGCACAAACTACGTCCCTGCTTATTGGGGGTACACTGGGCTCGCAGTGGGCACGCATTACAGTCCTTGACATACGCCCGGTAGCGGCGTTGTCGGTCCGTGGATTGCCCCTGCACAAAGTGCAGTTCTTTGCCTGCTGGACAGATGTAGATATCGCGCGACGCCTCGTAACGGAACCGCTCTGGACTAAAAAATTCCGTGCGGTGGTCGTGATCGGGCAGGGGGATGTAGGCGTGGATATGCTCCCGTTCAATAGCGGCAATGTTGTGCTCCGTGCCGTACTTGCGATCACCGGTCACTTGCCTTGGCCACAGCTTCCAGCGAAAGCGCACCCGCCACAGCAAATCCAGCATCGGTTGGTTGTCCATCACCTCCGACGGGGTCACCAAGACATTGAGGATGATCCGTGCTTTGCCACCATCCACGACATAGTGGGTGTGGTAGCCCATATCCGCTCCACCCTTGGTCAGCATGAGGGTGGCATCGGGATCGGTGGTGCTCACGCGCAGATCAGCCATGCGTTGATAGCAGCGATGGGTGACACTGCGATCTTGTGCTCCCAGCTGCTCGATCCAATCATGGCGCGCTTCATTGTGCTGGGCGAGGGCTTCCTGTTCCTGCTGGGAAAGTGCAACTGGCAGTGGCGTCGGCAGAGGTGTCTCTTCCCGCTCAACTGGCTCATTGGAGAGACCTTCGGTTTGCTGCGCTGGTTGAGTGCTCTCCTCCGGCAGTGCTTCTGCCTGAGCTCTGAACAGATCAGCCAGGTGTGCCTCGACAAAAAAGCGTGGTTTGAGCGAGTCAACTGAAGCATTGGCTTGTACTTTGGTGCCATCGAAATACAGCTCTTTGCCCCACACCAGCCCTGCGGCTTGACATTGCTCGACAATCGCTTCAAAAAAGCGACGAAAGATATCGACGCCATAGCGTTCGCGGATACGGGTCAAGCTCGAATGATCAGGCAACGGCTCATTCAGATTGTATCCCACGTACCAGCGCACGCTGAGTTTATCGGCCACCAACTGCATGAGCAACCGCTCTGAGCGGATATCTTCAAAGAACATCACCAATTGCAGCTTGAAGAAGACCACCGGGTCAATGGATGGGCGACCACCATGAGCATAGGTCTTTTTGACGAGGTCACGCACAAATGACAGATCCAGGACGCGATCCAGGTGACGATAGAAATGCGTCGCTGGCACAAGCTCCTCCAGCGAGACCACCGCGATTGGCGTGAAGAGACGCGCTTTCGTTCCCATCATAGCAGTAGCCTTTCCCTTCAGACAGTCCAGTTGAGCATACTTGATCAACACCTGGGGTACGTATTTTTGCGCTCACCCTTTGCGGAAAAAATGGTCACACTTGCTCAGAGGATGGTAGACAGATACTGGCTGTATTAACTGGCGGGCTGTTCGACAGCAGCCCCGACGTCAGGTACGAGTATATCGATGGCTGGGGGTAGCTCATGGCCGGCAGTAGTCTTGACCATTCCGCTATCGGGCTAAACATGGGGCGCTTGCTTCAAGATGCGCTAGAGGAACGGCCCTGCTGGGTGTACAACAGCGATTATGACGCGCACCCGTACCCTCCCCATCGGAGGGTAACGGGTGCAGGCTAGCCTCTACGAGCGTTTTCAGGCCATCTTGGAGGTTCTTGCATAACCCCTCAAAACGGTGCACTACTGGGCTTGGCCTCGCCACAACCGCTCTTGTGGGCAATCGGCAACATGGAATGGCATGTGGTCCAGCGCCTACGCACGTACCAACCCCAGCGCAAGCCGCCTGTGATCGTGGTGCAGGAGGCTCTCTTTCCGCTAGAAAGACAAGCTACAGAACCCGCGCCTCCAAGTCCGGGCGCATCACCACGCTCTCCTGCTCATTCGGGTCGGTCCGCGCTCCCACGAAGACGGCCGGGGTCGCGCTGCGGTTGACCGCCACGTGGGGCACCCCGGCCGGGATGTACAGGTAGTCGCCGGGATGGGCGACCTCGCGGTGCTGGAGCTGATCCCCCGTGTACAGCTCCACCTCCTCGCCGCTGACGAAGTAAAAGGCGGACTCGTGCTGCTCGTGGATGTGGGCTTTGGTCCGTCCACCGCGGGGCGGTAGGGTGACCGAGCCGAGCCAGAGTGCCCGCGCCCCCACCGTCTCCGCGCTCACGCCCGGCGTGTAGTTCGGGCCCTGCTTGCCAACGTAGCTCTGCCCTGCGTGCACGACGCAGCCGCTGGTGGCCCGCTTGGCCTCTAAAGTTCGATCAACAAAGTGCCTGTCATCGGACGGAGTTTGCTGACTCATCCTCTTGTCTCCCTTCTTGTGACCCTGGACGCACGAATGCCTCCTCTTGCTTGTCGTCTGTCTGATGCCCTGTCCATACCGTCAAAGCCTCTTCACTGGTAAGCTGCACTGCTCTCTCCAGGAGATCCCATGCGTGATCAT
>WNEZ01002381.1_pt1 | contig 16092 bp, 16 predicted proteins | sample 5400521 | NCBI WGS metagenome assembly WNEZ01 (sample SAMN13153339, study PRJNA577476) | soil metagenome | isolation source: 120 cm saprolite under Douglas fir tree site 2 hole 1 replicate 1 | place: USA:California | collected 2015-04-18
CAAAGCGTGCCAGCACTACCAATAGGATAATTAATGTCAACAGATAAAGAGCAGTCGATGTTGTGACTGCAAAAGACCCTATTTGGAAAAGCACTTTTTCCAGGTGGTTAGCAACTAAGAAGGCTCTCTCATACTGTCCAACTAACATTGCAGCGAAGATATAAATGACCACACCAAACAGATACTTGGTCTTAAAACCACCCCTCGATGGCGCAGCCTTTGCAGGAGCAGCTTTTGGAGTTGGCTTATTTGTGCTTACCTTGTTTGATTGAGATTGCGCGGGTTGACTATCTTTGGCTATGCGATTACTTGCAGAAGATACCCCCGAGTTGCGTGTTGCGCGAGCAATACGTGCTGCTGCCTGGTCGGCCTCTACAGTGCCATCATTTTCGTTCTTTCCAACACTTGAAAAGAATTTCGGAAATCGCCGAGGACGAGAAACCTCAATGGTTGTTGGGGGAGCAACTTCTTCGACTTGTTGTGTCGTGTCACTCATCAACTCGACTGATTGATCCGTCATTGCCAGGTCGTTTGAGGAGGTAACCAGTACTGGACGGTTCTTACCTGCGCTCTTGCTACGTTTATTTTGCGTGGCTTTCTCTTGCTGCGCATCTTGTGTTCCTGCATTTGTTTCTTGATTCATGATTGATCTCCACGGGCTTCATTGAATTGGTCAAAAGGTATTTGCTCATCACCATAAGGGTTTTCTTGATCAGAAACAAGGTGATGGGTACTCGCCGGATTCATTTGCGGCGTTGGTAAGTTAACGGAGCCAGCGACCTGGGGCTGCGGTTGCGGCATCGATGGGTAAGCAGGCACTGGCTGTTGAGAATATGGCAGTACTGCTGGTTGGGGCATAGTGTTTGAAAGCTGCATTGCTGGTTGAGGCATAGCACCTGGAGTATGCATTACAGGAGTAGCTGGAGCCAGTGCTTCTGCTGCCGCCAGACCCGCGCGTGCGATTTCATCATCTCGGCCAGGAGCATTGCCGCCGCTTACTCCGATACCACCAACGGTAGCGCCGCCCATGCGAATAGGCCACCCACCAGCAGCCATAATAAATTTCCCCTGTGTCATTGCTGCCATACTTGAGGCAAAACCCGGAATACCCGAACCCCACTGAGCTACAGCATCGGTCGATTGATTAAACATCACTGCTGTACTGGCCTTAGCAAGACTAATGCTGCCCGTAGCCCAACCATAGGGTGCCATCATGCGCTCAAAAAGAACGAGATGACCTCCTGCATCTACAATCGCGATGCTGACAGGGCTTCGCAACTCTAGAGCGCGTTGTTTGCTGGTTTCCAGAATTCTACGTGCAACTTCAATCGATAAACTCAAAGGTTGCTCCTTTTTTTAGCGACGCACACATAAATGTCGCCCAATATTCCACACTTGCTCTTGCTGCCAGTATATCGTATTGCTTGACTACTCACAAGGGGTATTCATGGAAATCCGATTTTATTGCCCCATTCTGCCTCGCTGCTTCTTGATAAATCTGGCTTTTACAAAGATTCAGTTAAACTGATGCGCTGCTTCCGCCACTCTAGTTTGCTGTACTTTTCCTCGACAAGTCGGTTCGCAAGTTCCCATTCCGAGTGGCTCAGCGTATCGTGTACAAAATCTACCTGTAAAGCCGTACTAAATCCGCTGTTGAATGCATCTGCCACAGCATCCCATTTTGCGTAGGGAGCAAACGTATGCAGCGGAGTCGTTTTTTCACGATACAGGGCTAGAGCTTCCTTCATTGCAGCTTCATTTGGAAAACGCAGCATAGTGAAGAATTCAGCGGCACGGTCATCGAGCGGTAATGATCCTTGTTGCAGTAGCGCGTTATCTTTCCATACCTGGGCGCTGCCAATTAACTTAAAGCCACCGCTTGTCAGATCAGCTTGAGTTGACGACGCGAAGCAAGCCGCGGAGGGATGTTTGCTAACCCGCTCATCGCTTAATTCAGCTTGCACACCGAGGAGCGTGAGAGCAGCCAGCAATCCCTGGGCAAGGAAAGCGTAGGCTGCGATAACACCAGGTGGAACGCCAAAGTGTTTGCTCATCACAATACTATAGGTGAATTCATCACGGTGGTAGACAGCTCGCCCACCGGTTGGACGGCGAACCAGGGCTACACCACGTTCTAGACACACTTCGCTTACTATCTCTCGTTCGATACTCTGAAATCGCCCCAGGGAGATCGAGGGTTGAGACCAGCGGAATACACGCAGTGTGGGCGGGGCTTCCCCTTTCAAATGATGGGTGAGTATAGATTCATCGATGGCCATATTCATGGCCGCATTCTGTACATGTGTGTTGAGGAAACGATATGGTTCGGACATCAAAGAATCCTTAAAGTAAAATTATCGCGAGCGAGCCGCTTTCCATTTTTCACGTTGATTTTCGCGTACCTGTTCAGAAGTCGGCGTATACTGCTTTAAAAAGTTGTCGCGGAAAGCTGGATACGTTCCTCCGATGACCGCTGCTCGCAATTGACCGGCAAGGCGTAACATAAAACGTAGATTGTGAATAGTACCTAACCGATAGTATAGTTGCTCCTCAGTACGTGCCAGGTGGTGTACATAAGCAGCACTATAATTCCTGCATGTGTAGCAATCGCAGCCTTCTTCGATGGCCGCATGTTCTGCGCGATAGCGTGCAGATTTGATGTTGATACGCCCATACCTGCTAAATAAACCTCCGTGCCGGGCTACTCGTGTAGGTAGCACGCAGTCGAACATATCCATACCGAGGCCTACCCCTATCACAAGATCTTCGGGCGAGCCTACTCCTAAGAGGTGGCGAGGCTTGCCTTTTGGCAATTCAGGTGTAACATACTTCAAGAGATCCCACATCTCTGCCTTGGGTTCGCCAACCGAAAGGCCTCCAATCGACAGACCGGGAAAAGGCAAATTGCCAATGAAACGGGCACTCTGCTGGCGCAGTTCTGGCTCACATGCACCCTGCACAATACCAAAGAGCGTTTGTTTCGATTGGTAGTCTTCTCTGGCGATGAGCGCTCGTTCCGCCCAACGGTGGGTACGCTCCATAGCTTCCTTTGCAGCGTCGTAGGTACAGGGATAAGCAGCGCAAATGTCAAGTGGTAAGATGATATCGGCGCCAAGTTCAAACTCGATCTGCATCACGTTTTCAGGCGTAAGCATGTGAGTAGAACCATCAAGGTGTGATTTGAATGTGACTCCCTCTTCGCTCAATTTGCGCAGGTGTCCCAGGCTGAAGACCTGGAAGCCCCCGCTATCGGTGAGGATTGGACCATCCCAATGCATGAATTGATGCAGTCCACCAAAATCGGCAATAAGTTGGTATCCCGGTCGTAGCATCAGGTGGTATGTGTTGGCAAGGATGATAGCTGCTCCCGCTTCCCGCAACTCTTCAGGCGAGACGCTTTTAACTGTTGCCTGCGTACCGACGGGCATAAAGATGGGTGTTTGGACACTGCCATGGGCTGTATGAATCGTTCCGGCCCGTGCCCAGGACTCAGAACATTGAGCTTCTATTGTAAATGAAAATGATGTCATGCGTTTCTGTGGTTCTGTTCTATCCCGTTTCTGAGCGCATTCACGGCACTCTTATGAGATATATTGTCGCACATTCGTCAAGGAACGGACGGTTAGTGAGGATATAACATGCTTTCTACCCACAAAAAATGGCTGCCTCATGTGAATAATACACATAAAAAATGTATAGAAATCGAACCAATCTATAATTTGGCGAACAAAACTATTGCAAATCACAAAATTATGGTGTATGCTTGCATGCGGTATCCGATCTTGGTCTGGCATACAGTGCTCGTCCAGAACATTTAGTCCCGCGCTGCTAGGGGTGACAGACAAACTGGTGACATCTGCTAAGATATGGACCCGGAGGAATACCAACATATCACAAGGAGGTCCCTAGTTGAGTTTCGTTGACAAAACGCTTAAGTGTCGCGAATGTGGAAACGACTTCACATTCACTGCGGGTGAACAAGAGTTTTACCAGCAAAAAGGTTTGATGAATCAGCCTGGTCGGTGTCCTGAATGCCGTGCAGCGCGTCGTAGTTCGTCTGGTTCAGGTAGCCGTGATCGTGGCCCACGCGAAATGCACACGGTCATTTGCGCTGAGTGTGGAACCGAGACGCAGGTGCCATTCTTACCCAAGAATGATCGTCCTGTCTATTGCAGCACATGCTATGACAAGGTCCGAGTAGCACGAGACTAAGAGTTTCATCGCTATTTGGGTTTTTCCTGTACTAAACAAGTATCAGGTTGTTATTGACTGACATCGCACCCAGCTGTTTATTGGATGAAGATGGAATGATCAAAACAAAGAGACAAGGCCAGGCTATACTCGTGGCCTTGCTTCTTTTTTTATTCCGTGCGCATTTGAGCGTTTTTACAAGTAAGAACTTTATTACATAACCAGAGTTGGTTCCTCCTTCTCGTGATGTAACACATTTATCCCTATAAATGCAGCTGTTCAGTTACATTGTCTACATGTCATCCGTAACAAACAATACAAATGCATCCTTCACATATGTATTGCATTGTAAACGTTTGTGTTCTAGACTATCGTTAGATGGGTATTATCAATAAATTCAGAGGTATTCCAATGATGGCCGTGAACCCAGGTGAAGAAGAGTCTGTTGCGTTTTCGCAAGTGACTTTTGAAGACCTGTTGGCGGAGGTTCGCCAGTACTTGACTCCACATGACATGGGGGCGATTCAACGTGCCTACAATGTTGCGAAACAAGCTCATTTGGGGACAATACGTCGTTCTGGAGAGCCTTATATTCAGCATCCATTGGAAGTCGCGCTCTTACTTGCTGATATGCGCATTGATGCCGATAGTATAGTGGCAGCCTTACTACATGATGTTGTTGAAGATACTGATTTTACCTTAGATGAGTTGCGCCAACAATTTGGAGATGCAGTCGCAAATATTGTAGATGGAGTCACTAAATTCGATACTCTGGCGGGCAATCCAATTGTGCCCACCGAAGAAATCGGCGCAAAAGAAGTGAATCGCGCTCAGACTTATCCCCTATCTCAATCGGTAAACCCTACTGTACTCGATACGCCTGAACAGTTTGAACAAAAGCATCGCTTCGCGCGTGACTTGAAAAGACGCCAACGTTCAGAGACAGTGCGGAAGATGCTGCTGGCTATGGCAGAGGACCCGCGTGTAGTAGTACTCAAATTAGCAGACCGTTTACACAACATGCGAACCCTCAGTGTAATGAATCAGGCGCAGCAGCAAAACAAGGCCCGCGAGACACGAGAAATTTATGCTCCGCTTGCCAGACGTCTCGGCATGGCGTTAGTGCAGGCAGAATTGGAAGACCTGGCTTTCAGTTACCTGGAACCAGAAAAATATACCAGGCTTGCGCGTGAAGTGGCAAAAGAGCTTGAAAAGCACCAACCTACAATCGAGCAGATTTGCCAGGCCTTACAAGAAGAGATGCACAAAGCCGATATTCACGCGGAGGTGCATGCCTGGCAGAAACATCTGGCCAGTATCAATCGTAAATTAGAGCAGAGCGGAGATGAACTCAGCCAGATTCATGATCTTGTCTCTTACCGTATCCTGGTAGACACTGTTCAGGATTGTTACCTGGCTTTGGGACATATCCACGCATTATGGCGTCCTAAAGATGGAAGAATAAAAGACTTTATCGCTACGCCCAAGTTAAATGGGTACCAGTCGCTGCATACGACGGTGTTTTGTCTGGATAATCAGCTTGCGGAAATACAGATTCGCACTCATGAAATGCAACGTATTGCTGATTATGGCATTGCCAGCTATTGGTACCTGAAAGAACGTGGAGCAGCACGCCTCTCAACCCGTGAAATGATTGCCTGGATAGAACAATTGCGTGAGTGGCAACGTGAATTGCCACAAAATGCGGATGAGTTTGTGGAAGCAGTCAAAGGTGATATCTTTCAGGAGCAGATTTTTGTGTTTACTCCCAAAGGTGAAGTGAAAGATCTTCCACGAGGTTCAACGCCACTGGATATGGCGTACCGGATTCATACCGATATTGGCGATCACTGTGTAGGCGCGCGCATCATTACCAATATGGATGAAGGCGGGCGCCTGGTGACACGTATTGTGCCCCTCGATTATGAACTGAAAGGTGGCGAGATTGTCGACATATTGGTGAGTGAGGAGGCACATCCCACCCGCGATTGGCTCTCATTCGCTCGAACCACAACAGCTCGCACAAAGATACGCCGCTACCTGAAGACATACGAGCGTGAAGTAAACCTGCAATTGGGCCGTGAGCGGTTGGATCTGGCACTGAAGGCTGTCGGAGCATCGGGATTACGAGTGGTGCACGACGAGGATCTCTTACGGTTTAACTCCGCGAAAAAATACAACTCGCCAGATGATCTTTATGTAGCATTGGGTCGTGAAGATATAGCGGTAGGAGAAGTGATCGAGTATCTTACACCACTTATGCAGACGCGTGGCGAGATAAAGCCAGAGACAGAAACTGTAAAAAATGGACATCACCATAGTAGCATTGGCGATCACGAGACGTCACAGGCATTCGTTAAATTGGCAAATTGTTGCTGTCCTCTCCCTGGTGATCCAATTGTGGGTTTTCTGAATCCAAATAAAGGTATCGTAGTACATCGCAGTGACTGCCGAACGTTGCGTCGTTACCGGGGACATGAGTCAGAGCGGTTGATTGAGGTCAATTGGTTGCAAATTGAGCCTCAGCATTACCTGGCGCCAATCATCATTATTGCGCATGATCGTGCAGGTCTTTTACGTGATGTGACCGCGGTCGTAGCTGACGCTGGTATCAATTTGACTGCAGTAGCCTCAACTACCAATGCTTCATTGCAAAAAGCTGTGATTACCGCTACCTTGGAGATTACTGCTATGGATCAAATCGAGCCAATCTTTGAACGACTGCAACAGATTAAGAATGTAGTAAGCGTTAGCCGCGAACTTGGCCGGAGAGTCGGATAGATGATTATTCTATACGCATAATACATTGGAAACTTTTATGATAAATACGTACTTAGATAAACAATTAGCAGGAGATGGGCCCACTAATAAGCAGGCACAACAGTTACTCGACATTGTACAGTATATGCCTCCTGCTGAAGTTGAACAGGTTTCGCGAGCGCTTCAGCTTGCGCGAGAAACCTGTGAGGGTGTAAAGGGTGAGCGCGCTATCCCCCCATTAGAGCACGCCCTGGCTGTAGCAACCATTCTAGCGCAAATAATGCATATTGACGCAGTTGGTGTAGCATCCGGACTGGTCTTTGAAGCCGTTGATTCTGATCTTCTGCCGCTTGAACGTGTGGAGACTACATTAGGAACTCCTGTCGCGCGCGTGGTAGGCAGTATGTTACGCATGAACATACTGGAGCGCAAAAAGCGTGTTGGAGCCCAATTGATTACTCCTGAGAAGGCTGGCGTGACTAATAGTGTGGCTTCAAGTGAGGGCGAAAGTAACCGCGAGCAGAAAAAGCAGCGCATACGCGAAGCCTTGCGTCGTCAGCAAGCTGAGACTGTCAGGAAGATGTTTTTCGCCATGTCAGAGGATCCCCGCGTGGTCTTGCTCAAGCTGGCGTATCGGCTTCATGCGATGCGTTTGATATCTGCTCATACATATTCTGTGAGTCAACAGGAGATGTTGACGATGGCCCAGGAGACACGCGAGATTTACGCACCTCTGGCGGGACGACTGGGAATGTCGCTTGTGGAGAGCGAGTTGGAGGATCTGGCGTTTGAAATCCTTGAGCCGGATAAGTATGAGTGGGTGCGCAGCGAGGTGGAGGCGGAGAGCAAACAATGGCGTTCGTATGTAGACCGGGTCTGTACCGTCCTACGTGAGGAAATGCAGAAGCTTGGTTTGCATGCTAAGGTATCCGGGCGGGTTAAGCACCTGTATAGTTTCTATAAGAAACTTCAGCGCAATGCTGGAGATGTTGAACGGTTGGAAGACCTCAAAGCTGCCGCTGATTTTAGTCAGATCCACGATATCATAGCTTTCCGTATTCTGGTAGATTCGACGCCTGATTGTTATATAGCCCTGGGTCATGTACATAGCCTGTGGAAACCAAAAGACGGACGTATCAAAGATTTTATTGCCAATCCTAAACCGAACGGCTATCAGACATTACATACTACTGTTTTCTGCCTGGAAGATCAGCTTGTAGAAATTCAGATCCGCACTGTTGCTATGCATGAGATGGCAGAATATGGTGTAGCGATGCACTGGCACTATAAGGATGTCGGCGACCATGCTACTGCTTCTGCTAAAGAATTGCTGGCCTGGTTGCATCAACTTGCGGACTGGCAGCGGGAGTTACGATCTGCCACTGCCAATGATACCGAATTTGTCGAAGCTGTCAGGGATGAAATTTTCCAGGAGCAGATCTTTGTGTTTACGCCTAAAGGTGAGGTCAAGGATTTGCCCGTCGGCTCAACCCCGCTTGATTTTGCTTACCGCATCCATTCGAAGGTGGGAGACAGGTGCGCAGGAGCTCGTATAATCACCGAGAGCGGTAGTGGAAATAATGAGCGGCTTGTAACGCGCATGGTGCCCCTGGACTACGAGTTGAAAAGTGGCGAGATTGTAGATATCGTAACCAGCCGTACGGCTCACCCAACTCGTGACTGGCTGAATTTTACCCGTACTGCAGCGGCCCGCAGTAAAATTCGACGTTACCTTAAAATACACGAGCGGGATATTAATATTCAGATTGGACGAGAGCGGTTGGACCGCGAGCTGAAGGTGATGGGAGTTCGTGGTGTCGACGTGCTTACTGAAGAAGCGCAAAACTGGTTGATCAATGAGTACCACAAAGAGTCATTTGAAGACGTACTGGCAGCCATTGGATGGGATGACATTCGGCAGCATGCCGTTGCGGTGAAACTCATCGATTTCTGGCAGCAACGTGAGCAAAGGGACGGCAAAGAGGTAAAAGAGGAAGATGAGCCACTGACACTCCCTGGTATTACCAAACAGATGCCCTCGGCTCATTTACAGGTGGCTGGTGTCAGTGGATTGTTAACCAGCCTGGCGAATTGCTGTTGTCCATTACCCGGAGATGAGATTGTTGGGTTCATTAGTCGCGGTAAAGGCGCCATTATTCATCGTGCCGACTGCAAAAATATTGGTCGCTATCGCGAACGTGATCGCGAACGGTTGGTAAACGTGAGTTGGACAACGATGGGCTACCAACATTACCTGGCTCCTGTTGTGATTACGGCACGCGACCGTTCAGGGCTGATTCGTGATATCGCCGCAGTTGTAGCTGAAATTGGGGTCAATATGGCTTCAGTAAGCTCAAATGTCAGTATGGGCAAGGAGATGGCAGTTATCAACGCCACGCTGGAGATCGATGGGCTGGAACAGATGCAACGTGTGTTCGCACGGCTTGAGAAAGTCAAAGGTGTAATTCATGTCGAACGCGATTTAGGAAAGAGTAAGAAACGATAAAAAACCAGGGCATGTATGCACTCGTCACACATGCCCTGATTTTTTATCGTTATTAGCCGCGTAGTCGCTCTAAGACAGGTGGCTGGCGCAGTTTTGCCAATGCTCCTGCCTCAATCTGTCGCACGCGTTCACGCGTAATGCCTAGCTCACGTCCAACCTGTTCCAGTGGATGTGCCTGGCTATTGCCAAGGCCAAAGCGTAACTGTAACACAAGGCGCTCGCGAGGAGTCAACACGGATTCGAGCACGCGCTGCACTTCATCTTTTAGCGTCTGCTTTGTAGCTATATCCTCAGGTGACGCGGACTCGGTATCGGCAAGCACATCTCCCAATTCTTGCTCCTCGTCCTCGCCAACAGGTAACTCTAACGAGATAGGAGCGCCGGGAGCCGCTTGTAATTCAACCATGCGAATAGGATCTAAACCTGTCGCTTCTGCCAACTCCTCTTCTGTAGGTTCGCGACCAAGCTCCTGTAAAAGACGCTGACGTTCCCTGCGGATGCGGTTCAATGCAGTGTTGACGTAGACAGGAAGACGAATAGTTCGACCTTTATCAGCAACAGCCCGGCTAATCGCCTGGCGGATCCACCATGTAGCATGGGTGGAGAAACGATGCCCACGCCGCCAATCATAGCGCTGTACGGCACGAATCAAGCCGATGTTCCCCTCTTGAATCAGGTCGAGCAGGGTAAGCCCACGTCCAACATAGCGCTTGGCAATGCTCACGACCAATCGCAGATTCGCCAGAATGAACTGTTTCATTGCCTCGCGGTCACCCATTTCGATGCGTTGGGCAAGCTCGATTTCGCGTTCGTGTGTAATCATAGGCACACGCCCAATTTCACGAAGGTATGTCATCACCGCATCTGATTCACCTGCATCGGTTGAATTAACAGCATTCTCATCTTGATCTTCAGAACGACGCCGACGCATTGGAACACGCCTTGCAGGGGGTACGTCATCCGCTACGATTCTTGGTAAAGCCAGAATAGTGGGATTTTCAAGCTCTGGTGAGGCTGGCAATTGAGTGAGATCTTCAGGCGCCTCTGACAATTCTTCTAATCCGAGAGGAGTTGTGTCCATATTCGCGATATCCTCTTCAAACTCCTGTTCATCCTTGCCAGCATTCTCTACCTCTTCCTCATTATACTCAAGATCTTTTGTTAGCAAACGATCGACAATTTCGTCACATTGCTTTGTAAGATCGGTATTCACTGTGTTTGCATCATCCAAGGCAAGTGGGGTTCTTGTCGTGGCATTCTCCAATTCAATCATTTTGCGCCCTCCATGAACAGTAGCATCTTAAGCAGCAAGATAGCAATCTCCTCTGTCGGTTCGGTCCTATACTCAGGGAAAGTAAACCTTTGATTTGGACACTGTGTCTGAGTACCGAGTGGGAGGAAGTTATAGACGCACATCATTCTGTCTCTCTATCCTCTAGAGTAAACACAGAAAGAACAGAAAATATTCCTTCGATACTCTAATTATAACGCAAATACCTCCTTTCATCAACTGATGACCGATGGAGGCGCTTCATATCTGTGATGAGAGTAAGCATGCCGTCCTTCCTGTCCCTGGTGCCAGTAGCATTACTTCTACTAATTAATACGTTTCAGACTTACAAAAGTGGCAAATTGCCAGTTGATTTGGTTGAAGTCTCCGCTGTTGCAACTGTAGAGACTCCTGCCAGGTTACTCTGATTCTCTTCTATCTGGCTGATATTTGTTATATTCACCTGTTTCAGGTTTCGCACATTTCTTATCACACGGGTCACTAATAATATGACAACTAACAGACTCAAAATTAAAAACGAGGAATAACCAAGCACATCTCCTATGGCTTCCCAACTCGCTCCAAAGATATAACCAAGCATTAGTGGAATAATTGCACCCAGCGCCTCTCCAGAGGTATCAAAAAGAAGAAAGTAACGATAAGGATAGAGTTCTGAACCTGAAAGCAAGTTAACGACACCACCTAATGCCGAGAACAGAAAACGGCTCAGAAAGATCGCCCACCCCCCACGACGCCGGAAATACTGGCGAGATTGCACAATCCTCCTCGGTGGGATAAGGCGGTTCCACCTTTTCGAACGCTCGATCCAGTCCAGCACTTTACTGCCCCAAATGCGGCCAACCAAATAGCCGGTGTTATCCCCACAAACCAGGGCGCTGAAGGAGATGATGAAAAGAAGTACAATATTGAAATCGCCAAGTGCAGCAAATGCTCCTGCGGCAAGTAATAATAGCGTGACGGGAATTGGTATTCCAACGGCTGCCACAAAAACTGCGATCCAGAGCGCAAGATAACCATAGTTCTGAAGGAAAGTGAGTAAAAGAGAAAGGAGATTACTCATGTCATTCTCCTTACCAATGCGAGCAACTCTTTGGCTTGCAGGTTGATGAAGGAATGGCTATGAGGATGTTGTTTTCGATACGTCTTGATAGCTGTTTGAATATCCCTGATGAGCCCGTCGATTGATCGATTGTAGCGAACAGCTAGAGAACGCAAGGGAACATGACTTATTGATCTGGGATCAGTGATATTTAACTGCTCGTTCAGGTAACTTTCGGGAACATAATAGACACGGGAAATGTAGTGGATGGTCATCCAGGGTTGGATGGTACTGACGTCCCCTTCCGCAGTAAGGGTGCGAGCTTGCTGAAAGTACTGGATCGCCTTTACGGTTTGTACAGCACAGAAAATTGTTGCAGCTATTGCCAGGCACAAAAGAATGCTTGTGACAAAGAGTCTCGAGCGTGTGCTCAACAGATGAGATACTCCCTCCTCAAGGAATCACTTGACGTTGCGCGGCCTCTCCTCTAGAATAACAGACATGGATATTTCCGCGCAACTGTTACACATTGCAATCAAACGCATAGATACTGATTTACCGCTGCCCACCTATGCTACACCTGGTTCAGTGGGTTTTGACTTGCTCTGTCGTGAAGAAACAGAGATCGCCCCTCGAACAGTTGAGCTTATTCCCAGCAACGTGATTGTACGTATACCTGCTGGCTATATGTTGTTGCTGACATTGAGAAGCAGCACCCCTTTACGCAAAGGTTTGCTTATTCCGAATGGTGTTGGCGTCATCGATCAAGATTATTGCGGTGAGGGCGATGAGCTGAAGGTACAGGTCTTTAATTTCCGAGAGGAAGCGGTGACGGTCATGCGTGGCGAACGTATCGCCCAGGGTATTTTTATTCCTGTCATGCGTGTAAATTGGGATGAGGTGGATGAAATGGGTCGGGGGAGAGGCGGATTTGGAAGTACGGGTGTGTAATGATGGATTATTACGCTATTCTCGAAGTCTCACCCTCCGCGACAACGGCTGAAATCAAACGCTCCTATCGACGCCTTGCCCGCTTACATCATCCTGACCTGAATCAAGATGCCCTGGATACGCATATCAAACGCCTGAATGCAGCCTACGAAGTGTTGCGTGACCCGCTAAAGCGCGCTGTCTATGATGAGCAACGTGCTGAAGAGAAGCGACACGCTGCCCCTCAAGCAGAGTATCAACCTCGACAGGAGCGGACCAAACGCGAGCCTGAAATGACATGGGCCGAGGGTCTTGTGGGCTTCGTGAAGGAACTCAAAAAGGGTTTGAAAGACGAGTAATTTATAATAGCCGCCATACATGCACTGTCTCATCACTCGCAGAAGCTATGTACTGTTCACGAGGCGACCACGCAACTGTTCGTACCCATGTAGTGTGACCTTCATACAACATAAAAATCTTGCCAGAAGTGGCCTCCCAGACCTGTACTGAGTTATCATCACCTCCGGAGGCAATATACTTGCTATCGGGGGACCAGGCTAACGATTTCACCGCGTTGGTATGGCCTTTGTAGATACATACACTCTTTCCCGTAGTAGCTTCCCACACCTGTATTGTTGTATCTTCTCCGCCAGAAGCTATATATGCAGCATCAGGTGACCAGGCTGTAGCGTAAATTGGACTGGAATAATCACGATAGTTCATAATGTCGCTCCCGTTGAAAGCATCCCAGGTTTGTACTGATCCATCAAAGCTGCCAGAGGCAATCCGATCTCCACCAGGCGACCACGCTACGCCAAGTATTCTATATTGCTGCTTGTGAGTATACGCCAGGTTACCGCTAAATGCCGCCCATATCTGTACCGTGCTATCGCCAAAATCCCCACCAGATGCGATGTGCGAGCTATCAGGAGACCAGGCAATACAGCGTACGAAACGGGTGTGACCATGATAGGTGACAAGACTTCTACCTGTATTGGCTTCCCATACCTGTACAATTCCACCGGTATCGCCGGAGGCGATGTATTCGCCATCGGGTGACCAGGCTACGGAAAGAAGGTAAGATGCATGGCCCCTGTAAGTGCGGCTATCCTCTCCAGTATGGGCGTTCCAGATACGTACAGTTTTATCACGCGATCCTGAAGCAATTGAGGTACCGTCGGGAGACCATGCAACAGCAAATACATTGTCACTGTGGCCATGGTACATGAAAACGGGAGTGTCAATAGGCATCATTTAGTGTTCTCGAGGTCCATCGACAAGAAGATTGATAGCGTGGGGCAACACAGGTAGAATGCATTCCAGGCATTCTCTCACAGCTTTAGGACTGCCGGGAAGATTGATAATGAGGGTGCGATCGCGCGTACCAGCGATCCCTCGAGAAAGCATGCCGAACGGCGTATGTTGCAGGCTGACGGCACGCATAGCTTCGGCAATTCCGGGAGCTTCGCGGTCGATGACAGCCTTTGTTGCCTCTGGTGTGACATCACGCGGAGCCATCCCCGTACCGCCTGTAGTGAGAATGAGGTTGAGATGTTTGTCATCGCTCCATTCGCGTAGTGTTGCCTCAATCAGTTCGCGTTCATCAGGGATAATTGCGCCTGCACTAATGACAGCTTCTGGGAGTTGTGTGAGCATTGAACGGATGTTTTCGCCGCTGCTATCCTGCCGTGCACCCTTCGCGCCGCTGTCGCTGATGGTGAGCACTCCAATCGTAATCACAATATCATCCTCCCTGATCTGACCTATCCTCTCGCAGCCAATTCTCGCATTATGGCTCCAATCTGGCGACGTGAACCGAAAAGCCAGACAGTATATTCATCGTGCAGGTCTTCCACTTCGATCTGGCATTGCATATCCTGAGCCAGCTTACGCGCTATGTGCATCAGTTGTCCGCGTTCGGCGCTGTCACGGCTGTGTGTATTCAATGCAATTCTGCCAAGGCGCTCTTCCTGGCTTAACACAGCATTGATAAGTCCATGCAATTGATCTGCGCCGAAGACAACCTGCAATGGAGGAAGCTCTTGCTCCTGGTTCGCCAGCGATATAGCCGATTTGGAGCCATTGTTAACTCCGCCATTCTCCTGGTCAGAGTGCTGTTCGGTATCACCAACTATAGATGTATACACATTGCTCAATTTATCCAAAATCAATAGCTGTGCTTCTTCAGGCACATCATTGCGCGGGTGAACATAGGCAAGCAGATTATGGGCAGAATCAGAGTAGATGAAAGGTCTTGAGATGGCTGAACGTCGCCCGCATGCCGGACAGGAAGAGACATTCAACAGACCAGCCAGCACAGTGTATTGCAACGACGGGTCTGTGACAACGTTGACATATTCATAAATCGGACTGTTAAACACCTCACCGCAAGGGCAGGTAAAGGTGCGATTGGTTGAACGTGACATACTACATTTTCTCTAGGGTGAACGATGATACAGTAAAGAGATATACTGAGAAAAGTATATCATATGAGGCGATAGAGAGAGGACCACCATAGAGATAAGAAACAGGAAACTCCTGGACACAACAATATGGTTCCTGTATAGTAGTATGCATCATACAGTATCATTAAGAGTCTTACTAAACCGTCAACAAGAGTTGGTAACATGCCTCTTGTGCAAGGTCTGCTGGAGGTCTGCTCCCTTATCAGGCCGTGAGTTCATGGAACAAAGGAACCTGGACAGTGCAATTACTTTTCGGCTGAGATGTTTCGACATCAGAGTAGTTTGCCAGAGTTATTTGGAGCGAGGATACAAGCGATGGACAAAGTAGAAATTAAGAGTAAGAGACTAATTTTTAATGATTTTTTTAAAATCTATGAGGCTATTCTTCGTTATTTGCGGTTTGACGGAAAAATGAGCGAACCGGTTCGTCGCCTCGTCTTCGAAAGAGGGGATGCAGTTGCAGCAATCATCTTAAATAGAGATACGCAAAAGGTCGTATTGATCAACCAGTTCAGGTATCCTACGTATGAAAAAGGACCTGGCTGGATGCTTGAGGTTGTGGCTGGCATATTAGAACAAAATGAGACTCCAGAAGATGCTTTGAGACGAGAATTGATAGAGGAAATTGGTTATAGAGCAGGCGATCTGACTCATATTGCAACTTTTTATGTTTCACCAGGAGGTACTTCCGAGCGGATCATGCTTTACTACGCCGAGGTAGGTAACACTGATAGAATTGCTGCTGGAGGCGGGCTTGTCTCTGAGGGTGAAGATATACAACTCATTGAGGTTGCTCTGCCCGAACTATGGAGGGCATTGGATGCCGGTGAAATAATAGATGATAAGACTATTATTGGTGTAATGTGGCTTCGCAGGAAATTGGAGGGGGAAAAATGAACTTTACACCTTT
>WNEZ01002383.1_pt1 | contig 16087 bp, 16 predicted proteins | sample 5400521 | NCBI WGS metagenome assembly WNEZ01 (sample SAMN13153339, study PRJNA577476) | soil metagenome | isolation source: 120 cm saprolite under Douglas fir tree site 2 hole 1 replicate 1 | place: USA:California | collected 2015-04-18
TGCGTCCGCAGCGTGTCCATGGCCTGTTTGAGATTTTCACCGTGCGCCTGTGCCATTGCCGTGCCCTAGCCTTCCGAGCGCAGCGCTTCGATGGGATCGAGCTTTGCCGCGCGCATCGCCGGATAAATTCCGAAGAAGAGGCCTACTGCCGTAGACACTCCCAGCGACAAAATCACCGCGCCAATTGGAGTACGCATGGGAATCGACGTCGCCGCGCGCGCCGCTGCAACCACCGCGTAGGCCAGGCATATTCCAATCAGCCCGCCCGTTGCCGCCAGCACCGCCGACTCCGTCACAAACTGCAGGATGATGTGCCGCTTCCTCGCTCCCAGCGAACGCCGCAGCCCGATCTCCCGGGTGCGTTCCGTCACGCTCGCCAGCATGATGTTCATGATTACGATTCCACCGACCACCAGGAACACGGCTGTCAGCCCGACCGCCACCATGAACAGATTCCCCGTCAATGAATTCCACAGGCCCATGATCGAGTCCGAGCCGATAATGCCGAAACTATCCGGCGTGTTCCATGGCGTGTGCCGCCACGCGCGCAACAGCATCCGCGCTTCGTCTTCAGACGCCGCTATCATCTCCGTGTTCTGCGCCTGGATGAACAGCACCAGCGAATCTCTCTGCGTCCCCCATTCCTTCCGGAAAGTTTCCAATGGAATGAACACGAAGTTGTCTTGGGATTGTCCGAGCGCGCTCCCAATCACCGCCGCCACGCCAACCACCTGATAACTGTGGTTTCCCGCACGGATCGTTTTCCCAATCGGATCCACGTTCGAGAAAAACTTCTTCACCAGGTCCGCGCCGATGAAGCACACGGGAGAATGGTGCGTTTCATCCGCCTCCGTCAGGAATCTGCCTGCCGCCACATTCAAACTGCGCACCTCAGAATAATTCGCGGTCACTCCCAAAATCCTTACATCCTCGAGCAGGTCGTTTCCCGAACGCACGTCTGAGTTTGCCCCGAGCAGCGCCGCCACCTGGTTTGCCGTTCGCATCCCCGTCTTCAGGTTCGTGAATTCTTCCATGGTAATCAGCGGCCGCTTTTGCGCCTTTACCCACGCGTCGTTGCTGGTGATGATCCCGAAGCGGTTGAGGACGTACACGTTGGCTCCGAGATTGGCGATCTTGTCAGCAATGTAGAAATTCAGTCCCGCGACAACGCTCATCACCGCCACCAAAGTCGTCACGGCTAGGATTACTCCCAGCAGTGTCAGAAAGCTTCTCAGTTTATGTGCGCGTAGAGCATCCAGGGATAACCGCAGCGTCTCCAGAATCGTCACCGCCGCCGCGCGAACCCGGGCAATCGTTAGCGGCAGCTTTCCCGTATGCGGCACGGTCCGCGTTATTCCGCCCAGACTTTCAATGGGAGTTACGCCCAAACAAGCCTCCGCCTCTGTTCTACCAATACGCCATTTGGGGGCGTTTCGTTCCTTCCTTGTATAGACGTTTGAAACGCCACTTTGCTTTCAACCATTCCCGATGTCGCCTGGCCCGCTGCCTGTATTGTAAAGCCTTTCGGCTGCGGCCTAGCGTGTTTTAGGACTTTCGACCGCCTGCCCCGATTCCTCAGAATGGTGCGGGCGCCCCTGACGTATCTGTCTTTATTATCTTTCGTTTACAACCATGTTTCTCCTCTTCGAACCTGCTCCTTACTGATCGGGCGTGCAACAATTGTTCTTATCCCCGAATCAGAACTAAGATGACCTCTGCGGCCTTTTCGAACCAGACAACGATGCGCGCAAGCATTCTTATTCTCGTCGCCGCTCTCGCGTTGCCTTTCGTGGCATTCTCGATAGCGCAGGATTCCGCTCCGCCTTCCCCGCCCCAAACCCAGGAGGAAAGGACCGCCCTCCTCGATCGTGTCGTCAGCAACCAGAAGAAAAGCGACGAAGCCATGAATCTCTACGAGCGCATCGAGCGCCGCGAGTTGCGCAAAAATGCCGGTGATCCGCAGCCCTCGGAAGTCAAAATCGCCCGCGTGGTGCCCGCGGGCACGGGCGTCGATCACATTCCGGTCGGCCCCGAGGGTAAACCTCTCGATGCGGCTGCTTACCGCGCCCAACTCGAAAAGCTTGAGCGCGCTCTCGCGTGGGCTGTCCGCGAGGGTCCGCCGCAGCGCGAGGCCTACGAAAAAGTCGCCAAAAAACAGAGGGAGCGCTCAGACCTCATCGAGGCGACCCGCTCCGCTTTCATTTATACCTACCTCTCCAGCGAAACACGCGACGGCCGTGTCCTCGCCAAGTACCGCATGGAGCCAAATCCCGCATACAGACCCACTTCACGCGCGACATCCATTTTCTCGAGAGTTCGCGGGGTTGGCTGGATCGATCTCGCAGCCGGCGAACTGGCCCGCGTCGAGGGGGAAACTACCGGCGACATCTCCGTCGGCGGCTTTCTCGCCAAGGTCTACAGAGGCAGCCACTTCATGCAGGAGCGCTACGAAATTGTCCCCGGCCTCTGGATGCCCACCTTTTCCCAGTACGATTTCGACGGCCGCAAATTCTTCATCCCCTTCGCAATTCACGAGCGCACTTTCTATTCGCAGTACCGCCGCATCGGCCCGCCCAAGGAAGCTCTCGGCGTCATCCGTGCTGAGTTGGGCAAGACTGCCGCCCCTTCCGCAGATCCCTGATACTTCTCGCGGTATACTTCCTCTACAGATAAATCAGGCAGACCACATCAGATTCCGGAGGCCCGGTGCAACCCTCATTCCTATTGGCAAGTATGCTCGTCATCCTGGCCGCCTCGACCTGCGTTGCGCAAACTCTGGCGCCTCAATCCGGCTCTGACAAGCCGCCTGCTTCTTCTCAGCCAGCCCCGCCCGCCCCATCCCAAGCCGCCCCGGCGGTGCCGAAAGGGGACGCTCCCAAAGATTCGGCCGCGGAAAAAGACCAGCCCAAGGACAAAAAGAAACCCAAAAAAGTTTGGAGTAACGATGACGTCTCGACCATCAAGAGTGATGTCCCCGTCGTCGGCGATTCCCGCTCTTCTGGCAACTCCAGCCAGAACGGCGGCAATTCTTCGCCTCTGTTCTCGTCTTCTCCTTCTTCCGACGAGACCAAAATCAACTCTTTTCGCAGCCGGCTGGCCCAGTTGCGCTCCGAGCTCGCAGACGTCGAAGCCCAGATCCGGCAAGCGAGAACTTCCAACGGTCACGTCCGTGAAGAAGTAGATCAATTCGTCCGGCCTCTCGAAGCCAAACGCGCAAAGCTCCAATCCCAAATCGACGCCATCGAAGAAGAAGCGCGCCAGCAAGGGATCCAACCCGGCCAGCTCCGCTAGCCATTCCGCGAGCAACGCTCGCGCCTCCAGCGCCCTGCTGCTATGATTCTCCCGCGCCCGGCCTTGCCGCGCCGCGCATCTAGACAAATCTCTCCGTGCAGGTGCGACATGAAGCGATTGCTCGCCGCGTCCCTTCTTCTCTTCGCTGCCCCCCCGCTGCCATGCGACCCGCGTCAAGATGAATCGCGCTCCGTCTTCCAGCCAGCCACCGTGTCGACGTTTTCCATCGTAGCCATCGATCCCACGAATGGTGACCTCGGCGTAGCCGTCGCTTCGCGCTATTTTTCCGTTGGCTCGGTCGTCCCCTGGGCGCTTGCCGGTGTAGGTGCTGTCGCCACTCAAGCCAACGTAAACGTCGGCTACGGCCCACGCGGCATCGATCTTCTCCGCCAGGGACTCTCCGCTCCCGAAGTGCTCAAAAAACTTCTCGAAGAAGATACCTTTGAGGGCAAAGACGGCCGCCAGGTCGCCATCGTCGACGCCCAGGGCCGCATCGCCGCCTACACCGGACCCAGCGCTCCGCACTGGGCTGGCGACCGCCAGGGCAAGACCTGGTCGGCGCAAGGCAACATCCTTGTCGGCCCGCAGGTCCCAGAAGCCATGGGCCGCGCCTTCGATTCCTCACCGGGCGAACTTGCCGAAAAACTCTACGCCGCTCTCAAAGCCGGTGACGATGCCGGCGGCGACTCCCGCGGCCGGCAATCCGCCTCCATGCTCGTCGTCCGCAAGCAGGGCGGCCGCAACATAAATAACGATCGCTACGTCTACGTCAACGTCGACGACAATCCCAATCCTTTCCCCGAACTCCGCCGCCTCCTCAATCTGAATCTCGCTTATCTCTACGAAGAAGCCGCCGAACGCGCTCTCACCGCCAACAAACCCAAAGATGCCCTCGCAGCCGCCCGCAGGGCAATGCAATACGCCCCGGAAAAATCCCACACCCACACGAGCGTCGCCTTCCTCGAATACTTCAACGGCAACAAAGACGCCGCCCTCGCTGAATTTCTGCAAGCCAAGAAACTCGACCCCGACTTCAAGAAACAGTTCGACTCAACCATCAAGTGGACCTCCGCCTTCAAGCCCATCCTCGACGACAAGGATTTCATGAAGAGGCTTTTCTCCTCCCCATAATCGTCGCCCCGGATAATCCTCCGTGGGGCGCCGCCTTATGCTGCTTGTCCCGAAAGCGCATTGCGAGGGGAGCGTAAGCAATAGCATGCTCGCCCATCTGTAGAGGCGGCTTTGGGTCAATGGCGCCAGCCCCGGTACCGACCCAACAAAAACCGAATCGCGGGCGATATTCGATATAGTGTGGGGCCTGGTTCGCGGCAAAAGGTTGATATGCGCGAAAACTGGAGGAGGGAGCATGTCACAGAAAGCGGTAACGAGGTCGGTCGTTGCAGTGGTGTTTGTGCTTTGCGCGCTTGCGAGCGCGGTAGGACAAATGCCGAATCCCTACGGGTTGCCCATCAGCTTGGAGAATGCCAAGAAAGCGGCGGCGCCGGCGCTGGCGGAGGCGGAGAAAAACCATTGGAACATGGCGGTGGCCATCGTCGATCCCGCTGGGAACCTCGTTTATTACGAAAAGATGGACAACACCCAGCTCGGCAGCGCCAACGTGGCGATTGACAAGGCTCGTTCCGCCGCGCTCTTCAAGCGGCCCACGAAGGCGTTGCAGGATGCGCTGGCGGCCGGTGGGGAGGGCCTGCGGCTTCTCCGCGTGCAAGGAGCGGTGCCGGTAGAGGGCGGGATTCCTCTGGTGATGGACGGAAAGATCGTTGGCGGGATTGGCGTCTCGGGCGCCACCAGCACGCAGGACGCGCAGTGCGCCAAGGCCGGGGCGGACAGTGTGAAGTAGACGCCGGGGCGATCAGCGGTTCGACTTCCGCTCAGCGAAAGCGATGGCGTCTTCAATAGTCCTTGCGATGCGGCGGTCTCTCGCATCCGGGCTGCGGTAATAGAAGATGCCCAGCAAGAGCGCGCGGCGGTGCGACGCCGACATGAGCTTCCATCCCTCGAGGGCGCGCGGATCACGTGTGAATGCGAGCCGCAGAAGAGGCGGGAGTTCGCGTTCGGCTTCCATGGTGGCGAGCAGGCGCTCTGCGATTTGCTCCGCGCGGCGCACGCGGGCTTCCGCGCTCTTCACTTGCGAGATCCAGTCGCCAATCCACTTGCGCGTGGAGTAGTTCAAGCCGTCGTACCAGCGGCGCAGCTCACGGTCTTCGGCGAGGGCGCGTTTGAGTTCCGCGGGGACGATGGCGATGCGCTTTTCGGTGTCCAGTTCCAGCACGAATCGCGCCAGCGTGCCGGGACGCGCGGTGGCTCCGGCCTGCATGCGCTTGTTGACGAGGAGTATGTGATCGCCTTTGCTAGTGGGAAAGAGCGAGGTGCGAAACGCGAAGCCGTTGATTTTACCTTTTACTCGAAGCATGCCGCGCGATCCCCAGACTTTCGAGACGTCGAAGGGCACACGAATGATGGTCCACCCCAGGCGCCCAGCCATGCGCTCGAGCCGGGCTTGAAATGATTTTCTCGCCGGTTTGGTCATCTGCTTCGCGCGGCGCTCACAGGATTTCACGTTTAATGAGCCGCTGCTATTATGCTTGACAGAAAACTTCCTACAAACGGGCCGGTATTCAGAAGGACGATTAGCCCGGTGACACTTCCGCCTCGCTCGGGCAGCGGTCTCGTCGCTCGGCGCACCTGCCCCGTCGTACAGTTTCTTGATCCGCTAACCGGAGCTCCGACGGAACTCTTCCCCTCTCGAACGTGCCGCATACTAAAGCAGGGTGCTCGCGTACGTTTCCTTAGGGGGGAGGTTTCCATGGATCGCAGACTGTCCGCCCGCCTTATTGCTGTGATCGCGGCTCCGATCTTCGCTCCCAGCGTTGCGGCACAGAATCCCGTGCCCGCGCAGCCCGCGGTTGAGCAAGTCAGTGCGGTGACACCGGCGTCCACCGGCGAAGGCTCTTTGCCGACCACAAAGGAAGTCCTGGACAAGTTTGAAAAGGCTTCCGGGGGACACGAAGTTCTCGCAAATCTGACGACGCGCTACATGAAGGGCATTTACCAGACGGAAGACGGCTCCGGGTTTGCGGCCATCGAGATCTTCAGCAAAGCACCGAATAAGGCTTACTTCAAGATCTCGCTTCCAAACGGCCTGGTTATGCGCGAAGTTTGCGATGGAAAATCCGCGTGGATGGAGGACGTTAGCGGCCGCTTCCATGAATTCACTGGCGCGGCGCTGGAGAGCCGCATACGTCACGCGAATTTCAACGATCAAGCGCAAGGAATCCTGATGGCTCTAACGGGGCACGTCGTGGGTACGGAGAAAGTCGGGGTTCACACGACTTACGTGGTGGAATTTTCCCCGGACAAAAAAACCACTTCGCGAGCCTATTTCGACACGGAAAGCGGCTTCCCCGTTCGTGCGGATGAAGTCATGCACCGCGAGGACGGCGACTACAAAGTGGAAACCTATATGGACGACTACCGCATGGTCGAAGGCACGTATTTTCCGTACCGCCTGCGCCACGTCGAGAAGGGCAACGTGTTCACCGTTCGAATCACCCAGATCAAGAATAACGCCCCAGTGGATGAGGCTCTTTTCCTGAAACCCCAGGTCGCGCGGAAGTAACTCCCGGATTCGTTATGGAAAGGCAAACGGGGCGCGATTTCTCACGCCCCGTTCGCTTCTTGCCAACGAGTTGAGACTTAGTTTGCGGCGGCAGCCGAGACTTCCTTCTCGATTGGCGCGCCAATTAAGTTGCCCCACTCGGTCCACGAACCGTCGTAGTTGCGCACGTCCTTGATTCCCAGGAGGTACTTCAGAACGAACCAGGTGTGCGAGCTGCGCTCTCCGATGCGGCAGTAGGCGATGACCTCGCGATCACCCGAGATGCCTTTCGCGCCGTAGAGCTGCTTCAATGCATCGGCGGACTTGAAAGTGCCGTCTTCGTTGACGGCTTGCGACCAGGGGATGTTGGCAGCGCCGGGAATGTGGCCGGCGCGCTGTGCGGTTTCGGTCATGCCCGGGGGAGCGATGATTTTTCCGGTGAATTCATCCACCGAGCGCACATCGACGAGCTGCGAAGGGGATTTCTTCTCGAGGGTGGCAAAAATGTCGTCGCGCTTCGCGCGAATCGCGGCGTTCGTGGTTTTCACTTTGTAGTTTGCAGGGGCGATGGCGGGCTTTTCCGTGGTGAGTGGGCGCTTTTCTTCCAGCCACTTCTTACGGCCGCCGTTCATGACGAGAATTTTTTCGTGGCCGTAATACTTCAATTGCCAGAAGGCCCAGGCGGCGAACCAATTGTTGTTGTCCCCGTAGAGGACGACGGTCGTGTCGGGGGAAATGCCGGCTTTGCCGAGCAACTGTTCGAACGCCGCGGGTTGAGCGAGATCGCGGCGGATGGCGTCCTGCAATTCCGTCTGCCAGTTCCAGGCGATGGCGCCGTCAACGTGGCCCTGATCGTACGAGGTGGTGTCAACGTCCACTTCGACGACGCGGATTCCCGGATCCTTGGCGTGGGCGGCCACCCATTCGGTGGTCACTAGAACTTCGGGATGAGCATAGTCAGACATGGTGTTCTCCTTCTGCCGAGAGGTAATCCTAAAAGAGTAGCGCAGGGAGGATTGTAAATCACCCTCTTTTTTATCGACATTTGAATAGCAGCTCTGCGCGGCTTCTGAAACTCGTTTTAGGCGTTTCTTTCCAATCAGTTAGCATGATTCAGCCCGAGGGTTGCAGAGTGCCCTCGATCATCTCCCACTCGATGCGGACGAGCCAATCGAAGTGCATGCCCTCGGTTTTCAGCCAGGATTCGAGAGACTCGCGGGACTCCGAACGAAACTCGACAAACATTTTTCCTTCGACCATATTGACGAGGACGCGCTCGGCATGCGCGGGCCCGCCACCTTGCATTCGCTGTGCGAGATTCTCAGCGCCCTGGCGCGTGAGACAGGCGAGTGTGTGCTGCGTGAGGTAACGTGGCATCGGAACTCCGGGACGAGAGTTGAAATCTAAGTATTCCACAGAAGGAGAGGAGCTTGCACGAAAGACGCAAAGCGAAATATCGCGCGCTGCAGATCGAGGCGGCACTTTAGGAGCGCAGGGAGCGGTCAGCGGGCCGTCATTTTTGTGAGCTTCTCCGGGAAATCTTTGGAGCAGAACAGAGCAACGCCGGCGGCGGTGAGCTGTTCCAACTGGCGGAAGAGCTCGGAGTCAAGCTTGGTAAAGTTGAAGCAGGTCTTTCCCTGCATGCGCTTTTTGAGCTCCGGGGATACTTGCTTTTGCAGCGATGGATTCATGTATAGCGGCATGAGGTGGAAGCTGACGTAGGCCTTGCCGGAGATTACGGCCCCGACGAAGAGCGGCTTACCCTTCCAGACGACCTCGCGCGCGACCACATAATACCGGCCGGGCTTATCCACGGTCACCTGGAGTTGTTTCGCGTGGGCCGTGAAGATATTCTTTAGCGCCGCGAAGACCGCTGCAAAGTCAGCAGACTTGCTCGCGCTTTTTGTGGAAGTCGAGCGGGCGTGGCTTGTCTTCTCACGTTTCATGCGCATTCCTTCTGAGGACGATCTCACCCCTGAAGGGGTGAGCTAAAGCCTTCCAGGGAAACGAGCTCTCCGGTGTGGCGAGTATAGAATCTTGAACGGAGATCATACAAGTCGTGGCGTGCGCAAGCTCAATGATTGGCAGCAGAAATCTCCGTCCCCGAGAGCGCGGATCTATTTTGGAAAAGAGCTCTCAACAGGCAAGCGGTGGTGCGCACGTCAAGTGAGCTTTGTTCTGAATACCGATCCAAGACGCCGGGCACTCTGGATCGACCCGGCTGACGGACTAACCAAGGCAATTTGAATTCCCTGCGAACGATTTGCGGCGTAACCCTATGCTAGGATTACTCACAATGTTCGAGAATGTCATTCCGCGCCTTTTGGGACACATGCCGGTCTCTTGGCGCCGGACAATCATCGGACGGTCAGACGATCCCTCACGATTTGCGACGTGGGTTCACAATCTCCTCAATCGGCTGCCGCACAACGAAGCGCAGGTATTCGCCTGCCAAGGCGCCCTCCAAGGCTACCGAATGTGCATCGATTGGAACCGCTTTCGCAGTTTTGTCTACGGCACCTGGGAGCCGGAGGTGGTTGAAGCTCTCAATTCCGTTATCGCGCCCGGGATGTGCGTCATCGATATCGGCGCGCACATCGGCTACTACTCCCTGCTGTGCGCCAAAGGCGTGGGGCCCGCCGGGCGAGTGATTGCTTTCGAGCCACTGCCGGAGAATTTCGCGTTGCTCCAGAAAAACGTTGCACTCAACAATCTTTCTCACGTCCTGACTCGCCAACAGGCGGTCTTTTCGAAAAACGGAGAAGTCAAGGTTACCGTTCCGGATGAGCTGCCAAACTCCGGCGATGCGTCGGTGTACCGCCAGAGCGGAACGCGGCAACTGCGAGTTGCGGCTACGACACTCGACGACTTCTGCCTAACGTTCAGGGTCCGCCCTGATATGCTCAAGATGGACGTCGAGGGCGCTGAGTACGATGTGCTCATGGGCGCGAGAGATACCATCGCGCGGGACCGTCCAAGAATGCTGATCGAGCTGCATCACTTTGATGGAAATCTGGCGGGCCATCCAGTGCCTGATTTGCTGTCCGCGTGGGGTTACGAGATCCGGTGGATTGAACGCAGTCTGATGACAAGCCACATTCTGGCTTTGCCCGGTGTCAAGGCGTAAGCGGAAACGCTCACTGTTCGCAAATCTATAGCGTAATGTCTCTTCCTGAACACCCCAGACTCGGTGATAATTGTGAGGCCGAGTCACCGGCAAGACCATGAGAATTCCCTCTGCCTTATCTTCAGGCCAGCTTCGGAGAGGTCCGCTGGTCCTCTTCGGGATTCTCGTCGTGGGCGCCATTGCTGCATATCTAACTTCACAATATGTCCTTAGAGGAGACGACGCCAGTCTGGCCTACACCGGACTGACTTTCGCGGGAGGAGCGATTGTCATTGCGATACTCAACAACTGGCGGAATGGCGTCTATTTTTTTCTGGGCTGGCTGTTGTTCGAGGACTTCGCCCGGAAATTCCTCGGCAACAACATGGTGATCTATTTCGCCAAAGATCTTCTCGTTACGGTGGTCTATTTATCTTTCCTCGCCGCTTACCGCCGGAAAGAGGTGGCAGGCTTTCGTCCCCCTTTCTTCATCCCCTTGGTGATTTTCATATGGTTCGGTCTGATGCAGGTGTTTAATCCAGCTTCCACGAGCGTCTGGTTTGGACTTCTCGGTCTAAAGATCTTTTTCTATTACGTGCCATTGGTATTCGTCGGATATGCGTTTCTTAATTCCGAGTTCGATTTGCGGCGCTTCTTTACCGTCAATTTGATTTTCGCCCTCGTGATCATTTCACTCGGTATCGCACAATCCGTTCTCGGCAGGGGTTTCTTGAATCCTGAGAACCCGGCGGCAGACATCCGCGAACTGAGCTCGAGTTATCGGGTCGCTCCGATCTCCGGCGCGATCGCTTATCGACCGACATCGGTGTTCGTGAGCTCTGGACGCTTCTCGGATTTCATCCTGGTGATCTGGCTCCTGGTTCTCGGGTACAGCGGGTACCTGCTCCTGCGCCATAAACGCGGGAGGAATCTCGCTTTCCTCGCGATAGCCGTGACGGCCGGGGGCGCCGTGCTGACGGCATCGCGGGGCACGTTCATGTTGGCGATCATCAACGCGCTGGTGACCAGCGTTGCTTTTATCTGGGGCGCTCCGTGGCGTCAGGGCGAGGCCGTGCGCGCTTTGCGCGGGTTTCATCGAGCTGTCCTGGGCATTGGCTTTGGAATCGTCCTGCTGTTCGTTCTTTTCCCTGATGCGCTTTTATCGCGGTTGGCGGTGTACGAAGAGACCCTGATGCCCAATAGTCCTGCGAGCGAATTGACGCACCGCGGCTGGGATTATCCGCTTCAGAATCTTCTCGGCGCGTTCAATTATGACCGCTGGCCGTACGGCTACGGCATCGGCACCACCGCGCTCGGCACACAATATGTTGCCCGGATTTTCAACGTCAAGCCAGTTGGCGCCGGAGTCGAGAGCGGATACGGAACGCTCGTCGTAGAAATGGGAATCGTCGGCCTGTTTCTTTGGATCGTCATGAGTGTGGCCGTGTCGTTTTCCGCATGGCGAGTCGTCAAAAAGCTGAGAGGCTCGTCCTGGTTTCCGCTGGGCTTTGTCATATTTTGGTTCGCCTTCATTCTGCTGGTTCCATTTACCTTTGCCAGCATGCAGGCGTACGAGGACTTCGTTTTGAACGCCTATTTGTGGCTTCTGCTTGGGATATTGTTCCGTCTGCCTACCCTCGCGCTCTCGGCGCAATTCGCGGCGACGGCTCCTGCCGCAGAAACCTCGCGCCGCTGGATGCGCTGACTTGCGCCTCGTCGTTGTCTCGCCGTTCGTGGACCGCCAGCATGGCACGGAGCGCGCGCTTGCGGAATCGCTGGAGCGGCTGGCCCGCGATTATGGTTGTGAGGTTCATCTTTACTCACAGCGCGTCGGGGATCTAACCCTGCGCGAACCGGAAGCAAAGGGCGTTTCTAAATCCGGCGGCATCATCTGGCACAAGGTGCCGCGGGATCCCGGCCCGCATCTCGTGCAGTTTCTCGCCTGGATTTTTTTCAATGGAATGTTGCGGTGGTTTGATTCGAATTTCCGGGGATTGCGATTCGATCTGGTGTTGTCCCCGGGGATCAATTGCTTTCATGCCGACGTAGTGATCGTTCACGCGCTGTTTCATCGGTTGCAGGAACTATCGCGCGAGCAAGGGAATGCTTCGCAAGCAGAGAGCGGCATCTTTCGTGGGCTGCATCGCCGTTTTTATTATGGGCTGCTCACGCGGCTGGAACGCCACATTTACGCGGACCCGAGAGTTACGCTTGCAGCGGTTTCGCAGCGCACGGCCGGATTTCTCACGCAGTATTTCCGGAGGCAGGACGTTCGCGTTATTCCCAATGGTATGGACACGGCGCAATTCTCGCCCGCCGCTCGGCTCGCCCGCCGCGCGGAAGCTCGAGGGCGCAGGCGTTTTCGCGATGACGATTTCGTGCTGCTCTTGATCGGCAATGACTGGCGCGTGAAAGGATTGACCACCATTCTCGAAACCATGGCGTCCCTCCCGGATCTGTCCCTGCAACTCATCACCGCCGGAAGTGATGCGCCCGAATTTTTCCGTGAAAGAGCAAGACAACTTGGGGTCGTGGAGCGGTGCCGCTGGGAGCTGCCGCGCCGCGATGTTCTCGATCTCTACGCTGCTGCGGATGTTTACGTCAGCCCGAGCCAGGAGGATTCTTTCGGTCTTCCCGTGGCGGAAGCGATGGCCTGCGGCTTGCCGGTGATTACCTCGGTCTTCGCGGGTGTCTCCGAGTTCATTCGCGATGGCGCGGAAGGGTATGTTCTGCGGGATGCACGCGACGCAAAGTCCCTCGCACATCTTCTTCGCCGGCTGCATGAAGACCCAGCCCTGAGGCGCAAGGTCGGCCAGGCCGCGACCGCAAGAGCAGCTGAGTGGACCTGGGGAAAAAACGCGGAAGCTCTGTGGCAACTTCTGGGAGAGGCAACGGCGCGGAAAAAAGAATCCCATACCTCGAAGCGCAATCCCTAATGGGCCTTGCCGGCCACGCCTTTTGTCTGATGAGCGCCCACTGCCTTGCGGGTAGCCTGTAGAGTGAAAGTCAGCGACTCTCTGGGAATGCTGGTCACGAACGGCCCGATCAACCAGCCAAGTCCCGTGGGAATGTCACGCGTCAGCGAGGCGACTTCGCTTTGGACATAGACGCCCTCGTCACGCTCTTGCATCCGCCACCAGGTCTCCATCCGCCACAGGAAGCTGCCATCATCGCCTGGCGTTTTCTCTCGCTCGTCGCCCCTGCCGGCGTTTTCGACTTCCGCGATGCGCACGGCCGAGCTGCGGCTGTGCGCGCGATCGGGCGCGTCGCGAAAATAGCGCACGTCGTGATTGGTGTTCAGCGCCACGGTGATCACCTTGTGCCTGCGAAAGCGGAGGAACGCGCGGAAGTGGTCGCCATCCCGGGATTCGATTTTCGAACGCTCGACATCCGGGGCGTAATAGATGGAATGATGATCGTAGTCCTGGAGGACGGCAAGTACATTGTCGAGTTTCACTCCGGGAATGAAAATCAAGCCCACCCAGTGATGGATCATTCCCCCGGGACATTTGATTGTTTGGCCGCCTTCGAGCGTGCTGAGTTTCTGCATCTTTACTTCGCCGCGCTTCAGCGCCTCGTAGGCCGTGGCGCGTTCGGCCTCCGGCAGGGCATCTATCCACAAGAGGGACGTTCCCCGTCGAAGCTCTGCCTCGTTTCGAGCCTCGGTCAGCCGCAGGTAGCGTTCGAACGCCTCCGCGGTCACTGCTCTAAGTTTTGCAGGTTCCGGGGTAGCGTCGACCGAGGCTTGTGTGGCAAAGCCCGACGATGTGGACAGCGCCAGCAATAAGAGCCAGCTCTTCAGGAATCTGTCAGACAATCTCGTCACTAGTCGCTTGTTTCGGCCATTCATTCGAATTGACGCCACCCCAAGTCTATGATGTTGCAGCGACTTGCGAAAAGGAAGCTCATCAGGCATCTGTCGAAATGCACGGTAAGCTCCGATCCGCACAGGAGGCTCCGATAGCTATTGCCAATATTATCTGGGAGGCGCTGAGCGATGGAGAGAGGGAAAGGAAGATGGCGGGTTGGGTAGCTCGCACACGGCCCCTTGCGGGGCCGCTGTCCCCGCGCGGCCCCCAACCCGTTCCTCAGAAGTTAAGGGAAGGGTCTGCGGGCCTCAATGGGCCACCAGAGCCACGAAATGGGGTACGCGGGTCGTAGTACTACCGCAGCACCATTTCGGCACACGTCGTCGTTAGCTAAATTATTCTATTCATTGGCTTTAGGGGTTCAATCCGGGACGGCGTTTCTGCTTCCCAGCGCCTAATCTGGCCCCACGAAAGGGAAAGGTTTGCGTCCTCCGCAGGGGTCCACGCCTTCTCTTCCGAACGGGCACGCCAAGCGCCACGGTCCCTAGCCTGGGGCGTTTACACCGCTGAGGAATCCGCCGAGATGTCCTGTGAGGCCCACGATTCCAACGCCCAGCGTTTCAACGGCCAGACGGAAGAGCGGAAAAGACTGTTGCGCCTGCCGCCGTGCGCGAACGTGAGACCACAGCACCAGCCAAATGAGAATCGTCGAAGTACAGCCCAGCACCAGGTGCATGAGCAGGATTCCCTTGAGTTTTTGGCCTTCGAGCTGCCATTGCCAGGCAAGGAGACCTGTGGCCACCACCGGCAGGGCCGAAATCGCCGCCCCAATGACGTTGTAATAGGCCACTGCTTCAAAAACGCGCTTCTTGGTGGCCTGCGCGAGGTAGTCAAACGCCACGCCGGCGATGAACAGCGCGATGGGGAAATGGATCAGCACAACATGTTGCGCGTGCTTGGCAAACAATGCCGCTTTGATATCGAACGGGTTCAAGTTTGCCCCTCTTTTATTGCACCACAACTTGCCCGGTCATCTTCGGATGGATCGAGCAAAAGTAGGGATACGTGCCGGCCTTTGTGAACGTGTAAGAGAACTTCTCGTCGGTATCAAGCACCTTGGACTTGAACACTTTGTCCGTGCTCACGACGGTATGGGGAATGTCATCGCGGTTGGTCCAGGTGACCGTCGTCCCCACCGTAACGCTCAGGGTTGCCGGACCAAAACTGAAGTTGTCGATTTTTACGTCAGCGCTGGTTGCGGCTTTTTCCTGCGCGCTCGCGGCAAAGCTACTCTGCCGCGTCACGAATCCGCCGAAGCCCATGACTGCTGCTGCCACTAAACTTGCGATGAACACACTTCTCCTCATGCTTTTTCTCCCTTTCACTCGGTTTTGAGAATCGAAATTCCTTGTTTGTCTGCGGCTTCTCTCTCAGGTCACGCCAAGGTCGAGTCAACGACCGCCAGCGCCTGCTGGCCACGCACGTAGTTCACGTCGGTAATTCCGAGCAGGCCGCGCAGTTGCTCGGCCGGCACCTTCATGGGTCCCGGCGAATCAGCTTTGCCGGGTTGCGGCTGTGGGAAGGCCGTCGACGCCGCGGTGTGAAACGTAACCTTGCCTTCGATCTTCTGCATGGTTTGATGAATGTGGCCGTTCAGCACGGTCACCGAACCAAATTTTTTCAGGTAGGCCAGCGCCTGCCCGCTATCTTCCGTTCCCCAGCCCCACTCGGGGTATACCGCCCACAGCGGAATGTGCGCGAAAACAACGATGGGCGTGCTCGACTTCAGATGTTTGACGTCGTCTTCCAGCCACTCGAGCTGATCGTGGCCCAGGGTACCGAGGCCACCGGCCTTGAGATTCATCACGTTGACGAGACCGATAAAGTGCAGGCCCTTCCTGTCGAAACTGTACCAGCCCGACCCTTTGGAGCCTTTTGCGTAGCGCTCACGGTACTGCTGGCCGTCGTCGTTCAAAACGTCGTGCTCGCCGGGAACGAAAAACACATCCTTGGCGCTGGCGCTCTTCAGAATCTGGTCGACAGTGTCGAATTCCTCGGGCTTCGAGAGATGGCTGATGTCCCCGGTGTGCAGCAGAAATTCCGGCGGCGTAGCGAGCGCGTTGATCTTGTCCACGGCCGCCTTTAGAGTTGCGGCGACATCTGGATTCGCGGGCTTGTTGAATCCCATGTGGCTGTCGCTGATCTGCACGAAGCTTAGCTCACCCTTTGCATTGGCTGGATTCATCTCCGAAAGGCGGCTCAGGC
>WNEZ01002386.1_pt1 | contig 16083 bp, 16 predicted proteins | sample 5400521 | NCBI WGS metagenome assembly WNEZ01 (sample SAMN13153339, study PRJNA577476) | soil metagenome | isolation source: 120 cm saprolite under Douglas fir tree site 2 hole 1 replicate 1 | place: USA:California | collected 2015-04-18
TCTGCTCTCTTCCACTGGCCATTCAGCGTCTTCTCTGCTGGGAGGCCGCCTTGGTAAGAGATAGTTTTTCCCTTCCCAATGAACGTTGCCAGATCTGTCGGGATCATACCAGATGAACGTAAACTCATTTACCTCGGGATCCAGCAAAAAAGCTTCCCAGACGCCCGAGGAGACTTCTTGTAAAGACATATCATACATCCGAATCCATTTCCCCGCACGGTTGACACCTGCATGGACCATTCCAGGTCCCTTCACCCGAATCAGTACTGGCCGGTGGTTTTCGGCTTCCTGAAGCGGGTGCTCAAACGTCCAGAGCTGAGATTGTTCGCGTTGCGTTGCGGTTCCGGCAGCCTCGATCGCCTGCTGTGTCGCATGGTGAGCGAATTGTATTGCTCGCTGCGTCGCATGCACTCCCTCCTGATAATAGGCGAACGGAATGCGGAGGACGTTCAGGTAGACATCTAGCGTCGCATTCATCAATCTGTGGAAAGCCTCTTGCTGCTTGGGAAGCTGTGGCACCCACTGATCCATCAGGTGACGAGCATTCTCCGTCTGGCTCTCCACAGCTTCTCTCCCAATCAGCAAAAGGTTCTGGGCAAATTTCAGGTTGCGGTCCTGGGTAGCAACGAAATGATCCGCCACGGCCTGATTCGTATCATGAAGGGAATCGACTAGATCCCATGATGCTTCGTTAATTCGGGTATCTGCCATTGTTTTTCTCCTTGTCTCTTCCGCAGTCGCAGATACGACTGCACTACCTACCTCACCATTCTCTGATGTCTTCACTGACAATGAGCAGAGTTCGCAGCAAGCATACCCCGTTGTACACACTTGCCAATCAGGAGCAGGCATTCGCTAGAAAGTCTCTGCCAGCTTCTTATTCTTCCTTCTCTTCCCATGGTCAACTCGTGGAAAATCAGCAAGCTGCCCCTTTCATCCGGTAAGGATCCCGAGATTTTGTCCACACGCGCAAGAAGCCTTCGCTGTCACCGAAATAGCTACTACCTCGTATCGTTTCGGTCGTCAGATGGGTCTCCCTGGATAGGGCGAGCCTGCATTACTCCTTGCGTGATGTAATGAGGTCTCATAGGCTTGATGTTCCTTTCACATCCATCTAATCACGCACGGGGGATCCTTTCGAGTGTTTACACGTATGCGCTTCAAAAGAAGATACACAAAATGCGTTTATAAGAGATTGAGACAATGCCCGCGAGATACTCTACCTGTACTTCGTGGGAGAAGGAGAACCCATCCCGGCGCAGACATTCCCGGCGTGCCGCTCTCTACTGACATCACCAGCTGCCTGGTTATTGAGGACCTGGCAAGAACCTCGTTTCGCCTACCTCAGCATCCCTCAACACGCGGCGCAGATTGCTTAGCGCTGCCTGTAAACGCTTTTTGAGAGTGTTTTCTGATATCTGCAACCCTTGAGATATTTCTGGGAGCGTCATTCCTTGATAGTAGTGGAGGGCGATGACATTTTGCTGCTTCGCAGGCAATTTCTCTACTGCTTGCGCCAGATCCCAACTGCGCTCCATGCAACCCTTGGCATAATCTGCTATCTGGGAGGCTAGAGAAGTTTCTTGCTCGGAAAATGATTGATAGAGAAACATCGTAGACCGTGCGAGTTGCCGCTTGAAGCTAATACACTGATTGACAACAATGCGCAACAACCAGGGGCGCAGCGCTCCCGTTTCGCGCAAGCTGGGGAGATGTTGCCATGCCTGGATGAGCGCGTTTTGTACAGCGTCCTCCGCAATATCTCGATCTTTTACAATACGGTACGCGGTACGTAGCATCAGCCCACTGTAGCGGTCGAAGATATCATCAAAAGCGCCTTTATCCCCCTGCAGCGCGCGAGCTACTAGTATGCGTTGTTCGGACATCCCATCGGCATTCACCTTTTCTTGCTGTTCAACAGCCGATTCTGTAAACTCGCTCTCCATCAACTCAGAAAAACGGACTGTCGGCTCGTAAGTGATAAGCGCGGCCATACTTACTGTCACCTTCTATTTATCTTGTACAAACTATATACAAACATATAACATACATTATACGAAATAGAGGGGCGTGCCGACTCATGATTTTGATATTTTGCGAAGGAATAATGGTAAAGTGAGCAAGAGATTGGCTAGAAGACAATTTACAGCCTGCTTCTTACCCAGGTTTCGATCCGCACGCATCTTAAACAGAAGAAGATGAAAAGCTTGATTGCAGCAAGGGTCGTCAGTATGACCCATAGCCTTAACAAATATCACGCAAAGCGTAGACTTTGCATGCTCACTATGCTATGGTTGGCTTAATATCAAAGCAATACCTCACGTTGAAAATTCGCCATGAGGTATTGGAAAACAATCGGGAGAGTGGATCATTGTGCGAGAAAAGCCTACTGAGTGGCCAGACCTGGAGCATTACGCTGATGTGCCTCTATTCAATACGAGGGCTGTGGCACAGAAGACAGGGATCGCTGCTCCAACGTTGAGGGCATGGGAGCGCCGCTATGCGATCCTCACGCCGGAACGCGCTCAGAATGATTATCGTTTGTACTCAGAGCGTGATATCGCTATCATCCGCTGGCTCAAAGATCGCGTTGATACAGGCATGTCGATCAGCCAGGCCATCGCCCTCTTTCGCCATCTTGAGGAAGAACATAACCAACTACATCGAAAGGATTTGCCTCCAGAGAGTACTTCACATTCTCAGGTGTTGGTATCAAACCTCGCTGTGGGTAAACACGAAACAATTGCTAAGGGTGACGAGCAAGGGAAAGATGTGACGTATAACATGCGTTTCGTGCGAGGGCGTTTGCTTGATGCCTTCAACAGCCTCGACGAAGCTACGGCCGACCGATTTATGGCCTCGATGTTGGCAATCTACCCGATCGAGCAAGTCTGCGCTGAACTCATTACGCCGACGCTATGGGAGATTGGACAACGTTGGGAGCAGGGACTGATAACTGTTTCAGTGGAACACTTTGCCAGCGCCTTCTTCCACGGCTGGCTGACCAATCTGCTCCACGCCATGCCTACCAGTAATACGGACCCCTTGGTGATTGCCTGCTGCGCTCCTGGCGAGTTACACGAGTTGGCACCGCTCATGTTATCGCTGCTTTTACGACGAGCTGGATTGCGTGTTGCCTACCTGGGTCAGAGTATTGAAACTGAGAGTCTCTTGCAGACAGTCAGGCAATTGTCTCCCGCGCTTATCTGTGTCTCTGTGACACTCGTTTCCTCTCTAGAAGCGGTGACCGAACTGGGACAGAAGTTACTCGAGCTACCTTCTCCGCGTCCTGCATTGATCTTCGGCGGACAGGCGTTTGAGCAGCGCGCTGATCTCATTGCAGGAGTTCCTGGCGTTTATGTCGATGGAGATATGCAGACCATCATCGCCCAACTAAGACGAATGGCCTTGCAACAAGCCGAGGATAAACAGTAGGTCAGTTTAGTTTGGCCTCAGCAGAGAGGGAGTCTGCCTTACTTATACCTTCAGGACGCTTTGATGTGCAAAGGTGGGTAAGAGTTTTTCTGATAAAAAGCACTTCTCTTGTGAAACTCTTTTTTCCTCTAGAACGTGATACAGGATGATCTCATGCATTAATCATCACGAATTTGGAACGCAGGATACTTCTATGATAGGGAGTATGGAACCTCTTTATGTCAGACACTGCCTCAGAGAAACAGCGAGCATTAAAACAAGCTGAACAAGTATTAAAAGAAAGTGAGCGGCTTTTTCGTGCGGTGTGGGAATATGCATCTGATGCTATGGCACTCTCCACACCTGATGGAACCGTCTTTGCCGCCAACCCGGCGTATTTTCACCTCTATGGCTTTCCACAAGAAGAAGTCATCGGGAAACACTTTTCCATCATCTTCCCCGAGGAACAGCGCAAAGCGGCCCATGAGCTTTACGACTATTTTTTCCAGAGTCTAATCCTCGGCCCTCCGTTTGTTGGTCCCATTCGCAGAGCCGATGGCACCGAGCGCTTCGTTGAATCCCGTTATAACTTTATTTCACACCACGGCCAAAGAATAGCCATGCTTTCTATCATCCGCGATATTACTGAGCGGAAAAGGGTAGAAGAGGCATTATGGGTGAGTGAGGAAAAGCTGCGCATAGCCCTGGAAGTCGGCCATATGGACTCCTGGGACTGGGACATCGAGTCCAACACCATGCGCTGGTCTGCTCAGCTAGATGCGCCCTTTGGCCTTGTCGGAGGCAGCTTCGGCGTTAGCTACGAAACCTTCATGGAACTGGTTCATCCCCAAGACCGCACCCTGGTTGACCAGGAGATGAGACGTGCTCTTGAAGAGGGAACTGACTTCAAAGTTGAATTTCGCGCTGGGTTAGTCGATGGCGCGGTACGCTGGAAGAGGATCCAGGGCCAGGTTCTTTACGATGAAGCAGGTAAACCGATACGTATGATAGGCATCAGTATGGACGTTCCTCAAGGCAGGCAGGTCGAAGAAGCACGCTAGAGAAGCCAACGTTAACTGCCTTCATTACCGACAGCGTGCGAATATACATTTCGTAACACATCGCCAATCAAATCTGCTTAGGCAAATGCTCTTCTGCCAATGTGCGCCCTCTGGCACTCAAGGCATCCAGACAGAGGATGCCGCTGTCGACTTCGTGGGTCCCGAGGCTTTTGGTCTTGCGATTCCAGCCCAACTCTCGTTCAGCTCGGCTGGCTCCGCCAGGCCCCAGTTCTTTGACGATGCGAGCCATAAAGACACGGCGGGCACTCCCTTTGAGTTGCTTGGCGGTGTCCATCAACACGCTCTTGAGCGAGTCCGTCAGTTCCATGCTTTCCCTCCAGACTGTTCTTCTTTCGAGTATAGCACAGTCTGTTGGGTAATTTAATCTTTTTGCTTCCCTTACACATGCCACAAGAGACGCAATTATTACCCGCTCTGGTAGGATCCATCGTCTCAATTCATAGGCTCCCGAAAAACGGGAAGGAGCTGATGTAAACAGATCAGTATAAGTTGAAAGGATACCATTTCATGGCAACAAGAGTAGGTACCGCTAGAGATACCGCCCAGGGCGCACAGGCGCAATACTTCCGCGTGACCGACCAGGTTCCTGAAGAGGTCTGGTATTGGGCAGCTCTCGGGTCTATCATTGTCTCAGCAAGTCTGTTTTTGATGGGCAAGCGCGAATGGAGCATTTTCGTAGGCCAGTGGCCTCCGACCTTCCTTCTCTTCGGCCTGTTCCACAAGATTCTGCGCCCTTCAAAGTAGTAGCCCCTGTTCACCAACAGCCCAGTAATCTCAGTGCGGTTCACTGGAGAGGCTGGTTAAATTCCATGAACTCTGGGGTTCAGGAGAGAACGACACGAGGAGTGAGAGCTCGTGGTCGGGGGTTCATCGTCAGAAACGTTCCGTCGTGCGTCCTCAATAGCCGCGCACCCGTCTCCGCGTCACAGCTTGCATGCCGTCAATCGCGAGCGCGCGCATAGAGGGAGCACGCAGGAGCGTAATGAAATCCGGCACAATTGCCGGACCGTGCGCTCGATTTTCATCGTCAGTGTGTCTGCATGCGGACACACTCCTTGAGAAAGGTAGACTATTACTATGGTGCAAAACTGGGGCCAGGCCATTCTCAATGCCCTGTCCAACGCCTTAAATCTCGTGCTCACCTTCATTCCGCGACTGCTTGGCTTTCTCGTCATTCTGCTCGTCGGATGGCTCATCGCCGCGCTCGTCAGCAAAGCGCTGACCCTGCTCCTGCGCAAAGTCGGCTTTGACCGCATGTCCGAGCGAATCGGCCTCAGCCGCTTCGAACAGCGCATGGGGGTGAGGATGGATTCCACCGGCATCCTGGGAAAAATTGTGTTCTGGTTCATTCTGCTCGTTTTCCTGCTGCCTGCCGCCGACGCGCTGGGAGTTCCAGCCGTCAGTAGTATCCTCAACCAGATGGTGGCCTATATCCCCAACGTCTTCGTCGCGATCCTGGTGCTCTTTTTGGGCGCCCTTGCGGGAACGGTGGTGGCGGACCTCGTGCGCGGAGCGACGGCGAGCGCCAGGATGGGCAACCCCAACCTGTTTGCGAACATCGCGCGCTTTGCCATCATCGGCTTTGCCGCGCTGATCGCCCTGGAGCAGTTGCAGATCGCCCCTGCGCTCATTAATGAGCTGTTCGGGGCCATTGTCGCCGCTGTTGCCATTGCCTTCGCCCTGGCCTTTGGACTGGGAGGGCAGGAGACGGCGCGCAGGTGGCTCAATCGCGGGGAAAGCACGGTCAGTTCGGCTGCCTCACAGCTCAAGGAGCAACAGCCGACCGCCGATGGCCAGTCATCGACGCAACCACAGCGGATGCGCCAGTTTCGCTAGTCTGGTTCGCGCAATGCTGTCCCTCAACTGTCCCTCAACTGTCGCTCACATTTTTGTCACAATGAAGTAGTACACACACAAGGAGAACATACATGACAACAACCAATCGTTCAACTGTCGTCGGAGTCTTCTCAGACGATGCACAAGCCCAGCAGGCCATCAATGCCTTACGGCAAGTGGGTTTCAGCGATGATCAGATCAGCTATGCGCGGCATGGGACCTCCTCGGGCGGCTTTCTTGCCGGTCTCAAGAGCTTTTTTACCGGGGAAGAACACACAAAGGGTGGAGCCTACGATGACCTGGTCGGGATGGGGATGCCCGAGGAAGACGCGCGCTCTTATCAGCGTGAGTATGAGGCAGGTCGCAGCATTGTGGCGGTGACGGGTGGAAGCCGCATGCAAGAGGCCTCTACTCTACTCTCGCAGTACGGAGGGTACGGTGCCAGTCGCGGTATCGACCGCACAACCGGACAAACCGGAGTTAATACAGATGAGGCGAGACGCCTCCAACTGCGTGAAGAGCAGTTGCAAGTGTACAAGCAGCCCGTCCAGACCGGGGAAGTTGGTATTCGCAAAGAGGTCGTCACCGAGCAACAGACTCTTGATGTCCCCGTGACTCACGAGGAAGTCTACATCGAGCGCCGCGCTGGCTCTGGTCAGGTCTCTGATACGCCCGTTGGCGAGGGCGAGGCCCTCCGCGTTCCCGTGAGCGCGGAACAGGTCAATGTCAGCAAGCAGACCGTGGAGACGGGAGAAGTCTCCGCTGGCAAGCGCGCGGTACAGGAGACCCGGCGGGTCACCGATACTGTTCGCCACGAAGAGGCACGCATCGAGCGTCAGGGCGATGCGACCGTCGAAGGGGATGATACTGGCGTGCAGGGTCAGTAGCCGTCGTTGGACCACCGTGGGAAGCAGCATGTGGAGCGTTTCACTGCTGCTTCCCCTCCTATGGTTACAAGCAGGAGGGCAGCGACCTCTTGCAAGCGGTATCCCTTTACAGTACTTTGATTACATGAGAGAAAAGGAGTTAAGAATATGTGGCCGTTCGATCAGAATAACCAACAGATGTACCAACAGTATGCCAGTGCCTGGGATCAAGGCACGTACGGGCAACTGCCTGAACAGGAAGTACAACAACACTACCAACAATTCGTGCAGAATGCTCCCCAACCGATGGTCGAGCAGGTGCATCAGCAGTACTACGAGCAGATGCCCCAACAACAACGAGGCAGCCTTATGCAGGGCCTGATGGGAGCCTTAACCCAGCACGGGTATGATCCTCAGCAGGCAGGCATTCAGAACACCAATCCCTATACGATGTCACCTGGCGAGGCAGCACGCATGACTGGCTACGCACAACAGCAAAATCCTGACCTGCTGCATCAAATCATGGGGCCGGGAGGCCCACTGGGGAGCACCGGGGCAAAGATGGCTGTCGCGGGGATTGCCGCGCTTGCCGCCAAGAATCTGCTTGGCGGCGGGAAATTGGGCGGCATAAATTTGTAAACTGACCGGAAGGTACTCAACGAGTGTAGGGGCGAGGCGACCATCGATGGGGACGGCACTGGCGTACCGGGCCGGGAGAACTCGTTGAAACATACGAGAGATGCAGCTGGGTGAAGCGTTTCACCTCTGCCCCCTTTCAGTGTGTCCGCTTTTCATATATCTTCTCAAAGGAGAGAGCTCATGGCAACGACTGAAAATCCGCTCGCGGTCGGCGTCTTTCGAGACCGCGCCCTCGCGGAACAGACCGTAGAGGCACTGCGGCAGGAGGGATTTCGAGATGACGAGATCAGGCTGTGGGGCCAGGGAGCCTCTGCGGGCGGTTTCCTCGGGACCCTTAGGAGCAAGTGGTCGGAGCAAGGAACGGAGGCGGGAAGTATCTCCGGCTCCCTCGTGGAGCTGGGAGAACCCCAGGAGGATGCGGACTACTACCAGCACGAGGCTGAGGCAGGCCGCTCAGTCGTCGCCGTTCGCTCGTATGGTCACCGGCAGGAGGCCAGTGACATCCTGTACCGCGCAGGCGCCTACACTGCGCAGACCAGCCTGAACCACGGTCTGCACACCGTCCCGCTGCGCGAGGAGGTTCTCACAGCACAGAAACAGCCCGTGGAGATCGGTGAGGTCTTCATACGCAAAGAGGTCGTCGCCGAAGAAAGGACGATCACGGCTGCGGTTCAGCGCGAGGAAATCGTCATAGAGCGCCGCCCGTTGAGCACTCACTCCAATAGTTTGTTATGAGTGCCATGCTAAATCTCCTCTGGCTGCTTGTCCAGTCTAGGGGAGATTCGGCAGTTCTCATCCGCGCCACCTTCCCTCTCTAATTATCCCTCAACAGCGCATCATTCTCCAAGTGCTGGTGACCCCTTCGGAAGTGATGGATAACCAACCCATGCGCGATCTCGTTTCCCGCACTTGCTTTCGCTGGAAACTGCGGCCTCGCCATGTGACGGGAGATACGAAGTATGGCACCACCGACAACATCGTGGCGCTCGAACGGGAGCACATCCATGCCTACGTCCCCATCGCTGATCTGACCCAGCGTACGCCCTTCTTTCGTCAAGAGGTCTTCCAGTATGATGCACAGCGCGATGTGTACGTCTGTCCAGTCGGCAAGGAGTTGCATTTTTGTCAGCGGCAAACCACCGAGCGCTCTCGACGCTATCGCGCACGAGCCAAAGACTGCAATCCCTGTCCGCTCAAAGCCAACTATACTACCAGTAAGCAGGGACGTAGCCTCTGCCGCAGTGTCGATGAGACCTATCTGGATCGAGTGCGTGCCTATCATCACACGGAAGCCTACAAGAAGGCGCTGCGCAAGCGCCAAGTCTGGGTGGAGCCGTTATTTGCCGAGGCCAAAGACTGGCATGGCATGAGACGGTTCCGCCTGCGATGGCTGTGGCGGGTCAACAGCGAGGCGCTGCTGATCGCCGCTGGACAAAATCCCAAACGCTTACTGAAAAAGCGAGGCTGGGGACGCCGTCCGTTCCCAGCAGAGGCCTTGTGTGCCTTCTTTTTTGCTCAATGGGTCCTGCTTTTCCTTCGTTGGGGCTTTTCACTGGAGGATGCCTAATCACTTCCTACAGCTTAGCTCTACAAGAAGGGCTTTTTCAACACCCTGAATCTTTATACGGCACCTTTTCATGGGAGTGACAGGCGTGCCTCCCTTCCATCGAGGACGGCATGAGAGAAGCGCTCCGTTTGACCACGAGCGCTCCGCGCTGTCACAAACCACAGAGAGTACGCTGCCCTGCTGGAGCAAGACGAGCGTCTTGTTCCTCCTCGGTTCTGCTCGTGGAGGTCATGTGGTGATTAGACCCGTTCGAGGCCGATGAGTTCACGGACTTTTGCCGCACACACGTCCAGGTCAAAGGGCTTCTGTAAGAACGCACTTCCTGGGTCCAGCAGATTCCGCCGTTTCAGGTCCATCTCTTGATAGCCACTCATGACCAGAACCTTCGTGTCTGCACGCTGTCTGCGCACATGCTCCTGGAATTGTCTACCCTGCATCCTGGGCATCATGATGTCTGCGATCACCAGAGCGATGGAGGAGGCATACTGCTCAAACATGCGCAAGCCTTCTTCTCCGTCATTGGCCATGAGCACGGTATATCCGTGTTCCCGCAGCATCTCGCTCATGATCAGTTGGATGTCAGGGTCATCCTCGACCAGCAGAATGGTCTCAGATCCGCCCAGAACCGCCTGCGCTTCGAGAGATCCCTGTTCCTCTGCCGATTCCGTTTTGGGTTCGACGGCTGAGAAATACAGCAAGAAGGTGGTTCCCTGACCTGGTTGACTCTGCACCCGAATCACGCCGTGATGCTGCTTGACGATGCCATAGACGACGGCAAGGCCCAGTCCTGTTCCCTGACCCACCTCCTTGGTGGTAAAGAACGGTTCAAATAATCGCGCCTGAACCTGTTCATCCATCCCACTCCCCGTATCGCTGATGCGCACGAGGACATAGGACCCGGGAGGGAGATAGGGCTGGACATGTTGCCTGCCCTGTGCAATTATGACCTGCTGGGTGGTGATCTCCAGGTTTCCCCCGGCAGGCATGGCATCGCGCGCATTCATGCAGAGATTCACCAGGACCTGCTCCAACTGCGTCGGATCGGCATACACCGCTTTCAGTGCCGGATCCGCGTGGAACACAAGCTGCACGCTTGCTCCCAGAAGCGTCCTGAACAGGTCGAGCAGCGAAGCGATCTGCTCATTCAGGTCGACGTATCTCGGTTCCATAGGGGTTCCACGCGCAAAGGCCAGGAGCTGTCGGGTCATGCGCGCGCCCTGCTCAGCCCGCGTATGGATATGCTGGAAGTACTCGGAGAGGACGTGTTCCTGCTGCGTGCGCGCCAGCCCACGCTGGGCATAACCCATAATCCCGGCCAGCAGGTTGTTAAAATCGTGCGCCACCCCACTGACCAGCAGCCCCAAACTCTCCATCTTCTGGGCTTGCTGCATCTGTACCTGCAAGGCGTGGCGCTCGGCCCGCAGCCGCGTTCGTTCCAGGCAGTCCTCGATGGTAATAGGCAATCGCGAGAGATGCGTTTTGAGGACGTAATCACTCAGTCCGATTTTCATCGCCTCGACGGCAATTTCTTCACTGCCAGTTTCGGTCACCATGACCACCGGCAGATCGGAGGAGCGCGCCCGGATTGCCTTGAGGATCTCGAGCCCTGACGTCCACTTGAGCTGGTAGTCTATGAACACCATCGTATAGTCCAGTTCGCGTAAGGCTTCTTCGAACGCCTGCTGGTGGAGAATTTCCACATAGGTCGCTGCCGGAAACGCCTGCTGGATGGTTCGTTTCATCAGTTCACGGTCATACGGGCTATCATCAATGAGCAAAAATCGCATAGCTGTCCTCACTCTGCTGCACGCAACTCCATCCAGAAAACGCTCCCCTGTCCTATGTTGGAGGTGATACCAATGCGTCCTCCCATCAGTTCGGTGACCTTGCGCACGGTCGCCAGTCCCAGACCCACGCCGTCGTAGACCTCGGAGCCATGCAACTGGACAAACGGCCGAAACAGCCGTGGTTGATCCTCCGGCGCAATGCCAATGCCGTTATCCTCGATCTCGAGGCGGCATACCTGCCTGGTGGTTGTTGCCCTGATCGTCACCGTGGGTCGCACTCCTGGCGGCACGAATTTGAGCGCATTGGACAACAGATTGGTCAGCGCCAGCATGAGTAACACGACGTTCCCCTGCACCGTTGGCAACTCCCCACTGACGGCCACCAGGGCCTGGCGCTGCCCTGCCTCCTGCTCCAGGTGTTGCACACATCGCTGGACCAATTGATCGAGGGCGACAGGTTGCAACTGTCGGTCAGCGCGCTCGACACGCGCAAACTCGATCACTCCATCGATGATCTCCTGCATCTGCGCGGCGACGGACTGAATGCGCTCCAGGTCGTGTCGTCCTTGCACCCCCAGCCGCTCGGACTCTTCCTCCTGCAAGAGCCGGGCAAAGCCTTTGATCGCCCGCAGCGGCGCCCGCACATCATGCGTCATCGCGTGAAAGAAGGACTCCAGCTCTTCGTTGCGCAGCTTCAGTTCCCGTGAGAGCTGACGCGTCCGCAGCAGGATTTCCACTCGCGCCTGCAGTTCCAGCTTCTCAATCGGTACCCGGATCAGCTCATCTACCGTCTTCCACAGGTGACGGGTGAGCAACTCGGCCTCCCGCTGCGAGGTGATGAGCACCACGGGTAAAAAGGTTGGAGCATCCTCGGCCTTGCGCAGGCGCACCTCCTGCCAGAGCCGGTCCAATGTGGGACCATCGATCAGGCACAGGTCAAACGGAACGACAAGGGGTGTTCCATTGTCTGGGATCACCACCTCGTAATGCTGTTTCAACCAGTCGGACAGCAGGGCGCGGTTCGTTTTGTGGTCCAGGAGCAGCAGTATGCGGCTCATCTCTCCTACTCCTCCAGGATGCTCCGGATCACCCCCATCAATTCCTTGATCGCCAGGGGCTTCACCATCACGCCTTTCGCTCCATGGGAGAGACTGGCCTGCTGAATGGCCGCACTCTGCCGGGGTGATACGACCAGAAAGGGGATTTTGGCCGTCCGCAGCTGCTCGCAGCGCGCCCAGATCTCCGCGTCGAATCCGGTAATATCGACCAGGGCCCCGGCAAGCGGCGGCGGGTTCGCCAGGGCCCGATCGATCTCCTCGTAGGTCGCCGCCGAGATGGTGGGATACCCCGCTTTCGCGAGGAAATCCGCCAAGAGTTGCAGATTGCGCGGCAGACGGTTGACCAGCAGCAGTGTGCGAGCGGCGGTTGACATGCTTAGTCCTCCTTGCTTGCTGCATCGATGGAGGAGATCCTTCCCGTCAAAAAGCCTTGCAGGTTCGTGAGGGGTCGGCCCACCTTGATGCCATAGCGACTCATTTCGATTTCGCGTAAGGTGCGTTCAAAGCTCGACAAGCGTTTCTTGAGGACGCCAATGACCTTGTGGAGTTCCCCACGCAGTTCCAGGTAGCGTAAGAACACAATATTATCCGCCAGGTAACTGATTCCCACGTCACTCACCTGGAAGTCGCCGACGATGGACTCCACTTCGTTGATGAGCAGGACAGCCACGCCCATATTCTGCAGGTATTTGCACAGGCCATGCAGGTGCCGCACGACATTGTCTCCGCGCAGCGAGAGGCGATAGCCTGCAATACTATCGATCATGACAATGCCAGCATGCTGCTGCTCAACCTCACAGCGCACGGTGTGGGCAAACTCATCGGGCGTCAAATGCAGGGGTTCGATCTGCACCACCAAGAGGGTCCCGCGCGCTATCATGGCCCGAACCGGAATATTGAGGGATTCACAGCGGCGCAAGAGCGTCTCGCGCGCCTCTTCAAACGTGTAGACCACCGACCGTTCGCCTCGCCCTGCCGCCTCTTTCATGAATTGGAGTCCCAGTGTCGTTTTCCCCACGCCGGTGGGACCGGTCAGAATGCTGATGGTGCCTCGTTCCAGCCCCCCGTGCAAGAGTTCATCCAGCTCCGGGACGCCGGAGGAGATGGTCTCCTGTACGAACTGCTGGAGGTGCTGCTCAGGGAGCAGGTGCGGAAACACCTCCATGCCCCGATCGGTGAGACGCATGGTGTGGGACCCACTGCGAAAGTCGGATCCACGAAACTTGCTGACGCCGACCGTGCGGCCTTCCGGCTGAAAATGCAGGTGGATGACGCCGTCGCTCATAAATTGGAGGTCATCATCAGGATCGGAGCTGCTGCCTTCAGAGGTATAGAGAACGGTGGCTCCCTGCTCGACCAGAAAGCGCAGAAAGGAGAGCACCTGTTTGCGGAACTGGAACGCATCGGTGGCGAGGTAGCGAAACTGCGTCATGGCATCCAGAAAGACCCGCTGCGGCTTCAGATGCTCGATCTGCTCCAGGATCTGCCGGGTCACCGGTTCGCGTTCGACTTCGGCAGGAGAAAAAATATCGTAGGTTTGCATTTCGGTGAAAAAGGCCGCGTTGGGCGAGAGATCCAGGAAGTGGACCTGGGTGAGATCAAACCCAAGCGCGTTGGCATTGGCGCGCAGTTCCGCTTCAGGTTCCCCCAACGTAATAAAGAGGCTGCGCTCCCCTTGAGCCGTTCCTTTGGTGAGAAAGTGCAGGCCGAGCGTCGTTTTCCCACACCCGGAACCGCCGCGCAAGAGATAGGCGCGCTTTTGGATGAGCCCGCCATATAAAATCTCATCGAGGCCTGTCACGCCCGTCGAGATCCGCACAAATCCTTGCTCAACCTTGCCATTATACTGCTGGTTCTGTGGCTCCTGTTCTGGGATCACCTCCTCCGGGGGGAAAGGGTTCTTGCTCATAGTCATAACATGCTTCTCCTTCCTTGGTCATGCGGCACGATCCGGTTGACGAGAGAGAGGGCCATTTGGGGTCAGCGACAGATGTTAGTTCTGCTGGCAGAGACGGATAGAGGTCACCAACCCATTCAATGTTGCTAACGCGCTTGCCTTCTTGGTGGTAGTCTCCTGCTGGCCGTCGCTTTTTTTGCTGCAATCGGTGTGTGCGTGCGCTGTCCTGAGCGATCGGAGTCCCCGCTTTTGCTCTGCCTTGAGACGTGCCGCAAAAAGACAGGGCGGCTTACTGAGCCGCCCTACCGGGTTAAAGCAGAGTTTCAGGTTACAGTCTTCGATTCGGGTAGCTGCGCGAGACGAGGCGCAGGACGGCAATCAGGATACAGGCGCCGATGAAGGCGATGATGATGGTCCCAATGAGGCCACTCGAGCCTAGACCAACCAGGCTTGCCAGGAAACCGCCAATGAATGCGCCAACGAGGCCGACAACGATGTCACCGACGATGCCATAGCCTCCACCGCGCATCACTAAGCTCGCCAAGAAACCAGCGATTAGGCCAACTATAAGCCACCAAAGCACCGTTGTCAGACTAATGTCAGCAAGAACAAGTGTTGCAATTGTCATCATGAAATGTAGCTCCTCTAATAAACTAAACGGGTAGACTGTTCTACAGATCCGTTTGATTGCATTATACTCTATTTATTTTGCTATTACAAGCCAAAAATAAAACTCTCAGCATTTGCTAATAGTCTTTTAATATTTCTAATTTTTATTTATAGTATATATTTCGTGTATCTCGGAGGTCGCTCCTCACCCCTACTGCAAACGCTGCTAACTCGTTCAAGGGCATTTATCTACTCTCGATTTGGAAGTGACGGGAGGATATCAAGTCCGTGAGAGAGCATGTCTATTGAGACCGGCGTACAAGCAGATCAAGAGCAGAGCGGCCATGATGATGTAAGTCAGAGAGACTGCCCTGTTGACACCGGGTTCGATGAGTTCGAACGCCCCTATGCCCAGGCTAAATATCTCCAGGAGCACGACCCGCTGGCGTGCCCAGGGCTTCAGCATCCATACTCCCCAAGCGATGATGGGCGAGGCGAGGGCCACTATCAGAGATATCCCACCTGCCGGGCCAGCGAAAATTGCGGCACCGCTCACGATGACTGGACGCCCCGGTGCCAGGAGTCCTGCAAGCAGGGATAGACTGAAGAGCAGCCCGAGTATGGCCTGGATAATCAAGAGAACGACCATGGCCGTAATCCCCAGTGAGTGTCTGCGCGTAATCATGCTTTGCATGTTCTTCTGCCTTTCAAATTCATCCATTTCGTTGAACAGTTGCAAATCTCCTTGCTCTCATACTCACTCCATCGTCAAGAGCCAGGTGAGAACAGAGGCGAAATTCCACCTTTTAATAGAAACTGTGTCTTCTGTCTGTGAGCGACTCCAGTACGTCAGGTTTCATGGACGGAGGGAGCGTGTATCACCGCTCTCTTTGCATGCCGTCTTTCCAGTAAGCTTGTTGTCCATTGGTACAAGCAGATAAACAGCACCAGCCAGAGCACGCCAGAGAGATAGCCACCCAGCACATCGAAGAGCCAGTGTTCGCCCTCATACACCCGGGAAAAGCCTATCAGCAGGAGGTTGAGCGCGGCAAAGACTTGCAAGGGGATCAGCGCCCAGCGGTAACGCCATGCGCGCACGGGCCTCGTAAAACTCAGGTACATCAAAAAGCTATAAAAGAGCATCACATGGCAGCAATGACCCGAGGGAAAGCTATTATACCTGAGAGGAACCTCGACATGAACAAGAGCTGAGGAGGGTCGCGGACGAACGACATAATCACCAATGAAGGCATTAATCGCATTGCCGATACCCACGGTCAAAGCCAAAAAGATGGCCTGTCGATACCAGCCCAGGAGGAGTATCCCGG
>WNEZ01002388.1_pt1 | contig 16080 bp, 24 predicted proteins | sample 5400521 | NCBI WGS metagenome assembly WNEZ01 (sample SAMN13153339, study PRJNA577476) | soil metagenome | isolation source: 120 cm saprolite under Douglas fir tree site 2 hole 1 replicate 1 | place: USA:California | collected 2015-04-18
AGGCTGCCTCGCCTGCCGGCGCCATGTGAACACCTGCTGGGGCGTGAGCCCATGCCGTCGCGCAACCTCCGACACCACGGCGCCGGGGATAAGCGTCTCCTCGATCACGCGGGCCTTGTCATCCTCCGAAAACCGCCGACGGCGCCCCGTTCCCGTGATCACCTCCAGCCGGCGCACGGCCGTGGGATCTGGCTCAAGCATATGGTCAAGCTTAGACACAAGCCGATCTCCGATTCAGAGATCAGCACAATCGCCTATCACCCGAGTCAAAAGAAGGTGGGGGCAGCACAGCGCTTACAATAATGGCAGGAAGCGTAGCACTGGTAGTGCTAACGATATTTTCTCTCTAGAGAACGAGGACTGCTGCGACAACCGCTGTAAGCGCGACGCCGCCGGCGAGAAACAGCCAATCCGCAGCTTCGAACCCGAACAATAATCGCACTCGTTTCGGAGAACCCAACATAACTCACAGCCTTTCCGCACGTATAGCCGCTCAGCGCTGCAATAGTGTTCCCGAAGTTCGTTAAGGATAGATTTGGCCTCGGGGAATTGGGTGCCAATTTGGGTGCCAATGGCGCGAGCTTGCCGAGCAAAGCGGACAGGCAGGGCGAGCTGAACCAATTAGGTTCCAAAAATTGCGCACCCCCGCCATAAACCTTTGCAACGATAGTGTTGGGGGGGCGATTCGGGGCCGCTGACCTCCCCCTACCGAGAGCGGTCCCGGTCCGCAGGGAGCCCCTCAGATCGGGACCGTTCTGCAATTTATCGATCGCTCAAAGCTGCATCAGAATTCCGACCTCCGGCGCCAACTCCCCGGACCCCGCGCAGGATGGCCAAGCGTCGGAAGCAAAGGCCGCTCGGTACGGGCGGCCTTTCATATGCCGGGCCCGCGGCCGTTAGAGCGAAATGGCCAGTTCAGTTGAGTTTGAGTATTACTTCTTTTGGTCCGGCCTTACCCAAACCGTGAGGTTCTATGCTCGCCATGGGGATAGACGAATTCGGTGCGCAGTTACCCGTATGGCACTTGAAGAGCGGGCTGGAGCACTCCAACCCCTCCGCCCAACCGAACTGGAGCGTGTTTTTGAGCAACATCGTCAAGAAATCGAGCGCATAGCGGCTGACAAGATACTGGCACATCGCTTCCAAGGCGACGGCACGATCATGATCCGAGCGGTCGATCTCAGTCCATGACGACCTCGCCTAGGGGCCCGAGATTGCCCTACCCGATCTGCGGCACGAGCTCGCGCAATGCCCGCGGCGTGGAAGCATGAGCAAGCTAGGCCGCTAGGCGGAGGGGCGCCGGTTTCTTTCATTTCTTGGCGCGAATTGCGATGTCAAACGTCGCCAGCCTGGCCCCAAGCTTGGCCACATCGATCCCGATCTCGCGCAGCCATTTGGCAAGTTGCTCGGACCGCCTCATCTGAAAGAGAACCTGACGCGCCGAGAGATAATCCCACTCCGTATCGCCCGCGGTGTGTCTTTTGCGACGCTTAATCTTGACGCTCATCGGACGCGAGGGATTGCGCTCGCAGCACCACTCCGTGCCCTCTGTGGGGCTATCCGGGATAGTAATACAATCGACCATTAGCCCACAAATGCTATGCCCAAGCGCGAGCCTAACCTGAACCGCATGCTGGCGCATCCTATAAAGCCGACACGCGGCCCGGCCGCTCAACTCGAGACGCTTGCCGATGCCGCGCAGCTGATCGCGGATCGTCAAGCAGTTTTGCCAAGCCCGACCCGATCGTTCCTGATCCGGCTTTAACCCCCCGTTTGCAGGATCAGTTTAACCTTCCGGCAGACTGGAACTTACTGCATTCGCGTGGCATGTTGGCCCATTAGGTTGGCGTTCGGGCCGGAGGCGTACTTCATGATCGAGCCGATCATGTACGTCGGGCTTGGCTTTCTGGCTGCGAGCCTGTTGGCTCTCGTGATCATCCCCTTGGTTCACGACCGAGCCGTACGGCTAACCTTGCGCCGGATCAACGCGGCAATCCCACTGTCAATAGAGGAAATTCAGGCCGAGCAGGATCAGTTGCGCGCTGAGTTTGCGATGTCTACGCGCCGGCTCGAAACCAACGTGGAGGAGCTCAGGGCTCAGACCGCAAGCCAGCGCGCGGAGCTCGGGAAAAACACCGCCACGATTAATCGCCTCAATGCCGAGCTGGCCGAAAAGGCCGCCGCGATCTTTGCCCTCGGGGTACACGACCGAGCGTTGCGAAACCAGCTGCACGCCGCCGAACAGCTTTTGACAAAGAACGGAGCCCCGGCGGACCACATACTGGCTAATAAGCTTGCCAGGATCACGGCGGATCTGGATCAGCGCTCCGCCCTTGCCGACAGTCAACGGATAGAGATCGTAGCGTTAAAGACCCAGGTCGATACGCTCAAGGATCAGCTCGCCTTGGCATACAGCACACGTGTTGGGATCGTTGCGCGGAGATGATCCTGCTCGCCGCCACGACGGGCCGGAAAGCCGATATTGCGGAAGCGACACGGTGCGTTATGGTTGCGCTTGAGAAAGAGAATTGGCTCACGGGGCGGCGATGAAAGATCTGCAAGCCCGGATCGCTACCTTCCTCAGAGGAAAACCGGGCGGGCTATACTGCGACGACTGCATTCGCGAGGAATTCCCGGACGCAACTATCGAGGACGTTGGCCGGGAAACTGAAAGCATGCACGGTCAAATCGGCTTCCTAAAGATCCCCGACATTTGCACGAGGTGTGGGCAACAAAAGCCGGTAACACGGGCGATGTAATGCCCTACGGCTCCAATTCGCTTGGGTGAAGCCGCTCGCGCCGTGCCGCAACAGGGCGATGCGGAGACGAAGCGGGCCGCGCTTTCGGTGCGGGTGTGACTGCCGCGCAACGTGGTGTGCAAAAACGCGCAAGCTGGGGCTTCCTGGCGGGCGATCCGCGCACCGGACAGGTTATGATGTCCATGCCCATCGCAATGGGTGTGCGAAGCATGTGGTGAAGGTGCCCCGGGGGGCTGGGGTGCCTTCACCATTTCGAGACTGCTGTTGACTGATCAAGCAAACCCCGGCTGAGCCTGGTCGCGCTAGCCGGGGTCGCGCCGTTCGCGGTGGCAACCCCTGGAGAGGATGATCGAACGGCACCGAATAGCGTATCAGTGTTGGCCACGCTGGCAAGCCGTCTCGGGATACCTAAAAGAAAATCTGAGCGAACCGGTGTGCAGGAAATGGCCCCCGGCCCGGTCCGGCGGCGTGCTATGCTTTCAGCGGGATGCCCCGCGGCGCGGTGATTCAACGGAAGCAGTCGGCGGGCGTTCGCACAGCGTGTGCTGGGATGGCGACGCACAAATTCCGAGTCGGCGAGAAAGTTCAGTTCCTGGCCGGACTGGGCGTTCGATTTGCGACTTCCGAGATCTATGAGATCGTTCAGCAACTTCCGGAAAGCGATGGGGAGTACCATTATAAGATCAAGTCGGTAGATGAGCCGTACCTGAGAATGGCGAAGGAAAGTCAGTTGAGCAGGGCGTAGATCTAATCGCGCAAACGCCACGTCAAAGCGGCGCCCGAGTAGTCCGTACAGCGGGAGTTTTACCCATGAGCCAGCCGTCCGTACGCGCCGAGATCGAAGCGATCGAGGCGAAGAAGATCGAACCGGCGAAGGCTGGCAGCTGCAGCTCGACGGCGCCAGTGGGCATCGTGCTCGAAGCCTTGCGGCGCTACAAAGCCCAAGCCTTGATGGCCCTGGAAAGTTACCCCTCCGCGTCGAGGAACTGAGCGCCCGCGGCGAGATCGTGCAGGTCATGGTCTACGCGGACCATCCGATGATCGCCCACGCGGCCTTCCGGGCAACGGTCCAGCAGTATCCCAAGTCGCGCATTCGGCTGCGCAACCGCGCCCTGATCATGGAAGAACACGTGCCAGACTAAAGGGGGGCACCTCGCCCCCTCCGGTGGCTCTCAAGGCGATTGACAATCCTGACAGCGATTGTTCGGCAATCCGCAGGCTCAAGGTACAGTGTGCCATCCGTGCGAGACAGCATCGCTCCAGGCACTTGCGTGCATATTTCCTCTGCGATGATCTGAATTTCGCGCTCTCTGTTCATTGCCTGCACACCTCGCGGAAACGCCAGTAACGACCCCCGCCGCGCCAAAAGTGAAAAGGGCCGCCCCGGTACGGGCAGCCCTTTTGGTCCGACGCTTGGCTATCCTGCGCGGGGCCCGGCGAGTTGGCACCGGAGATCGGAATCTCAGTCATAACTGATTCGTTCGGGCTTGGTTTCACGGCACCCCATCAAAGTTTATGTGCGGTGCAATATTCCCGGTCCCGGTTTTGTTTCAAGAACGGGAACCGAAATTCGCGAACGATTGTTACCACTGTCTACGTGGCTGCTTGGGAGGGGCGGCGCGTCCGTAGCTGGACAAAGGAGGCCCGAATGAAGACGCTTGCTTCAATTCTGGGGCTCGCGGCCGGTCTCACGGCGTTTCCTGCGCTTGCGGGCTCCATGAGTACCTGCTGATGATATGATCGCCTTGTCGGGACCAAGCTGTCAGCGACACACCTGCTGAACTCGCCAATCTGGGAGGGAGGTCTTTGGAAAGAGTCTCATTAAACTCTGCGATGAACTGAGTTATGTGCCCAAAACTCTGGTTGGCTTTTTTTAATCGCGACACGTCTTTCGATCATGCCGGTGAAAGGCCCAAGAACAGGCCCCAATAGGCGTACCCAATTCATTCAGATCGCCGCAAAAGCAGGAGAGCTTGACTGTCAGGCCGGAGTGTAGCTGGACGGAAAGCCCCATTCAACAGAGTGCGGCTTTGCGGCCAGTGAAAGGTAGGGTCCAAACGGATTCCAGTGGTGTGACCCCAAGGATATCTATACCTAGCCCGTGGGGTGCCCGTTCCTACCCACGCCGGTATCATTCGCCCGCGACTTGGAGGACAGCCCGTCTGACAGACGCAGCGTTTCCTGGGCGGACCTATAACGTAGACTCCAGCATTGATCTGCCGGTTGCGCGAATCGACGGCCTAATAGAGTCCCCCGAACACGATCGCCGCGATGAGGGCGAGATTGCCCAGAGGGCGAGCGGCGGCGAAAGCGAGGGCGCGGGCCATGGCTCGGCCCTCCCTCGCTATTTCAGGTTCCCAGCGGCGTCTTCTCCTCCGGAGGGCTCAACACCTTGGCTCGCGTGTCGCGCATCGCGGTGCTCACCTTTTTGGCAAGCGTGGCGAATTCCCGCAGGCGCTCGCCAATCTTGTTCCCGCTCGCCCTTAACTCGCTGGCGAGCTGCTGGGCCTCTTTCATAATGTCGGCCGCGATGTCCACCGCGACTTGTGCGGCTGCCTCGATGTCCTTGGCCGTCGTTTCGCTCGCTTCGATGATCACCAGTGCTGACATGTTGCCGATTTTGTCGATGCGCTCGGCCCCCGTGATATCCGGCACCTCACTACCACAGTGCGCCCCGTGGCCAGCGAAATTGCCCAATGCTTCTTCGACACCACGTTCGACCTGATCCAAATTCCGGGGATGCGCTATCAGTGTCATAGCACGCTCCTTTCCCAACCCTGGCTCAACTGAAGGTTTCCCTTGTGGCGAAAACGTGGCCACGCCCGAGGGCCCTCAAAGGCCCTTTCCAAAAATAGGCGAGCAGGCGGCTTTGGGACGAACTCCGATACGCAGAAAAATCCCCCAGGCCATCCAAGTAGCGGTTCCCCCCGGGATTTTTTGGAGTCGAAACTGCCCCGGTGCTTCACTAAAAGAAAAAGCCCTCGGACTTACGCTACGACCGGGGGCTTAGTTACGTTGCCAGCCGGACTGGGGGACGAATATGGGGAGTGGCGAAGCGGTTGCCAGCTTGACGGTCGTGGGTAGGGCAAGGTAAGAACAGACCGAGAACAAGTCCAAGGTCGGCGGCACGAGCGAACCGGCACAAGGTCGAGTCGCGGGCTGGAATGTCGATGAGCACCTGGAGTTCGACATTGGCTTTGCCCTGCCCAGAACGCCTATCAAAGGACTGCGGCGGGCTCTGACGGAGGATGAGCGGCGGGCGATGGCGAGGGCGATTGTCGAACACCTGAAACTATGCGGATGGAAGTTTCAGATGTCAGCAATCTGAAACGGCAACGAAACGCCGCATTTAGGGGTTGGTCCTGGAGAGAGGCTGCTGTGTCAACTCAGAACAATACTCGACCGCGCAGTTCTCCCACGGTTCCGATTTGTCCGAGTTGCCGCAGGCCGATGGTGTTCGTTGAGAAAAGGCACGCTGTCTTTCAGCGACGGGCGAGTTGAAGTGACCTATCGGTGCGAAACCTGCGGCACCGAGACCCAGCGGATCGTCAAAGAGCCTTAGTGATTGCGCTGCCGCTGGTCGTCATCCAACAGAACATCGCCTCGTACCCCGTTGCGCTCTCCAATTTTTTCTACTTGGAAAGCGAGCCGCATCCATCGCTGGGCAAGTTCCAAGAGACTGACCTTGCGCTCCGGCTCGGTGATATTGTCCGCTGCCGCTATGCATTCGTTCGCCCAATTTCGATATTCGTCCCCAGGAGTCATGTTCCGCACCCCCTTGGCGTCATCGTAAACGGGTGGGCACCCACCTATTCGTTTTCTAGTTCGTCAGGCTGGGACGCGCCTTCAGTCTGAGGCGCGGCTAGAACGCCAGTGCTGCCAGCGCGATCAGTCCTATTCCCGCGACCAAAACCAGCAGCTCGCTTCGACGCAAGTCGAAGCCTAAAGTATACTCGGGCAGAGGCACCATAGCCGACCCCCAATACATTACCCCGGCACAATAGAGGGTTTGGCGGTAATTCGACCAAATTGTGGCGATCTCCGCGAGGCTTGGCAGGGCAGGTATGCAGTCAGCCCTGGTCCCGGCCCAATCGCGGATGAGGTTTGCATCATCGTCACCGGGCAGGGCGCAAACATCCGTTGATCCTCGTTGCCACCTATATCAAACTGGTCTGCGAGCGGGAAGGTCAAGCCCGCGACCTCAAGGCCCGCCGGTGACGAGGTCGACGAATTGGCGACCCCAGACGAGCGCGAAAACGAACGTGACCATCGCCCCGAACACGAGGCTCGCCACCACTTCATGCCTCAACATGGGAATGCCCTCCCGTCCCAGCGATGACATTGCCCGTTCGGCGTCTTCCCCGACCGCTGTCACATATACGCCGGGGGTTCCGAGGGCAAGGCCAACGCCGATCGTGCGGAAGCCGCCTCAAGCGAGTCAGATTTCCCGAGGATTGGGTATTAAAATCGGGTTCGATTTCCTTCACACCGTCAAAGTTTCACCGCGACCAAGCCGCCTGATATTGGGAAAGTTGGTCGGTGTGGGACGCGACCTGATCGGCAAGCTCGACCAAGGGATGATGAAGTCTATGTCGACGACCGCACGATCGACAGTCATGTCAAGCGTTTGCGCAAGAAATTCAAGTTGGTCGATGACGCATTCGATATGATCGAGACGCTGTATGGTGTGGGTTATCGATTTAAAGAGAGCTGAGCTCGTTCGTCCGGTAATTCAGCCCGCCACTGAAAGAGGTTGACCGGCTCGAACTTCCGCACCCGATGAAGCTGCGGCTGACGCGTGCAGCAAGCCTCCGATTGCTAGCCGCGTGATGAGGTCGCTCAGTTCATCCACAAATGCCGCGTCGATGGTGATGCTGAACGGCTCTTCCGCGAACAGCTCACGGTTCCGTACGAAAATGCTGCATTGGCCCATCAGGCAGATGGCCCCGCATAGGGCGATCCGCTTCTGAGTGCCTGGAGGCAGGAATCGCCGCACGAGATCGACAGCAGCCGTCAGATACGAGCTCGAATTCGTGGCCATGAATTCGCGGAAGACCTTGGTGGGATGTGCGCTCTCCCACGCGAATATCCGAATGTAACGGCTCGTCTCGTCCCGTAGTAGCAGCGGCCGCAGTTGCTGGTCCACAAAGCTTCGCAGGGCCTCCTCGCGGGAAAGCGAAGTCAGCCGCTCCGCATCAAACCCCGCATGATCGGTCAGCTTCTCGAATGCTGCCTTGAGGACTTCGAGATACAAGCCGTCCTTACCTTTGAAATGGTAATTGATGGCTGCCTGATTGACGCCAGCCTTGGCGACGATGGCCCGCACGCCCGTACCTTCGAAGCCCTTCTCTGCGAACAGGGCGACGGCGGCCTTGATGATGGCGTGGCGGGTGTATTCAGCCGGACGGGTCATGGGCTTTCCAGGTAAAACGATTGTTTGAACCGAGTGCATAATACGCCCTGTGGAGAAATGCAAATCTTCTTGCGGAGCGGGCAATGCAGGTGGTTGCCATAGTTTTGCCATAAACAATCGTTTGAAATCTAATCGCGTGTATGAAATACTCGTTTGGTTCCTTGGACGAGCCTTGATGAGGGGTTTCCCATGCTGGAGCGAACGTCGAAGTTCATCCTGGAGGTGCTGCCGTTCCTGTTATCGGCGGCTATCGCCGCGGTCCTTGTACCCGGGTTGCTCTATTCCTCGGCTCACGGAGCGGGGGCGGCAGTCAGGTCAACGGCACCTGTCCTCGAATCGGTCGACCGGGACAATGCCGCATTCTCGTCAGAGCCAGTGTTGGTGGGAACACCTGCAAATGCGGCCTCGGACAAACTGGCATATCGCTAAGGTGAGGAGTTCGATATGCGATTAGGAAATTCGCATCGGTCTCGCCGCACCGCCTTGTGGGGATTGATACCGAAAAGGCTGGTGACCGTGTTCGCGTCGTACCGGCCGGAATTACACTACATGCGCGGGCCGGGGCCGAAGTGGCGCGAGAAGCACCCTCGTCCGGCCACTGACCAATTTGAGCATAGCTGAGCAATTCGGACGGCACTGTCGCATTGTTGCCCCCAACGCCCGTGCCGCCCACGACCTCGGCTGCTCCCTGACAGCGGCGGCCGAGGTCTTCTTTTTTTGCGGCCAGGCTCGAACTGGCAGGCGCTCCGGACTGGTTCAGTGGCGGCTTGAGGACGATGCAGTCGGCTGGATGGAGAGCGGCAATGCCGTGCTGGCCATCCCGGGCCGATTGGGCTGCTTGGTGAATTGGCAGGACGCGAACCTTCCAATTGCGGGGAGCGAACCGCGAAAGCTCTTTGCGCCGGTGCGATCGAGATCGAAGCATGCCTCGTACGACATTCCACTTATGAGGGCGCAAATGGCGTCTCCCCTGACCCGCAGCGTTCCGGGCGGAAGAGTCGCGTATTGCGGGGGCCCGCTGCCCCTCAAGCGGATCACACCTCCAACCGAACCGTCGGCATAGACACGAGCCTCCCCGGACGTCCCTTCAAAGCAAGTGAACGAGAACAGGTTTCCGACGACAAATCGGCGCGCTTCATCGGCGCCCATGTTTCCCGCGACTGCCGGCGCCGCCGCCCAAAGACCCGCGACCGCGAACAGCGCACACACAGTCTTCGTCATACCGTGGACCCTCCGTGACGGGCGCCGCCGGCCCCCCACATTCGCGCGATTACAGGCCGTAGGGTTGCGGGCCGACCATCCAGCGCATACGGCCCGTTGGACCGGAGTAGACTTGTGGCGCGTACGGGCCGGAGTAGGGCTCCGGAGCCGGCGGGGCATCAGGGCGAGAGTAGACCTGCGGACCCCCGTTCGGGCCCGCGTAGGGCTCCGGAGATCGCGGGGCCTCTGAGTAGACCTGCGGACCGCGCGCCCCATAGGGGCCGGTGTAATTTTCCGGATGCGGTGCGCAGCTCGGACCCCAGCCGCAACCGCTATTCCCACAGCGCCATACGGGCTCGCACGCTGCGCGCGGCGGTAGAGAGGTTCCGGGCGCGGGAGGAGCCACCGGCGGCGCCTCGCCATAAGGCGAAAACCCCACCACCGCAGGCGGAGTTGGTGCGCCACTATACCGGGGAATCGCGACTGGGGCCCCCGGAACGACGAGCACTTGGGGAGGCGCAACGGCGGGTGGCGGAGCCACGCCATACTGGGGCGGTCCGACCGGTGAAGGAGGATCGAAAAGGTCGGCGGCTTCGACACCAAAGGATAAGACTGTGGCAATTGCAGTGGCAGCGCCGAGCGCGATTAACCGCATGACAGCCTCCTGTTTTTAATTTTGCCGGCGAACCCGAGCCGGGTTCGCAGAGCCGCCATTTCCGAGTCCGTCATTCTTGGGACGCGGAGCGCTCGCCGGGAAATCAATCGTTAATTCTTGGTTAACGCTACACGGTTGACCGGCAAGGTAGGGCGCCGAGCAGCTGCGCAGGCCATCGCCATTTGAATCGGGTCAACCGGCAATGGGAGGAACCCGAAGTTCAATGGAAGGCGGCAGCCTTCGCGCGGTGGCATGAGCGGGATGACGCGAGAGTGTCACGTCCGGATCTGTGAGGGCTCGGGGTGAAATTCCCCGGGCCTACTCGGCAATAGCGCCGGTTTTGCCGTGCCCACCCCGCTCTGCCTTGTCGCAAGAGCCGGGGAGGCGCATCCCGATTCGCACAAGGTTGGTCATGCGGACCTTCGGCGTAGGCCTTGCCGTTATTCCGCTGGTCGACCATCATCGGGACCAAACTTTTCAATTAGAGTCACGGCAGTGATCATACCGGGGACAGGCAGTTGGCAACTCCGCGACTGCGAGCGGATCATCACGGGCAACGCAGGGCTGCTGGGTCAGAAGCACTTTTTGATCGGAATCACGCGGCTCCGCAATGAGGCCCTTATTCTGCAGGACACCCTGAATTACGCCGGCAGGCATGTGGATGCGATCATCGCATATGATGACGCGAGTACGGATCGGACACTGGAAATTCTCCGCAGTCACCCGAAAGTCGTCTTGATCGTGACAAATGGGTCGTGGGAGGAAGACATTAAGGCGCGCCGGATTGCAGAAGGTCGACATCGCGGACTTTTGCTGCAGATTGCACGCGCACAGCTGCAGTTCAATTGGATGTTTTGCTTTGATGCGGATGAACGCGTTACCGGGGATTTGCGTGGCTTCGCAAGAGGCTCGCGTGCTGGCAATTGCGACGGCGTACGAATTCGGCTTTTCGATGCATATATGACGCCTGACGATCGTGCGCCCTATCACCCCGACCGCGAACTGTTGGGCTTTCGTCGATTTTTCGGCCCGGAACAAAGGGACATTCTGATGCTCTGGCGGAATCGCTCGGAGGTCTTCTTCGCGGAACACCATGCGCGAGAGCCAGGCGGGGTGGAACGGGTGCAGACCGATCTCTACTGCCAGCATTATGGCAAGTCACTGTCGGTCGAGCATTGGGAGGAGACCTGCGACTATTACGTTCGGCATTTTCCGTTCGATACCTACGGACGAAAATGGCTTGATCGCAAAGGTCGGGCAATCCATACCCAATCTGATTTTATGCGGCCTCTCTACGAATGGGGTGACATGCTCTTTGCGAACGCGATCAAGATTTGACCAGGAGAGCGCACGCCCCTGGGCTCTCGTCGACGGCTCCGGGCGGTATGGAACCACGAGGCCGCCATGCTCCGCGGGTCTCGTTTCTTGGACGACCAATGAGCAATCCTTGGGACGTAGCCACCTCCTTTCAAGCTCGGGGCGGCAGGCCCAGGGTGAAGAGCGGGGAGAGCGGGGATAAGCGAGCCAGCAGATCTTGACTTCCGGGCCTGTTCCGGATTCTGACCACTGAGCCTCATAGGTGTCGGGGTGCCAGGTGAAAGGACCAGACGAAGGGGGGGTGTCAATGACAGAAATACGTCAGCTCACTCAGGTCGAACGTGGTGTCGAAGAAGCATTGCGCAATTTCGCTGGCCGGGGGGCGAACGGCGACGGTGAGGTGCCGGAAATTACCGCGGCCGAGCGTATCCAAAAAATCGGCAGCATGTCAGCGCTCGCAATCATAGAAGCGAGCGAAACGACGGCCAAGGACATCGAGGAAGCTGCACAAGCCGCGGTGGACATTGCGGCTGATATCATGGAAGAAGCTCAGCAGCTCGCGACCGAGTTAAGAGCGAACGGGAAGAAGATGAGCGAGCACCTGCGGGAGTTCGCCGTACTCGCAAGGAAGGTGAGCACCGCGATGCGCGACACGCGCGCCGACGTGTTGAATCCGTCCGAGAATGTCGGGAGCTTTCCCGGCGCTGCCGGCAAGTAGGATCATCTCGACCGCGGAACGGCTGCAAGATCGGCTGCCCCTGGCGAAAGCGCTGCATAGAATAACTTGGTGGGCCGGGCGGCAGCGTACTTCTTCAGCGGACGCTTATCAGATCGTATCTCTGCAATGAATTCGGTCTCTAGGCCGGTGTCCGTTGGCTTATCCGGAGATTGGGGCGTCGTGCCTCCAGGCTAAGCGTTCCGCCAGGATCTCGCGCTCCCGTCATCGCAGCACCCATTGTCTCGAGCATCGTACGTATGTCTCGGTGCCTCGCTCACTCGACCAACTCAACTTTGATCCAATCAATTTCAGGCTGATGTTGGCAGTCCAGGAGTTTCCATCAGCGGAACACAAAGCCTGAATACGCCAGCTGTTCGTGGCCTCTCGTTTTACGGACCGGAAGTCACACGCACCGCCTACTGTTTCCGCGCGATGTGAATTTATGGTGATTGGGGCGCTGCCATTCTGAACTCGCTGACATTGATCAGTATCGACCCCCCAACGGCCAATAAAGATACTGCTGGCGTGAATAATTTGGTCGGACAGCCGTTGTTCGGTTTCCTTATCCCACGTATCGTTCTCTTGAAGGCCATTGGTAGCTTTGAAATCACGCAGTGCGCTTCGGGAAGCGGCTCCCCAAATAGAGTCGTCATTGCCAAAATAATAGCCCAGATCGCGCAACCGTCTTTGTATCCAAAGAGCGTCAGAATGATTTAGCGGATTCCGTGCCGCTCCGGGTGGCGGTGGAATCGTCGCTTCTACGAACTGCCCTGTTGTTTCAGGCTGATTTGCAGATGACGCTGGAATGCCCGATGTTGCGAAAAGGCCCCGTTGTGTCTGCTCGTCCCAAGTATCGTCGGATCCAAGGCGGTTTACAACTCGAAAGCCGCGAAGAGCGCTGCGCGATCGAGGGCCCCATACTCCGTCCGCAGTCCCCGAAAGAAATCCAAGCTCAATTAGCCGCTGCTGAACGCGTGTGGCGTCTTCAATTCGCAGCAAATCAAGCGGCGCAGCCGACTGAGTTTGCGGCTGAGCGGGGCGCGTATCACTGGTTTGGGGTTCAATAGGTTCCGTGCCGGCCATGGGCATACCTGCAATCGCTCCTGGAGCCCGTTCAAGGCGTATCGACCGACGTTCAGCGACCGTCTCGTCGGGCAGTCGGAGTTCGACCGCGAGATCCATGGCACCGACAAACCCTTGCGGCAGACGAACCACGGTGTTGCTAAGATCCGCAGCCGATATACGCCAACTGTTCGTCCCCACCGGCCGACCGGACGACAGCGCCGATCCGGTCGGAAGACCGGTAATCACCAAGGCGGCACCATTGGTTTCGCCGAGAACCGACAACCCAAGCGGCAAGTCCTCATCCGCGTCGGACGGAACTGCTCGGGTAGCGGCCAGTTGCGGCGCGGGCCGTTGAGACCGTTCCGCCGTGGGAAAGGTCCTTCCCACGAAGCGGGACCACAATGAGGTTGTTGGCCCGTTTGCACCCGTGTTCCACAAGGGCGGGAGCCGCCCCGTAACGACGAGCGCGACAATGGCGGCTGCTGATATTGCAAGGGTCAAGCGACTCAATATGCCGAACAGACCGAGCAGGGTGCGGCCCCGCCGGGGGGCGAGCCACGCATCAGCCACGACAGCGGCAGTGTCGACCGAGTCCACCTTCTTTTCAAGTCGCACAATGTTCTGCTCGGCCCAGCCGGTATTATCCTCGGTACGCTCGTTGATGGGATCTCCATCACAGATCTTTCGCGGCCTTGTATGTCCCCCCATGATCCACCTCTAACGGGATCACCCCCTGCGAATCTCATTGTTTGCCCCTGAGCCGACAAAAGTGTGACTCGGCCGAGACCTCATTGTGGCACCCGCAGGACCGGATCCCGGATAGAAGCGCGGTAGAAAACGTCGCGACTGTAGCCCATCATTTCGCAGGCTTGGCTGACGTTGCCGCTTGGCGAGCTCCAGGAGCCCGACCTTGGCGCGGATGATCTTCTGTTCGGTCGTCATGGAGGTGTCCTCCAATACGCCGAGGCGGGGGCGCTTCGCCACCCCGACCGCTTCGCGCCCGAGGTCGACGCCACCACTCTAGGGGATGGGAGAAGACCGGGGCTGCCGCGGCCTACCCACGGGCCAAGAATCTCCGGGCCAGCCCCGACGAGCAAATGCGGGTCTCGGGCAGGGCAGTGTCGATGAGCAAATGAGACGGAACCAATGGCCATCGCGTTACCTCTGATAACATTCCATTATCATCAGGCCAAGATCTTCGAGGAGTTCCAACAGGCCGACAGCTCGATCACGCGAAAGAAGGGCGGGACCAGTCTCGGCCTGTCGATCGCCAAGCGCATCATCGAGATGCACGGCGGGCGGATCTGGGTCGAATCCGAGCCGGGCAACGGATCGACCTTCTATTCACGCTGCCAGTGCGGGACAGGCTTGAATCTCGGATGAAAGTGGAGGCTTGCGTCCAGCGCAGCATGACACTGCGTGATCCTGCTTCGCAATTGGACCCGCCCTGTAGCGATGCTATTATGCTCCGATGGCCCGGCCGACAACCTGATCTTGCCCGCAACGCTTTATCATGACCGTCCAAAAGCCTCGTGCCTCAGCGGCGCCGCCCCATTCTACCCCTGCCGCCCATGGCGCCAAACCGACCGCCGACATGCAAGCAGTTGTCGTGATCCACGGGATGGGCGAACAGATTCCGATGGATACAATCAAGCGGAAGAGCCACGTGGCCGGTTTCTGGCGAGCTTTTTAGCTCTGATAATGGAATGTTATCCGTGGTAATTTCGGACGGCAGATATTCCGGATCGATGGGCCTTTCGCCGCTCTCGCGGAATCAAAAGCCGGAAGAATCGCGCCTTTGGACACGGGGCCTTCAGTCTCATGGACTGGCGCCCGATGTCTTCAGAGTGAAGGTGATACACCTTTCGTTAATCAGGTCCTGGCGTAATTCGCACCGGGCTGGGTCGCGTTCACTGTACGGAGTACGTCAATGACCGAAACCAAACCAGAGGCCCATATCGCCACGCTGCGGAAAACGAGCGCATCTGGAATCGCCGAGGCAGGTTCATGGAGCAAGCTGCTAGCAGGCAAGGGGCCGTATTCCCCGGATAAAAAATCGTCGCCAAAGCGCCCATGATTGGATGCCAGCCGTGAATCAGCGTCGGGTATACAACGACGTGCTCACTCGTTTTGCCGTTGAGGGCGTACCATTCGCTCTGGGGCTTGTGCTCGCGTGGGTCATCAGTGGCGACGCCATTATCAGCGCCGCTGCTGAAAGCATGTTCGGGATGATCGCGCTGCTCGCGGCGGCTGGGAGTCTGATCGAGGGCGAGGAAGAATGAAGTTGACTCTTGACGAATCCGAGGGTGATCCGTTGATCGAAGAGACTTCCACCTGCGGACGACGAGGGTCGTCTCGTTTGGCCAAAAAGCATCAGCGCGCAGCGTCCATATGCAGGGCTTCCCACAGCACAAATTCTCGGAACAACGCGTCCCGATCTGCCTGATCGGGCGACGAGTTAGGCTTGTTCTGCCCTTCTTGCAATTGCAGAGATTCGTGGGGCGACGCGTCCCAAGCTGCCGCATTTGCGCGTACGCCGCCAAGCTTCAGGCGGCCCTCAATCATGGTTCGTGTGATGCGCGAATCACTCTTCAGCTTGGGAGACGCCCGCGACGGCGGCGCCGTCTGGAGTCCTGGCCCGCCCGCGTACCAGCACTTGCGGTGTCGTACGGGATCGGTGCGGTAGTACCAGTGGCTGCTTTGAGTTAATTGGAAGTTCGGCTCAGTGACGCATTCGTTGGCCGCAAGCACCAGCGTGCTAAGCCCTGCCGTGGCAGACAGGCTCGCGGACACGGTCAGAACGAACAACGTACCGCGCTTTCGCATTTGTCTTGCCCCTGGCGCACTGCTCAGCGCCGCATCCCGATCACGAAATCCGCGTAGTCGTTTCGCCCGCGTCCCTCAGGCAACCTGTCAGGCGCCTCCGGACGATCCGTTCGCGGCCGGGCGAGAA
>WNEZ01013578.1_pt1 | contig 16072 bp, 16 predicted proteins | sample 5400521 | NCBI WGS metagenome assembly WNEZ01 (sample SAMN13153339, study PRJNA577476) | soil metagenome | isolation source: 120 cm saprolite under Douglas fir tree site 2 hole 1 replicate 1 | place: USA:California | collected 2015-04-18
GAACAAGCCGCTCACCTCGACCTTCCTCTCGAAGTCGCACGCACCCAGGCGGCATGGGGTGAAGCTAGCCTGCTTTACGCACCGAGCTCCCACAACGGGCGTGCGCTCCTGGCCGAGGCTCACAAAACGTTGGCAGCCCGTCATGCACATGCCGAGCTGAAAGCCATGAAGAATATCCTGAGGATATGATGAAAATACCGCTCTAGAAACACTCCTTTTGCAATGACGCGTCTGGTGACGTTCCCGATGACGCTCCCATGACGCTTCATCCGTATACTATAGTCTATGATCGGATGGAAGTTGTATGAAAGCGAAGGTGCCGATGGACGAATTCCGCTACAGCAGCTACGCTCAGGAAATTATCTTTGGCCCTGGCTCGGTAAATCGCTTACGTGAAGCGGTGGATCGTTTTCACTGGGACAGACTGCTCCTTTGCTCAACTGGTTCTCAACGGCGTGGTGGTCACATTGCCTCGATTGAGAGCGCGTTGGATGATCGGCTCGTGGCCATCTACGAGCATGTTCAGCCCCACATTCCCGACTTTCAGATTGCTGAAGTATTGGAGCTTGCCGATCAGAATGAGATTGACGCCGTCATCGGCCTGGGTGGGGGAAGTCCCATTGGCATGGCGAAAGCGCTGAGCCTGGCATTGGAAGAGAGGCGAACTGGTCGCCCAGCACGCGCGGCTTTTCCCACTGACCAACCGCTCGTACCCGTTGTCGCCATCCCTACGACCTATGCTGGATCAGAGATGACACCGACCTATGGTATCACGCACCATGTTGATGGCTCGGCACGCAAGATTACCGTCACTGATGTCAAGGTCACGCCCAAGCTCACACTCTATGATCCGTTGCTCACACTCGACCTACCATCAGAGATGACAGCTTCAACGGGTATCAATGCATTGGCTCACTGCATTGAAGCCCTGTATTCGATCACGCGCAATCCGCTCTCATCGGCTGCTGCTTTCAGTGCTATACGTTCCATCGTCTCCGCGCTGCCTCGTTGTTACGCGAATGGGAGCGACTTAGATGCTCGGACAGAGATGCTTGTTGGAGCATTTCTGGCAGGAACAGCACTCTCTCATGTCACGATGGCACTGCATCACGGTTTGTGCCACACGTTAGGCGGAACAGCAGATGTACCACATGGTGTCGCTAATAGCATTGTGTTGCCACATGCAATGCGCTTTAATCTTGACGTAACTGCGGCCCAATTGGCACAAGCTGCGGAAGCTATGGGCATTCCACGTACAGGCCGAAGTGATGAGGTCGCTGCCGAAGAGGCAGTACAAAGAATCTACGCTCTCATCGGCCAATTGAACTTGCCGCAACACTTACGCGATGTCGGCGTACACGAGTCCGATCTGCCTCACCTGGCGCAAATGGCTCTCCAGAGCCGTGCGGTACAGAGCAATCCCAAGCCAATCACCGGTGCCACACAGCTCGAGGAGGTACTGCGAGCAGCGTGGTAACAAGGAACGGATAGTTCATAATGATGTTCACTTTACCAACTTACAGGAGGGTATTTATGGCGATCAATTCGATGGATTACAGTAACAAAGATTTAGTATTCGACGTCGTTCGCACTGAGCGTGCAGATTTCTTTAAGATCATTGACGACCCGAAGAACTGGAATGTGCAAACCCGTGCCACCGAGTGGAAGGTCCAGGATATGGTCGGTCACATGATTGATGTGACCGAAGGCTACCTGGAGCGTTGGGACATGGCTCGCAAGGGCGAACTAGCTGGCGCACTTGGTTTGCTGGTTATGGCCGATGAGCTCAACAAAAACGCTCAGGCCTTCCGCAAACTGCCACGCGAGGAGGCCATTGCCCGGCTCAAGGCTGATTCGGATAAAATGCTGGCTATTTTTGATGCCCTCACACCTGAAGAATGGACTGGCTTCCTCGTCACCCATCTCTACATGGGGCCATTGCCAACCTTCTTCTATCCGGCCTTCCACGTGATGGATTATGGTGTGCATACTTGGGATATGAAGTGGGGTCTAGGAGAGAAAGATGCCAAGCTGGATGAACGTACGGCAGGCGTACTCATCCCGTACATGTTCGTTCTCATGCAGTCCACGGTGGATGAGAAATCCGTTAAAGGCCTGGACATTGAGTACGGAATCAAGGTCGATGGTGAATGGGGTGGGCAATGGCGTGTCAGAGTCAAGGACGGCAAATACACCGCTACGCCAGCCGACAGCCTCGAGGGAGTACCAGCTGTTTTTCACTTCAAAGATGCTTCAGACTTTGTGCTTACCACCTTCCAGCGCATCGAGGGCGGAGAGGCAATAGGCGATCCCAAGGTGATTGATAAAGTCCGGCACATGTTCTTCAGGATATAATAGGTAACGTACTGTAGTAGCACAATAGATCAAGTTCCGAGAATGGAGGAATTACCATGGCGAAAATACAAGTACAGGGCATTCATCACATCACCTTTGTTGGTTCCAATCGCGAGGCGACCATTGACTTCTACGAGGGGATACTTGGTATGCCGCTCGTGATCGACCAACCGAACCTGGATGTCCCAGGAGAAACGCATCTCTATTTCGATGCAGGGGAAGGGCGACTGGTCACCTTCTTTGTTCGACCAACGCGCCAGAACGATCCCACTCCCAATCCTGAGGGTATTGGCAATCTTCATCACCTGGCCCTCACCGTCTCGCGTTCTACCTACACGCAGGTGGCCCAACGGTTGAATGAGCGTGGCATCTGGAACACAGGCAACATTGACCGTGGCTTCATGGACTCGATTTACTTCAGAGATCCGAACGGACAGTTGCTTGAGCTGGCCTGCTACAAGTTCGTTCCACCGGAAGGCTATACAGCCGCCGATGTACTCGTAACAGCACATCGACTGCGCGTTGCTGCTGGTGCCCGGTTCATTCATGACGAGCATCTGGCCGACGCAATCGCTGAATTGATCGGGCGCAAGGCTCTTTCCCTGACAGGTGCCGAGCTACCAAAAGCAGAGGAAGTGAAGTCAGCACCGACAAAGGAGAAAGAAGGCGAAATAGAGCTGGAAATAAGCTAAGTGAGAGCAAGGCGTATATGACAGATAAACGACTCTCTTTGAAAGAGGCGATCGCCGAATACGTCCATGACGGGATGTCAGTTGCCATTGAAGGCTTTACTGCTTTCATCTGTTTTGCCGCTGGACATGAGATCATTCGCCAGCACCTGCGCAACCTGACGCTGATTCGGATGACGCCTGACCTGGTCTACGATCAAATGGTCGCGGCAGGCGTAGCGCGCAAGCTGGTGTTCAGCTACCTGGGCAATCCCGGCGTTGGCCCATTGCATTGCCTTCGTCGTGCCGTCGAAAAAGGTTTTCCCGCTCCCCTTGAACTTGAAGAATACTCCCACTATGGCATGGTAGGGCGCTACATCGCTGGAGCAACTCGCCTACCTTTCTTCCCGTTGCAGAGCTACCTCGGCTCCGATATGCTCCGTGTCAATGACCAGATTAAAGTTATCGAGAGCCCCTATGGGAATGGAAAAGTGGCCGTGGTGCCCCCGCTCAACCCGGATGTGGCAATTATCCAGGCACAACGGGCCGATAAGCAGGGGAACACTCATCTGTGGGGACTACTCGGCGTGCAGAAAGAGGTGGCCTTTGCGTCCCACAAGGTGATTATCGTCGTGGAGGAGATTGTCGATGAGGCCGTGATCCGTGCTGATCCTAACCGCACACTTATTCCCGGTCTTATTGTCGATGCGGTGGTACAGGTACCTTACGGAGCCCATCCATCCTATGTCCAGGGCTACTATGATCGCGATAATGCCTTCTACATCCAGTGGGATGCACTCTCTCGCGACCCTGACCAGGTACAAGCCTGGCTGGACGAGTGGGTCTACAGCGTTGCTGATCACGCCGAGTACATGCGCAAGCTGGGTCCGCAAACACTTGAACGCATGAGGCCCGGTAGCGCACCTGCTGTCTCAGTAGAGTATGGAGCATATCGATGAGCGAAGGAAATGCACAAAGCGAAAGAGGATATACACCTTCCGAGATGATGATCGTTTCGGCAGCACGCGCACTGGCTGGCGTGCGCACCGTCTTTGTCGGTGTGGGCCTGCCGAATATTGCCTGCAATTTAGCCCGTTACACCGTCGCACCCAATCTTGAACTGATTTATGAGTCGGGCGTCTATGGTGCACAGCCAGCCCGTCTACCGCTCTCCATTGGCGACCCCACGCTCGTTACGGGAGCAACCTCGGTCGTTTCTATGGCTGACCTGTTTGGCCTGTATCTCCAGCGCGGCCTAGTCGAGGTGGCTTTGCTGGGGGGAGCGCAGATTGATCGCTATGGCAACTTGAACACGAGCGTGATCGGCAGCTATACGGCACCCAAGACTCGTCTGCCAGGGAGTGGTGGAGCCTGCGAGATCGCGATCAATGCACAGCGTGTCTTCATCATTATGCAGCTCAAGAGGCGGGCCTTTGTCGAGCGGCTCGACTTTCTCACCAGTCCGGGCCACCTGGATGGTGGCGACGCTCGCCACAAGCTTGGCATGCCAGGGGCAGGACCAGAGCTGGTCATTACTGATATGGCCATCTTTAATTTTGAGAACGCAGCGCGCGAGATGCAACTTGTCTCGCTCTATCCAGGAATCACGCTGGAGCAAGTGCGCGCTGAGATGGGCTGGCAGGGGAGATTGGCCAATACGCTCACGGAGGCACCTCCACCAACCAACGAGGAGTTAGAGCTGATTCGCATGCAACTGGATCCAACAGGGATGTACTCTCGAAGTAGAGGGAACTAGCTCATGACCGAACACTCTAACACAGTGAGGGGCCCACATCAGGGTCAGCCAATTCTGACTGCCGGTGAGCCCCTGAATCGCGCACGAGCGGCCATGGTCATGGTACACGGCCGTGGCGCGAGCGCGGAAAGTATCCTGGACTTGGCGGTGGAACTGCACCAACCGGGTTTTGCCTATCATTCCGCTTGAACGCACCATGCTCTTAGGTTTTTCACAAGGGGCTTGCCTTGCGTTAGAATTTGTCGCGCGCAACGCACGAAGGTATGGTGGTGTGGCGGGCTTAAGCGGTGGACTCATCGGCCCTGATGGGACGCCGCGCGACTATCCCGGTTCGCTAGCAGGTACACCCGTCTTTCTTGGCTGTAGCGACGTTGATTTCCACGTGCCCAAGGAGCGAGTGCAGCTCTCAGCTCAAGTGCTGCAACGCTTAGGGGGACAGGTGACAATGCGGCTATATCCGGGAATGGGTCACACGGTTAATCAGGATGAGATTGATTTCGTGCGAGGGCTGATGGCTGCGCTCGTTAGATAAGGAGTCACCCACGATAAATAGTGTGATTAGAACCGACTTCGTCGGTTCTAATCACAGGCAGCGTGTTACAGTTGGACCCCGATTTATCGCGGGTCGTTCATTATTGTATGCCGACTGGTCGCTATTGAGACGTTCTTGGAAGCAGTTTTAGCTTCTCCAGATGACGAAAGGAGCGAACGATTATGGAAGAAGCCGTCATTATTTCGGCAGTACGCACTCCCGTTGGGCGCTACGCTGGAATCCTGAAAGATGTCCGTCCAGATGATCTTGCGGCTCTGGTTATAGCCGAAGCCGTAAAGCGTGCGAATATCGATCCAAGCAGTGTTGAAGATGTGATTTTTGGCGCAGCAAACCAGTCGGGAGAGGATAACCGCAATGTGGCACGTATGGGATTACTGCTGGCAGGCCTGCCCGTTGCGGTTGCAGGCCAGACGGTCAACCGGCTCTGTGGCTCGGGGTTGCAAGCTATTAATAGTGCAGCACAAGCGATTCAAACGGGGGCAGGTGATACCTTTATCGCTGGTGGTGCAGAAAGTATGACGCGAGCGCCCTTTGTAATGGGCAAGGCGGAGACGGCCTTTAGCCGTGCCACGGAGCTGCAAGACACGACCATGAACTGGCGTTTCATTAATCCGCGTTTGGCGGACATGTATTATCCCTACAGCATGGGGGAAACAGCAGAGAATGTGGCGGAAAAGTACGGGGTGAGTCGAGCCGACCAGGATGCCTTTGCCCTGCGCAGTCATCAACGGGCGGTGGCCGCTCAACGGACGGGTCGTTTTGAGGCGGAAATCGTGCCGGTGACCATTCCTCAGAAGAAGGGGGAACCGGTGGTCGTGGCCGTTGATGAACCACCACGTCCCGATACGTCGCTAGAGAGGCTGGCTGCGCTCAAGCCCGTCTTCCGGCAAGGGGGAACGGTGACGGCGGGCAATGCCGCCGGCATCAACGATGGGGCCGCCGCTTTGGTGCTGATGTCGCTTGGTCGTGCCCAGGCCTTGAGCTTACGTCCCCGGGCCCGGATCGTGGCCAGCGCGGTGGCAGGGGTTGAGCCGGCATATATGGGCTTAGGTCCTATCCCCGCCACGCGTAAGGTCTTGCAACGTGCTGGGCTGAGTCTCAAGGACATCGATCTGATCGAGTTGAACGAGGCGTTTGCCGCCCAGTCCTTGCAATGTGTGCGCGAACTGGAAATTGACCAGAAGAAACTGAATGTCAACGGAGGAGCCATTGCCCTGGGGCATCCGTTGGGGTGCAGTGGAGCGCGCCTCACGGTTACCCTGCTGCATGAATTAGAGCGGCGTGGTGGCCGCTACGGGCTGGTAACCATGTGTATCGGGGTCGGACAGGGGATTGCCACGATTATCGAAAGGCTTTCTTAACACAAGAAGGAGGAAACGGAGACAGACGATGAGTAAAGATATTCTCGGCATTCATCATGTGACGGCGATTGCCGGCGACCCGCAGCGCAATGTCGATTTCTACACCGGGGTGCTGGGTCTGCGGCTGGTGAAACTGACGGTCAACTTTGACGACCCACGGTCCTACCACTTGTATTATGGGGATGAGCTGGGTCATCCTGGCACCATCATGACGTTCTTTGCCTGGCCAGGAGTCCCAAAGGGACGGCAGGGAACAGGGCAAGTGACGGTGACGTCCTTCTCCATTCCTCAAGCTTCACTGGAATATTGGATCGAGCGGCTGAGCCAACGAGGCGTCTCCTCCACAGGACCGACGTCGCGTTTTGACGAAACTATCCTTTCCCTGCAAGATCCAGATGGGCTCGCACTCGAACTGGTCGCTCACCCTCAGGCACAGCAGCGTCCAGCCTGGAAAGAGGGACCGGTGCCTGCCGAACATGCGATTCGGGGCATACACACCGTCACCTTGTCGGAGGATGGCTACGAGCGTACGGCCAAGCTCTTGACCGAGACCCTGGGCTTTCGTCTCCTCGGCCAGGAAAACAACATGTTCCGCTACGAAGTCGGTGAGGGAGGGCCGGGGGCATATGTGGATGTGCGCTGTGCTCCGGGGCTGCGGCGCGGGCATGTGGCTGGTGGAACAGTTCATCATGTGGCCTGGCGAACGCCCACTGATGAGCGCCAACAAGCCTGGCGGGGGGTGCTGGCTGGTCTCGACCTCAATGTCACGCCGGTGCTGGATCGCAAGTACTTCCACTCGATTTACTTCCGCGAACCGGGAGGCATCCTGTTTGAGATCGCGACCGATCCGCCAGGCTTCACGGTGGATGAGCCAGTCGAGCAACTGGGCACCCGTTTGGAGCTGCCGTCCTGGTTGGAACCGTATCGAGAAGAGCTTGACCAGGTGTTGCCTGTACTCCGCTTGCCAGCAGCAGGTACAGGCAAGCCAAAGCCCACGTGATGCGCAACGAGATAATAAGCAAACAAATTTTCTGAACAGGTGAACAGAGTTTCACGGTACATCCTCCTGACGCGTGAGAACGGCGACTTCCTGCTTTCTGGTGTCTTGCGTGATTTTCTTGTATAGTGGAGAGAAGCTCTTTCCAATGAGAAACCTGTTTCATTCTCCACAAGCCTGCGGAAGATCAGAAAGGTGAATGTATGCCCGATTTGCACTTTACCACCCTCATCGAAGGTTCTGCTGAAACCGTCTTTGCGCTGATCGCCGATCTCGCTCATTATGATCGCTGGCTCCCCGGTTCAAAGGCGTTTGGTACGATCACGCAGATCTCTCCTCTGCCGGTCGGTCTTGGGACGACCTATATTGATGCTGGACCGGCTGGCACGAGGCACGGCGAGGTCACGGAGTATGATCCGCCGACGCGTATCTCCTTCCATCAACCCATGCAAGTGAAGCAGCGTTTGCTGAACGGGACCATAGACATCCATCTTCGCCATACCCTTGAGCCGGTGGAACAGATGACACGCGTGAACCGCGATCTCACTCTTCACATCCATGGCCTGCTCAAAGTAGCACAGCCCTTCGTCCTAGCCGGGTTTCGCCAGGAGAATGAGCGGATGCTCCTGGCTTTGAAGCGGTATGTGGAAAAGGGAACCTGAGCAGACCTGCCCGGCATCGGAACACGAGTCGCGCTCACGATGGCTATCATTTGTCCGAGAAAAAAGAGCGTCTGTCAAGAAAAGTGTCACGCTGTCAAGAGCCGAATTATGGGGCAGAGCCTCTTTTTGGATCAGATGAGGCTCAGAGCGGTTTTAAGCTCTACAGACGCCACCGCTTACTGGCAGAAACGCGCCAGGATATCAGACGAATGACACTGTAAAAGGGCCTCGCGTTGGGCTTGCTGCAACACCGGCTGAATCTGTGACCCAGCCAGAAAGTGCGAACGCCTCGCCTCATCCCCGATGCCCTCCGCCAGCCTCTGGATGATCCGCGCCGCCGCAGCAAACGCAGTGCGCGCTTGCGCTTGCTCTCCCCCTGCCTCGTACAGCGTCCCCAACACCGCCTGGATCTGCCACTGTTCTCTCGGCAACCCGAGGTCTGCTGCTATGTGGGCGGCCTCGCGCAGGTGGTCGATGGCCTGCTCGCTGTGCCCCTCCCACGCTGCCAGCAAAGCCCTCGACCGCAGGTAGGGAATACGGAAGCGTCGATACGTTCCCCGAGTCGTTGCACTTCTGTTCTCGCCTGGCTCTCATATCAAATCCTGTTAATTCCTGTATCTTTGCACGGTTGTGAGTTGCCTTCTCAAGCCTGTTGCACGAGCCATACATATAGTGATCGGCAGGATTTGATATCATCCCCCCCACGCAGTAAGGCTTCCGTTTCATACTGACGATAGAAATCCAGCGTGATCAATGCCGCATCAGCACTCTTATGGACGGTGATGGCCTTCAAGGCATACCTGTAGGCTTGTTCCCACTGTCCTGTCAGGGTACAGTTCATGCACAGCCGCGTCAGGGCGGGCAAATGAAATGGTCCGAGGTCTACCGTCTCTGCCACGGCTTCTGCCTCTTCGAGGGCTGCCTGCGCCTCTTCCCACTGCTGCATGGCCTGATACGTACTCCCGAGGGCATAGAGCATACGGTGGAGGTGGTGCTTCGGAGGAAGGGTCCGCGCCAGCGTGACGGCGCGTTGTGTGACCACGAGCGCCTCTTCATAAGCCCCCGCTTCCAGCAATCCAAAAGTGAGAGAGAACGTACTGCTGACGTGTGCCCAGTCGTTCTTGCTCTCTTGCGCGAGCGCGAGCGCTTTGCGGCCACTGCGAATGCTGTGCTGCACCTGCCCAACATGCAGTTGCGCGAAAGCCAGCAGCCAGCAACACAAAGCTTCTGCTGTGCGATACGTCAAGTGTTGGGTGGGTGGAGCACCACTCAGAAAGTGTGCAGCTGAAAGCTCCCGCGAAGCGCTCTGCTCGTTGCTCAGTCGCGCATACAGTGCCAGGGATGCTTCTACACAGTCCATGGCCTCCTCAAAGTCTCCCCCAAGAATATGGATCAATCCAAGTGAGGAGAGACTTTTTGCTTCCAGTTCCTGGTCGTGTATTGCTCGTGCCAGGGAAAGCGCCTGCTCTCCATGCGGTAAGGCACGCTTTGGGTCCGCCCACACATCGACCGTGATCTGCGCAAGGTTCCACTCCGTTTCCGCAAGCGCCCGCTGATCGTGACTGGTCTGGGCCATGTGCCAGGCTTCCTCCAGCAGCGCTTGCACCTGGGGCCTGTCCTTCGACTGTTGGAGCATCAGGATCGCCAGGCGATTGAGGGTCCTGCTGCCCAGCGTGGGCAGATGGTGGTGCTCTGCATAGACGACGAGCTCTTCATAGACCTCTTGAGCCTGCTGCCAGGCGTTGAGGAAGGTATAAGCCCGCCCCAGATGGGTATAGAGGCGTTCGACCTCCGCGGCCGCAAGCTCAGCCTGCAGAGGCTTTTGGTCCTGGAGTAAGGTGCGCGCCTGTTCGTAGTGCCTGATGGCGTCTGCGACAGCGAAGACGGCCACCGCCTCAACCCCGGCCTGCATACTGGAGCGATAGGCCAGCTCGGCGGCACGCGCGCCCTCGCTTGCAAGCCTCTCCAGGGCGCGCTGGTGCAAGAGCTGCCGCCGCGCCGCGCATAGCTCGGTGTAGACCACGTCGTGGATCAGGTCATGCGCGAAGCGATAGCTGCCCCGGCGGCCTACCCCAGCTTCTCCCTCGCGCAGGATGCTACTCTTGACCGCCTCCTCCAGCGCCTCGAGGCCGTCCTGCATGCCCAGCTCGGCCAGCTGCCACAGCAGCCTGGCGCTCGCCTGGTCGCCCAGCACGGCGCTGGCCTTCACCAGTTGGCGCGCGGGAGGCTTGAGCCGTGCCAGGCGCGCCAGGATCATCGCCCGCACCGAGGGCGGTAACAGCGCGCGCCGGGACTCCTTCTGCGCGAGGGCCGCGGCCATCTCTGCGGTCGGCTCCAACCCCCAGGTCCCATCCGCACGCAACCGCGGTACCAGCCATTGCCGGTCGCGGAACAACTTGAGCGTTTCCAGCAGGTACAACGGCTGCCCCCCCGTGTGCGCAAACAGGAAGTCACCCAGCTCGACCAGCGGCGTCTCCGATGCGGGCGAGGGCTCGATCCCTGGCGTGGCGGGCACAGCGGCACCGTACTCACGCCCTTCACCTCCACTGCCGGTTCCAGGCTTCGCCTCTCCGGCGACGGCCTGAGGGAGCTGGATGGTCTCCGCCTGGCTCAGCGTCTGCAACGCGACCCGCGTGATCGGCAGGTCGCGGCCCAGGTCGGAGAGCTCTGCGGAAAGCTGCGGGTTGAGTTCCAGCCCCTCACTGCGGATCGTACCCAGCAGCAGCACCCGGCTGCCATGCCCCTTCCAGTGCCGTCCCAGGTAGCGCAGCAGGTCGAGGGAGGCCCCATCTACCCACTGCAGGTCCTCCAGCAGCAGCACCAGCGGCACCCGCTTGGACAGGGCGTCGAGGAGCCGCGCCACCGCTTCAAAGAGCCGCAGCTTGGCGGTCAGCTCATCCTCTGTAGGAGCAGGCAGATCAGGGTAGCGTACCCGCAGCTCGGGCAGCAGGCGCGACAGTTCGGCCAGCCACAGGTCCTCCAGCAGGTCCTCCGGCGCGTTTTCCTCCTCCAGCCGCAGGCGCACAGCCTCGACCAGCGGCTGATAGGGCAGGCGTCCCCCCATCTCGCAGGCTTGCCCGCTCAGCACATCGGCACCCCGGGCCCGGGCCCAGGCTACAAACTCGCGGGCCAGCCGCGTTTTGCCGATGCCGACCTCACCCACCACCAGCACGGCCTGCGGCCGCCCCTGGCGCGCCTGCTGAAAGCTCCCCACCACCTGCGTGAAAGCCGCGGCCCGTCCGACCAGCGGGGCCACCAGCTCGCCTGGCGGTTGGCTCTCCGCCGTAGAAGGACGAGAACGGGGATTCCCACGGCTGCGAGCGGAGCATTCGCGAATGTGCGCAGCCAGGGCCAAGGTGTCCGTCGAGGGTTTGGCTTGCAACTCCTCGGCCAGGCGCGCCCGCAGGGTGGCATAGACCTGCAAGGCAGCGGTCGCATCGCCCAGCGCCAGGTGAACCCGCATCAAGCGCCGAGTGGCCTCCTCCGAGAGCGGATCGAGCCCCAGCCAGCGGCTGAGGGTGGCTCTGACCGGCTCAAGCTCCCCGGCGGCTTCTTGCCAGGAGGAGAGCCGATCGAAGAGCAGCTGGAGCCGGACCTGCCATTGGTGCTGCTGCTGCTGCACCCACTCGTCAAAGGCGGTTTCCTCGCGCAGCCAGAAGCCGTCCAGGAACGGACCGCGCACCAGGGAGAGGGCATGTTGGAAGTTGGCGACCAGGGAGGTGCGCTGCGGAAGTGGGGGGACCGTGGAGTGCAGATGGGCCTCTTTCCAGGCGTGCTGCACCACGTCCAGGTCCAGCTCGAGAGGGGCCTGTCGGTCCAGGCCGAGCAGCTCATGCTCAGTGAGCAGATGGCTGTGCTGGGAAGGCGAGGCGCCGGAGTCAGCGAGTAAGCAGCGTAGCAGTCCAAGGGCGGTGCGCAAGCCCGTGCGTGCAGCAGAGGGCTCACTGTCGGGCCACAGGAAGGCAGCCAGCTTGCTGCGGGAATGCAGGCCCCCTTCGACGGTCAGGTAGAGCAGCAAGGCCTGCGCCTTGCGCAAGGAAAACGTGAGGCCGCTGCCGTCATGAAATACTTCGGGTGTGCCGAGCACGGCCAGGCGTAACAGACCCATGGCATGTCCTCTTCAGAAAGGATAACGGATGCGACGAACCGTTCCACACAAGCTCAGTCTCGCCTGCTTCCAGGCGTTGCGGTCCTACTGCCAGGCGATCGGCGACGTGCGCGATACATCGGATTGCTGATGTGCCCCCGGCACATCGGTCGCAATCGCTGCGCGTCTACTAAGCAAGAGGAAAATCCGTTGTTCCCTGTGTCCTGACTCCTGTAGAGCTATCGTACCATGTGAGCTTGTTCCAGGTCAAACACTACCATTGCCTCACAAAACCTCTTCTCTGGCAGCACGGTGGCTTCGTTTGGAGTCACGTTCCGTTCTTGACGCTTCCCGGTGATACTAGCACCAGAGAGGATGATGGGCAGCCGATTGTGGAAGGAGTGATGAGGTTACCTGTCCCCCAGACAGAGTTCCCAGCACATGTCTAGGGTCTGGGGGAGCGCGTCGAACCAGGCAGGATGGACAAAGACGAGCAAACAAAGGAGCGTTGCTTTATGACAGAGCTACAGATCGTCTACCTACTGCGACCAGGAACCCAGGAGCGGTGGCGACGACTATGTCAGGAGGTAGAGGGATCACGCAAAGAGCAGTTCGAAGCGTGCTGCCAACACATGGGCATCAGCAGGGTGCAGGTCAGTCTGGTGCAACTGCTCCACAGCGACCTGATGCTCCTGACACTCCACATGCAGAAGCCGCGCCAGACCCTCAAGTCGCTGGTGAGCTCTGAGCATTCATTTGATCGCTGGCTGCGAGCGCAGCTTCAGGTCTTGCTTGGATGGAAAGTACAGGATGTGCTGCCTGACCTGCAAGGTGACCTGATCTTCACCTGGGGTCAATAGCTTTCGTTCACAGGCCCATTGCGCTTAATACAAAAGGAGCAGGAGGATGCAACCATCGTCTGTGCCACAAGTGCTCTCGGTGAACGTAGGACAACCCAGAGCAGTGGTCTGGAAAGGCCGAATGGTCATGACCGGAATCTTTAAGGAGCCTGTGGCGGGCCGCATCGCCATCAGGCGGCTCAACCTTGCGGGGGGATCGCCAGGCGGACCTCACTGTCCATGGGGGACCGGAGAAGGCCATCTATGCCTATCCAGCGGAGTACTACCCGTTCTGGCGGGAGCAATTTCCTGAGATGGGACTGCCCTGGGGGATGTTCGGCGAGAACCTCACGGTCGAGGGTCTGCTGGACGAAACCATGCATATTGGCGATCATTTTCAGGTCGGATCCGCCCACGTGGTGGTGACGCAGCCCAGGCTGCCGTGCTATAAGCTCGGCCTCAAGTTTGGGCGCGACGACATCCTCAAGCGGTTCCTGAAGAGCAAGCTGACGGGGTTCTACTTCGCGGTGCTCAAGGAGGGCGAGGTGGCTGCTGGAGAGCCCATCAGGCTGCTGCATCGTGACGAACACCAGGTGAAGGTGGCGGATATTACACGCCTTTACCGGGAAGACAAGCACAACCTGGACCTGCTGCGACGCGTGGTGGCGGTGGAAGCGTTGCCCGAAGCGTGGCGGGATGACTTCCTGCAGCGCCTCACGCAGCTCACAGACGCCGCTTCGTCGAGCTACACCTGAGGAGACTGCCATGTTGTGTGTCTTGACAAAGGGGTCTACGATACTTTTGGAACTCGGATTAAGAGAAGAAAGGCGAGCCTCTATGCCACGACTCCTATCAGTGAATGTTGGTCTTCCGCACGACATTGCATGGCGTGGGGAGACGGTACGAACCGCCATCTGGAAGGAACCGGTTCAGGGCCGCAGGATGGTCCGGCAGCTCAACATCGATGGCGATGGGCAGGGAGACCTGACCGGTCACGGAGGTGAACATCGGGCCGTCTTCGTCTACCAAATGGCTTCCTATCACTACTGGGAGCGTCAACTCGGCCGGAACGACTTCGTGTTCGGACAATTCGGGGAGAATTTTACCGTCGATGGCTTGTCCGACGAGGAGGTCTGCATCGGCGACCAGTACCGTATCGGCGGTGCCTTCTTTGAGGTCACACAACCACGTGTCACCTGCTACCGTGTCGGTATTCGCATGAACGAGCCCCAGATGGCTGCGCTGCTCGTCTCACACGGGAAACCAGGCTTTTACTTCCGCGTGCTGCAAGAGGGCGAGGTGGAAGCTGGTGACGAGATCGTCAAGGTCGCAGATGGCCCTGAACGCATGACCGTCGCTGAGATCGACGCGTTGCTCTACCTGGCCGGTCATTCCCGTGAGCAACTGGAGCGCGCGCTACGTATCCCGGCCTTGAGTCCAGGGTGGAAGACTTCCTTCCAGGCACTGCTCGAGCAGGCGCTGACAGGGGATTCGGCAGGAGGGAACCCTGGGCTCGCCCCGGCGGGCGGCCCGCCCCCGGCATGGCAAGGGTTCCGCCCCCTGCGGGTGTCACAGCTTGAGCGGGAGAGCAGCAGCGTGCTCTCCCTGGTCCTCGTGTCGGCGGGCGAGCAACCCCTCGTCGCTGCCCTCCCTGGCCAGTTCGTGGTGCTGCGCCTACAACCGAAGCCTGATGGGCCACCGCTCTTACGTAACTACTCGCTCTCCGACACGCCTGATGCTGATCACTACCGTGTGAGCGTCAAACAAGAGGCGAACGGCGCAGCCAGCACCTACGTGCACAACCAGGTGCACGTTGACGATGTGTTGGATGTGAGTGCTCCACGGGGCACCTTCACGTTCCGGCAGGGCCTCCGCCCCGTCGTCCTGCTCAGCGCTGGTGTGGGGGCGACCCCAGTACTGGCAATGCTGCATGCCCTCGCCGCCGAGGCATCGCCACGGCAAGTCTGGTGGCTGTACGGAGCACGTAACCGCGACGAACACCCCTTTGCGCAGGAGTCACGTCTCCTCCTCCAGACGCTGCTCCACGGCCGCAGCTACATACTCTATAGCAGGCCTGGCCCCCAGGATCGGCCAGGTCTGGACTTCGACGTTCCTGGACACCTCAGTGTGACGGTCCTCAAGGAGATCGGCGTGCCGCGCGAGGCGGATTTCTATCTGTGTGGACCGCCTGCGTTCCTGCAAGATCTGACCACCGGTCTCGCTGCCTGGGGCGTCAGCACGGACCGTGTGCATACAGAGATATTCGGTCCAGGTCCATCCAGCACACCGGGCGTGGTTGATGCACCTCGCCGACCGCCGCACCTGCCTACCAGGTCTACCGGCACGGGGCCGCAGGTCTCGTTCGCTCGCAGTGGCCTCGTCGTTCACTGGGATCCTGCGTACCAGAGCTTGCTCGGACTCGCCGAGGCCTGTGATGTTCCGGTGAGGTGGTCGTGTCGGACAGGGGTCTGTCATACCTGCGAAAGCGGGCTGATTGCCGGCACCGTCAGTTACCAGCCAGAGCCGCTCGAACCCCCTGCCGACGGCAATCTGTTGATATGCTGCTCCCAACCTCGGGATGAGGTCATTCTTGACCTGTGACGCAGAAGTGGCGGATCTCGCAGGCAGGCTCACCCGTACTTTGAGTGAAAACCCGTAACTATTCAGTAGGGCTATGCAGTTGCAGGATCACGGGCAATCTGCTAGAGTAGGCGCATGAGGAAAGAGGAAGAACTGGACCAGCTGCGAGCCGAGAAGAGGGCCTTGTGGGAAGCGTTGCAGCGCAAAGACGAAG
>WNEZ01005248.1_pt1 | contig 16068 bp, 19 predicted proteins | sample 5400521 | NCBI WGS metagenome assembly WNEZ01 (sample SAMN13153339, study PRJNA577476) | soil metagenome | isolation source: 120 cm saprolite under Douglas fir tree site 2 hole 1 replicate 1 | place: USA:California | collected 2015-04-18
AGGAGCGCGGCGAAATGTTTATTGGACCGGGCGTGGAGGTTTATGAAGGCATGATCATCGGCGAGAACGCGAAGGACACCGACCTCGACGTCAACGTGGTGCGCGAGAAGAAACTCACCAACATGCGCGCTTCCACTTCTGACGAGGCCATCCGCCTGGTGCCGCACCGCCAGCTCAACCTCGAGCAGGCCATCGAGTTCATCGCCGACGACGAGTTCGTTGAAGTTACACCCAAGTCGCTGCGTCTACGGAAAAAGGGCCTGCAACTCAATCAGCGCAAGAAAGCTATGGCTACGGTCGAACAGAGTTGATGAAACGAACGGCTAAGGTACGCGAAAAACAGCAGGAGCATCCCCGGATGTTCCTCATCCCCTGCAGTTGCGGCACGAGCTTTGCGATTGCCGAGGACTTCGATCGCCAAGGAACGCACCTTCGCAGCTTTATTCCCTGTCCCAACTGTGGCAAGCGTCATGATCCCAAGAATCGTGTGCTGCGGCTGGGCTACTCGCAAGATCGTTTTTGGAAAGTGGATGGCTGCTGAGAAAGTCAGTGCAATCGACTGCGCCAAGATCGGCGTGACTTCTATTCTTGCAGACGCCAATGCTGCTGCAGTAGCATAGCGGCCACAACGCGAAGGTTCCGTTGCAGGAGGCGCCCGATGTTGGCCATCAAGATCAAGGGCCCTGCCTTTCTATTTTTAGTGCTGTTTAGCCTTGGGAGTGCTCCCCAGTCCAGTCAGGAACAAGAGCCCCCCAGCACCATCACACCACCAATTCCCAAGACCTGGGATCCCGCAGCGCTCGCGTCACTGGAGGTGCCGCTGGCGGACCCGAGCGCCTCCCCGGTGCCGGTCTCCTTCGACTTTTACTACGCGATGCCCGTTCGGCCCGTCTATAAGAGTTATCTCGTCTATGCGCCCGGCCACGAACCACCCGACTACATGAAATGGCTGAAGGAGCAGGAGCCAGAGGTCATTTGGGGCGAAGACCCAAAAGACAAAACGATGCACACGCCTCCGCCCAAAACGGAGGCCGATTGGATCAAGGCCGGAGAGATCATTTTCGACTCTCCCATTTTCTATGACGCCATCGCCACGGCGTCGCAGGTAAGCGATCCGGCATGGTACAAAGCGACCGCGGTTCCGCTCGGCAAGGACGGCACCCTCCCGTTTGTACGCTATGTGATCAGGCAAAAAGGAAAGATTGAAGTGGGGAACAATGCTTGTGCTTCTTGCCACATTCGCGCAATGCCGGACGGGACGATTATTAAAGGAGGACAGGGTAACTTTCCCTTTGATCGCAGTATTGCCTTTGGGATCCGCGCGTCATCAGCGGAGGCGAAGGACAAGCAAAAATTCCTGGAAGACCTTCGCCATGGCGTGAAAGGGCTTACCGGTGCGCCTTGGCTGCATCCGGACCCAAACGCGCAAGTCGATCGTATGTCGGTTGAGGAGATTGCCTCTGCGTTTGAAGGGGTGCCGCCCGGTGTTGCGGTGCGCCACGGCACGAGCATCTTCTTCCCAACTCAAATACCCGACCTCATTGGCCTCAAGGACCGCAAGTATTTTGACCATACGGGCCTGGTGCGCCATCGTTCGGTTGGGGATCTCATGCGCTACGCGGCGCTCAACAATGAAATCGACTTCTACTCTGCATTCGCCGGCTTCATTCCTTCCGGCGCCGACTTTCGGAAGCTACCTGATCCCAAGACGCTCGACCGGTATGGTGATGATCAGCTCTATGCGCTGGGACTCTACATCTACTCACTGCAGCCACCGCCAAACCCCAACAAGTTTGATGAATTGGCTGGGCAGGGCCAGAAAGTCTTCGAGCATGCGGGTTGTGGAACGTGCCACACTCCACCCCTATATACCAGCAACAAGCTCACACCCGCTGCCGGCTTCGCTGTTCCGCCGGAGCATTTGACCAAGTACGACATCTTGAAGGTGAGCGTGGGGACAGACCCCAACCTGGCTCTAAAGACCCGTCGCGGAACCGGTTATTACAAGGTGCCTTCGCTGAAAGGTGTCTGGTATCGAGGCCCGTTCGAGCACAACGGTTCGGTTGCCGCGCTGGAGGACTGGCTTAACCCACGACGCCACAGCGACGACTACGTGCCCACGGGATTTGTGGGCTACGGCGTAAAAACACGCGCAGTGAAGGGCCACCCCTTTGGCCTGAATCTTTCCCAAGAGGATCGCAGAGCCCTCATCGCGTTTCTCAAGACCCTGTGAGAGACAGTGGTTTGATAGCCTCGGGTGAAGCAGGTAAACTGTGGAGATTGGCGCGCGCCCGTAGCTCAGCTGGATAGAGCGGCAGCCTCCGGAGCTGTAGGTCGGGAGTTCGAATCTCTCCGGGCGCGCCAGTTTATCTCTTTCGTCTTCACTGGATTACACCCTCCGACCCGTTTCCGGGTGCCGTGAATTTGGGAGCAATTGGGAGCAAAACCCCTTGCACTTTGGCCGCAATGCGCCGCTGCGCTTCGGGGATCGGCTGAACATAGATCCCAAGCGTGATTTTCGAATCGACGTGCCCGAGCTGATTCTGCAGGGCCTTGATGCTTTCCCCGCTTGGATCTGCCCAGGTTGAATAGGTGTAGCGAAAAGTGTGCCATCCGACGAGTTGAATTCCCGCCCGCTTGCAAGCAGGAATCAAAACGCGATTGCGAACGTTATTGGGGCTCAGCGGGCTCTTGGTGGCGCTTTGGAACACAAAGTCATCAGGAGCGGCTTCTGAGGGCTTTAGACGCGCTAGAGCTTGCATTACGAGGGTATCTACGAACACTTTTCGATTGGAAGCTCTAGTTTTTGGTTTCGAGGAGCGGCCCTGGTACACAGTTTCGGCAACTACGATCGCGCTGTCTTCGAAATCGACATAACGCCAGCGTAGCCCGAAAATCTCTCCGCAGCGCGTGCCGGACATGACGGCTAAAAGCGCCATGGTCTGGTATGGCTCGGAAAGTTCCTTGTACAGGGCCCAAAACTGCTGCGGAGTCAGGGTGCTGCGCTTCTTCACGTCCGTAAGTTCCGGCACCTGCACTCCCTTCACTGGATTACGCTGCACGTACTCCCACAGAACAGCCACGGCAAGAATTTTTGACAGGCGATTGCGAAGGGAGAGCACCGTTCTCGATGAAACTCGCTTCGATATTCCAGTCAGGAATGTTTGCACATCCGCTGTTCCAATTTCTGATAGTCGCATCTTCCCAAAGAACGGAATGAGATGCCTGCGACTGAGGTGCCGATAGAGCCGACCTGTCGAAAAACGGAGCGTGGGCAAAATATTCGGTTCGAATCGCTCCACGACAAATCGCTCGAATGTAATCATCACCTCTGGTTTGTGTGTGCCCTGGTTGATGGCAGCTAGAAGCTCGGAAAGCTTCCGCTGCGCTTGCCGTTTGCTGACTTCGCGGACTGGCCCCAACACAACCGAACGCGCCCGCCTGCGACGAGTACCATCTTCGGCGATCACATCCTCCCGGTAGCGGCCAACCCATACACTCTTTCCTTTCTGCCCTCGTGGAAACAGCCAACCTTGTTGCCAACGCGGTCGAGCCACGGTTTCCTCTCGCTTCTCCGTAGCCCGCTCTAGCTTTTCTGCAGCCAGAACACTAGCAGAGAGGATCGATCCGGGGAAATCCTTTCCCGAAGTCTCACCCACGTCTTGTGTCGAATTCAGCATTGATGACGCTTACCCGTATAGAACCGCCACTCATGCTGCCGAAAACCGTTCTCGAAGCTCCCAAACGGCATGGCGAGGGCTGCATGGGCATCTCGTAGGGGCTCTTCCGAAGCCGAAACACAGAAGTTCGGCGACTGAGCGTCGCTTTTAAACACAAGAGTGCCTCGACCTCAATCAGAATGCGGAAATTGTGGCAAACGAGCACTGTCATGAAGGCGCACCCCGCACATCAGCGAAGATGTGATCGCGAGAAGCCTGGCGTCTCGCTTCGCCGAGATCCAGGCGGCCCTCTCGCTTCAAGATTCTGATTTCGGCATAACCGGATTCTTTTGGGAACATCAAGGGGCTTTTGCACAACGGACACCCACCGCTCGAACCTTGATGTGTTTTGCAGGAATGGTCGCCCTGATGACCGTTGAACCGGTCGCATGGGCGTTGACAGACAGAACAGGGACAAGGGCAGGACAGATCCGCGTGATAAGCGAGGCCCATGGTATGGACGCGTCGGACACCGTGGAAAGCCGCTTCGAGCTGCGCGAGGCGTTCACCGTCGGCCCGGCCCACATGCTTCCCCGTGTACTTGAGCGCATGCCCCAGTGCCCGCGCAAAGCGCGCTCGCTCACGGTCGATCATTTCGCGCGGCGCCTTGTCCAACTTCTGGGCTTTGATGAATACACCGCGAGCCCCATCCTTATCCTTCCGAAGGCTCATCCACGCTTCGAGAAGCTCTTTGTAAGGAAGGTAAGGACCAACGTAAACGCCATGAGCATGAAGGTTAGTGTTGTACCTTTTCTCCTCTTGATCCCATCCGCCGAACTCGTCGGCCCACAAAAATAAAAACTGGCGAGATGGGATCCTCAACTTCGCCATCACTCGCTGAATGCAAGATCGCACATCCTGGTTGAATTCGCGGATGTCTTTCGGGCGCGGCATCCGCCCCAGGTTCACAGCCGTGAAATCCAATGTCGCGATGACATTCTGCCTACGAAAACCAGGTCGCACCACCAGCTTCTCGACAATCCCCCACAGCCCCATGTATTTCCCAAAGAGCTCGGCAAAAATGGCAGGCCCGCAACCACGACAATATCGAATACCGCAGTCGAATGTGCCGTAGAACCTATGATCCGGGTTCTGCGAACAATCGAGCCTTCGACCGGTCATTCCGCAATTTGCTAGACGGTTGGCTTTTCGCAGCAAACCCGTGCGGTGTCGCTCTTCTTTTTTCTCCCACCAGTCGCGGAAGTTTTCCTCCGCCTCCTCTCCACCTCGCAGCCATGTTCCGAGCTCATCACAAGAGCGACCCTTCCTGGCATTCCGGTTGAGCCAGTCCTTGTATCGACGCTTCTCTAGTTGTCGTTCCGCCTCTGAAAGCGAGTCGAACTCCCTTCGCTCTTCCTTGATTTCTGCTAATGCGAATACCTCTGCTAGCTGTACTCCATCGGTACAACCACCGCCAACGGAAAGATCTCCATCTTCTGCGCGCCCCACCAGTTCTGGAAGAATGAAATCCTTGCTCTGTAGCAAGCCTGTGCCAAATGATCTCGTTTTGACAACGGAAGAAATGGGAACCGGGATCTTCGCCCTGTTAGCGTCATTGGGGTCAAGCCCAAACATGAAATCTGGGAAGAGGCCCGGGATGCCGTATTGGATCGCCCTGCTACTCACTTATCCGGTCCTCCACAAGTAAAAAAGAGACCGCCCTTCCGCTTCCGACAAGTCCGCAGCATCGAAGAAGCATGGCGGAAGCGGCCGCGGTTCAGGACTGGCGAACGTAGCCTTCGGTTCGCCCCGGTGCGGTCTGGCCCAACTATTAGGGCGCACCGCCTGCGGCGGTGCGAGCCTCGCCTTCGCCTTCGGCTTCAGCTCGGCAAAATCGCCAATTGCAAACTGCGCAACCGCTCGCACTGCATCGGGGAAGCCGCAATCGCGCTGGTACATCACGAACGAAAATACGTCGCCGCCGCGCTGACAGCCGTGGCAAAAGAAGATCTGGCGGCCCGGATCAACGAAAAACGACGGATGCCGTTCGCGATGCAATGGGCAGATGCCGACGAATTGCCTGCCGCTCGGACGAAGGCGAGTGAACTGGGAAACATAGTCCGCCAGGTCTACTCGTGCCTTCACCTGTGCCGCGTCCGGATACAGCGAGGAAAGCGAATCAATTCTCATATTTCTTCCGCCCTCTTGAGCCGTACTTCCAGTTTTTTCAGATACCGTTGAATCGCAGGCTTCAGCCAGGGCGGGGTCTTCTTCGAACGCAGCGCCTTTCGAAGACCACTCGCCTGTTCCATTTTCGATAACTGGTGCTTAGCCATAATTCCCCCTACTCACTCCAAGGAATACCCGGTCGAGTCCAGCATTCGTAAGGACGCGAAACTATTTCTTGCGTCCCCTCCGGCCGCATAGTTCCTTGACAAGCAGTCGAAAGAGACTGATACGCTCCTCAAATATGAGAAAAGGGGAACCCAAGTCAGCCCTGCACCGGGTGGAGGGCCTCACTAAGAAAAGGCAGCAATCAATTGTGGGAAAGTGTCACCCAGCCTTTTTCGAGATAGCACCGCTTTGGAAGGAAACAGTGGAAGCGTTGAAAAGCCTTGGTCCGAACCCGCCGGCTGCACTAGCCGCGATGCTAGAGAAGGAACTTGAAAGCCGATTGGAAGAAATCCAACAAAAGTATTCCGGCCCCGTTGCGCCTGCCCCGAATACCTTCGCAGCACAGATCGTTTTCAGAGATGCGGCAAACGAGCCAGAAACGGAAGGTGTTACGGAATGGTTCCACTTTCAACGGCATCGAACGCCGATGAAAAATGACCTTGTGAAAAGAAACAAGAAGAACTGGTCCGCTAGTCAAAGAGTACTGCGAACGGTTGCTGACCTCGAAAGAATCCGCTGTGGGCAAACGATTCAACCATTCAAAGGCGACTCGGAGCATTTAAGCATGTTTGTAAATTTTTGGGGCTTTGGCCTAGAAAAACTCAGCCCCGAAGAACTCTGTGATGTGTTTGATCGGTATTGCCCATGTGATTGTAAAGGGCACGACCCAGATGCACTGAAAAAGCAGCGGAATAGATTCAGGTCACTGCTCGCGATAACGTAACAGAATCGTGTCACACTCATGCAAAGAATGGGACCGCACGTTACTCATTAAACGAACCGTGGGTTAGAGAAGGCAACCAACAAGTAACAACGAGTGACAAGGTTCGCTTTACGTACCGGACAAGAGGGGCCAAGTGTCGATTCGGTGCTCGGGCAAATACGGCGGCAAGTAAGAGAACACACACCGGCCATGCAAACCAGGCTAGTTAGGAGAAGATTTCTGAACAAACTCAGCATGGCTCTGGTCGATCTCCCCAAAGTGAACGATCTTGTTCCGCTTGTAGAAAAGTTCTTTGATGAAAAACTGTTTCGGTGACGGCTCAGTTTTGGAATCTGGATACCCCGCAGTGATTCATTTCGCGCTGCGCGCTCGCAAGAGCTCCAGCAAGTCTTTCTCGGTGCCGATCAGGTCCTTGTGCCGCGCAAGATCGGACCATCGGATGGGAACTGCAAGGTCCGTTTCGGTGGCCATGCGGTTGACTTCAGCGAACGTGGCGTCGGAGGCCCACGGCGAAAGCTGGATTTCTGCTATCAGGGAGCACAGGTCCACCGGGAGGCGCTTGAACTTTGGGAAGCTGGCGGGCGGTTCCGTCAGCGGTCTGCGGTGCGGAATGTTGTTCGCGTCGAAGTGCCGCGTGTCACCAGCACATTGGTCGGGAAACCAGAGTAGCGCCCTGACTTCCTTTTCGTGCGCAAATTCCTCTCGCTTTGTCGAGATGAAGCGCAGCAAATTCCAGCTGTGGCCCTTCAGATGACTGCACCCGTAGTGAACCGGTCCAAGAAACCCGCGGTCTTTGCCTGCTTCGAGGGCACCCCTCAATAGGCTGTAGCGGGAAGCGATTGCGACTCCGTCCTTGCCGTACTTCTGCCACATAGCAGCGGTCGGTTCAGAGGACAGATACCAGCAGTTCACGAAGAACGACTCGCGCCGCTGCGCAAGCACGCCGATGTGGTGGTCTGCTTTCAGAGCATCGCCCAGATACAGATCGGGAACAAAGTTTTCTGGCGGCAACCCTTCGTTGTCGTCACCCAGCAGATCGGCCCTACAGAAGTGCAGTTCACGGCTGCTGACGAGGTCCTGGAACTTCCAAAGCTCCATAAATCGCCAGATCACTGCTTCTGGGTCCTGCGCCTCGAGGCCACCTGTGAACTGTTCGACTGACATTCGTTTCTTTTAATTATAGTGCTGGGCAGTGACGTTGGCCTCGCGGCGAAGTGTTGGGTTCACAGGGGAAGAGTCGAAAACAAATCTTTGAGCGCCAAGGCAGGCCGGAACTGTAGTTGGTGTAATCGCCTGTGGCTGTTGAAAAACTCTTTTTCAGGGCGTTTCAACAACGAAGTTCGTTCGTAAGTTATTGAACGTTCGTTCGCCGTAGACGCTGGAATTCGGTGAAATTACTGCTTTGGTTCCTTTTTCAACAGCCACGCCTGTTTTCGTCAACTATAGAAATCTCTGTTGGCATCGTCGTACAGTGGACGTAGTTGCGGTGTGAAATGGGATCTGGATGCGGTTGGGGTCGGACCGCGCGGATGCAATCCAGTTCAGTAACAGGTTATTGTCCCAATGATCGCCCCTTTTCCCGTACCGATACACCTCCGTCACCTGGCTGCGACCCGGGCTTCAGCGTAACCTTCCCGAATAGCAATGACCTCCATGCCCCCTCTGCGGCGGGAACGTCGGGACGTTCGCTATCCTCTTAACCTGCCTGTCTCGGTCAAGCTGGGTGACGGGGAAATGCGCGGTCACTCGGAGAATATCAGTCTTGGCGGCATTCTCCTCTCCAGCGCTTTTCTGATCCGGGAGGGCTCCACGGTAGAATTAACGATTGGAGTTTCGCATCGGCCTCTCTTGAGCGCCCGGGGCAAGGTTGTTCGCGCGCAGCCGACAATCTCGGGGAATTTCGCCGTCGCAATCGCGTTCGAGCATCTGCGCTTGTGAGTGTAAACGCCTGTCGGAAGTATGCACTTTACGCAACCCTGATCGATTCGCTTTAGCATCTAGCCTGTGTCATGCTTTGCCGTGACAAAAATCCCAGAGGAGCTACCCACCAGCCCACTGTCTCTCATGTGCCCGATATGCAGCGCCAAGCCCGGTCAAGACTGTGCCCGATACCCAGACGAGACTGCGATCATGCATATCGAACGGATCGAGGCTGCTGCATTGCTGCTGGACGAGAAGAACTGACGGCAAATGCCCCCTCTACTTCGGCCAGCCACTAGTTGGTTTCTTCTTTTCTAGCGACTTCTTGACCGCGTCCTGCCAGTTGCCATGCAGTTTCAAACGGTCCGCTTTAGGGCCGGGAGTAGCCTTCTTTTTAGAATGGTTCGAGTTGTTCACCGCTTTCTTTCTGCTCACGATTCTTAATATACTCTCGCTCCGCAAGTGGGTCTTTGTACATTAGCCGTTTTCCTTCGGCTGCTTTCACGGCAAGAACTGTGCGTTCGCCATCATTCAACTGACGATTGTTCCAGAGGAAGTCAAACTGCCACAGATAGCGATGCAAATATTCGCGGCTCACGTTGTGATAGATGCCGATGAGACCGCGCCGAATGAGCGCATGGCTGCTTTCCGCAGTATTAACGTGAACGTCGCCACGGGCATACTCGAATGTCCGATGGCAGACTGTTTCATGGCTTCCAGTCCAGCCTTTCTTGAGCCAACGATATGCGGAATATTCGTCCGTCATCAGACGCGCACGACTGTCAACTTCCTCGCAGATCGCATCCCGGAGTGTAGCGGCTGTGACATCGGCCACAACGCGACGGCGCAGTTGTCCACCTCGTTCCACGGCACAAAAAACCGGAGTCTTAAGAGTAGATCGCCCCGGACCGCTCACGCCCTTGTATCGCGGCTTCCGCGGCCCGATGTAAACCTCGTCTAGTTCAACTGTGCCTTTCAGCTTCGGAGCGTCCGGTTCTGGAGCCATCGCAAAGCGGATGCGATTCATTAGGAATAGAGCAGACCTATAGCTGATCTGGCAGTGCCGCTTAATCTCCAGTGCGCTCACGCCCTTCTTGGAAGTGGATGCACGCCAGAATGCATAACACCAGTGGCGAAGTTCAATCCGCGATTCCTCATAGACTGTGCCGATCCGAACCGTGAACTGCTCCTTGCAATCTCGGCAACGCCACAGGTAGCGCCGATTACGCCCGCCAGTCTTGGCATCGGTCATCTTGTACACTTCGACACTGCCGCACTTCATGCAGGCGGGGGTATTGCCCCAACGCTGCCTTTCAAGGAACTCAACAGCAGCCGTTTCATCAGAGCACGCAAGTGGAATCTCGCCGATGACATCTGACTTCGAGAGATTGTGGCCCTTTTTCATGCCACGATCTTAATACTTTACGCAAGTTGTGTCAAGTATAAAATTACTATACCGTCAATCAAGAAGCGAGACGAATCACATGGCAGTACACGTACCTGTACTGCGGCGCGGGTGACCACAATATGTAGTAGAGAAAAGCAGAATCTTCTTGACAGGATTTAGCATCATACTGATACTGAAGATGCTTCCAAAGCACTGTGCGTTGATGCCAGTTGCAACACACGGCTTCAGCCACAATTTATCAATGAACAGCCCCGTATATCAATGAAGGGGCAACGCAATGAAAGGGGGCCTATCATATGAGCCCCCGATTCTTTTTAGGCTCCCTTTTTCTGGGCCACCACTGCCTTCTTCGTTTGTGATACAAGACCGGGGGACGATTTCTCGATGCGATTTCGTATCGAGGCTAGGTCGATGAATTTTGTCACGACGTTAATTAGGTCCATCGCGGTCGATTGTTTGCGCCCGACCACCACGACGACTTTACCTAGATTGCGGAGATGTTTGAGAATCTCGATGTAGTCGCTGTCTCCACCCATCAGCACCACTTCATCGTAAGCCTTCTCCTCGACAAGCATCCTAAATACCAGTTCAATGTCGAGATTGCCCTTGATCTTGACCTGCTCGGAAGAAGCATCGGTGATTACTCTTACCTCTTTATCGACCACTGAGTAGCCGAGATGAATGAGCGCACTGCGGAATCTGCGATACTTATCCACTCTAGCTTGGTCGCCAGCTGACGGACTAGCAGTGAAGTAATACGCGGCTGCCTTTTCGCGGTTCTGAAAGAAGTACTCGTGGACGAGGCGAAAATCGATATGCCAACCGTTGTCACGCTGTGCGTAGAACATGTTGGCACCGTCAACAAACAGTGCTACTCGCGCCATATTGCCTCCAAAGCATTTCGATTGGCGCCTTGAGAGAAGTGCCGGGGACGGGATTTGAACCCGCACGGACTTGCATCCACGAGCTTCCAAAGCACGCGCGTCTGCCAGTTCCGCCACCCCGGCGTATCGCTGAGGCGCTACACTGACATTGTACTCTGGTGATGTTTGATTACCACCGACCTTTTCAACGGGTTGCGTAAAGTACATACTTCCGACGCCTGTTAACAACAGTAACGACTTCCGGGTAGCCCCTAATCCTCCCGCAATCAGCAGTAAGTTCCGCCAGCCCCATGGATACGGGCTACCGAGCCTGGTCAAGCCCGACGCGGTGGAGCATGGTCGTACTCGCCGAGTCCCATGTACGGGTTAATAAAAGCGCCAGCCGGAACATAACTTGTCTGTCGGCGTCGCTTCAGTTCATTGATCAGGCGAAGGGCTTCGGTGCGGCGTCCGGCGCGCGCATATGCCGTCGCCAGCAATTCAAGGGAGCCCGGACTGCGGTCAGAAACAGAGACTACCTTCTCCAGTATGGGGATTGCTTGTTGGGCTTGACCGTTGGCGATCAGTGGGAATCCAAGTGCCCACAGAGCGTCCGGATCGTCCCGTTTCGCTTCCAACACGCTGCGCATCTCTTGGATTGCCTCGTTGTAGCGATGAGCGTTAAACAGAATCCATCCGATCGTAAGGCCGGACACCGCAACCGGGTCATGCGCTCGCGCACGCTGAGTCCAGGTCAGCGCCTCGTCTATACGCCCTTGACATAGCAGCCAGTCAGCAAATCCAGTCTGCGCAACAGCGTCCCGCGGATTCAACGCGAGAGCGCGCTTGTATTCAGCCTCGGCCTCGGCCCACTGCCACTGTCTCTGCTGTACGTTTGCTAACAGCAGGTGGGCATCGGCGAGTTCCGGGTCCAGTTCCAGCGCCTTTCGGGCTGCGCTGATCTCCTTCGGACGCACTTCACTGGCGGGAACGCCGAAATAAATCGTGCCGAGATTGTCATATGCCTTCGCCAAACCGACGTAAGCAGGAGCGAAAGTCGGGTCTCTTTTGATCGCCTCGTCGAAATGACGAATACTCTCCTCGATGTCAGCCTTGGTGACGCTTTTCTGTAAGGCGAACTGGCCTTTCAAATAGCTCTCATAAACTTCAGGCGCGACATGACGCGCGGCGACAAGTCGGGCGCGCTCCTCCCCGGTAGCCGTGACCTCAACTTTTCGAGCGATTGACTGTGCCACTTCGCTCTCCAGGCCGAGTGCGTCCCGCAGCTCGCGGTCGTAGGTCTCGGACCAAAAGTGCTCGTCGGTCGAGCCGCGAATCAACTGGGCGGTGACGCGAACCCGACTGCCCTGTCGTATGACCGACCCTTCGACAAGTGCATCTACCCGGAGCGTTCTGGCAATCTCGGGCACCGAGAGCTGGGTATCCTTGAAGCGCATCGCCGAGGTGCGGGAGATGACGCGCAGGTCGTGGATGTTGGAGAGGCGTCCGATAATCGCCTCGGTCATGCCATCAGCAAGGTATTCCTGGCTTGGGTCGCCCGACAGGTTTTTCAAAGGCAGCACCGCCAGCGACTTGATTTTGGGTTGGGTCGCGCCGCCTGCGTGGCTCCGGATCATCACGTAGGTTAGGGCAAGCAGGGCGAGTACGACCACCCCACCCAGAACAAGCCAGCGACCGGCCCGCGGAATCCTTCTTGGTGCGTGGTCACCATCCACATCCAGCCGTGTTTCCGCCCTACGCTCTTTCTCTTCCTCCTCCAAACGTAGTCGACGGCTTTGCACCCAGACATCGAGTTCCGAGCTGAAGGCGTAGACCGAGCCCATCCGGTCATGCTGGTGGCGGTGAACGGGCATCCCCTCGCGCTTCTCCCAGCGCTGCACCGTGGTCACGTCGCGGCTGAGGTAGGACGCGATTTCCTTCCAGGAATCCAGGCGGTCGTCAGGCGGTCTCATGGATAGAGGTGATGTGCCAGGGGACGGTTCGCCCATCGCGTACTCCTGATTGGTCCGCGGGTGTCGCGGGCCGGGGAACACGATTGTAGCCTCCCCGGTCGGGGACGGCAAAGCACAGTATTCGACGGTAAGTGGAGAAACGGCCGCAATTCCGCACATTGCCGTTTGACGGCGCGCACCAAGCGTCCGATTGTGTCCGTACGTTCCCATTCCCCGGGATGCGAACAAGAAAATCTAGGAGGGTAGACATGCGACAAAAATCACTGTGGTTTGTGTTGAGCGCCGGGATCATAATCACGGCCCTCTTCCATGCAAGACCTGCCATGGCGACCGACGGTGTGGGGTTCACAAGTACAACGATCGCCAAGGGCCAGTTCGCCGAATTCTTCGCCTTTAACGAATTCATCCCGCCAGCCTCCGGACCGGATTGGACTAAGCCGAACATCTGGCGGTCACGGCAGAGGACGAAGGGACTGTCGGACGGGTATGTCCTGAACAACGTTTGGGCGGTGGGAGGAAGCACAGGCTGGCACACGCATCTTGGCCACACCCTGGTCATTGTCACGGCGGGAGCAGTGACACAGTATCAAGGGGACGATCCCACCTGCACGGGGACCGTGTACACAGCAGGGATGTCGTTTGTTGACCACGGTGGTGTCCACGTGCACATTGTCCGGAACGAAGGCACTGTCGAGGCGCAAGTCGTTGCCGTTCGTCTAATTCCCGCAGGTCAGCCGGGTCGACTTGACGCTCCAGACCCGGGGAACTGCCATTTCTGACGAGGACGGACTCATTCGAGGCCGTTGTGAGGGATCCCTGGACGCGTGTCGGGCCGGTGCGTTCAGGGCACCTTTTTTCGACCGTGTTCCGCCGCATATATTGGTTGGATCGTCGGCAAAACCGGAAAACTATCCCAGCGCAATGCAGCCCCAGCGTCTGCCTTCCGGTTAGTTGACGTAACATCACGATTTCACTCATTGACCTCGGTTTCGGCGAACAAACGGCGCAAGCTTGTGCAATCGCCTGATTACGCCAGTTATGAAAGTGAACGGTAGCGGGATTCTGTTGACTGTCCAGCTGGGCGCTCAGATGGTGAGGACCAGCCCATCGTATGCGACTTCGTATCCATGTTGTGTTGCAAACCTGACCAAGTCGGCATGCGCGGGATTACCTTCATGGGCGATATGGGTCGCGAGAACGCGGCCGCGTGGACTCAACACGCCCTCGGCGCGCAGCCGGTTGGCATGCTCGATGACTTGATGGGCGCTCAGGTGGTCACTACCGGGCTGGTCGGGGCCATACGTATGGTCCAGGATCACGAGATCAAATCGGAACCGTTGCTGCCGGAACGCCTGCCAAGTCTCTTCTAGCAGCGCTGCTGTATCCGTCCCATAGAAGACGGTGCGACCCTCGGTTGCGATCGAATATAGCATCGCTCCCATCCCAGGCGCATGGTTGGCCGGAAAGGCCATTACTGAATAGGGGCCTACCGTGAAAAACTCCAGAGGCTGGACCTGGTGGATCCTGAAGTTGAGATACTTCTCCGCTTCGGGAGCCAACAGGCTGTAACCAGCAAGGTCTCTGACGAAGGTTTCCGCAGCGCGCATTGTGGTCTCACGGGAGGCGTAGAACTCCAACACAGGTGCGCCGTTTACCCCAAACGCCGGGCTGCGGGAGAGGAGATGGGACAGGTCGAGGTGATCGGCGTGCGGATGCGTTTGTAGGCAGTAGCGCACGTCCTTCAAAGGACAGTCGTGCATCTGCGAGGCCGACATGATGTCGGGGCCGAGATCAATGAGCAAATCGTGATTGATCAACGCCGCCGAGCGTTTGCGCAGACTGGGTCCGCCGAGTAGACGTGCCTGGGCGCAGTTTCGGCACTTGCAAAAAGCCTCAGGGAAGGCATTCGCGGCAGCGGTTCCAAGGAAAGTGATTCTCATTGGTACGGACTACGTGGCGCACGCCTACGAATCAGCTTGAGTCGGGCAGCCTCAGGCAGTGTAGCCGATGGTTGGCGATAAATCGCGGTTACGCTCATCGAGGATGCTGTACGATTTTCACGTGAAGCCACCCAGACAGCGACCTGTGAGCGTGAAACTGATAGTCTCCATCGTAATCGTGTCCGTCGTGATGCTGGCCTTTCTAATAGTCTTTGGTTTCTTCGCCCTAGTGAGGCTTGGGTTTCTGCGCCCATGGTGAGCACACTGTCGAAAAATCGCGATTACCAACTACCCAGGAGGAGCGTATCCGTAAACGTTTCTACACCAATTCCCTTGGGAGGGTCAGCGAAGTGTAGCCGGAGCCAGGGTCAGGCGGGGGGAATGAGGGTTCCGCAGAAACCAAGTGAGCCAAGAGCGCATCTCAGCGGAGCAGAGACGGCCTGCCATGCTGTCGGGAATGCGAAATGTGAAGGTCATCATTTTGTCCGGATAGACCGAGAAACCGTCAGCCCTAAAAAGGGGCGAAGCATGGCAGTATTTGCTGATCGAGAGGTGCCCCCCATGAACCTACTTCGCTTAATTTTCTGGACCGCAGGTCTGGCGTACTGCGGCAGCTTCCTCTTCGCCGGCAGAGGCGTCCAGTCTCTCCACGATGCCTCCGTCTCCGGAGCATTGATCGGAGCCGTACTCGGACTGCTCTTCGCTTTTATGCTCACTCGCCGGGCCCGGCGCAGACACATCTGAGGTGCCCGTTTTTCATTGCACTGCCATTGCACAGAGGGTGCCGAACAGGGGATTTCCGTCCGAAAACCGCTGCTCACGTCCGAAGGTAAAGTGTTGATCCAAGCAGACAGGCTGGAGGCGTGGAATTTTAGGGAACCGTCGCTCATGGTCCATTTTGCTCCCAATGCTGACTCATTGTGTATTTGCGATATAGGTCACGTGAGAGCAACTTGAGAGCAATAGCGGCAAATTTCCCCCGAAACGCGCGTCGCTAAGTCGCAGAAAAGCTAGGCGGGTCACAGGGTTAAAATCCTCTTGGTTTACACTCCGGAGCTGTAGGTCGGGAGTTCGAATCTCTCCGGGCGCGCCAGATTAGCCCAGCGGTCAGCGTAGCTGCGCGCTCCCGCCTTGTTCACCCCCCTCGGAGTGCCTCAACTCCGGCTACTTCAACTCAGCATTGAGAA